>Ga0164308_10000499_pt1 | contig 21438 bp, 15 predicted proteins | sample Whisoiple_246_MG_FD_109983 | JGI IMG/M metagenome (GOLD analysis project Ga0164308, IMG submission 109983) | Soil microbial communities amended with fresh organic matter from upstate New York, USA - Whitman soil sample_246_MG | ecosystem: Environmental > Terrestrial > Soil > Unclassified >...
CGGGACGAGAGGCCCGTACGGCTTCCCCTGCTGCCCGCCGGCCACCTGGGGCCGCACCGTTGCACGGCCGTGGTGCCGCCGGATCCCGGGGTGCTCTGGGACCTGTGGGTGGGCCGGCGGTACGACCCCGTGGTCGCACGACTGGGCCGCTTCCTCACCGACGTGGTGGACGTGAAGGCCGTCTTCGCCTACCCCAACACCGTCGTGCAGGCCGGTGACGGTCCGGCCGTCCTGGTCAAGCCGTACTACACCGCCGGCACCGAACTCTCCGTACGGGTCTCCGAGAAGGCGGAGTGACGCGGGGTGATGGCCAGGACCCGGCCGCCGGCCGGTGACGGGATCAGAACCGGAGCCAGGCCTCCAGCGCCATGCCCTGCTGATCCACCCGCTGCCTGGTCACGCTCAGTCCGCCTTCAGGGCCGATGGCGGCCACGACCAGCCGGCCTGCCCGGTCGCGGGCCAGTGCGGGTGCTCCTTCGCAGGGTTCCCGGGTGTCGGCCCACCACGCGCCCGCGGACTCGGCCTCCGTCGGGTAGGCGGTCACCGCGAGGGTGCCCGTCTCCTCGGCCTGGGCCAGCACGGTGCAGTCGTAGCCGTCGACGAGACACCGGGACAGGGCGAGGGGGCCGCGGCCCGACCCGCCGGCCAGCGGGGCGGGAGCGACGTCCTCGCCGCCGGGTCCGGGCAACCGGTAGGCGACGACCTCGCCGGTGCCCTCGTCACGCCAGAAGTGGGTGATCCTGTCCTCGTAGGACTCGACGCCCGACGCCGTCTCCGGTCGGGCGATGAACACCAGGTTGGGAGCGCGGTCCAGGGAGCCGCCCGGCTTCTCCTGACGCCACACGTACACGCCCTTGTCGGCCGGCATGAAGAGCTCGACCCGGCCGGAGCGGGTGACGACCGCGGAGATTCCGTCCCTCACGCGCTTGCACGGCAAAGCCGTCCACTTGCCCCAGGTGCCCTCCCGGTTGCGCCGGCGGGTGAACACCCCGCCGGCCGCGCTGCGGACGAAGACATGGACCACGTCGCTCCCGTCGACCACGGCCACCGGTGCGCCGAGGGCCGCCGCCTGCGCGGCGTCCTGGCCGTGCGGGTTCCCGATCGAATGCCATCCGGTCATCGGACGGCCCGTCTGGTACTGGGACGCGTAGACGACGTCGAGCGGCGCCTGGGGGCCGCCGCCCTTGCGGCGCATCGTGAAGAGGTCGACGTAGCCGTCGCTTCCGCGTGCCACGGAGAGGTACGGAAGGATCCCCGTGTCGGCGAGCAGGAGTTCGGGCCGGCTCCACTCCTCGGGCCTCGTCACGGACTCGGTCCAGCGCACGACGCCCCCGGTCCGTCCCGCGGCGTACGCGGTGAGGCGGCCTTCCCTGTCCGGCACCAGCCATCCGGTGGTGCGCGACCCGGCTGCGACGGCGCGCGGCGCACGGTCGGGCCCGCCGGCAGGTCCGGAAGGAGTCCCCCCGGCAGGATGACCGGCACGCCTGCGCCCTGAACGCAAACCCATTGCTCCCCGCCCGCTCTTCACCGAGTACTTCCTCCGGTGCCGAACGGCGAAGGGCGGAGTCCCGTGGTTTCTCTGTCGAATGACCAATTTTGCTTTCGCAGCGTCAACTGGTGTCACCATAATACTCAACAGGGGTCGATTTCAGCGCGCTTCCTATCACAGAATGCGACTTCCGGACCAGAACAATGCCCGGACGAAACATGGCACAGCGACGACTTCGGTACGCCTAGTCCGGACTGTCCGCCATTCCTTTCCTCTCCTCTCGCACGCGCGCGCCGCGCGCGTCCCGACGGAAGAACCAGACGAGCCCATGACAGATCAGCCCACCGGCGCCGGATCACGGATGTCCGACGAATCCCGTTCCGGACGCGCGCCGAAGCCACGCAAGCGCCGCCGCGGTCTCAAGATCACCCTCGGGGTGCTCCTCGTCCTGCTCCTCGCGGGCGGCGGTGCCGCGTACTGGATGTACCAGGACCTCGACGGCAACATCAAGGGCGTCGACATCGACAAGGCGCTCGGTGAGGACCGTCCCGAGAAGCTCCCCACCACCGGCCAGAACCTGCTGGTCCTCGGCTCCGACTCGCGTGCCGGGGCGGAGAACCAGGAACTCGGCGGGGGCGGGGCCGTCAGCGGTGCGCGCTCCGACACCGCGCTGGTCGTGCACATACCCGAGGGCCGCACCGAGGCCGTCGCGGTCTCCATCCCGCGCGACACCCTGGTGACCCGGCCCGAGTGCACCAAGTCGGACGGCTCGACGATGGCGTCCGCCGAGCGCGTCATGTTCAACTCCGTGTACTCCCAGGTCGGTCCGGCCTGTGTGGTGAAGACGGTGGAGAAGATGTCCGGGGTCAGGATCGACCACTACCTGGAGATCAACTTCGCCGGGTTCAAGGACCTCGTCGACGCGATCGGCGGCGTCACCGTCAAGGTCGACGAACCGATCAAGGACAAGGCCTCCGGCCTCGACCTGACCGCGGGTACGCACAAGCTCGACGGCACCCAGTCCCTCGCCTACGTCCGCACCCGGCACGGTGTCGGGGACGGCAGCGACCTCGGCCGCATCGGGCTCCAGCAGCAGTTCCTGCTCGCGCTGCTGACCGAGATCAAGTCGCAGGACCTGCTGGGCAGTCCGACGACGACGTACAAGATCGCCAACTCCGCGACCAAGTCGCTGACGACCGACGAGGGGCTCGCCTCGCTGACCTCGCTCAGCGAGTTCGCCCGCTCGATGAACGGCGTCGACCCCTCCTCGATGGAGACGATCATGCTGCCGGTCGCCTACGACAAGCAGGACCCGAACCGCGTGGTGGCCGCGGAGCCGCAGGCCGGCACCCTCTGGAAGGCGATCCGCTCGGACGGCACCATCCCGGAGTCGGCGAAGAAGTCTCCGGCCACCGGCGGCTGACCTGGCATCCTTCAGGGATGACAGGTGACAGGACCCTGGTGGTCGTCGATGCCGCCAACGTCGTGGGCTCCGTGCCCGACGGCTGGTGGAGGGACCGGCGCGGAGCGGCCGAGCGGCTGCGTGACTCGCTGGTCCCGTACGCCGCCGACGGGCTGCCGGGGCACCCCGGCCCCGTCGAGCTCGTACTCGTCGTGGAGGGTGCCGCGCGCGGGGTCGCGTCCGTGCCCGAGGTGCGGGTGGAGGCGGCGCCGGGCAGCGGGGACGATCTGATCGCCGGGCTGGCCGCCGCGGCCCGCGGCGTACGGTCCTGCGTCGTCGTGACGGCCGACCGGGAACTGCGGCGGCGGGCCGAGGCGTGCGGGGCCCGCTGCACGGGCCCTCGCACGGTACGGCCGCTGCCGTAGTCCCACGGCGCCCGGCCTGCTCAGCGGCCCTTCGCCATACGGCTGTTGCTGCGCCCGTACACGAAGTAGATGATCACGCCGATCACCATCCAGATCCCGAACCGGAGCCAGGTCTCCGCCGGCAGGTTCAGCATCAGCCAGACCGAGGCGGCCACCGAGACGATCGGCAGCAGCGGTACCCACGGGGTGCGGAAGGCGCGGTGCAGCTCGGGGCGGGTGCGGCGCAGCACGATCACGCCGAGGGCGACCACCACGAACGCGAAGAGCGTGCCGATGTTCACCAGGGTCGCGAGTTCGTTGATGCTCGTGAAGCCCGCGACGACGGCGATGATCACGCCGAGCAGGATGGTCGGGCGGTACGGGGTCCCGAACCGCGGGTGCGTCTTGGAGAAGAACCGCGGCAGCAGTCCGTCGCGGCTCATCGCGAAGAACACCCGGGTCTGGCCGAGCAGCAGGATCATGCAGACCGTGGTGAGGCCGACCGCGGCGCCGAAGCTGATGACCCCCGCGTAGAAGGGGTGCCCGACGGCCTTGAACGCGTCGGCGAGCGGGGCGCTGACCGAGAGATCCGAGTAGTTCTCCATGCCGGTGACCACGAGGGAGACGGCGACGTAGAGCAGGGTGCAGATGACCAGCGAGGCCAGGATGCCGCGCGGCATGTCACGCTGCGGGAGCTTGGTCTCCTCGGCCGCCGTGGCCACCACGTCGAAGCCGATGAAGGCGAAGAAGACGATGGACGCGGCGGTGAAGATGCCCATGACGCCGAAGTTCGTGGGTTCGTAGCCGAAGATCAGCTGGACCAGCGGGGCGTCCAGGCCCGATCCGCCCTCCTGCTTCTCGGCCTCGGGGATGAAGGGCGAGTAGTTGGACGCCTTGATGAAGAAGAGCCCGGCGATGATCACGATGAGGACGACGGCCAGTTTGACGGCCACGACGACGGTGGTCACCCGCGCGGAGAGCTTCATCCCGAGGACCAGGATGACCGTCAGGACCAGCACCAGGGCGAACGCGAGGATGTCGAAGCCGAAGCCGCTCGCCACGTCGGGGCCGGAGAGGGCCTCGGGCATCGTCCAGCCGATGTTGTCCATCAGGGAGCGCACGTAGCCCGACCAGCCGACCGCCACGACCGCGGTGCCGAGGGCGAACTCCAGCACCAGGTCCCAGCCGATGATCCAGGCGACCAGTTCGCCCAGCGAGGCGTAGGAGAAGGTGTACGCCGATCCGGCCACCGGGACGGTGGAGGCGAACTCGGCGTAGCAGAGCGCGGCGAGCGCGCAGACGACGCCCGCCACGACGAAGGCGAGAGCGGTGGCCGGGCCCGCCGTCTCCTTGGCGACCTTGCCCGTGAGGACGAAGATGCCGGTCCCGATGATGACGCCCACACCGAAGACCGTCAGGTCCAGCGCGGAGAGGGACTTCTTGAGCGCGTGCTCCGGTTCTTCCGTGTCGCGGATGGACTGTTCGACCGTCTTGGTCCGGAACAGCCCGTCTCCGCTGGGTGGCGTGTCCTGCTGCGTGCTCACCGGCGTACCTCCACGCACTCGTCGTGTACGCCATGATTCGGACCCGGCAGCCCAGGCATGTCCGCGAACGCGTGGTATGCCCCGATTTCACGCGAATGGGCCGGTCGGACCACCCCGGGTGGGGTGGGCGACCGGCCCATGCCGTGCGTGCTGATCAGTCGCGGGCGGGCTCCACGACGCGGCTCTCGTAGCGGCCGTCGAGCTTCGCGACCAGTCCGGTGACCTGACGGGCGATGTCCGGTGCGGTCAGCCCGATCTCCGCCATGACCTCACCGCGCGAGGCGTGGTCGAGGAACACCGGCGGGATGCCGAAGTCGCGCAGCGGCACGTCGACGCCGGCGTCACGCAGGGCCTGGGCGACGGCGGAGCCGACACCGCCGGCCCTGCTGTTGTCCTCGACGGTGACGACGACCCGGTGCTCGGCCGCCAGCGGGGCGAGCGCCTCGTCGACGGGCTTGACCCAGCGCGGGTCGACCACGGTCGTGGAGATGCCCTGGGCGTCCAGCAGGGCGGCGATCTCCAGGCACATCGGGGCGAGCGCGCCGACGGAGACGAGGAGCACGTCCGGCTCGTCCGTGCCCGGCGCGCGGAGCACGTCCATGCCGCCCACCGTGCCGACCGCCTTGACCGCGGGGCCGACGGCGCCCTTGGAGAAGCGGACGACGGTGGGTGCGTCGTCGACGGCCACGGCCTCGCGCAGCTGGGCGCGGACCTGGTCGGCGTCGCGCGGGGCGGCGATGCGCAGGGTCGGCACGCACTGCAGGATCGACATGTCCCACATGCCGTTGTGCGAGGCGCCGTCCGTGCCCGTGACACCGGCCCGGTCCAGGACGAAGGTCACACCGCACCTGTGCAGGGCGACGTCCATCAGGACCTGGTCGAAGGCGCGGTTCAGGAAGGTCGCGTACACCGCGAAGACGGGGTGCAGCCCGCCGGTGGCCAGGCCGGCCGCGGAGACCGCGCCGTGCTGCTCGGCGATCCCGACGTCGTAGATCCGGTCCGGGAAGGCCTCCTCGAACTTGCCGAGGCCCACGGGCTGGAGCATGGCCGCGGTGATGGCGACGATGTCCTCGCGCTCGTGGCCGAGCTTGACCATCTCCTCGCCGAAGACCGACGTCCAGTCGAGCCCCGAGGTGGAGATCGGCAGGCCGGTGTCCGGGTGGATCTTGCCGACCGCGTGGAAGCGGTCCGCCTCGTCCTGGAGGGCCGGGGTGTAGCCGCGGCCCTTCTCGGTGAGGCAGTGCACGATGACCGGGCCGCCGAAGCGCTTGGCCCGCTGGAGGGCGGACTCCAGGGCCTCGATGTCGTGGCCGTCGATGGGGCCGACGTACTTCAGGCCGAGGTCCTCGAACATGCCCTGCGGGGCGATGAAGTCCTTGAGGCCCTTCTTGGCGCCGTGCAGGGTCTCGTACAGCGGCCTGCCGACGACCGGTGTGCGCTCCAGGAGGTCCTTGCCGCGGGCGAGGAACCGCTCGTACCCGTCGGTGGTCCGCAGGGTGGCGAGGTGGTTGGCGAGGCCGCCGATGGTCGGGGCGTAGGAGCGCTCGTTGTCGTTGACGACGATGACGAGGGGGCGGTCCTTGGCGGCGGCGATGTTGTTCAGCGCCTCCCAGGCCATACCGCCGGTGAGCGCGCCGTCACCGATGACGGCGACGACGTGGTCGTCCTTCTTGAGGACCTCGTTGGCCTTGGCGAGGCCGTCGGCCCAGCCGAGCACCGTCGAGGCGTGGGAGTTCTCGATGACGTCGTGCTCGGACTCCGCGCGGGAGGGGTACCCGGAGAGTCCGCCCTTGCTCTTGAGCTTCGAGAAGTCCTGCCGGCCGGTGAGCAGCTTGTGCACGTAGCTCTGGTGGCCGGTGTCGAAGAGGACCTTGTCCTGCGGGGACTCGAAGACGCGGTGCAGGGCAATGGTCAGCTCGACCACACCCAGGTTCGGGCCGAGGTGGCCACCGGTCTTGGACACCGCCTCGACGAGGAAGGTACGGATCTCCCCGGCGAGCTGGTCCAGCTGCTCGGAGTCGAGCCGGTCCAGGTCGCGCGGTCCCCTGATGCGGGTCAGCAGATCCACCCGTGCCTCCTTGCGTGTGAGCTGGTCGAGCGAGTCGATCCGATGAGTCTAATGTTCCGCCGGCGGACCCGGTCATCGGGCGGCGCATTCAGCCGCACCGCGCCGGGCGCGCCGGACGCGCAGGTGCCCGGCACCGCGGAGGGTGCCGGGCACGTGTGCGCAGGTACGACGGTCAGGCGCGGCCGGCCGTCTTCTGCGTCTTGCGGGTGATGGAGTCGATGACGACCGTGATGAGAAGAACAGCACCGGTGATCATGTAGTTGATCGGCGTGGCGATGCCTTCCAGCGCGAGGCCGTACTGGATCGACACGATCACCATGACGCCGAGCAGGGCGTTCCAGGTGCGTCCCCGGCCTCCGAAGAGGCTGGTGCCGCCGATGACGGCCGCGGCGATGACGTTCATCAGGAGGTCACCGGCACCGGAGCCCTGGTTGGCCGCCGCGATCTTGGACGCCCAGAAGAGGCCGCCGATCGCCGCGAAGGTGCCCGCGATGGAGAAGACCGAGACGCGGATCGCGGTGACGTTGATGCCGGCGCGCCGGGAAGCCTCGACGCTGCCGCCGAGCGCGAAGATCTTCCGGCCGTAGGAGGTGCGGCGCAGGACGAAGTCCGTACCGACCAGGACGATCAGGAAGAGGACCAGGGCCAGCGGGAGACCGCGGTACTGGTTGAACATGAACGCGGCGCCGAAGGCGAACACCGCGAGCGCGACGGTGCGGACCACGATGTCGACGAGCGGCCGCGCGGGGATGCCCGCGGCCTCGCGGCGGCGGGTGTCCAGGAAGGCGGAGAGGAAGTAGGCGACCACCGCGACGGCGGCGAGGCCGTAGGCGGCGGCGACGTCCGAGAAGTAGTACGTGGTCAGGTTGCCGACGACGCCGTCGCTGTCCAGGTTGATCGTGCCGGTGTCACCGAGCAGCTGGAGCATGAAGCCCAGCCAGAACAGCAGCCCGGCGAGGGTCACCGCGAAGGCGGGGGCGCCTATCCGTGCGAAGAAGAAGCCGTGGATGGCTCCGATGACCGCGCCGCTGAGGACGGCGACGAGTATGGCGAGCCACTCGTTCATGCCGTGGGTGACGCTGAGCACGGCGACGACCGCGCCCGAGACGCCGCTGACCGAACCGACCGAGAGGTCGATCTCGCCGAGCAGCAGCACGAAGATGATGCCGACCGCCATCATGCCGGTCGCCACCATGGTCACGGCGATGTCGCTGACGTTCTTCGCCGAGAGGAACTCGGAGTTCAGGCTCTGGAAGACGACGCAGATGATGATCAGGCCGATGATCACGGGGATCGAGCCGAGGTCACCGCCGCGCATCTTGCGCTTGAACTCGGTGATGTAGCCGCCGAGGCCCTGCTCGCGCACGAGGAGCCGGGGGTCGACCACGGTGTCGGCGCCCTTGGCCGCCTCCGGGTTGACCACTGCGGTGGACGTCTTGTCGGTTGTCACTTCTGGGCCTCCGCGTTGCGCGCCGCACGACGGGTCACGGCGTTCTCCGTGGCACCCGTGATGGCGGAGATGATCTCTTCCTGCGAGGTGGTCTTCACGTCGAAGACCCCGTTGTTCCGGCCCAGCCGGAGCACGGCGACCTTGTCGGCGACGGCCTTCACGTCGGCCATGTTGTGGCTGATGAGGATGACCGCGTGGCCTCGCTCGCGCAGCCGCTCGACGAGGTCGAGGACCTGCGCGGTCTGCTCGACGCCGAGGGCGGCGGTGGGCTCGTCGAGGATGACGAGCTTGGGCTCGCCCAGCATCGAGCGGGCGATGGCGACCGTCTGGCGCTGACCGCCGGAGAGTGACGCGATCGGGATGCGGACACTGGGGATGCGGATCGACAGCGTGCTGAGGAGCTCGCGCGAACGCCGCTCCATCTCGACCTCGTCGAGGATTCCGAACTTGCGGAGCTCCCGTCCGAGGTAGAGGTTGCCGACGACGTCGATGTTGTCGCAGAGCGCGAGGTCCTGGTAGACGGTCGCGATCCCCAGGTTCTGGGCGTCGTGCGGCTTGTTGATCTGGACGGCCCGGCCGTCCCACTCGATGACACCGTCATCGATGGGGTGCACTCCGGCGATCGTCTTGACCAGCGTTGATTTACCGGCTCCGTTGTCACCCACCAGGGCGACCACCTCACCGGCGTGGACCTCAAGCTCTACGTCGGTGAGCGCCTGGACGGCACCGAATCGCTTGGAGACCCCTCGCAACGCCAACACGGGCGTAGCGGACACGTGAACCATCTCCTTCGCCGCCTGACCCGGCGGGGATGCCGCGCCTGGGGGAAGGCGCGGTGGTCGAGCAGAAGAATTGTGGAAGATCCGAGGCGTTCCGTCCGGCGCCCCGCCCGGTAGCGGGACAGTTGGTGGGCGGGGCGCCGGACAGGCTTCGGGGCCGCCCGGCGGGGCCGTGGAGGGCCTGCCGGGCGGTTCGGGGCCTACTTCAGGCCCGCGGCGTCGCAGGCGGCCTTGTACTTGGCCGAGCAGATCTCGTCGAGCGTCCAGATGCCGTCCTTGAGGACGGTCTCCTTGATGTTGTCCTTGGTCAGCGAGACGACCGGGACGAGGACGGTGGCGATGCCCTTCGTGCCGGCGTTGTCGACCTTGGACGTGGCGATGCTGTCGAGCTTCTCACCCTTGGCGAGCGCGACGGCCATCTCCGCGGCGACGATGCCCTCCTGCGGGTAGGGCTTGTAGACGCTCATGAACTGCTCACCGGTGACGATGCGCTGCACACCCGCGAGTTCGGCGTCCTGGCCGGTGACCGGCGGGAGCTTGGAGAGCCCGGCGGACTTGAGGGCCTGGATGATGCCGCCGGCCATGCCGTCGTTGGCGGAGTAGACGCCGGCGATCTTGTCCTTGCCCAGAGCGGTGATCGCGCCCTCCATGTTGGAGTTGGCGTTCTCCGGCTTCCACTCCTTGGTGTCGTACTCCTTGCCGTAGGTCACCTTGCCGTCGAGGACCGACTTGGCGCCCTTCTTGAAGAGCGCGGCGTTCGGGTCGGTGATCGAGCCGTTCATCATCACGACGGTGGGCTTGGCGGCGTCGCCCAGGGCCTCCAGCAGGGCCTTGCCCTGCACGCGGCCGACCTCTTCGTTGTCGAAGGAGGTGTAGGCGTCGATCGGGCCCTCGGCGAGGCGGTCGAAGGCGACGACGGGGATGCCCGCGTCCTTGGCCTTCTTCACGCTGTTCTCGATGGCCTTGGCGTCCACCGCGTCGATGATGAGCGCGTCGACCTTGCCCGTGATCATGGTGTCGACCTGCTGCGCCTGCAGCGTGGCGTCCTGCCTGGCGTTGGCGTAGGTGACCTCCGCCTTGCCGCCGGTGAGCTCGCCGACCTTCTTCTCGATGATCGGCTTGTCGAACTTCTCGTAACGGGCCGTGACGTTCTCGGGAAGAAGCAGGCCGATCTTGAGGTCGTCGCCCTTCTTCGCCGAGTCGGAGCTGGTCTTGTCGCCCGACTCCTTGGCGCTTCCGCACGCCGCGAGCGAGACGGCCATGGTGGTGGCGGCAACGGCAACGGCGGCACGACGCATACGCGTGTTCATTTCGAACCTCCCTGACGAGGCCGCGACGTTGCGGCCGAGGTGGCTGGAGGTCAACTCGGCCGCAGGGGCGACGTCAAGGAGTAAATTCTTAACGAGATGACAACGGTGCCATTCGTTATCTAAGTGAAGGCAGGAGTCGCCGCGGGAAGGGTGCTCTCCAAAAGGGTCGAATCCCCCATCTCGCTGAGCACGAGGGCCAGCGCCCCCAGCACCTCGGCCCGCCCGCCGAGGGCCCCGGGGAGCACCGACAGCTGCCGCGCGGCACTGGGGATGGCGTAGCGCGAGACCGAGTCCCGGATGGGCGCCAGCACCAATTCCCCCGCCTCCGCGAGGGATCCGCCGAGTACGACCCGGCTGGGATTGAGCAGGTTGCACAGGTTCGCCACGCCGCTTCCGATGTGCCGGCCGACGTCCCCGATGACCCTGCGGCACCCCGGATCGCCCTCCCGGGCCAGCTGGACCATCCGTTCCATGGTGAGGTCGGAGCCGTGGCTGGGCTTCAGGAGCGGCAGGACGTACCGGGCGGCGGTGAAGGTCTCCAGGCAGCCGCGGTTCCCGCAGCGGCAGACCGGGCCCGACTCGTCGAGGGTGATGTGGCCGATCTCGCCGGCCGTGCCCCCGGGGCCCCGGTAGATGTGCCCGTCGATCACCAGACCGGCGCCGACGCCGCTGGCGACCTTGATGTACGCGAGATCCTTGACGCCCCTCCCGCTGCCCCAGACGAGCTCGCCGAGCGCCCCGAGGTTGGCGTCGTTGTCCACGTACACGGGCACCCCGAGGCGTCCGGCGAGCTCCTGGCTGGGGTTGATGCCCGTCCAGCCCGGCAGGATCGAGGTGGATCCCAGCGTGCCCGACTCGACGTCGATGGGGCCCGGTACGCCGAGGCCGACGCCGATGACCTTCTCGGGGCTGATGCCGGTGGTCTCGATCAGACGGTTGACCAGCTGTTCCGCCCGCCCGAAGCCCTCGGCCGACGAGGCGTCCACGTCGAGCGGCTCGGATTCCTCGGCCAGCACCTGGTGGGCCAGGTTCCCGATGGCCACCCGAAGGTGCGTATGACCGAAATCGACCCCTATGACGATGCCCGCGTCCCCGCTGAGGGAGACACTCCGGGCCCTGCGCCCGCCGGCCGAGGTGGGGGTCACCTCGACCGTGCCGCCGTCCTTGAGTTCACGCACGATGTTGGAGACGGTGGCCGCGGAAAGGCCCGTGCTTCTGGCGATCTCGGCCTGGGTCAGCGACCCCGCCATCCGTACGGCACGTACGACCCGCTCAAGGTTGGCCCGATGCAGAGACGTCTGCGACCCCGGAGTCTCCATCGACTCACTCACTCCTGCCATATTCTCCAACATGTGAACCCTAAGCTGAGCGTTTTGGGGTGCCCCCCGTCAAGACCTTGAGCAGCCGGAGCCTCCGATGAGCACGACACTCCGCTTCTCGGCCGGAACTCGGCCGAAGCCCTGACCTCCGCCTGAAACTCTCGAACGAAGACCCGCGTATCCGACGGCGGAGACCCACGGCCGTCGGCCACCAAGCCCTCAAGGGTCGAGAACCAGCCATTCGTCACGCCCCGACAAGCACGGGCCCCACACACCCGGAGCGCAACGACGGCGCCACGGACCACTGCTCACCTGCACCTCCTCACGTCAATCGATTTTTTCGAGACATGGTCGAGACGTTCGAGAATTTTTACCTCCCCATGAGGCCTTCTTGACAACTAAGTTGACCGGGCACACCTGAGCTCGTGCAGAGCTCGGCGTGCGGCGACGTACGAGCGGGGGCGAGCGTCAACGGGGAGGTGTCATCCGGGGCCGGAAACGGCCGTCCGTGCATTGCGCACTCCTCCACACCCCTGCCTCGGCCGCCTGCAAGGTCCCTCCCGGCGTGACCGAAGGAGCCCCCGTGGCCGACGAGATGGTGCGCAAGGCGCAACAGTTCATCAATGGTGTGTATGGAGGAAAGCTGGGCATCGACCGTCTGCCGGAGACCGGGGAGACGGGCTGGTCGACCATGTTCGCCCTGACCCGGGCCCTTCAGTACGAGCTGGGCATCACCAGCCTGTCCGACGCGTTCGGTCCCACCACGTTGAACACCCTCACGTCCAAGTACCCGGTGCTCAACGGGGCCACGGTGCCCTCGGAGAACTTCACCAAGATCATTCAGTCGGGCCTGTACTGCAAGGGCTACGACGGCGGTGACATCGACGGCACCTACAACTCGCGCGTGGCCTCGTCCATGGCTCTTCTGAAGCAGAACATGGGTGTCGACTTCGTCTACCCCGGCGGCAACCTGGTTCCGAAGGTCTTCAAGGGCCTCCTCAACATGGACGCCTACGTCACCTCCAACGGCGGCACGGAGACCGTGCGGGCGGTGCAGCGCTGGCTCAACGGCTCGTACGTGTCCCGCCGGGACTTCTACATCATCCCGGCCGACGGCAACCACTCGCGCGACGTCGCCAAGTCGATGCTCTTCGCGGTGCAGTACGAACTCGGCATGGCCGACGGCACGGCCAACGGGGTCTTCGGTCCCGGCACCCAGAGCGGGCTCAAGAGCCACACCGTGTCCACCGGCGATTCCGGCCCCTGGGTCCAGCTCTTCTCGGCCGGCATGGTGCTCAACCAGCGTCCCGGGGTGTCCTTCTCCGGCACCTTCACCAGTTCCCTGGCCTCGGCCGTCTCCACCTTCCAGTCGTTCGTGAAGCTGCCCGTGACGGGCACGGGCAACTTCTCGACGTGGGCGTCGCTCCTGGTGTCCTACGGCGACCAGTCCCGCAACGGTGAGGCCTGCGACGGGGTCACGAAGATCACCGCCGCGCGTGCCGCCACCCTGAAGGCTCAGGGCATCACCTATATAGGCCGCTACCTGACGAACCCGATCCCGGACGACCCGGACCTCCCGGAGAAGGAGATCCAGCCCGGCGAGCTGGCGACCATCGCCGAGAACGGGCTGCGCTGTTTCCCGATCTACCAGACGTTCGGGCGCGCGGCGGCGAACTTCAGCTACCCGCAGGGGCGAGCGGCGGGACAGGCGGCGATCAACGCGGCGCTGGACCACGGATTCAAGCCGGGCAGCCGGATCTTCTTCGCCGTCGACTTCGACGCCCTGGACGAGGACGTCTCCCGCAACGTCCTGCCGCACTTCAAGGGCATCCAGGACGCCATCGCCGACGACGGCAACCGCTTCGGCATCGGTGTGTACGGCCCGCGCAACGTCTGCACCCGCGTCGGCGAGGCGGGCCACGCCACGGCGTCGTTCGTCTCGGACATGTCGTCGGGCTTCTCCGGCAACTTCGGCTACCCGCTGCCGACGAACTGGGCCTACGACCAGATCGTCACCCGCACCGTGGGCAGCGGCGCCGGCTCGATCAACATCGACATCAACATCGCCTCGGGCCGGGACACCGGCCAGGGGTCGTTCAACGCCCCCCGGGGACAGCTGCCCGACACCTCGCTGGACTCCGACCTCATCACGGCCATGCGGACCGACGTCGGCAAGTACATGGAGTCCATCGGCTTCCCCAACGACGGCGGCCTGCGGTCCCACACCCACGAGGAGTGCTTCCGCAGGGTGGTCCTGGAGTACGACAGCGTCACCACCCTCCTCGCCTACCGCTACAACATGCGCAAGGCGCTGATCCAGACGACGGCGTACTGGGAGATGCGGCACATCGACCCCATCGACCTGTCGGTCGACGCGGAGGTCGCACTCGAGTTCCTGACGACCAGGAGCTTCCGGGACAGCTCCACCGGCATCGGGCAGATCTTCGGCAAGACCGCGGTCCTGGCATGGAACCACGCCGTCCGGAAGGGCTACGCGGAAGGCTCCATCCGCGATGTCACCGATGACGAGGACAAGTACAACATCTGGGCCGACTGCCGCCACGACGACCAGTTCTCCATGTCGACCGTGCCGCTGATCCACCTGTGGAACGCCGACGGGGCGCCGGGGGCGGACGAGGAGGAGACCCCGCTGCGCTCGATGCGCCTGAACTACACGGAGTCGGAGACCTTCCAGATCCTCCGGCGCTACCAGGGCACCAACGCCGAGGCCATCGAGCACGCCAGACAGCGGATGGCGCTCTACCAGATCATGGAGAAGTACAACTCCATCTCCCGGCACAACTGACGAGGTCCGTCCGATGCTGGTGACTGACTCCTCCGACGACCTCTACCTCGGCCTCGTGTTCCTGCTGACGCCGCTGGGCATCGGTCTCACGCTCTGGATGACCGTCCGCGGTCTGCGGCTGCTGCTCGCACGACGTGGCGGGCGCGACGCGCAGACCCGGGTACGGGCCGCCGCGGCACTCGCGTGGGCCTGCGCGTTCGGCTTCTACACGTGGGGACTGCTCCATTTCGCGGCCCTGGACGAGAGCCGTCGGCCCCAGGCCTGTGAGGAGCGGCTGGGGGCCGAGCGGGCCCGGTCCGTCGAGGGATACGAATACGCCTTCCTCCCCGTGGAGTTCAGGTGCGTCACCACCGGCGGTGCGACGTACGACGCCGCCGTACCCGGATATGTGAACCCCGCGGCGGGGCTCTTCGGCGTGACCGCCGCCGCACTGACCTACGCCGCCCGCCCGAAGAACTGGCTCGAGGAGACGAAGAAGTGACCGTGAACATATCCCGACGCACCGCGCTCAGGCGTGCGGCGTTCGTGGCGGCTGCCGCCGCCGTCGGCTCGCAGGTACTGGCCGCACCCGCCCGCGCCGCCGACCGTGCCCCCGACCCGGAGACGCTGCGCAAGGAGATCGCGGCGGCGCAGGAACGCAACAAGCGGGTGCTGAGCGGGGTCCCGTCGAAGAACGGCTGGGAGATGGAGAAACTCGCCGACGACCGGGGCAGCGTGTACACCAGACCCGTCCCGGGCACGCCTCTCGAAGGCGTACGGATGCGCATGGGGGACGTCGAGACGGTCCTCGTCCACGTGATCACCCGGTTCCACTACGAGATCGACGCCCTGCGCGCCGGGGACGTGGACGGCTGGCGGGCACCGGGTTCCGTGCGCAAGGGGCTCGCCGAGTCCAATCTCGCCTCCGGTACGGCGGTGCGGATCCGGCCCGGCTCCTACCCTTCGGGGGCCCGTGGGGGGTTCTTCCCTCTTCAGGAGCTCGTGATCCGCGACATTCTCGCCGAGTGCGAGGGTGTGGTGCGCTGGGGCGGCGACGACCGCAAGCCGGACGAGTCGCTGTTCTCCATCGACGTGCCGCCGGGTGACGAGCGCCTGAAGAAGGCCGCGGCGAGGATCCGCGGCTGGAACCACACTCCGGGGCTCGGTGCCGGGTCCCAGGTGGACCCGGCGCAGTCGCAGCGGCGCAAGGCCGCCGAGCGTCTGGCGGCACGCCAGGCCTGAGCCTGGGCCGCCGGACCGAGGAAGGCCGTGCCCGTGCCGGGCGCGGCCTTCCGTGATCCCCCGGAGCGGCGTCGGCGCCCGGCCGTCGCGGCGTCGCGGCATGCCTCGTCACCGTGTGCCTGCGTGCGGCACACGGTGACGAGGCGGAGCGGGGCGGGCCCGCCTACTTGAGCGCCCCCGCCGTCAGTCCGGCGACGACCTGGCGCTGGAAGACGATGTACGCGGCGAGAACCGGCAGCATCGCCATGACCAGCCCGGCGAAGAGGCCCGACCAGTCGCCCTTGTAGCCCTGGCTGGTGGCCAGCTCCACGAGTCCCTGGGAGAGCACCTTGCCGTCCGGGTCGGTGTTCAGGACCGTCGGCAGCATGTACTGGTTCCACTGTCCGAGGAAGTTGAAGATGCCGACGCTGATCAGACCGGGCTTCGCCATCGGCAGCATCACCTGGAAGAACGTCCTGGTGTGCGAGGCCCCGTCGAGCATGGCCGCCTCCGCGATCGACGTGGGCAGCGTCCTGAAGAACGAGGTGAGGAAGAAGACGGTGAACGGCAGCGAGTAGGCGATGTAGACCAGGATCAGCCCGTGCACCGAGTTCAGCAGGCCCATGTTGTTCATGACGAAGAACAGCGGGACCAGCGCCAGGATGATCGGGAAGCTCATCCCTCCGATGAAGAGGAAGTAGATGAAGCGGTTCCCGGGAAAGTCGAACCGGGCCAGCACGTACGCCGCCATCGAGCCCAGCAGCAGGGTGCCGATGAGTGAACCGCCTACCACCAGGATGGTGTTGAGGAAGTAGTCACTCATGTGGGCCTGGTTCCAGGCCCGTGACCAGTTCTCGAAGTGCAGCTTGTCCGGCAGCGCCCAGGGGGTCGACAGGATCGAGTCGTCCGTCTTGAAGGACGCCATCACCGCCCAGAGCAGCGGCATGATGACGAGGACCGCCCAGATGACGAGCACACCGTGCGAGAAGACGTTGAGGACCTTGCCCTCGCTGCTCTTCGCCGGTCCGCCGGCCGGGGCGTCCTGCTTGGTCACCGGCGAGCGCGGGGCCGGAACGGCGGGCGGAGTCTCAGTGACCTTCACGTGTGCTCACCTCGTACAACTGTCGGGCCGGCCACCGGGACCGAACTGATCTGCGTGCAGCCGGCCGTCCGGTCGCGGAACCTCGGGGAAGCCGGCATCAGAACTCCAGCCGCTCGCGGCGGCCGAGGCGCATCACGATGCCCGCGAAGAGCATGGTGACGATCAGCAGCCCGACCCCGATGGTGGTCGCGTAGCCGGCCTGGGCGTCCCGGAAGGCCGTCTGGTAGACGTACAGCGGCAGGACGGTGGTGGAGTAGTCGGGACCGCCCGGTCCCACCGTCATGACCTGTACGGCCGTGAAGGCCTCGACGCCGAGCGCCAGGATGCCCATGTAGACCCAGCCGGACTGCACGGTGTCCCAGAGCAGCGGCAGCGTGATCTTGAAGAAGGTCGTGATGCGGTCCGCGCCGTCGAGCAGCGCGGCCTCGTAGAAGTCCTTCGGGATGGACGCCATCCCGGCCGAGAACAGGACGACGAAGAAGCCGACCGTCGACCAGATCAGCACGACCATCACGCAGTACAGCGCCAGATCGGGATCGCCCAGCCAGTCCGGCTGAAGGCTCCTGAGCCCGACGGCCTTCAGCGTCGAGTTCAGCATCCCGGACGTCGGGTTGAACGCGAACTGGAACAGCAGGGCCACGATCACGATCGACAGCACCTGGGGGAAGAAGTAGGCGATCTTGTAGAACGAGGAACCCCGCACCCCGGCGACCGCGGCGTTCTTCCGCCGACGGCCGCCGACATTGAGCATGAAGGCGAAGAAGAGTGCGAGGCCCAGCGTCACCAGCGGCAGCAGCAGCGCCAGCAGCACACTGTGCTGCAGTGACTTCCAGAAGATGTCGTCGTCGAGCATCCGGCTGTAGTTGTCGAAGCCGACCATCGTGAAATCGGGACTCAGTCCGGTCCAGTCCGTGAACGAGTAGTAGATGGACTGCACGAACGGCCAGATGACGAAGATGGCGTACAACGCCAGCGGGACTACCAGGAATCCCGCGATGAACCGGTACTTGCCGTGCTGCATCGTTTACCGACCCCGATTTCCGAGCGGGTGCCGCCGCTGGTGACGGTTGCTCACTGGTGCTTGTAGTGCTTGATGGACTGGTCCTTGGCCGCGGCGTCGGCGAAGGCCTGGATCTTCTTGATGGTCTCCGCCGGGGTCGCGCGGCCGGCCATCATCTCGCCGATGCCGGCGATACCGATCTGCTCCTTCTGGAGCTTGACGTACCAGTCCTGCATGCGCGGGTTCACCACGTTGTCGCCGGCCTGCTTCAGGACGTCGACGCCGGACTGCATGGCGGTCGACAGCGTGAGGCCGTCGGTGCCGCCGTTGAAGGCGCTGAGGGACTTCACGGACTTGGTGAAGTTCTTCGAGGACTCCTCGCTGAGCATGATGCGCAGCTGCTCCATGCCGCCCTCGGGGTTCTTCGCCTTCGCGGGGACGACGAACGGCTCCCCGCCGGAGGCCCAGATCGTGCCGAAGGGGAGCTTGTCGGAGGCGTCCAGGCTGGACGGCGCCCCGACCATCATCTTGAAGTCCTCCGGCGTGGTGGGCGCGGCCTCGTTCTCCACCCACGAACCGTTCGGGATGAAGAGCGCCTTGCCCTTGGTCCACTCCGTCTGCGACTGGATGTGGGTCAGGCCGGGGGTGCCCTTGAGGATGTAGCCCTTCTTGAAGAGCTCGTAGTACGCCTCGAACGCGGCCTTGACGGCCGGGTCCTTCCAGGCGTTCGGCTCCAGGTTGTCGATCTTGTCGAGGACCTCGCGGCCGCCGATCTTGCCGATGAAGGGGTAGAGCGAGAACGGCAGGTAGTACGGGTACTTGCCGGGGTACGTCCAGCCGGCGATGCCCTTCTTCTTCGCCTTCTCGCACAGCGCGAGCATGTCGTCCCAGGTCTCCGGGTACGCCGCGTCGAGCTTCTCCAGGTTGGTCTGCGAGTACCAGACGCCGTAGACCGTGTACGCGTAGTACATGATCCAGACCGGGTCGCCGTCGAACTGGCCCATCTCCAGGACACCCGGACGCAGCGTGTCGCGGACCTTCTTGGAGGGGTCGTCGTAGGACGGGGCGTCCATCAGCGGCGTCAGGTCGGCCAGCTGCTTCTTGCCGACCAGGACGCCCATGTCCATCTGCTCGGCGCCGGAGTTGTCGATCAGGTCGGGCGGGGTGCCTCCGTTGAAGCGGGGCTGCAGCGTCGACTGGATCTTCTCCGTGGCGGCGTGCTTGACCTTCGGAGCCTTGGGGAAGGCCGCGTTGTACTTCTTCTCCGCGTCGATGGCGTACTGCTCGCCGAAGCCACCGTTGAAGATGACGACCTCGAGGGCGGCGGTCTCGTTGACACCGAGCGGGTTCTTCGCGCTCTTGGTGCCCTTCTCGACCTTCTCGTCGCTTCCGCTGTCGCTGCTCGCGCACGCCGAAAGGAAGCTCATCGTCGGGACGGCGATCAGGCCGAGTGCGGCAGAACGCTTGATCACATCGCGACGGCCGAGGCCCTCATTCGTACGGCCTGAGGTGGATCCCATGCTCAAGTCCTCGCCTTCTCCAGGACTCAGGCGGTGTACCGGTCACCCGTAAGGAATTCGCCTAGGCGAAGGGCCCCGCCACCGCGGTCAGTTGCGCTTGGGTCGTGCAGATTGCCGGATTACCAGGTGCAGTGGAGGAGATCCGGGGGAACGCACGGCGGGCCACCTCGCGCGCCCACAGCCGTTCCACCCTCCCCCGCGCCCGCGCGCCGTTGTGAAGCGGCTGTGCAGACGCCGACAGGTATAGTCCACTTGCCGCCAACTCAGCAAGATCGAATGCATGGTTGAGCGGCAGTCTTTCCCGAGTTGAGACCTCACGGACACCTCGGCACCGCGCGCCTGCGCACGGAAACGGCCTTTTCCGCAATACGGTCGAATCACCGGCGTCGCCCCCGTGCAACACCCTTGACACACACCGCCACTTGGCTCCCTACTGGAACTCGCATCCCCCGATGACAACGTTGTCCACGCATGCCCCCAGGAGGAACGGCTCCGTATGCAGCCCCTACGTGGTCCTCAGCACGGCTCGCGCCAGAGACGCGGCCAGTCCGCCGCGGTCCTCGCCGCCGCTCTCGCCATGACCCTGGCAGCCCCCACCGCAGCCCTCGCCCAGCCGTCCGGAGCCGCGAAGAAGCCCTCCGGCGGGACGACGTTCAGCTCCTCGTTCGAAACCGACGAGAAGCAGCCGGACTGGCGCAACACCGTCGAGGAAGGTCCTGACGGCAAGAAGAAGGCATCGGGTGTCGACGGTGGCTTCTCCGCCGGCATACCGGGCAGTGTCAACGACCAGGTCACGGATCTGCGCGCCAGCGGCGAGAACGCGGCCGGCGGTGAGGTCAAGGAGAACCTGACCGACGGGGAGTCCGGCACCAAGTGGCTGGCCTTCGCCCCCACGGCCTGGGTCGAGTTCGACCTCGCCGCGCCCACCAAGGTCGTGACCTACGCCCTCACCTCGGCCAACGACCACGCCGAGCGCGACCCGAAGGACTGGACCCTGAAGGGTTCCACCGACGGCAAGACCTGGACGGACCTGGACACCCGTACCGGCCAGACGTTCTCCAAGCGCTTCCAGACCACGTCGTACGACTTCAGCACGGACACCGCCTACCAGCACTTCCGGCTGGAGATCACCAAGAACAACGGGGCGTCCGACGCACTCCAGCTCGCCGACGTCCAGTTCTCGAACGGGGACACCTCCGCGCCCGCCCCCGACGACATGCGCACCCAGGCCGACCGGGGGCCCTCCGGGTCCCCCACCGCCAAGCAGGGCGCCGGATTCACCGGGAAGAAGGCCCTGCGCTACGCGGGTACGCACAAGCCGGACGGCCGCGCCTACTCGTACAACAAGGTCTTCGACGTCGACACCGCGGTCACGAAGGACACGCAGCTGTCCTACCTGGTCTACCCGCAGATGGGCGAGACGGACCTCAGCTACCCCGCGACGCACGTGGCGGTGGACCTGGCGTTCACCGACGGCACCTACCTGAGCGAGCTGAAGGCGACGGACAGCCACGGCGGGCTGCTCACCCCGCAGGGCCAGGCGGACGCCAAGCGGCTGTACGTGAACCAGTGGAACAAGGTGGCCTCGCGCATCGGCACGGTGGCGGCCGGCAAGACCGTCGACCGGATCCTGGTGGCGTACGACTCCCCCAAGGGCCCGTCGAAGTTCCAGGGCTGGGTCGACGACATCTCGATCGCGCCGAAGGCCCCGGAGAAGCGCAAGGCGCACCTCTCCGACTACGCGTCCACGGTGCGCGGCACGAACTCCAGCGGCGGCTTCTCGCGCGGCAACAACTTCCCCGCGACCGCGGTCCCGCACGGCTTCAACTTCTGGACGCCGGTCACCAACGCGGGCTCCACGAGCTGGATCTACGACTACCCGCGCGGCAACAACGACGACAACCTGCCCACGCTCCAGGCGTTCAGCGCCAGCCACGAGCCGAGCCCCTGGATGGGCGACCGGCAGACCTTCCAGGTGATGCCGTCGGCCGCCTCCGGCACCCCGGACACCGGCCGTGAGGCGCGCGAACTGGCGTTCCGGCACG
>Ga0164308_10000500_pt1 | contig 21408 bp, 13 predicted proteins | sample Whisoiple_246_MG_FD_109983 | JGI IMG/M metagenome (GOLD analysis project Ga0164308, IMG submission 109983) | Soil microbial communities amended with fresh organic matter from upstate New York, USA - Whitman soil sample_246_MG | ecosystem: Environmental > Terrestrial > Soil > Unclassified >...
CACGCGCCGTCATTGCACGACAGTGGACCGCGCACTGTCATCAGGTGCAGCAGCGGTTCGAAGCGGGAGCCACCGTCGTGAGAGGCCCCCACCGTGAATCCGCTGTGTTCATCGGAACAGGCGTACACGGTGTCGGCGGTCGCCGCCAAACACAGCACACGCAGGCTAGCGCTTTGCTCGAAGCTCAAGTCGCTGGCGAGCCCACGGTGAAGGCCGTCCTCTCCACCGAAATAGAGCCGCTTGCCGTCCGGCGAGAGCGCGAACGAAAGCAGCGAGCCGGAATACACGACCGAGAAGTGCTGGCCACCGTCATGACTCACGAGTAGCCGACTGAGCGTCGCGCTGCTGGTTCGCACGTACAACGTGTCCTCGTCTTGGGGATCGACGGCCGCGATGTACACGCCCTGCTCGAGCCTGGGCTCGAAAGGGAGCGGGTATTCGCTCCAGTGTTCACCGTCGTCGTCCGAAGCGAACAGGAGCGCGGAGCGCACGCCGTTCACCGAGCGGGTGCCAGAGGCGTAGACTCGGTGCGGATTGCTCGATGCAGTGTCCAGCGTCGTCACCAACACCGACGGATCGATGGGCTGACCGTAGGGCAGAAACGTGCGCCCGTTGTCGTCGCTGGCGATGATGCGCGAGCTGTAGCCCAGCTGTTGAGCATCCCAGACCAGGGCCAGCGCGTGGCTTGGTGCGTTCCTGTGCACGGTCAGATCGATGACCGGCGAACTATTCAAATCAGCCTGGCTGAAAGCCCAATTGCAGCCTCGATCAGTGGAGCGAGCGATCCCTTCCGACAGGCTCGCGACAATCGTGCCGTGCTCCATGACGCCGATCGTCGGATCTTGAACGCCGGAGTAACCGACAGCACGTTCACAGATCCAGTCCCAGTTGCGCCCGGCATCGTGCGAGACCAAGAACCCGAACGTGCTGCGCACGATGAGAAACTCGGGGTCTTCAGGCGCGACGAGCAGTTGGTCGGCCTTGGGATAGCGGCCATTCGCCTGAGCGCTGCGTGCGGCACCGAGCACGAGGCACAGCGCGCAGAACAGCCTCAACAGGCCGACGGATTCTCGTCGATAGCGCGGTCGGAAGAAGGAGCCGCAAGCGGTGCTGTGCGCCGTGCGCCCGAAATCGCGCGTGCTATCGTGCGATATGTTTCGAGGCACGCTGACAGTGCTTACTGGCCTATTCACGGTGGCTTGGTCGTGCGTTGCGGGCGCTGCTGCCGGCCACCTGAAAGTGCTGACGTACAACATTGCCGGTTTGCCGGACGGTTTCATGACTGCGCATCCGAGCGCAAACATGCCACGGATCGGGCGCTTGCTCGCGCGCTATGATTTGGCGCTGATCCAGGAGGATTTCGCGTTCGGTTCGCTCTTGCGCCAGAGCGTCTCCCTGCCGTTCCAATCACCCCCCTTCGTGCGTGAAGGGCGACTCCATTTCGGCGATGGGTTGAGCGTGTTTGCCGCGCAACCGTTCACTGCCGTGCAACGTGAAGGCTGGCGCGCGTGCCACGGTGTGGTCGACAGCTACTTCGATTGTCTGACCCCGAAGGGCTTCATCTCGACGCGCCAACGCCTCGCTGATGGCACGGAGATCGACGTCTATGATGTGCACCTCGACGCAGGTTCGAGTGAAGCAGATCGACGAGCCCGCGAAGCGCAAATCGACCAGCTGGTGGAGGCCATCCAGCAGCGGTCGACCGGGCGCGCAGTACTCCTGGCGGGCGATACCAACATTCGTCGCTCGGGTGACGTGCTGGCCCGCTTCGAGCGCTCGACCGGTCTCGAGGAAGTCTGTTCTGCCGTGCACTGTTCCGATCCGCGGCGCATCGACCGCGTGTTTTATCGGAGCTCGCCCGCGCTCACCTTCATCCCCCGAAAGTGGAGCATCGACCACCGCTTCGTCGACGCAAAGGGCCAACCCCTCTCGGACCACTTGGCCGTTGCGGTCGAATTCGACTGGAAGAGTAACGAGTCGAGCGCGCCCTGAGGCCTCGCATCGCGCGTGAGTGTATAAGTTCGGCCTAGCGCCGATGTCGGATGAGCTCGGTGAGGGGTCGATGTTGGGGGGCATTGCCGAGCATTGCGCGGTCGAGTGCTGCACTTTTGCAGCCTTGCCGCGGCGTTTTTCCCCGGCCATGCTGTTCGGTAGGAGGACTATGCAATCGCTCGACGAGAGTGCGCGCGACGTGTTGGACAGTTTGCAGGAGGGATGCCACGTCGTCGGTTTCGACTACGAGTACCTGTACGTGAACGATGCGCTCGTCCGTCAGGTGCGACTCTCCCGAGAAAAACTCCTCGGTCGCACGATGATGGAATGCTATCCGGGGATCGAGCAGCAGCCATTCTTTCCGGTGTTGCAGCGTTGCATGGAGAATCGCACGCGCGAGGCCGCTGAAGTCGAGTTCCTGTTTCCCGACGGCAGGCCCGCTTGGTTCGATCTGAAATTCGTGCCCGTGCCCGAGGGGGTTTGCATCATCTCGCTGGAGACGACGCAACAGCGGGAGGCCGGCGCGCGGCTGAGAGGCACCGAGCATCAGCTGCGCCAATCGCAGAAGATGGAAGCCGTTGGCCTGCTCGCGGGAGGCGTCGCGCACGATTTCAACAACCTGTTGTCGGTCATTCTTTGTTACGGAGAGCTCGCGATGTCACGGCTCGACGCGGACCAATCGCTGCAGGCGGACATCCAGGAAATGATGAAGGCTGCGTCCCGCGCCGCCGAGCTCACTCGGCAGCTATTGACGTTCAGCCGTCAACAAGTGCTGGCGCCCAAGGTGCTCGATCTGAACGACGTCGTGAGCGGGACCGAAAAAATGCTGCGGCGGATTCTCGGCGCGGATATCGAGCTGGTGGTTCGCCCAGCGGCAACTCTGGCGCGCGTGCGAGTCGACCCGAGCAGTCTCGAGCAGGTGATCATGAACTTGGTCGTCAATGCCCGGGACGCGATGCCGACGGGCGGCAAGCTGACGATGGAGACGGCGAGCGTGCATTTGGACGAGGAATACGCCAAGCAGCATTTGGGCGTGACTCCGGGCGAGCACGTGATGTTGGCGATCAGCGACACGGGCAAAGGCATCGACAAGCTCATGCAGACGCGCATTTTCGAGCCGTTCTTCACGACCAAGGAGAAGGGCAAGGGGACGGGGCTCGGACTATCGACGGTGTTCAGCATCGTCAAACAGAGCGGCGGCAGCATCGAGCTTTCCAGCGAGCTCGGGCGAGGGTCCACCTTCAAAGTGCTGCTGCCCAGCGTCGACCGTCCGAAGGATTCCGTGCGGCCCGCCGCGCTGCCGCGCATTTCGCGTGGCAGCGAAACGATTTTACTGATCGAAGACGACGACGAAGTGCGAGTCGTCACCGGTGGGATCTTGCGTGGCAATGGCTATCGAGTGATCGAAGGGCGGAACGCTGCCGACGCGATGCGTAGCGCGGAGAATCATACCGCCGCCATCGATCTGCTGCTGACCGACGTGATCATGCCGCAGCTGAGTGGGCCGGAATTGGCGAAACGGCTCGCCCCCACGCGGCCGAACATGAAAGTGCTATTCATGTCGGGCTACGCGGATGGTACGGTGGTGCGCCACGGCGTGCTCGAGGACACGATGTCCTTCTTGCCCAAACCGATCACGGTAGCCTCACTCACGGCCAAGGTCCGGGAAGTGCTCGACGGGCCGCAGCTGGCCCGTCGCGACGCGTAGCGTCAGCATCGATTCTGCGAAAGGCCGGGCGCCGGGGGCCAGCCGCGCCGGGGCGCGCCTTTTGTAGCCGCCAGGTTTCAAGTTGGGCAGCCACTTTGCCTGAGCTCGCGATCTCTCCCGCCGGCCGGAAAGATATGCTACCAGGTGCGCATACCCACATGGCAACCATGAAACTAAAGCCCGGAGTCATCACTGGAACTGCCCTTCAGGAGCTGTTCGCTTACTGTAAGGAGAGCAAATGCGCGTTGCCTGCGGTCAACGTCATCGGCTCCCACACGGCGAACTCGGCGCTGCAGGCCGCGCGCGAGGCGAAGGCCCCGATCATCATCCAGCTCTCGCAGAGCGGCGCACAGTTCTATGCCGGAAAGTTCTTGGACAACTCGGCGCAACAAGCGTCGATCGCCGGTTCGATTGCGGGCGCGTTGCACGTCCGTACCTTGGCCGCCGTGTACGGCGTGCCGGTCGTGCTCCACACCGATCACTGCGCCAAGAAGCTGCTGCCCTGGGTCGACGGCGTGTTGACCGCCGGTGAAGAGTACTTCGCCAAGAATGGCGAGCCGCTGTTCAGCTCGCACATGTTGGATTTGTCGGAGGAGCCGCTCGACCACAACCTCGAGATCTGCCGCAAGTACCTGACCCGCATGGCCAAGCTCAAGATGACGCTCGAAATCGAGCTGGGCGTCACCGGTGGCGAGGAAGACGGCGTGGACAACTCCGGCGTCGACCACTCCAAGCTCTACACGAGCCCCTCGGACGTGCTGCGCGCGTACGACGTGCTGAACCCCGTCGGTGCCTTCACGGTGGCCGCTTCGTTCGGCAACACCCACGGCGTGTACGCCCCCGGCAACGTCAAGCTGAAGCCTTCCATCTTGGATGAATCGCAGAAGTACATCGAGAAAGAGCGCAAGACCGGCGCCAAGCCACTCGACTTCGTGTTCCACGGCGGTTCCGGCTCGACCCCGGAAGAGATCAGCGAAGCGGTCTCCTACGGCGTGATCAAGATGAACATCGACACGGACACGCAGTGGGCATTCACGCAGCCGATCAAGAAGTACATGGACGACAAGAGCGCCTACCTCCAGGCGCAGCTCGGCAATCCTGAAGGCGCGGACAAGCCCAACAAGAAGGTCATCGACCCGCGCGCTTGGCTCCACCTGGGTGAAAAGGGTCAGGCTGCCCGCCTCGTTCAGGCCTTCAAGGATCTCGGCGCGTTCGGTAAGTTCGAGTTCTGATTTCACGCACGCAGACGCGGGCTCGGCTCCAAGCCGGGCCCGCAGCGTGTCTTGCTTAGGTAAGCGCATCCGCTCGGGCGGTGGAGTGATCGTATGCCCGGGTGTGTCGATTGGGCACAACGCCGGGGTCGGTTGGCGATCGTCACTCGCGACGCGCCAGCGGGATCGCGGTGGGCCAATCGGCGCGCAGGCTCCAGCAGCTGCGAGCGTCGAGCGTGGCTCATTTCGGCGGGAGTTGCGCGCTTCGGCCGCGCGACGCGGGCTTTTGCCCCGCTGTGCGCTTTGCGATACCCTTCTCTGGAGGGCAATTTCAGAGCCTATGGTCAAGTCCGGCAATTCGTCGACGCTGCGTACACAGCTGTTCCGAACGTTCGAGGATCCGACCTACAAGCCCCCGCCGCTGCCGACGGTCGCTCTCGAACTGGTCGCTCTCGCGGCCAAGCCGGACGTCAACGTGGAGGATGTGGTTCGGCTGCTCGAGCGCGATCAGATGTTGGCGGGTGCAGTGATGCGCCTCGTCGGGTCGCCCATTCACGCGGGGCGCGGCCCGGTGCGCTCGTTGACCGACGCGGTGATGCGACTCGGGATCCGCACCGTGCGTGACAGCGTTTTCGACGTGGCGCTGAAGAAGAGCGTGTTTACTGCGGTCGGCGAGTATTCGGACATCATGCGCCGCATTGGCCGGCATGGCACTGCCACCGCATATCTCGCGCGCGTCGTGTGTCGACACGCGCGCGTGACCGAGGATCAAGCTTTTTTGGGCGCGCTGCTGCATGACGTGGGCTTTGCAGCCTTGTTGCTCGCGGTGCTGCGCAAGAAAGAAGCAAATCCTCCAGCGCTCCGCGAATTGTGGGCAGACATCGACGCGCTCCATGAGCAAGCGTCGAAGACCGTGACCAAGCTGTGGGGGTTGTCCACCGAGCTGTCGTTGATCGTGGCCAATCATCATCACGAACACACCGGGAATTCCGTGCGTGTCGCCGCCGTGGTCAACATTGCGGACTATCTGACGCAACGCTTCGACGCGCACATTTTGGGGCCGCCGGATGAATCGGGCGTGCCCATGCCTGCCTGCGCACCGCAAGTGGGAATGGTGGACGACAGCGCGACCCTGCTCGGACTGCGTGATGATTCGTTCGATCGCATCTGCGCCGAAGCGGAGCCGATCTTGCGCGAAGTCTTGCGTGACTGAGACGGAATGCCACTCGATGCGAGCCTGTGTTTCGGCTCGCATCGAGCGGCGTGGCATGAATGGCGTCGCCTCGCTTCGACTCACCCTCAGGTGATGCTGCGACCACGCTGAGGCACATTTGCCAGCTCTGCGAACTCGGCGAAAGCCCGATCACGATGCTAGTGTAGGTGCGCGTCGCCAACTCGGATGCTCACGCTGCAGCAATGAACCGTATGCCGATCACTTCCAAGCAGCGCTTTGTCGCTTTCTGTGAATCGAGCCGGAATGAGGTGGAAGTCGCCTTAGAGCACCGGCCGCTGTTCGATCTCCAACGGGGACGCCTTCGACACTGGCGTACGTGTCGAGAATGGCTGCGCCCGCATCGACGAACGCTGTCGTTGGTCGTGATGCTGGGACTTTCCAGCATCACGATCGACATGATTTGGCCGCTGGTTTCGCGCTACTTGATTGATCGAGTGGTGCTGCGAGCGTCGCTGCCACTCCCCGATAAGTTGCGGCAGCTGGTGCTGATCTCCGTGGGCATCGCCGCATTGTTCGTGATCAATTCGTTGTTCGATCTGTGGCGCAGTTTTCGCTCGCAGCTGCTCGATTCGCGCTTCTCGTCCGCGCTCCGCGCTCGGCTGTTTCGACGGGTCTTGCGCTTGCCGATGGCCGACATCAACGAGCTGAAGACGGGCGGAGTGATCTCGCGGCTCTCGAACGACGTGGACCAAACCACCGGGTTGCTACAAACCGCACTGTTGAACCCCGTGCTGTCGGGTGTCCGGTTGATCGCGACGCTTTCGCTCATCTTCACGCTCGATTGGCGGATTGCGGCCGTCGTGTTGCTGGCTGTGCCACCGATCGTCATGGCGCAGAACGTGTGGCTCCGTCGCAGTCGCTCGATATGGAAATCGATGGGCCAGGATCGCTCCGAGATCGACGCGCGAGTGAGCGAGGGACTGAACGGTTTGCGTGTCGTGAGGGGCTTCGCGCGGGAGCGCAGCGAGGAAAGCTCTTTCCTCCTCGGGCAGCACACCGTCATCCGAAAACAGAGCCTGGCCACTCGCACCCAGCGCGGTGTAGCCCTGGTCTGGGATCTGGTGATGCCGCTCACTCAAGTGACGATCCTCGGCTTTGGAGGTTATTTGGTGCTGCGTGGGCAAACCACGGTCGGCACGCTGATGGCCTTTCAAGGCTATCTGCTGCGTTTGATCGATCCGATCACGGAGCTGGTGAAATCGAACAGCGAGACACAGCGCGGGCTCGCGGCGCTCGAGCGCGTCTGTGACTTGCTCGACAAACCCGCAGAAAAGCCGGACCGCCCGAGCGCGATCGAAGCCCCGGCCACGGTTTGGGAGCTGCACTTCGATCACGTTCACTTTGGCTATCGCAAAGACCTGCCGGTGATTCGCGACTTCGACCTGCGCGTGCCCGGCGGCTCGGTCGTGGCCTTGGTCGGCGCGAGCGGCGCTGGCAAGACCACCCTCACGGATTTGGTGGCCAGATTCCACGATCCGACGAGCGGCGCGATTCGTCTGAACGGTGTCGACCTCCGGGATATTCGCCTGCAGAGCTACCGAAAGCTGCTGGGCATCGTGCAACAAGACACGTTCTTGTTCGACGGTACGGTGCGAGACAACATCGCTTACGGTCGCGCCGAAGCGACCCAGGCGGAAATCGAGGACGCGGCGCGCTCCGCGAACGCCCACGAGTTCATCTCTCGCTTGCCCGAGGGCTACGAGACGTTGGTCGGCGAACGCGGCGTCAAACTCTCCGGAGGTCAGCGACAACGCCTGTCGATCGCGCGTGCCTTGCTGGCAGACCCGCAAATCCTGATCCTGGACGAGGCGACGAGCAACCTCGACACCGAGAGCGAACAGCTGATTCAAGCGTCGATGCAGCGGCTCCTGGACAATCGCACGACTTTCATCATTGCCCATCGCTTGAGCACGATTCGCAACGCCGACCTAATCGTCGTCATGTCCCACGGTCGAATCGTCGAAGTCGGCGATCACGACTCGCTGCTCCGCCGTGGCGGCGCCTACGCCGACATGGTCGAACGTCAATTCCAAGAAGAAGACCGAGCCCCCGAGTCCCACCGTGAACTTCGGCGAGCCACGCGCTTCGATGCGGAGTGAGCAAATGCGCCGTTCGCAAGGAGGCTTGCGCGAGGAGCGGTCGCTCCCCGCGCAGCTGCGCACTCATGCTCCGAGTAGCGGGTCGCTCACGCTGTCTTTACCCGTTTCGATGTGACCCGCGAGTTGTTGCTCGAACGAGGGATCGGAATCGACGGTGACGGTGAGGTCGTACCAGCCGTACGAATCTTCCAAGCTCCAGTGCCAGATCAGATTTTGGTTGGGGCCGACGGCGCGTTCGAGCGTGCGCTTTCCGTAGGCGTCATGAATGCGAAGGCGCGCGGTTTGACGGCTCTTGTTGCGAATGTCGAGCGTGAGGCCGTGATCGGATTCGCATTGTGTGTCGACGCTGAGGTTGGCTTTGTCCCAGCTTTCGACGCTGCCTTTGTACGAGCGGAAGTAGCCGTTCGGGCCGTACACGGACAAATCGTACTTGGATTGTCCTTTTCCGCGCACGGCGAAGCTTTCGACCACGCGCGCGCGTGGGCTCACCGTGTACGTCCACGGGCCCTCGGCGGCGTTGCCCGAACGCACTTGGTAGACCGCGGCGGCTTTCCCGGAGTTGCCCAAGCGAATCGTCACCTTGCCGTCGGAGAGATCGGTGTCGGCGGAGACGTCGAGATCGTACGGCACTGCGCGAGCCGGGCGCACGCCTGGTTCCTGCTTCGGGACGGATTGCGTCGTCGGTACTTCGGGCGAAAAATCCGGATGCGACGCGGTGTCGGTCGGGGCATAGCCCGCGGTGCTGGGCAGCTGCACCGGGCGTGAATTGGGTGACCGGAAGTCGAAGGCCGAGGTCAAATCACCCGCCACGGCACGTCGCCAGTCAGTGATGTTCGTCTCGATCAATTGATTGTGTCGCGTCGCGAAGCGCCGTTCGATGAACTGGATCAACGAGGTATGGTCGAAGACTTCCGAACACACCCAGCCCCCCTTGCTCCAAGGGGAGATCACGATCATCGGCACGCGGACGCCCAAGCCATAGGGACCGGTCACCGAGTGCTCGGCATTACCGTTGAAGATCTCGAGCGACGCATCGACCGTAGACACGCCCTGCGCGCGCGAAGTCGGCGGCGTCGGCGGCACCATGTGATCGAAGAAGCCGTCGTTTTCGTCGTACATCAGGAAGAACGCGGTTTTGCTGAAGATTTCCGGGTGGTCCGTCAGCGCGTCCAAGATCTGTGACACGTACCAAGCGCCGAAATTCGGGGTCCAATTCGGATGCTCGGAGTACGCCTCGGGCGCGACTACCCAGGACACCGCGGGCAAGCGATTCGTCGCAACATCCTTCTTGAATTGATCGAAGAGCGTGCCGCCTGCCGAGATGTTGGTGCCGGTGCGCGCGCCCTCGGCGAGCGGGCTACCTTCGGGGGCGTTCTGATATTGATGAAAATAGAGCAGCGAGTTGTCGCCGTAGTTGCCGATGTACGGCGGCCCCCAGCCCCAGTAGTGCGCCTGATCGAGCCCTTGACCGACGTCTTGGTAGACCTTCCAAGAGATCCCCGCCTTCTGCAAGCGCTCCGGATACGTGGACCAATCATAGCCCGCCTCCGAGTTGTCGAGCACCGGGCCGCCGTTCTTGCCGTCGTTCCCAATCCAGCCCGTCCACATGTGGTAGCGATTCGGATCGGTCGCGCCCATGAACGAGCAGTGATAAGCGTCGCAAATCGTGAACGCGTCCGCGAGCGCGAACTGAAACGGAATGTCCTGCCGCTTCATGTACGCCATGGTGCTGGTGCCCTTTTGCGGAACCCACTGGTCGTATTTGCCGTTGTTCCAGGCTCGAATCGTGTCCGCCCAGTTGTGCGCGGTATCCTCCAAGAACGCCGAGCCCATGTCCGGCACATTCGGCCGAAAGGGCAGCACCTTGCCCGTGCCGTTCGGCTGATGCCAGACCGGATCGCCCGAAGGCAACTTCACCGCGCGTGGATCGCCGAAGCCACGGACTCCGCGCAGCGTGCCGAAGTAGTGGTCGAACGAGCGGTTCTCCTGCATCAAGATCACGATGTGCTCGACGTCTTCAATCGTCCCGGTGCGATGGTGAGCCGGGATCGCCATCGCGCGCTTGATGCTTTGTGGTAGCGCCGCAGCCAGCGCCCCAGCCCCCAACATTTTGACGAACTTGCGACGATCAGTAGTCATGACGAACCCTCCGACGCGAAACGTTTCTTTCGAACCCTGATTTCGCGGCGCAAGCTATCGGGCGCGTGCTGCAGTGCGCTGACGGCGACGTCTCAATCGTGCAACGTTCCGGTGCGCCGTTTTCGAGATCCACATCGAGGCGCCGACCAGCATGTCGCGATCGCGCCGTTCATCGCTCTCATGCCGAGCAGGGGCAGGAACCACTCCAATCAATGGGCTGCGCTGCTGGAGCTCGAGCGCCCCCAACCAACCCAACGGCACGCTTGCGTCTTGTCCAACCGTCCAAACGAAGCGAATCGCGCGTCCGAATCTGACGCGGTTGGTTACTGAGTCGTTCGTGTTCGGGGGCGCGAAGGGGACTTTGATTTGGGGGCCGGTGGGCGTGGGGCCTGCGGACCGGTCGCGGATTTCTGCGCTCGCTTCGCGGGGACGGTCTTGGCGCGGATCGCTCTTACGGGCGCGGGGGCTTGCGGTTCGGCCAAGGCCGCACCCATGTTCATGGCTTCGCGCAAACGGTCAGCGTCGAGGGAGCAGACGCGCAATTGGCCTTGGCGCTCTTTCTTGAGGATCCCCGCGTCGACCAACACTTCCCAGTGATGACAGAGTAAGGCCACGCTGATGCCGAGGGACTCGGCAATGAGGGTGCCGCACTGCGAGCCCTTGGCCAGCAACTCCACGATCTCGACGCGGCGCGGATCGGCCAGGGCTTTGAACACTTTGGCGCGTTCTTCAGGGCTCATCGGCTTCGAAACCATCACGTCACACGGTAGCACGGCTTTCCCGTTACGGTTTGTATACTCAAATAGTTGATTGACTATTGGACTGACGGGCTCCACGTACCGCACATGGACGCAAAGCTTCGCAATTTCGTTCCGCACGTTCCGCACTTCGCCAGCGCGGCCGCGTCGCTCGTGCTCTGCGCGCTCAGCCTGTCGCTCCTCACCACGGGTTGCGCCAACGACATCGAGAAGGAAGCTCACGCTGGCCCCGCCGCGGACACGCGGCCGCAGGTAACCGTCGCGCAAGTGACGCAGGCCACGGTGACCGAGTTCAGCGAGCACACGGGCCACACGGAGTCACCCAGCACCGTCGAGATCCGCGCCCGCGCAACCGGCTATTTGACCCGGGCCGCGTTTCACGAGGGTGATCTGGTCAAGAAAGGCGACCTGTTGTTCGAGGTCGATTCCAAGCCCTATCAAGCTTCACTCAATCGTGCTCGAGCCGAGCTTGCCAGCGCGCGGGTGGACGTCGAACTCGCGCGCAAGAACGCCGCCCGCGGTGAGCAGTTGTTTCAAGCGAACGTGATTTCCGAGCAGGACTGGGACCAACGCAGCGCAACCTTCCATCAGCTGGAAGCGCGCACCCAGGTGGCGAGCGCCGCCGTCAACTCCGCCGAGTTGGATTTGGACTATGCGTTCGTGCGCTCGCCCATTTCCGGACGAGTGGGGCGATTTCTGGTCACTCCGGGCAACCTGGTCGGGCCGAACCTGCCGACGCCGCTGACCACCGTCGTGTCGGTCGACCCACTCTACGTCTATGTCGATGTCGACGAGACGCGGGCGCTGCGGCTCGGGCGCACTCCCGGTGCGCTCGCGCGCGTCGGGTTTTCGGGTGAAGACGGCTTTCCCCACGAAGTCGCGCTCGATTTCGTCGACAACCGCGTCGATCCGCAAACCGGCACGATCAAGGTGCGCGCGGTGCTGAAGAACCCGGATGGGCATTGGGTGCACGGCTTGTTCGCGCGCGTGCAGCTGCCGGAGCAAGACACGCACGAAGCCGTGTTGATCGCCGATCTCGCCGTGGGCACGGATCAGGACCGTCGCTACGTGTGGGTCGTCGACAAGGACGGAAAAGTGGAGCACCGCACGGTCAAGCTGGGTCCACTCAACGGTGGCCTGCGCATCGTGCGTGAAGGCTTGGCCGTGAACGAGCGCATCATCGTGCGCGGCTTGCAGCGCGTGCGACCGGGGGCGGTGGTCGAAAGCCAAGAGGTCGCCATGCGTGAAGCCGCGCAGCTAGAGAAGATGGCCGAGGTGAAACCGTGAAATTCGCGCGCTTCTTCGTCGATCGCCCGATCTTTGCGGGCGTGCTCTCGATGGTGATCTTCGTGCTCGGTGTGATCTCGGCGTTCTTGCTGCCGATTTCCGAGTATCCCGAGGTCGTTCCGCCGACGGTCGTGGTGCGCGCGCAGTATCCCGGCGCGAGCCCCAAGACGATCGCGGAGACCGTCGCGGCGCCGCTCGAGCAAGAGATCAACGGCGTCGAGGGCATGCTGTACATGAACTCCTCGTCGAACGCGGACGGCAGCATGACGCTGACCGCGACCTTCCGCATCGGCGCGGACTTGGACCTCGCGCAGGTGCAGGTCCAGAACCGCGTTGCGCAGGCGCTGCCGCGTTTGCCGGAGGACGTGCGTCGCTTCGGCGTCGTGACGCGCAAGAGCTCGCCCGATTTGACGATGGTCGTGCACTTGTTCTCTCCGGACGACCGTTACGACGAAACCTACATCCGCAACTTCGCGGTCTTGCAGGTCAAAGATACGCTGGCGCGCATCCCGGGCATGGGCGACGTGCAGCTGTTCGGTTCGGGCGACTACAGCATGCGCGTTTGGCTCGATCCGGACAAAGTCGCGGCGCGCAACCTCACCGCGAGCGACATCGTGCGTGCCCTACGTGAGCAAAACGTGCAAGTGGCAGCAGGCACGCTCGGGCAACAGCCCTCACCGCGCGACGCGAGCTTTCAGCTCAGCATCAACGCGCGCGGCCGCTTGGTAGATGAGGCCGATTTCGGGCAAGTGATCGTGAAAACCTCGCCGGATGGCGCAAATGTTCGGCTGTCGGACGTCGCGCGCATCGAGCTCGGGGCCAATCAGTACGCATTGCGCAGCTTGCTCGACAATAAGAAGGCCGTCGCCATTCCGGTCTTTCAGGCGCCGGGTTCCAACGCGCTCGCGCTGTCGGATGCCGTGCGCAAGAACATGGCGGAGCTGAGCAAGAACTTCCCCGAGGGCATCAAGTACGAAATCGTTTACGACCCGACCCGCTTCGTGCGCTCTTCGATCGAAGAGGTGGTGCGCACGCTGTTCGAGGCGCTCGCGCTCGTCGTCTTGGTGGTGATTCTATTTTTGCAGACCTGGCGCGCGTCGATCATTCCAATCGCGGCGGTGCCAGTGTCCTTGGTGGGCACCTTCGCGGTGATGAAGTTGCTCGGTTTCTCGATCAATGCGCTGTCGTTGTTCGGCTTGGTGCTGGCAATCGGTATCGTCGTGGACGACGCGATCGTGGTCGTCGAAAATGTGGAACGCAACATCGAGCTCGGTCTATCGCCCAGAGACGCCACGCGCAAAGCGATGGATGAGGTGAGCGGGCCCATCATCGCCATTGCGCTGGTGCTGTGCGCGGTGTTCGTGCCGATCGGGTTCATTCCCGGGCTGAGTGGCCAATTTTACCGGCAGTTTGCCTTGACCATCGCGATCTCGACGGTGATCTCGGCGTTCAATTCGCTGACGTTGAGCCCGGCGTTGGCCGCAGTGCTGCTGCGCGGTCACGACGTGCCGAAAGATCTGCCGACGCGGTTTTTGGATCGCACGTTCGGTTGGTTCTTTCGCCCCTTCAATCGCTTCTTCGACGCCGCCGCGAACGGCTACGTCGGAGTCGTGCGACGATTGTTGCGTCGCTCGGGTGTCGCGTTGGTCGCCTACGGCGGGCTCTTGGCGCTGACCTATTTCGGATTTGCGAAGGTGCCCTCCGGATTCGTGCCCACCCAAGACAAGCAATACTTGGTGTCGTTCGCGCAGCTCCCGGATGCCGCTTCGCTCGATCGCTCGGACGACGTGATCCGCCGCATGTCGAAGATCGCGCTCGAGACCGAAGGCGTGGAGCACGCGATCGCGTTTCCGGGCTTGTCGATCGCTGGGCTCAACAATACCCCCAACGCGGGTATCGTGTTCGTCGGCTTGAAGCCGTTCGAAGAGCGCAAGGCCAAGAACCTCTACGGACCGGCCATCGCCGCGACGTTGAACCAGAAGTTTTCGCAGATCCAAGACGCGTTCGTGGCCGTTTTCCCGCCGCCACCGGTGCAAGGCCTGGGCACCATCGGCGGCTTCAAATTGTACGTGGAGGATCGCGGGGACCTCGGCCTGGAGGAGCTGTACGAGAACACGCAGAAGCTGCTGGCCGCGGGGTACCGAAGTCCGGAGCTCGCGGGCTTGTTCTCTGGCTACCAGGTGAACGTGCCGCAGCTATTCGCCGATCTCGATCGCTCCAAAGCGAAGTCGCGCGGCATCGCTGTCACTGACGTGTTCGAGACCATGCAGGCGTACTTGGGCTCGCTGTACGTGAATGACTTCAACCGTTTTGGGCGCACCTTCCAGGTGACGGTTCAGGCCGACGCCAAGCATCGACTGACGCCTGAAGCCGTCGGCACGCTGCAAACGCGCAACGCTCAGGGCGCGATGGTGCCGCTGAACAGCGTGTTGACGGTGAAGGCCACCAATGGTCCTGATCGCGTCACGCGCTACAACGGATATCCCGCCGCTGAAGTGAACGGCGGTCCATCACCGGGAACCAGTTCGAATCAGGCTTTAGCGGCCATCGACGCGATCGCGACGCGCGAGTTGCCGCCGGGCATGAAATACGAATGGACCGACCTGACCTATCAGCAGATCCTGGCGGGGAACACGGCGCTATTCGTGTTCCCGCTCTGCGTGCTGCTCGTGTTCCTGGTGCTGGCCGCGCAGTACGAGAGTTGGTCGTTGCCCCTGAGCGTGATTTTGATCGTCCCGATGTGCCTACTGGCGGCGATAGCCGGCGTGTGGGTCGACGGCAGTGACAACAACATCTTCACGCAGATTGGGCTATTCGTGCTCGTTGGCTTGTCGTGCAAGAACGCAATTCTGATCGTCGAATTTGCCAAGGACAAGCAAGAAGAATCAGGGCTGGATCCAGTGAGTGCGGTGCTGCAAGCTTGCCGGCTCAGGTTGCGACCGATTTTGATGACGTCGATCGCGTTCATCATGGGTGTTTGGCCGCTGGTATCTTCACATGGTGCGGGCGCGGAGATGCGGCACGCCATGGGCGTCGCCGTCTTCGCGGGGATGATCGGCGTGACCTGCTTCGGCTTGTTGCTCACGCCAGTGTTCTTCACGACGCTGCGCAGGTTCAGCGGCAGGAAACGAGCGGAGATCCCGAGTGAGGCAGTCGTCGTTCCGGGCGAGTAATGGCTAGCTAAGCGGGCTGGAGCGCAGGGGGGTGAGCTCAGTCACCCCCGGTTGGGGAACTGAGCTCACAAGCCCGCTCGTTTGGCGGCCAGTTGCGCGATGACGCTCCAATCGAGTTCGCCTTGCCCGCTGGCGACCGCGCTCAGCAGTTGATCGTGAAGGAGGCTTGCCGTGGGCAAGGGGACTTCGAGCTGATCGGCAGCCGCCAGCGCGAGGCGTAGGTCTTTGAGGCCGAGCTTGGCTTTGAAGCCCGCGTGCTGATAGTCGCCCCGGGCGACTTGAGCCGCGTAATTCTCGACAATCAGCGAGCCTTGGCCGAACACGTTCTTGAACACCTCGAGTAACAGCTCGGGTGGGACGCTCGCCTTGCGCGTGAGCGCAAACGCCTCGCCGAGCGACTCGATCATCGACGCGATGAACACGTTCCCCGTCAGCTTGACCAAGCTGGCGGTGCTGGCTTTGTCACCCAAACGCGTGACGCCGCGCCCGAGCGCTTGTAGCACCGGTAACGCACGTTCGACGTCCGCTGATTTGCCTGCCGCGAGTAGCCACAACTTCTTGGCCAGGGCAGCTTCTGGCCGGCCGAAGACCGGGGCGGCGACATAACCGCGGCCGGCTTCGGCGTGTGCGGCGGCCAAGCGCTCACAGCATGCGACGGAGATCGTGCTGCACGAGACATGCACCGCGCCTGGGCGCAGCTCGGACAAAATCCCCGTCGGACCGAAGGTGCACGCTTCCACGGCGGAGTCGTCGGCGAGCATGGAAATCACCACTTCGGCTTCGCGGGCCGCTTCAGCCGGCGTGGCGGCGAGGCGCGCGCCGGCCTCGTGCAGCGGTTGCCCTTTTTCATGCGCCCGGTTGTAGACGAACAGTTGGTGACCTTGTGAAAGCAGTGACTCCGCCATCGCGAAGCCCATCGAACCCAAACCGACGAATCCAACTTTCATACGAGGTTTTGTAAGCGCGATCTTTCGGCTTGTCAGCTGTCAAAATCTTCTCACTCGCGCTGTTGCGGAGCAGCAACAGTGTGAACGGCGTCACCCGCTTTCCCCCCAACGCCCCCCACACCCCCGCGCAAAACCCCCAGAAAACGTACAAAGCGGGTAGACGTCGTTCACGATCGGTTGCTCTGTGCAGCGAGCGTGCCAGCGCGCTAGTGTTGCCAGCAGCGAGTGCCCGAAACAATGCGCTCGACGATGCGATGCCCAGCAAGAAGACGACCAAGCCCACGCCGAGCGCCCCCCAGGTCAAGATCGCGACCTTCAACGTGAACGGGATCAGCACGCGCTTACCGCACCTGCTCGAATGGCTCGCCAAGGAGTCGCCCGACATCGTCTGTCTGCAGGAGCTGAAGACACTCGACTCCGGTTTTCCGATCGTGGAGATCCGCGCGGCGGGTTACGGCGCTCTTTGGCGCGGTCAGCGTTCCTGGAACGGCGTGGCGATCCTCGCCAAAGGGCAAGAGCCCGTCGAGATCCGGCGCACGCTTCCGGGCGACGAGTCGGACGACCAGAGCCGCTACCTCGAGGCCGTCGTCGGCGGCATCACCGTGGGCTGTCTGTACTTGCCCAACGGCAATCCTCAGCCGGGCCCGAAATTCGCCTACAAACTAGCGTGGTTCGAGCGGCTGATCGAGCACGCGAAAGTGCTGTATGCGAGCGGCAGGCCGGTCGTGTTGGCCGGTGACTTCAACGTCGTCCCGACGGACTTCGATATCTACAACACCCGCTCCTGGTTGAAAGACGCACTACTTCAGCCCGAGAGCCGCGCCTGCTATCAACGGCTGCTCGCTCAAGGTTGGGTCGATTGCGTGCGCGCGTTGCATCCCGAAGAGCGCATCTATACGTTTTGGGATTATTTCCGGAGGCACTGGCAAACCAACTCCGGGTTACGCATCGACCACCTGCTGTTGAATCCCGAGCTCGCGCCGCACCTCGCAGGCGCCGGCGTGGACAAGTGGGTGCGCGGGCTGGAGAAGGCGAGTGACCACGCGCCGACGTGGATCACACTCGGCGTGTGACGAGCAGACGTGAGGCAGGCACTACATGCCAGCGAGCGCTTCTTTCATGATGCTGTCGTCGACGAGGGGCGTGAGTTGGGCGCGGGTGCGCGGCGTGCGGCCGGTTTGAGCCGCGACCCACACGTCTTCTTCGACGAGGACGTCGAGGATATCGGGCACGAGCGTGCCGAGCCATTGTTCGTTGTGCCAAACCTTGTCTAGCAATGCAGCGTCGATGCCCAGGGCCTTCACGACTCGCGGCTTGACGGTGTCGGGTTGCTCCCGGAATTGGCGTTGCGCTTGGATCAACGAGCGCACGAACGCGACGATGCCGCGGCGCTTTTCCGGTTTCGCGAGTGTCTCTGCGGTCGAGTGCAGACTGACGATCTCGCGGTACACGGAGCGGTCTTGGAATTCGATCGCATCCGTGCCGATGCGATCCATCGCCACTTGCGGTGAAGGCTCCCAAAGGGTGACTGCGGCGACCGTAGCGTTCGCGAGCAAGTTCGGAATGGTTTCGGCGGTTGCCGAGCGGATGGTCACGTCCTTATCGGTGAGGCTGACCGTGCGCAGCATCTTGTCCACGTAATAGGCCGCAGACGTATTCGGGATCGTCGCAATCGATTTGCCCTTGAGGTCGGCGAGCTTGCTGACGCCGGCGGACTTACTCGCGACGATCCGATAAAAGGTCTCGGTGACGGTGAAGATGAACCGTAAATTCGGGTGATCCACCGATTGACGAAGTGACTGCGTCTCGGCATTACTGCCCAGATCGACGCTCGAGTCGCTGAGCATCGTGACGATTCCGCCGGAGCCGACGGTGGCGGTTCCCGAGTAGAGACTCTCCGCGGCGACCAGCACCGGCGTGAATTCGATCGAGGCGGTGTCACTCGTGATCTTGAGTGGGGGAAGCGGAGTGGAACCTGCGGCGCCCGCGCTGCCCGCAGTCGCGCTGCCAGCAGTCCCGCCGCCCGCAGTCCCGCCTGCGGCGCCCCCCGTTCCGCCGTTGGTTCCGATTCCCGCGCTGCCCGCGGTCCCGCTGCCCGCGGTCCCGCTTGCGCCGCCGCTGCCGGCGAATCCCGCGGTCCCCACGCTGCCCCCGCCGCTGAACGCGCCGGCGAGATTCATCCCCGCTACCCCGCCGCTCGAGCCGCCTACTCCTCCAGAACCCGCGCCGACTGACGCGCTATTGCCGGCGCTGCTGTTGTTGGCGCCGGCAACTCCGCCATTCGGCGTGCTGTTCGAACTTTCACCGCAGGCAACGAGTCCGAGCGCGCAAGCAATTAACAGTGCGTTTGAGTTCCTCATGATCGCTGCTCGGCACTATCCCAGCCGTGGCGCGCAGTCACTCGCACGATGCGATCATGCTTAATATTTGTCGTGAGCAGGTGAATTTAATCACATCTGGTTTCTTGTCTCAGGGTCGGACGTTGGACGGCTGATCGAGCAAAACCGCGACAACATCGGGACGCAAACGAGCCGAAATACGCGCCGTTGATGCGGTTGCAGCCGTGCGGTCGCTTTGCACCCGAGCGTGTGAATCTCGTTGCTCGTGGTTTGCGTGCGCGATTCCATATGTTAAACGAACGCCGAGGTTATCAAACATGCTCGTACGTCGCTTGCCCACCATCGCTTTGCTCGCTGGCTTGCCACTCGTCCTCGCTCACTGCAGCTCGGACAACACGACCGGAGGCGGCACCGCCGGTGCTGCGCCGATTGCTGGCGCGGCAAGCGTCGCGGGTGCGCCTGGAACCGCGGGGGCCAGCACGGGCACTGCCGGTTCGGCGCCTATCGCGGGTGCGGGCAATGCCACTTCGAGCGCGGGCTCGAGTGCGGGTGGCGCGAGCGCCGGCAGCACCAATGGTACCGCGGGCTCGAGTGGGGGCGGGGCGAGTGGTGGCACGACGGGCACGGCTGGTTCGGGTGGGAGCAGCGCGGGTGCCGCGGGTAAGGCGGGTGGGGGAAGTGGTGGTGGCGCCGGCGGCACGACTGGTGGGACGTTCACGCTCACCAGCGCCGAAATCGTGGGCGGCATGACTATTCCCGAGGCTCATACCTGTGACGGCGGCGGCGGCACGATGAACTGGGGTATCGCGCCGTCCTTCACGTGGAGCAATCCCCCGGCGGGCACGATGAGCTACGCGTTCTTCATGATCGACTGGACCCTCACGATGGGAACGAGTCCGACTGACAATGGTTACCACTCTGCGGCGTGGAATATCCCGACAACGACCACGCAACTGGCTAAGGGCTGGGCTGCCGCGGATCTCGGTACTGGTGCCAAGGTGGCCAACGGAGGGTACCTCGGCCCGTGTCCGCCCAGCGGAACCGATACCTACCACATGATCATTATGGCGCTTCCAATGGCGACCTACAACGTCACCGGCACTGGCGTCGCGGGAGTCAAGGCAGCGTACAATATGTTGAAGGGTGTCGCGCTCGCCTCGGCTGAGCTCACGGGCACGTACAAGAAGAAGTAGTCAACTGGCGCGCATCGCGCTGCGGACGAACGCGGAGTCGGCAATGAGCTGGCTCCGCGTTCGTCGTTTGTGCCGCACAACGCCGATGAAAGCGTGCACGACGTTGGCACTGTTCCGATCGCATCAACGTCGAAGAGCTACGCAATCGCACGACGCATCGTCCCGCCCTTAATGCGCGCGTAATAAGGTAATTGGCATTAGGGCGAAGTGTAGAAGTCGTGAATGGCAATATACCACGTTCTCACAGAATGCCTCGGTGCGTATCGTCCCGCTATTACCATTACTTTCTTGCCTGCTCTCCGATACCCAGGCTTACTGAGTATCTAGCTCGAATACGAGTCTAGCCGAACTCTGCGCTCGACTTTGCGCTGAGTTCACGGAGAGATCCATGATCAAATCGAAGCGAGTGCGGGCACTTCTCGGTGTTACGGTTTTCTATGCGACCGCGTGCGGCGGCAGCACGAGTTCGAGTGACACAAGCGGGACGGGCATTGCTGGCTCAACGGGGGGGTTGACGGGTTCGACGGCCAGTGGCGCACAATCTTCGCCGAGCGCAGGCGCGTTCGGCGATAGTGGCGGGTCCGTTGGCTTCGGTGGAACCGATAGCAATGGCGGCGTGGGAAACATGGGCGTTGCGGGCGCAGAGCTCGGCGGTGGCGATACGGGCGCGGGTGGAAGCTACGGCGTCACGGGCAATACAGCAGGCGGAATGAGCAGCACCAGTGCGGGTGGTGATGCGGGATCCGGCGGCCAAAACTCGTGTCCCGCAACAGCGCCGGCAAACCGCAGCATGTGCACGACCGCGACGCCCGCTGGCGAGAACTGTCTCTACGTGGGCGAAAGTTGCGCCTGTCGCGGGACAATCGCGATCAATCCAAGTCCACGGGGCGGTGCTGCCGGAGCTGGCGGGGCCACGGGCGCAGGCGGTGCGAGCGGGGTGACGCGCACTTGGCAATGCACGGGTAGTGGGTCGGCGTGTCCGACAACGGCGCCGAAGACGGGCGATATGTGCAGCACCCCCACGGGAACTGGCGTTGCTGCATTGGACTGCCCCTATCCTGATGGCGCAACCTGTCGTTGCAGCAACCGTCGTTGGGAATGCACGGCCCCGCCCCCGCCCGCGTGTCCCGCGAAGGAACCCACGGGCGTTTGCAGCGCCGTTCAGGCTTGCAACTACGGCACCAACGCGATGCGCATTCGCTGTGAGTGTGATGGCGCGAACTGGGCTTGCAACATGCCTGGCGAGGCAGCTCCGCGCTGCACAGCCAAAGCGCGAGCTGCGCTGGCTACTGGTGACACGTGCACGGGTATCGGTGAGTGCGCGGTCG
>Ga0164308_10000501_pt1 | contig 21401 bp, 20 predicted proteins | sample Whisoiple_246_MG_FD_109983 | JGI IMG/M metagenome (GOLD analysis project Ga0164308, IMG submission 109983) | Soil microbial communities amended with fresh organic matter from upstate New York, USA - Whitman soil sample_246_MG | ecosystem: Environmental > Terrestrial > Soil > Unclassified >...
ACAACGTCGGCGGCGAGCACCTGGAAGCCGCGATCTCCTCGATGAACGTCCACGGCCGCGCCACCATCTGCGGGATGATCGCCCAGTACAACGCGACGGAGCCCACCCCGGGCCCCCGCAACCTGGCCCTGGTCATCGGCAAGCGACTGCGCCTGCAGGGCATGCTCGTCGGCGACCACGCCGATCTGCAGCCGCAGTTCGTCCAGGAGGTGGCCGGCTGGCTGGCCTCCGGCGAGCTGAAGTACAACGAGACGAAGGTCCAGGGCATCGAGAAGGCCTACGACGCGTTCGTCGGCCTGCTGCGCGGCGAGAACACCGGCAAGATGATCGTCTCGCTGGACGCCTGAGCCCCCGGCCCGGCCCGTGGCCGTCGCGCGACCTCCGCGACGGTCACGGGCCGGGCCGTCGTCCGTCCGCCCCCGATCCGTCCGGCACCGCGTCCTCCGTCACCGCGCCGGGCGGTCCGAGGGCGGCCACACGTACGGCAGGTCGGGCGGCACGTCCGGGAACAGCGGGCGGTAGTGGTCCGGGTCCTTGCGCACCAGCGCGGAGCGGTGACTCCTGTGCAGCCCCTCGTCGCCCAGCCACGGAGGCAGCTCCCGCGCCGCCGCGAGTTCCGCGGACGTACGGACGGTGGTGCGCCCGAGCGCCCCGGCGAGGTCCGCGCGCAGCGTCGTGGCGCAGGTGTCCGCCCTGCCCTCGGCGGTCCAGGCGGCGCACACGTCCAGGCCGTACCGCACGAGTGCCTCCTCGTACCCGGTCCACATCCGGACCGCGGGATGGTGGCGCCAGCCGTAGCCGGGGACGGTGAGTCCGCGCAGCACCTGGATCGTCTCCACCCGCTGCTTGCCCAGCCTGCGCGGGTCCAGCGCGGCGGCGCTCCTGCTGAAGTCGGCGTACGGCAGGAATGTCTGCATCGTCCATCCCTATCCCATGTGCGTCCCACGGGCCGCCGGCCCGCGCGCCGTCACCCGTTAGGCTCGGCCCAGGCCGTCGCGGTCGTGGGCGCGAGCCGCGGCGCATCAGCAGGAGGAATCACCGGTATGACCATCCAGCACATAGACGTGGCCTACACCGCCGTCGCCACCGCCGAGAACGGCCGTGACGGCCGGGTCTCCACCGACGACGGCGCGCTCGACGTCGTCGTCAACCCGCCGAAGGCGATGGGCGGCAGCGGCGCGGGTACCAACCCCGAGCAGCTGTTCGCGGCCGGCTACAGCGCCTGCTTCCAGGGCGCGCTCGGTGTGGTGGCCCGTCAGGAGAAGGCCGACATCACCGGTTCGACGGTGACCGCGTCGGTCTCCATCGGCAGGACCGAGGCGGGTGGCTTCGGACTGGAGGTCGCGATCAGCGCCTCCATCCCGAACGTCGACACGGCCACCGCCCAGGCGCTCGTCGAGAAGGCGCACCAGGTGTGCCCGTACTCGAACGCCACCCGGGGCAACATCAAGGTCGAGCTGTCGGCCGGCTGAGTCCCGGCTCCCCGCGTACGTCCGAGGGCCGCATCCCGTCACCGGGGTGCGGCCCTCGGCCGTGTGCGGCCTCCGGTCCTGGGAGCAGCGCGCGCAAGGGCATTGACTGCCGGGGAGGTTGAACTTTACGGTCCGTTCGAATTGACGATCAGCATCCGAAATATCGAACGAGTAAGGAAGCCATGACTCGCACCGCGCGCTTCACCCTCGACCCGGCCTTCACCGTCGGCGACGTCGACCCCCGGCTCTTCGGCTCCTTCGTCGAGCACCTCGGCCGCTGTGTCTACGACGGCATCCTCGAACCCGGCCATCCGTCGGCCGACGAGGCCGGACTGCGCACCGACGTCCTGGAACTCGTCCGCGAACTCGGCGTCACCGCCATCCGCTACCCCGGTGGCAACTTCGTCTCCGGCTACCGCTGGGAGGACAGCGTCGGCCCCGTCGACGAGCGCCCCCGCCGGCTCGACCTCGCCTGGCGCTCCACCGAGACGAATCGTTTCGGCCTCTCCGAGTACATCGACTTCCTCCGGAAGGTCGGCCCCCAGGCCGAACCGATGCTCGCGGTCAATCTCGGCACCCGCGGCGTCCAGGAGGCCATCCAGCTCCAGGAGTACGCCAACCACCCGTCCGGCACCGAACTCTCCGACCGCCGCGTCGGCCACGGCGACAAGGACCCCTTCGGCATCAAGCTGTGGTGCTTGGGCAACGAGATGGACGGCCCGTGGCAGACCGGCCACAAGACCGCCGAGGAGTACGGGCGGCTCGCGGCCGAGACGGCGCGCGCGATGCGGCAGATCGACCCGTCCGTCCAGCTCGTCGCCTGCGGGTCCTCCAGCCGCGCCATGCCGACCTTCGCGGCCTGGGAGGCGACCGTCCTCGCCGAGACCTACGACCTCGTCGACTACGTCTCGCTGCACGCCTACTACGAGGAGACGGACGGCGACCGCGACTCCTTCCTCGCCTCGGCCGTCGACATGGAGTCCTTCATCGAGAGCGTCGTCGCGACCTGCGACCACGTGGGTGCGCGCCTCAAGTCGTCGAAGAAGATCAACCTCTCCTTCGACGAGTGGAACGTCTGGTACCTGAGCCGCTTCCAGAAGGAAGCGGAGGAGAACCCCCTCGACTGGCCGGAGGCGCCGCGGCTGCTGGAGGACAACTACAGCGTCACCGACGCCGTCGTCTTCGGCAGCCTGCTCATCGCGCTGCTGCGCCACGCGGACCGGGTGACCGTCGCCTGTCTCGCCCAGCTGGTCAACGTCATCGCGCCGATCATGACCGAGCCCGGCGGGCCCGCCTGGCGGCAGACCACCTTCTTCCCCTTCGCCCAGGCGGCGCGGTACGGGCAGGGCCAGGTCCTGGACGTACGGGTGGACTCACCGACGTACGGGACGGCGAAGTACGGCGAGGCGGACCTGCTGCACGCCACCGCCGTGCGGGACCCGGAGACGGGCGCGGTCACCGTCTTCGCCGTCAACCGGAGCCAGGACTCCGCGCTGCCGCTCGAAGTCGCCCTGACGGGGCTGGCCCTGGACCGGGTCGTCGAGCACCAGGCCGTCGCGGACGCCGACCCCGAGGCCCGCAACACCCTCGCCGAGCCCGAGCGCGTGCTCCCGCATCCCGCCGAGGGCACCGAGCTGGCCGGCGGCACCCTGAAGGCCGTCCTGGAGCCGCTGTCCTGGAACATGATCCGGCTGGCCTGACGACGGCGTACGGCGCCCTCCCCGGCCGGGGAGGGCGCCGTACGTGTGCCGGAAGGGTCCGCTCAGCGCGCCGAGAAGGCGTGCACCGTCGTCGAGCGGTAGGTGTCGCCGGGCCGGAGCACCGTCGACGGGAACGACGGCTGGTTGGGGGAGTCGGGGAAGTGCTGCGACTCCAGGCAGAACGCGTCGCCCTGGCGGTAGACGCGCCCCGAGGTGCCGGTCAGGGTGCCGTCGAGGAAGTTCCCCGTGTAGACCTGCATGCCGGGTTCCGTCGTGTACATCTTCATCACCCGGCCCGAGCCGGGGTCCGTGACGGTCAGCGCGTACTCGGGGCGGGCCGTGGTCCCCTTGTCGAGCACGTAGTTGTGGTCGATCCCCTGCCCGTACCCGATCTGCTCGTGCGGGGTGCGGACGGCCTCCCCGAGGGCCCGGGACCGCCGGAAGTCGAACGGCGTACGCGCCACCGGGGCGAGCTCGCCCGTGGGGATCAGCGTCGCGTCCACCGGTGTGTAGCGTGCCGCCGCGAGCTCCAGCAGGTGCCCGTCGGCGCTGCCGCTGCCCTCGCCCGCCAGGTTGAAATAGGTGTGGCTGGTGAGGTTGAGGACCGTGGCGCGGTCCGTGGTCGCCGTGTAGTCGACGCGCCACTCGCCCCGGGAGGTGAGGGTGTAGACGACACGGACGGCGAGCGAGCCGGGATAGCCGGCCTCGCCGTCCGGGCTGGTCCGGGTCAGGACCAGCCCGACGTCACCGCGTCCGGTGAACGGCCGCACATCCCAGACCCGCTTGTCGAAGCCCTGGTCGCCACCGTGCAGGCTGTTGGGCCCGTCGTTCACGGGCAGTTGGTGCGTGACACCGTCGAGGGTGAAACGGCCCCCGGCGATCCGGTTGCCGTACCGCCCGATCAGCCCGCCGAAGTACGGGGACTTCGCCACGTAGTCCGGCAGGCCGCCGAAGCCGAGCGACACGTTCGCCGTCCGGCCCCGGCGGTCGGGGACCTCCAGGGACTGGACGACACCGCCCCAGGAGAGGACCTTCAGCCGGGTCCCGCCGTTGGCGAGGGTCCAGCGGTGCACCTCCGTCCCGTCGGCGAGAGTGCCGAAGAGCTCCTTGGACGGGGCGCGTCCGGTGGCCGAGGCATGTGCCGCGGGGGCTCCCGCCGCCACGGCCAGCCCGGCGGCGGCCGTGGCCGCCAGGACCGTACGTCTGCTGGTTCCGGTGCTGAAGGTCATGAAACAACTCCTGTCGGATGAAGGGGCGTTACGAGCCGACCTTGCGCTTGTTCCATACGTCGAACCCGACCGCGGCCAGCAGGACGAAGCCCTTGATGACCTGCTGGTAGTCGGTTCCGATACCCACGAGGTTCATACCGTTGTTCAGCACGCCCAGGACGAGGCCACCGATGATCGCGCCGAGGACCGTTCCCACGCCGCCGCTCATCGACGCGCCGCCGATGAACGAGGCGGCGATGGCCTCCAGCTCGAAGTTGAGGCCCGCCTTGGGCGAGGCCGCGTTGAAGCGGGCGGCGAAGACCAGCCCCGCCAGGGCCGCGAGCATGCCCATGTTCAGGAAGACCAGGAAGGTGACCTTCTTGTCCTTCACACCCGACAGCTTGGCCGCGGGCAGGTTGCCGCCGATGGCGTAGATGTGGCGGCCGATGATCGCGTTGCGCATCAGGTAGCCGAACCCGACGACCAGCACACCGAGGATGAGCAGCACGACCGGGGCGCCCTTGTAGCTGGCGAGCAGCAGGGTGACCACGAGGACGGCCGAGACCAGGGCGACCAGCTTCAGCACGAACAGCTTGCCCGGCAGCACCTCCAGGGCGAACTCCTGCTGGCGCTTGCGGTCACGGACCTCCTGGAGCACCACGAAGGCGATCAGCGCGAAGCCCAGCAGCAGGGTGAGGTTGTGGTAGTTGGTGTTCGGCCCGACCTCGGGCAGGAAGCCGTTGGCTATCTCCTGCAGGTCCTTCGGGAAGGGGCCGAGGGTCTGGCCCTTCAGGAAGATCTCCGTCAGACCGCGGAAGAGCAGCATGCCCGCGAGGGTCACGATGAACGACGGGATGCCGAGGTAGGCGATGAAGAAGCCCTGCACCGAGCCCGCGACGGCCCCGATGGCCAGGCACAGCACCACCGCGAGCGGCCAGGGCATGTCGTGTTCGACCATCAGCACGGCGGCCATGGCGCCGATGAACGCCGTCAGCGAGCCGACCGAGAGGTCGATGTGGCCGGCGATGATGACGAGCATCATGCCGATCGCGAGGATCAGGATGTAGCTGTTCTGCAGCACCAGGTTGGAGACGTTGCGCGGCAGCAGCAGGTCGCCGTCCGACCACACCGCGAACAGCACCACGATCAGGCCGAGGGCCATCAGCATGCCGTACTGGCGCATGTTGCGGCGCATGCCGTCCAGCACCAGCTGCAGGAGACCGCCGCCGGAGGCCGGTCCGCTCTTGCCGGGCGGCGCGGGGGCCGGGTTCCTGTCGGTCACGTCCGTGCTCATCGGGTTACCTCTTTGTCCTTCGTCATCTGACGCATCAGCGCTTCCTGCGATGCCTCGGCCCGCGAGAACTCACCCGTCAGCCGTCCCGCGGCCATGGTGTAGATGCGGTCGCACATGCCGAGCAGCTCCGGCAGTTCGGAGGATATGAAGACGACCGCCTTGCCCTGGGCGGCCAGCTGGTCGATGACCGTGTAGATCTCGTACTTGGCACCCACGTCGATGCCGCGCGTGGGCTCGTCCAGGATCAGCACCTCGGGACCGGCGAAGATCCACTTGCTGAGGACGACCTTCTGCTGGTTGCCGCCGGACAGCTTGCCCACCGGTTCGAAGACGGTCGGAGCCTTGATGTTCATGGACTTCCGGAAGCCCTCGGCGACCTGCCGCTCCCCGTGCTCGTCGACGACACCCCGCTTGGCGACCTTGCCCAGCGCGGTCAGCGAGATGTTCCGGTTGATGGTGTCGATGAGGTTGAGGCCGTAGTGCTTACGGTCCTCGGTGGCGTACGCGATGCCGTGCGCGACCGCCTCGGGGACGGACTTCGTACGGATCTCGGCGCCGTCCTTCAGGACGGTGCCGCTCGCGTAACGGCCGTAGGAGCGGCCGAAGACGCTCATCGCCAGCTCGGTGCGGCCGGCGCCCATGAGCCCGGCGAGACCGACGATCTCGCCGCGCCGCACCTCGATCGAGACGTCGTCGACCACCTTGCGCTGCTGGTCGATGGGGTGGTGCACGGTCCAGTTGCGGATCTCCAGGGCGGGCGCGGTGCCCTCCTCCGGATGGTGAGGGGTCCGGTCCGGGAAGCGGTTCTCCAGGTCCCGGCCGACCATTCCGCTGATGATCCGGTCCTCGGTCGTCCCCTCCGCCTTCACGTCGAGCGTCTCGATGGAGCGCCCGTCGCGGATGATCGTGACCGAGTCGGCCACCCTGCGGATCTCGTTCAGCTTGTGCGAGATGATGATCGAGGTCATGCCCTGTTCCTTCAACGAGAGGATCAGGTCGAGGAGTTTGCCGCTGTCCTCGTCGTTGAGCGCCGCTGTCGGCTCGTCGAGGATGAGCAGCTTCACCTTCTTCGACAGGGCCTTGGCGATCTCCACCAGCTGCTGCTTGCCCACGCCGATGTCGGCGACGCGGGTCTCGGGGTGCTCGTCGAGGCCGACCCGGCGCAGCAGTTCACCGGCGTGCCTGAGGGTTTCGTTCCAGTTGATGAGCCCGCGCTTGGCGTGCTCGTTGCCGAGGAAGATGTTCTCCGCGATGGAGAGGTACGGCACCAGCGCCAGCTCCTGGTGGATGATCACGATGCCGTGCTGCTCGCTCGCCCGGATGTCCTTGAACCGGCAGGTCTCGCTCTCGAAGAGGACGTCCCCTTCGTAGCTGCCGTGCGGATGGACGCCGGAGAGCACCTTCATCAGGGTCGACTTGCCGGCGCCGTTCTCACCGCAGATGGCGTGGACCTCGCCCTGCCGGACGGTCAGTGTGACGTCCGAGAGCGCTTTGACACCGGGAAAGGTCTTGACGATCGAGCGCATTTCCAGGACGGGTCCCGCCATGGTCTTGCCTTCCAATCCTTGAGGGGAGCCCGGTTACTTGAGGTCGTTCTCGGTGTAGTAGCCGTCGTCGACGAGAGCTTCCTTGTAGTTGTCCTTGTCGACGCTGACCGGCTGCAGCAGGTAGGCGGGGACGACCTTGACACCGTTGTCGTAGGACTTCGTGTCGTTGACCTCGGGCTTCTTGTCGTTCAGGGCGGCGTCCACCATGTTCGAGGCGACCTTGGCGAGCTTGCGCAGGTCCTTGTAGACGGTCTGCGTCTGGTCGCCCGCGATGATCGACTTCACGGACGCGAGCTCGGCGTCCTGGCCGGTGACGACCGGCATCGGCTTGGCCTTCGTGCCGTAGCCGTCCGACTTCAGGGCGGAGAGGATGCCGATGGAGATGCCGTCGTAGGGGGAGAGCACGGCGTCGACCTTGGCGCTGCGGTAGCTGGACGTCAGCAGGTCGTCCATGCGCTTCTGCGCGGTGCCGCCGTCCCAGCGCAGGGTGGTGACCTGGTTGAGGGCCGTCTGCTTGGACCTGACGACCAGCTCGCCCTTGTCGATGTGGGGCTTGAGGACGTTCATCGCGCCCTGGAAGAAGTACTTGGTGTTGTTGTCGTCGTTGGAGCCGGCGAACAGCTCGATGCTGAAGGGCCCCTTCTTGCCGTCCTCCAGACCCAGCTTGTCGACGATGTACGAGCCCTGCAGCTCGCCGACCTTCTCGTTGTCGAACGAGGCGTAGTAGTCGACGTTCTCCGTGCCGAGGATCAGCCGGTCGTAGGAGATCACCGGGATGTCGGCGTCCTTGGCCTGCTGCAGCACGTTGTTGAGGGACTTGTTGTCGATCGCGGCGACGACCAGGGCGTCCACGCCCTGGGTGATCATGTTCTCGATCTGCGAGACCTGCTGGTCCGGGTCGTCCTCGCCGTAGACGAGCTTGGTCTTGTAGCCCTTCGACTTGAGCTCCTTCACGACGTTGGCGCCGTCGGAGATCCAGCGTTCGGAGGACTTGGTCGGCATGGCGACGCCGATGGTGGCGCCGTCGGCGCCGCCCTTCTTCTCCTCGCCGCCGCCTTCGCTGTTCTGGCCGCAGGCGGTCAGAGCGAGGGCCAGGGAGGCGGCGGAGGCGACTGCGGCGAGTGCGGCTCTGCGGTTGCGCATAGTCATCATCCTTGATGTGGGGTCAGAGCTCGGTCCGGTGGTGCCGGAACGCTGGGAGTGGATCGACCGAGAACGGGTGTGTGGGATTGTGCGCGGCTGTGTCTTCTTTTGGGGAGAGTGTTTCCGGAACGTTATGACGAGATCGCGAACCGGTTGAGCGGGCCCGGCAGTCGGCTGCCCAGCGGGGCCATCCCGCCGTCCGCCCCGTGCCGCGCGAGCAGGTCCAGCGCGAGCCGGCCGCGCCGCACCCGCTCCTTGGCGGTGGACAGCGCCAGCTCCCGCAGGTGCTGTCCGTACGGGTAGATCCCGGGCGACTTGGCGAGCCCGAACTTCAGGTACAGCGGCGCGCCGCGCCGGATCAGTTCGGCGACCTCGTACATCCGCACGTAGCCGCCGAGGTCGTCGGGGGCCTCGATGTAGAGGTCCATCGGAGCCCTCGACACCCGCCTGATCTCGGTGAACTGAGCGAGGGTCAGATCGGACGGGATGTTGATGGAGTCGGCGCCGAGCTGCTCGAACACGGCGAACGAGGCGGGGTTCACCGGCCCGATGAGCGCCGAGACCTTGAAGGTGGTGTCCGCGGGCAGGACGCCCTGCTCCCGCAGCCGGTGCAGGGTCCACAGGACCCCTTCGTCGGCCACCAGCAGGCACTTCACGCCGAGTCCGGTGGCGCGCAGCGCGTCCTCGACGCAGCCGGCCAGCGCGTCGTGGCCGCGGGAGCGCAGCCCGGCGCCACCGGAGTCCGTACGGACCGACGCGCCGGTGTCCCAGGTGCCGCGCGGCCCCGTGAACAGGCAGAGCTCGATGTCCCGTTCGGCGCAGCCCTCCACCATCTCGGTGATCTCCGCGTCCGTCAGCATCCAGACGCCGCTGCCCTGGCTGATGCGGTGGACCGGGACGTCGAGCCTCGCGGACTCCTTGAGCACGACACCGAGGGCCTCCGGGCCCTCCACGGACGGCACCTCGGTGCGCCAGCTCCCGCCGTCGGGGAAGGAGTGCGGCGAGGCGTCCGACGGGGACAGCGGGGCCGGGCCGAGGCCGAGCGCGGTGAGCGCCGCGTCGCCGGGACGGCGGGCGCCGGCGGCACCGGGGGAAGAGGCAGGGGCGTCGTTCACGACTGGTCCTTCATGTTCGGTATTTCGGACGAAGTTCGGATCGTTGGGAGTGCGCCGGCACGGCGGTGGTCAGGACGCCGTCGTACCGGCGTACGGGTCAGGGCGTGCCCGTCACGGCCGCAGCAGCACCTTCCCGGTCTCCGGGTCCCCGGATCCCACCAGAGCCACCGCGTCGGCGAACCGGTCCAGCGGGAACTCGTGGGTGATCAGCGGTGCCGGATCGAGCAGCCCGGCCGTGAACGCCCGAACCGCGTAGGACCAGGCAGCCGAGGGTGCCCCGAAGACGCTGCGCACGGTGAGCTGGCTCAGCGACAGGTGCACCGGGTCGATGCCCACGGCTCCCGGGGTGAACATCCCGGTCAGCACCACCCGCCCGCCGCGACGCGCCAGCAGGCAGGCGTCGGCCGCGGTGGACGGCGCTCCTGCCGTCTCCACCACCAGGTCGTAGTGGCCCCGCACCTCCTCGGACTCCGCGGGCGTCCGGGCCTCACCCGCCCCGAAGTCCAGCGCCTGGGCGGCCCGTGCCTCCCTCGGGTCGATCACGGTGAGCTCCGCCGGCGAGACGGCCGCCAGCAGCTGCACCGCCAGCAGGCCGAGTGTGCCCGCCCCCAGGACGGCGATCCGCTCACCCGGCTCCGGCGTCCCGGCCCGCACCGCCGCGGCGACCACCGCGGCCGGCTCCAGCAGGGCGGCGGCCCGGAGGTCGGCGTCGTCGGCCAGCGGGTGCAGCAGCCGTGCCGGGACCACCAGGTGGTCGGCGAACGCGCCGGGCCGGGTGAACCCGGTCTCGTCGTAGCCCGCCGTGCACAGGGAGGTCTCCCCGTACCGGCACCGCTCGCAGCGCCCGCAGGCGCGGAAGCCCTCGGCGACCGTCCGCCGGCCGAGCAGCGCCGGGTCGACGCCCTCGCCCAGCGCGTCGACGGTCCCCGACCACTCGTGGCCCGGCACCACCGGATAGCGCACATAGGCCGGGTCGCGGTGGCCGTCGTACACCTCGCGGTCGCTCATGCAGATCCCGGCGGCGGCGACCCGCACCCGGACCTCGCCGGGGCCCGGCTCGGGGGGCGGCCCCTCGTCCAGCCGGTGGCTGCCGGGCCGGTCGACGGTCAACGACCGTGAGGTGGAGGTCACTTGGGCTGCCTCTTCTCCCAGCCGTCCGCCCACAGGTCGAACCGTGCCTGCTGCTGCGGGAACTCCGCCGCCGCGTCCACGTCCAGCTCCACGCCGAGCCCGGGGGCGTCGGAGAGCTCGAAGCAGCCGGTCTCCGGGTCGACGTACGGGGCGCCCTTGACGACCTTCTTGATGTCGGCGTCCGCGAAGTCGTTGAAGTGTTCCAGGATCTTGAAGTTCGGTGTGCAGCCGGCGACCTGGAGGCTCGCGGCGGTCAGTACCGAACCGCCCACGTTGTGCGGCGCGATGAGCGTGTAGTGCGTCTCCGCGGTCGCCGCGAGCTTCCTGGTCTCCAGGATGCCGCCGATGTGGCCGACGTCGGGCTGGATGATGTCGACGGCCTGCGACTCGAAGAGCTCACGGAACTCGATCCGGTCGTGGATGCGCTCACCCGTGGCGATCGGCAGATCGACCTTCTCGGCGACCTTGCTCAGCGCCTTCAGGTTCTCCGGCGGCACCGGCTCCTCCAGCCAGGCCGGCCTGAAGGGCGCCATCTCGCGGGCGATCCGCACCGCCGTCGACGGGCTGAACCGCCCGTGCATCTCCAGCATCAGCTCGGTGTCGGGGCCGATGGCGTCCCGCACGGCCTCGATGAGGGACACGGCGTAACGCGTCTCCTCCTGGCCCAGCTCGAAGTGGCCCGTACCGAAGGGGTCGATCTTCAGCGCGCGGTAGCCGCGCGCGACGACGCCCTGGGCCGCCTTGTGGTAGGCCTCGGGGGTGCGCTCGGTGGTGTACCAGCCGTTGGCGTACGCCTTGACGCGGTCGGTGACCTTGCCGCCGAGAAGCTGCCAGACGGGGACGCCGAGGGCCTTGCCCTTGATGTCCCAGCAGGCCATCTCGATGACCGCGATGCCGGACATCACGATCTCCCCGGCCCGCCCGTAGTCGCCGTACTTCATGCGCTTGACGAGGTCCTCGACCGCGAACGGGTCGGAGCCGTTGATGTGGTTCGCGGACGCCTCCCGCAGATATCCGAGCAGCGCGTCCGTGCGCCCCAGCATCCGGGTCTCGCCGACCCCGGTGAGGCCCTCGTCCGTGTGAACCTGGACGTAGGTGAGGTTGCGCCACGGTGTGCCGACGACATGCGTACTGATTCCGGTGATGCGCACGGATGTTGCCTCTCAACGTGTTCGGTATTTCGTCACTCGTTCGAAATGCTGGCGTGACGTTAATGACGGGCCGGGGCACGTGTCAATGGTTCGCGTAGGACGGGCCGGTCTTCGTGCGCCGACCGGGCTCGGTACGCTGACGCCATGAGTGATCTCGGGGCGGGTTTCGGTTACTTGATCAAGGGCCAGCGCTGGGCCTTCGGGCACGGCCGCTGGTTCGGGTTCGGCCTGCTGCCCGCGCTGATCACCCTGGTCCTCTACGCGGGCGCGCTGACCGGACTCGGTTACGGCGCGGACGACTTCGTCTCCTGGGCCACCCCGTTCGCCGACGACTGGTCCTCGCCCTGGCTGGGGCTCCTGCGCAACACCCTGGTCGTCCTGGTCTTCGTGTTCGGGATGTTCCTCGCGGTGATCACCTTCACCGCGGTGACCCTGCTGGTGGGCCAGCCGTTCTACGAGTCCCTCTCCGAGGAGGTCGACCGCACCGAGGGCGGGGAGGTGCCCGAGTCGGGCCTGCCGCTCTGGCGCGAACTCTGGATCTCCGCCCGCGACTCCGTCCGCATCCTGGTGCGCGTCGCCCTGTACGGGGTGCTGCTCTTCGCCCTCGGCTTCATCCCCGTCGTCGGGCAGACGGTGATCCCCGTCCTCGGCTTCTGCGTCTCCGGTTACTTCCTCTCGGAGGAGCTCACCGCCGTCGCCCTCCAGCGCCGCGGCATGGTCCTGAAGGACAGGCTGACGCTGCTGCGCGGCCGCCGGATGATGGTCCTGGGCTTCGGGGTCCCGCTCGCGCTCGCCTTCGTCGTCCCCTTCGTCGCCGTGTTCCTGATGCCGGGCGCCGTCGCCGGGGCCACGCTGCTGGCCCGCGAGCTCACGGCGCCGCCCGCGACGGACCCCCGGCCGGCCTCGCCGTACACCCTCCAGAAGGACTGAGCCGCCCACGGGCCTCCGGGAAGGGGCCCGGGACGGGGTCAGCGCACCGAGAACCCGTACACCGTCGTGGAGGCGAACTCCTCGCCCGGCCGCAGCACCGTGCTCGGGAACTCCGGCCGGTTCGGGGAGTCCGGGAAGTGCTGCGTCTCCAGCGCGATGCCGGCGCACGGCACGAACGGCTCACCGCCCAGGTGGTCCGCCGTGTACAGCTGGAGCCCCGGCTCCGTCGTGCGGACCGTGAGCAGACGCCCCGACGCCGGGTCGTACAGCTCGGCGACCGGCTCCCCGCCGGTCTCCTCCAGCACGTAGTTGGTGTCGTAGCCGGGCCCCACCGGCTTCGGCTCCCGGAAGTCGAACCGCGTCCCGTCCACCGGTACGAACTCCCCGGTGGGGATCGACCACTCGTCCCCGGGAGTGATCAGCGAGGCCGCCAGCCGCAGTTCGTGCCCGAGGGCGCTCCCGCTGTCCGCCCCGGCGAGGTTCCAGTACGTGTGGTTCGTCAGGTTCACCACGGTCGGCGCGTCCGTCGTCGCCCGGTAGGCGATCCGCAGCGCGGCGTCCTCGTCCAGGGTGTACGTCACCGACACCTCCAGCCGCCCCGGGAAGCCCTCCTCGCCGTCCTCGGAGACCAGGGTGAGCCGCACGCCGTCCGGCACCTCCTCGGCGTCCCACACGCGCTTGTCGAAGCCCCGCCCACCACCGTGCAGCGTGTTGCCGCCCTCGTTCCGCGTGAGCCGGTGGGTACGCCCGTCCAGGACGAAGGAGCCGCCCCCGATCCGGTTCGCGTAACGGCCGACGGCGGCGCCGAAGTACGGGCCCGTGTACGTCTCGTACCCCTTGACGTCCGGCAGCCCCAGGACCACCTCCGCCCGGTCCCCGTCCCTGCCGGGAACCAGGACCGACTGCACCACGGCGCCGTACGTCAGCACCCGCACCAGGGTGCCCTCGCGTTCCATGGTCCAGCGACGGACCGGCGTGCCGTCGTCGAGCACCGAGAAGTCTTCGCTGTGTACCGCCGCACCCGTCGTCATGATCAAGAACTTTACGCGGGCGGTCCCGCAGCCGTGACCGTGCGGTAGGCGATCTCCGCCAGCCTGGCCTGGCCGTCGCGCCCCGGGTGGAACCAGTCCCACTCGCTCAGCTGCTCACCGGTGAAGCGGTAGTCGAACACCGCCCCGCCGTCGTAGCGGCAGCGCTCGTCCCGCGCGCAGACGTCCCGCAGGACCTCGTTGTACGCGACGACCCGCTCCCGCACCGCGTCGCGCCGTGCGACCGCCGCGGCGCCCATGTCGTCGGCGTCGCCCAGCATCGACCGGCAGATCCCCAGCTTCCAGATCTGCTTGCCCAGCGGGTTCTCGCGCCCGGTCGACCAGAGCCGCTTGAGGTCCGGCACGCTCGACACGTACACCTGCGTCTTCGGGGCCGAGGCGCGCAGCTGCCGCATCGAGGCCTCGAAGGAGGCACGGAAGTCGGCCACCGGAGTCATGAGGTCCACCGCGTCACGGCAGGCGTCGTTCGCGCCGATCATCACCGTGAGCAGCTCCGGCCGCTCCTCCGCGGCCAGCGCCATCTGCTCGGGCAGCTGTGCCATCCGGGCGCCCGACACGGCGTGGTTCCAGCTGTGCGAGGCCGCCTTCGACGGCCCCAGCAGACGGACGGCGAGGCTGCGCACCCCGGCATCGGTCCCGGTCGCCCAGGACACCTCGGGACAGTCGGCCAGCACCGAGCAGGCGTCGAAGCCCCGCGTGATGGAGTCCCCGACGGCCGCGACGGAGGCGGGGCTCGCGTCCCACAGGGGTGTGGGCGAGGGGGACGGGCTCCGCGCGCCCGTGGTGCTCCGCGCCGAGGTGTCCCCGTCGCCGCCGCAGCCCGTGAGTACGGCGGCCCCGGCGAGAGCGACCGCCGCCAGCACGGCCCCGGGGCCCCTGCCACGGCGACGTGGCGAACGCTCAGGCATCCCTGTCTTCCCTCCGGCCACTCGGGTGAATCTGCCCCTGGCACATCCACACAGCCCCAGGTGACGGGCCCTCGCGCCCTCGCGGGTGAATGCTCGGAGAATCATGGGCCCGGGACCGACGGTACGTCACACAGCGGGCCCCGGCGCACGGTAGCTTTTCCCCGTCGAACCAGTGGCGCCCATCGGCCGGCACAGGAATCAGCGGGTCCGGTAAGTTATCTCACGTCACATACTGTCCCTTTTCAGGAGATTCACTCCCGATGCTGTTAACTGATGACAACCTCGGGATCCGGCCGGGAAGAGGCGGTACGGGCGCGAGGCCGCTAGGAAAGGCGAACTTCGTCCCACACTGGAGGTCCCGGTGACGACACGTGGGGTCCTGTACGTCCACTCCGCACCGCGCGCGCTCTGCCCGCACATCGAATGGGCGGTGGCGGGCGTGCTCGGTCTGAGAGTCCAGCTGGACTGGATCAGACAGCCGGCCGCGCCCGGCACCTGGCGGTCCGAATTCTCCTGGAAGGGCCGTGCGGGTACGGCGTCGGAGCTGGCCTCGGCCCTCCGGGGCTGGGACCTGCTGCGCTTCGAGGTGACCGCGGAACCGTGCCCCACGGCGGAGGGCGAGCGCTACAGCTCCACGCCGGGCCTCGGCATCTTCCACGCCGTCACGGGCATGCACGGCGACATCCTGGTCCCGGAGGACCGGCTGCGGGCCGCCCTGGCGCGTTCCCTGCGCGGCGAGACGGACCTGGAGGCCGAGGTCGCCAAACTCCTGGGCAAGCCCTGGGACGACGAGCTGGAGCCCTTCCGCCACGCCGGCGAGGGCGCGCCCGTCAGGTGGCTGCACCAGGTGGTGTGAGGGGGAGGGCCACCGCGCCCGTCCCCGTGACCCTGCCGCGCTGAAACGTTTCCTCCGGCGCGTGCCGGGCGGTGCGCCCGCATGCCCGGGCGCAGCTTCGGAACCCCCTCGGACGGCCGGGCCGCACGCACGCGGAAGGCCCGCCTCCCGGACCGGGAAGCGGGCCTCGCGGCGGGCTCGGATCAGACCGAACGGAACGCCAGGACCACGTTGTGGCCACCGAAGCCGAACGAGTTGTTGATCGCGGCGATCGACCCCTCCGGCAGCGCACGCGGCTCACCGCGCACGACGTCCGCCTCGACGGCCTCGTCGAGCTCGTCGACGTTGATGGTCGGCGGCGCCATGCGGTGGTGCAGCGCCAGCACCGTCGCCACGGTCTCGATACCGCCCGCGCCACCGAGCAGGTGACCCGTCATGGACTTCGTGGCGGAGATGGCGACATGGTCCAGGTCGTCGCCCAGCACGGCGCGCAGCGCCTTGATCTCGGCGATGTCGCCCTGCGGCGTGGACGTGGCGTGCGCGTTCAGGTGCACGACCTCCGACGGCTTCAGGTCCGTCGAGTCCAGCAGGTTCTGCATGGCCGCGGCGATGCCGCGCCCGGTGGGCTCGGGCTGCGCGATGTGGTGGGCGTCCGCGGACAGGCCCTGGCCCAGCACCTCGCAGTAGACCCTGGCGCCCCGCGCGGCGGCGTGCTCCGCGGACTCCAGGATCACGACGCCCGCGCCCTCGCCGAGGACGAAGCCGTCGCGGCCCGTGTCGTAGGGACGCGAGGCCTTCTCGGGCTCGTCGTTGCTCTTCGACATCGCCATCATGTTGGCGAACGCGGCGATGGGCAGCGGGTGGATGGCCGCCTCGGTGCCACCGGCGACGACCACGTCGGCGCGGCCGGTGCGGATCATCTCGACGGCGTAGCCGATCGCCTCGGCGCCCGAGGCGCAGGCGGAGACCGGGGTGTGGACACCGGCCTGGGCGTTGACCTCCAGGCCGACGTTGGCCGCGGGGCCGTTGGGCATGAGCATGGGAACGGTGTGCGGGGAGACGCGGCGTACGCCCTTCTCCTTCAGCACGTCGTACTGGTCGAGCAGGGTGATCACGCCGCCGATGCCGGAGGCGATGACCGATCCCAGACGCTCGGGCTGGATCTTCTCGTCCTCACCGGCCTTGCCGGTGAAGCCGGCGTCCGCCCACGCCTCGCGGGCCGCGATCAGCGCGAACTGCGCCGAGCGGTCCAGCTTGCGGGCGAGCGGCCTGGGCAGTACCTCGCCGGGGTCGACGGCCGCGAGGGCCGCGATCCGGACGGGCAGTTCGGCGAAACGTTCGCCCTCGAGAGGCTTGACGCCGGAACGGCCGGCCATCAGACCTTCCCAGGTCGATGCGGAGTCGCCACCCAGCGGAGTGGTTGCGCCGATACCGGTGACGACCACGGTGCGATTGGTCGGGCTCACTGGAAAATCTTCTCCACGTGTAGGGGGTCGTGAATCAGCGGCGCCACCGCCGGGTGGCGACACACGGGACGGGCTGGGATCAGCCCTGGTGCTTCAGGATGTAGTCGGCGGCGTCGCCGACCGTCTTGAGGTTCTTGACGTCCTCGTCGGGGATCTTGACGTCGAAGCGCTCTTCGGCGGCGACGACGACCTCGACCATGGACAGCGAGTCGACGTCCAGGTCGTCGGTGAAGGACTTGTCCAGCTGGACGTCCTCGACCGGGATACCGGCGATCTCGTTGACGATCTCGGCGAGACCGGTGACGATCTCTTCCTGAGTGGCGGCCATGTTGGCGCTCCTTCGATGTGTTTCTGCAGGGTTCGGGCGAGCGGACCGAAAGGTCCGGTGTGCCTAGGGGAGGGTAACGACCGTCGCGGCGTAGACGAGACCCGCCCCGAAGCCGATGATGAGCGCCGTGTCGCCGCTCTTGGCCTGACCGGTCGCCAGAAGCCGCTCCATTGCGAGCGGAATCGAGGCGGCCGACGTGTTGCCGGTGGTTTCCACGTCACGGGCGACCGTGACGTGCTCCGGCAGCTTCAGCGTCTTCACCATCGAGTCGATGATCCGCATGTTGGCCTGGTGCGGAATGAAGACATCCAGGTCGTCCGGCGAGATCCCGGCGGCCTCCAGCGCCTGCTGGGCGACCTTCGCCATCTCGAAGACGGCCCAGCGGAAGACCGCCTGGCCCTCCTGCGTGATGGCCGGGAACTTGACCTCGCCCCGCTCGTTGAGCGGGAGGTTCGAGACGTCGCCGATGTGGAAGTCGTTCCACGCGACGGTCTGCTTGATCGTCTCGGACTTGTCGCCCTCCGAGCCCCAGACCGTGGGGCCGATGGCCGGGTCCTGGGACGGGCCGACCACGACGGCGCCGGCGCCGTCACCGAAGAGGAAGGCCGTCGCGCGGTCCTCCAGGTCGGTGAGGTCGCTGAGCCGCTCGACACCGATGACGAGCACGTACTCCGCCGAGCCCTCGACGATCATGCCCTTGGCGAGGGTGAGGCCGTAGCCGAAGCCCGCGCAGCCGGCCGAGATGTCGAAGGCGGCGGGCTTGCCCGCGCCGATCCGGTGCGCGATGTCGGTCGCGACCGCCGGGGTCTGCTTGAAGTGCGAGACGGTGGAGACGATGACTCCGCCGATCTGCTCGGGGGTGATCCCCGCGTCCGCGATCGCCTTGCCCGACGCCTCCACGGACATCATGGACACGGTCTCCTCGTCGGAGGCCCAGTGTCGGGTGGCGATGCCGGAGCGGGAGCGGATCCACTCGTCGGACGAGTCGATCGTCTCGAGGATCACCTCGTTGGGCACGACCCGGGTCGGGCGGTAGCCGCCCACACCCATGATCCGTGCGTACGGGGCGCCCTTGCTGGGCTTGATCTTCGACATGCTCTCGGGCTCCTTAGGCGCCTGCGTGCTCGGAGATGAGCGCGCGGGCCGCGTCGAGGTCGTCGGGGGTCTTGAGCGCGAGTGTCCGCACACCGGGCAGGGCGCGCTTGGCGAGCCCGACCAGGGTCCCACCGGGCGCGGCCTCGATGAGCGTGGTGACACCGAGCTCGGCGAAGGTCTCCATGCACAGGTCCCAGCGGACCGGGTTGGCGACCTGGCCGACGAGCCGCGAGATGACCTCGTCGCCGGTGGCGACCGTCTTCCCGTCGGCGTTCGACACGTACGTGATCTTCGGGTCGGTGACCGTCAGTGCGGTGGCGGCGGCACGCAGCTTCTCCACGGCCGGGGCCATGTGGTGCGTGTGGAACGCGCCGGCCACCTTCAGCGGGACCACACGGCGTACGCCCTCGGGCTTGTCCTCGGTCAGCGCGGCGATCTGGGCCGCGGTACCGGCGGCGACGATCTGCCCGCCGCCGTTGACGTTGGCCGGGGTGAGCCCCAGCTTCTCCAGGTGCGGGACCGTGACGTCCGGGTCCCCGCCGAGGAGCGCGGCCATGCCGGTCTCGGTGGTCGCGGCGGCCTCGGCCATGCCGAGCCCCCGGGTGCGGACGAAGCGGAGCGCCGCCTCGTCCTCGATGACACCGGCGAGCGCGGCGGCGGTGATCTCACCGACGCTGTGTCCCGCGACGACGCCGGGCGAGGCGTCCAGGGCCGCGGCCGAGAGCAGACCCGCGGCGACCAGCAGCGGCTGGGCCACCGCCGTGTCGCGGATCTCGTCGGCGTCCGCCTTCGTGCCGTAGTGGACAAGGTCGAGCCCGATGGCGTCGGACCATCCCGCGATGCGGTCTGCGGCACCGGGGAGTTCGAGCCAGGGAGTCAGGAAGCCGGGCGTCTGAGCGCCTTGGCCGGGAGCGACGAGTACGAGCACCCTCACACTCTCTCTTGTGGACGGCCCCGGACGCCCGTGGGGACAAGGACGAAGAACCGTCAGGGGAATTGTTGAAGTTCGACAAAAGTCTAGGACTGACTGTCTCCGTCGGCCAAGCGCCCCAGGATGAGGGCGATCCGCAGCGTGAACGCGGAGCGGACGTCGGAGGGTGACCAGCCGGTGACGTCGGTCACACGTCGCAGCCGGTAGCGCACGGTATTGGGGTGCACGAACAGCATGCGCGCCGCGCCCTCGAGACTGCTCGCCTGCTCCAGATACACACTCAGCGTCTCCAGAAGTGCCGAACCCGCTTCTTCGAGCGGTCTGTAGATCTCCTCCACCAGTTGATCGCGCGCGGCAGGGTCTCCCGCCATCGCACGCTCCGGAAGGAGATCGTCCGACAGGACGGGCCTCGGAGCGTCCTGCCACGCCGAACAGGCCTTGAGACCGGCGGCCGCGGCCTGGGCGGACCGGGTGGCCGCGAGCAGGTCGGGCACCACGGGGCCGGCGACGACGGGACCGGCCGCATAGGGCCCGATCAGCGACTTCGCCACGTTCAAGGGGTTGTCGCTGCCGCCCGCGATCACGACCAGGCGGTGGCCGAGTACCCCGGTCAGCACCTGGAGCTTGGCATGCCTGGCCGCCCGCCGGATGGCCTCCACGGTGAGCTCGCTGTCACCGTCGGGAGCGGTGCCGAGGATGACGCAGACGTGCTCGGGGGAGTTCCAGCCGAGGGCGGCGGCGCGGGACACCGCGCCCTCGTCCGCCTCGCCGGACAGCACCGCGTTCACCACGAGCGACTCCAGCCGGGCGTCCCACGCTCCGCGCGCCTCGGCGGCCTGCGCGTACACCTGCGCGGTCGCGAAGGCGATCTCTCGGGCGTAGACCAGGAGCGCCTCGCGCAGCACCGACTCGTCGCCGGGCGCCGCCACCTCGTCGATCGCGGCCTCCATGACCTCGATCGTCGTACGCACCATCTCCACGGTCTGCCGCAGGGTGATCGCCCTGGTCAGTTCGCGCGGAGCCGTGCCGAACACGTCGGTGGAGATGGCCTGCGGGGTCTCCGGGTGCCGGAACCACTCGGTGAACGCGGCGATGCCGGCCTGGGCGACCAGGCCGATCCAGGACCGGTTCTCCGGTGGCATGGCCCGGTACCACGGCAGTGTCTCGTCCATGCGGGCGATGGCGTTCGCGGCCAGCCGGCCGGAGGACTGCTCCAGCCGTTTCAGGGTGGCGGCGTGGAGATGGGCGTCATGCGCGGCGGGCTGCTCAGGATCGGGTCGGGGCACGCACACAAGACTGCCTTATCGGGACAGGTGCCCGGTGAGGTGGGGCGGGGAGGCCGGTCGGCGGGGATACCGTGGGGGTGTGATCGACGTACGCCGCTCAGGGGACCGCTTCCGCGGCGGGGACCCGGCCACGGGTGACTCCGCGGGCATCGAGACGCTGCACGCCTTCTCCTTCGGGCGGTTCTACGACCCGGACAACCTGCGCTTCGGGCCGATCCTCGCCTGCAACGAGGAGCGTCTCGCCCCGGGGGCGGGCTTCGACGAGCACCCGCACAGTCACACCGAGATCGTCACCTGGGTGGTGGAGGGCGAACTCACCCACCGCGACTCGGCCTCGCACGCCACCGTCGTCCGGGCCGGGGACGTCCAGCACCTCAGTTCGGCCGCCGGGGTGCGGCATGTCGAACGCAACGACGGGGAACACCCGCTGACGTTCATTCAGATGTGGCTGGCGCCCCTGGAACCCGGCGGGGAGCCCTCCTACACCCACGTCGCCGGGATGGCCGACTCCACCCCGTACGTCCTGCCCGAGGCGGGTGCGGTGCTCCACGTCCGCCGGCAGGCCGAGGGCGAGCGCACCGCCGTGCCCGACGCCGCGGGCGTCTACGTCCACGTCGTGCGGGGCCGTGTGCGGCTCGCGGGCGAGGTACTGGAGCAGGGTGACGCCGCCCGGATCACGGAGGCGGAGGGGCTGGAGCTGGAGGCCCTGGAACCGGCCGAGGTGCTGCTCTGGGAGCTCGCCTCCCTGTGAGGGCCGGGCAGTGGTCCGCGCACGTCACTGCTTTTCGGTGCCGACCGGGTCCACCACGACC
>Ga0164308_10000503_pt1 | contig 21356 bp, 14 predicted proteins | sample Whisoiple_246_MG_FD_109983 | JGI IMG/M metagenome (GOLD analysis project Ga0164308, IMG submission 109983) | Soil microbial communities amended with fresh organic matter from upstate New York, USA - Whitman soil sample_246_MG | ecosystem: Environmental > Terrestrial > Soil > Unclassified >...
GACGGGAAAGACGGGAAAGACGGGAAAGAGCGCCGCGTGCCAGCGGCCGCGGTGCGCGAGCAAGACGGCTTCGTTTGGGTTTGCCCCGAGCTCGACGTTCAGCCCGAGAGCGAGCCGTTCTCGTTGCCGACGGCCAGCTCCGACTACGCGCGAGTCGTGCGTGAAGTAGAAACCGAGTCCACGCTGCACGCGACCATCGAAAACGCTTTGGACGTGCCCCACACCGCGTTTTTACACCGTGGCCTATTCCGCGGCGGCAAAGCGAGTGAGATCTGCGCCACAGTGCGCCGGTCCGCGGATCGCGTCGAAGTGCAATACGACGGCGAACCGCGGCCGAGTGGCGTCGCAGGCCGCCTACTTTCGCCCGGCGGGGGCACCGTCGAGCACTGGGATCGCTTCGTCTTGCCATCGATCGCCCAAGTCGAATACCGGCTGGGTCAAGACGTGCATTTTTTGGTGACCTCGCTGTGCACTCCCGAGAGTGATTTTCGCACCCGCATGTGGGCCGTCGTGCAATTCAAAACACGCTTCCCGGCGCGTGCCGTGGCACGGCTGCTCGAGCCGTTCGCCTTACGCATCTTCGGCCAAGACGCGCGCATCTTGCGCGCTCAAGCCGAGAACATTCGGCGTTTCGGCGGTGAGCAGTATCAGTCGACAGAACTCGATTTTCTCGGCCCGCACATCTGGCGGCTGCTGAAGCAGGCGGAGTCGGGAGAACGGGGTGGGGAACTCGTGGTGGAGCGCTCCGTCAGGTTTTTGGCTTGATTTCAGGCCGCCCGGTCAGGGCAGTAGGATTACCGACGGGATGGCCTGGGCTAGGCAGGCCCTCGATTCGGCGCAGGATCGGGCAAGGCAATCGTTGGCTGCTCTCAACGCTCCGTCGTCGTACGTCTTCGCGGCTTCGAGGCAGCGAGTCGCCGAGTACGTCGTGCCGCCGTCGTCGCACTTCGTTCCGGCCGCGAGGTACGCCTCGCAGAACGTCTGGCCATAGTTGCTGGCGGCGAGTTGGGCTTGGGCCTCACTCGTGCACTTCAGAGTGCTCGTGCTGGCGCAGTCACTGCCTTCGATACACCCGGCAACGTAGCCGAGCAAGTCTGGTCGAATTGCGGGTTCGGTAGCGATCGCACTTTGGCAGGACGAGCGGCACTCGGCAGGGTTGCGCGCGGCCTCGCAAGCGCGCGCCTTATCGCAGCTGCGCTGGCAATAGTCTTCGGGAGTGCTGGTGACCGGTCGGCGCTCGTCCCTCTCGGACGAGCATGCGCTGCCGAGCAGCGCCACGAGGAGCGCTGCCCGGATAGGAAGTGAAGGCGATGGCATCGAAAATCTCAGTGCGCGGTATAGGCTCTGTGGCGTTAGAGCGAGCGACATTCCAGCACCGCACCGTCCACCGTCATTGCGGTCACGGTGCCGATTTCGGCCATGATGCTGACGAATGGCGGCTGCCAGGCCGCATTGCCCCAGACGCACTGCCATTGACCGGAGCTTTGTCGCGACCACACGCGACCGGGCCCAGCAGCCCAATGCCGCCCCAAGGTGTCAATGGCGATGCAGCTCAGGTCCGCGCCATCCGCCAGAGTTCGGGCGCTCGCCGCGCCGCCCTCGATCTCCAAACACGCGCCGCCGACCCCCACGGCAACTGCCGCTTGGCGATCTGGACTGCTGGCGCAGGCCAGAAGAGCGCGGCCCTCGGGTACGGGCAAGCGCTCGAGGTGCCAGTCCAGCGGACGATAGTAGGCGGCATACGGTCGGCCGTCGTGCCCGCGCCCGACAATCAACCATCGCTCATCGTCGACGCGCGACAAGTCGGCGATGGTCGCGGCTTCGGTCACTGCTAGGGGGCGCAGCCAGTGCTTGCCGACCAGCGCGTACAGCAGTGGGGGAAAGCCCGGCTTGTTGCCGAGCACGACCGCTACGTCGTCGAAGCCCGTGGTCAGCGCGCTGAAGGTCACCTCCCGATCAGGACCGCGGAATATTTCGCGTACACCGTCTCGAGAGTATTCGAAGAGCGTTGCGTTGCTGCCTCCGAGCACCCAAGTGGCGGGAGTGAGGCGCTCGACGACGCGCAACGAACCGGCAGGTGGCAAATTGTCGCTCGGCAGGTCGCACCAGCGCGTGCCGTCCCAGTAGGCCAGACCTCGAGTAGTCGTAGCCAACGCGTGTCCGGTGGCGTTCCACGCCACGTGCAGAACCAAGCGCTCGTCCCCTGGGGCATGGCGGACCATCCAATTCGTTTCCAGCACGAGCTCGCGGGAGCGCAGTGGGGCCATGCTGGAGACCCAGCGCCGGCTGGGTCTGGAGGAGCGCGACTCGATCCAGGGCAAGAGGCTATCCGCAAAGCGCTGCGCGCTGGGCGGGCGCAGTTTGGGATCGAGTGACGTGGCCCGCGCGATGGCCAAATCGATGGCCTGACACGCGGCTTCGCGCTCTCGCAGCTCGTAGGGCAGGGTGGCGGCTTCGAGCAGGCTGCGGCGCTCCGGAGCTCGTGTGAGCATGAGCGCCTGGACGGCGGTGCGCGCGTTGAACAGCGCTTCACCCGTGAGCACGAAATAGACGATGGCCGCGAAGCTGAAGATGTCGGTGCGCGCGCTGATCGAGTCACCCTGGGATACGATCTGCTCGGGCGCCAAGTAACCCGGTGTGCCTACGAGCATGTTGCCGAAGGTCACCGACAAGCCCGCCGGTCGCGCGATGCCGAAGTCCGAGATCTTGAACAGCTCGGTCTCGCCGGAACCGCAGCCCAAGACGTTGCCTGGACTCAAGTCGCGATGCACGACGCCCACCGCGTGGATCTCGTCCAGGCCCTTGGCGAGGCCGCGGATCAGGCGCGCGGCGCGTTCGGGATCGAAGGAAAAGCCGGTCGCCTTGACCGAATAGTCGACGCGCTCTTCGAGCGTTGAACCTTCCAACCCCCCGTGCACGTATTCGAGCGCGATGAACGGCAGATCGAGCCAGCGCTGGCCTGACTGAAACGCCACACTGCCGGTGTCGAGCAGGCGCACCACGAAAGGCGTGGGCGGGACACGCTCGTTGAGGCGCCCGAGCGCCACCGCTTCCTTCTTGATGATGGTCAGCGCGCGCTCGTCCGACTCAGCGACGAGCTGCGGGAGGATGATCTTGATCACCGCCTGCGACTCTCCGATCGGCGAGATGCGCCGAGTCAGGTAGGCGAACGCGGTCCCTCCCTCGCCAAGCTTCTTTTCGAGCCGATACGATACGCCCGGCTGATAGGCGCTCTGTAGCACCTGGCCGACGAACGGATCGCGCGGGGGATCGCTCGCGGGATGCATCTCGTGCTTCGAGCATAACCCAGCTCGCGCGGGCCTCAGGGGATTCTCTCGCCTTTGCTCAAAATTGTCGCCAAATCAGCCGTAGCAGCCAGGCCCCGAGCACGATGGGTAGGATGACCGCTGCTGCGACCAACGCGAATCCGAAGCCGACGATCAAGTAATCGATCGCATCGGGCCGCCGGAGTGGGTCGTGCGAATAGCGCCTCACCAGCTCCAGATTGCGGCGATTCGAGCGCCAAAAGAGATCGAAAGCGTCGCCCACGAATGGCAAACAGCCAATCAAGACATCGACCGCGATGTTGAACACCACGCGCAACACAATCACCTTGGGCAGCCGCATTTGGAAGGCGAGCACGAGCAGCGAGAGCGAGCCCAGGCCGGTCAGTGCATCGCCCAAAGTCGGGAACAAAAAGCCGAGCAGCGCGTCGATGCCGATGCCGATGCGGGTGCCCGGAATGGTCAATCCGTCGTCCAGCACTCGCACGAGCCGTTCCGCCCAAGCGGGCGTCCGTACGGCAATGGCTGCGGCTTCAGACCCGGGTTTTGGCGCCATGCACGATCTCTAGGCTTGAACCGGGGCGCGGGCGAGGGCAAAGCCTCCGGTGCCATGCGAGCCGTCGTGCAACGCGTCAACTACGCCTCGGTCACCGTCGAAGGTGCCGTGGTCGGGCGCATCGAGCGCGGCGTTTGTGTATTGGTAGGGGTGGGCAGAGGAGACGAAGAGGCGGACGCGAGCGCCTTGGCCGATAAAGTCGTCGGTCTTCGCATCTTCGAAGACGCCGCCCAGAAGATGAACTTAGGCGTGCTCGAGGTGGGCGGTGCGGTGCTCGCGATTTCGCAATTTACGTTGTTCGGTGACGTACGCAAAGGCAAGCGACCGAGCTTCAGCGAAGCGCTCGAACCGACGCGCGCCGAGGCCTTGTTCGAGCATTTCTGCGCTGAGTGCCGCGTTCGCGGCGCACGCGTGGAGACCGGGCGCTTTCGCACGCACATGCAAGTCGCGCTCGAAAACGACGGTCCGGTCACGATCTTGATCGACAGCAAACGAGCTTTTTGAGCGTGAGTTCTGGCGGCTCTCGCAGAAAGTTCGCGCTCGGGTCGGCAGCCGCGCTCAGCGCCAGCCTGTGGCTTCCGACTGCGTCCGGGGCAGAGCCCGAGGGGGAGATCGTGGTCGCCGGGCACAAGAGCACCAGGCCTTTACGTGAGCCGACGTTGGCGGCCACACGCGTCGATGCCAGCGAGCTGTCGCGTCCAGGCGCAAACGCTGCAGCCGTCTTGAGCCGTGTGCCTGGCGTGCAAGTTTCAGAGACGGGCAGCGGCTCGGATTTGGCCACCGCTTCCGTGCGGGGCGCCACCAGCGCGCAGACGCCGGTGTACTTGGCCGGGGTGCGTTTGAACGACGATCTCACGGGAACCGCAGATTTGTCGTTGATCCCGCTGTGGATGTTGGGCCGCGCCGAGGTCTATCGGGGCAATGCGCCGGCCGACACGGACCGACTCGGGATCGGCGGCGCGATTTTCTTCGAGCCGCGCATGCCGAGAAAAAATGCCGTGCGCGCGGGTGCGCAATTCGGCAGCTTCGGCGAACGAGCGGGCTGGCTAGGGGCTGAAGTCGCGCGCGCCGGCGACGCCGCGCTGCTCGCGTTTCGCGTCGCCGGAGCCAACAACGACTATCCCTACTTGGACGACCGCGGCACGTCCTCCGACCCGACGGACGATGGATTGGTGACTCGCCCCAACGCGGACGTCAGCGAACGCGACGCTTGGGCGATCGGGCGAACGTCCCTCGGCCGGAGAGGTGCGCGCTTGACCACGGTATTCAACGCTTTCGCACGTGAGCAGGGGGTGACCGGTCTGGCGGCCATCCCCGCTGTCGCCGCACGCTCCGAAACCGCGCGCGAACTCGCTGGCCTCACCGCCCAGTTGCCTTGCAGCTCTGGGCGCGGCTGTGAGCTCGTGCTCACGACTCAAGCCATCACCACGCGCACGCGCTTGAAAAATCCCGAACACGAACTCGGGCTGCTCGTGGAACGCCTAGACTCCAAGGGCACTCGCTTCGCCGAGAGTGCTCGCCTTTGGCTCCAGAGCGGCCCATTTCGGGCCCTGCTCGGCGCCAATTTCGAACTCGAGCAGTTGGCGCAGGATGGCGCCAAGGTGCTCAGGGCCACACGCAATACCGGTTCGGCGCGCGTCGCGGTGTTCGCTTCGTTGCCGGGCCAGACCGAGCTGTCCTCGCTCGCCGTCGTGACGTGCGACGCGACCGACGGCCCGCAACAGAGTTCGGGGTGTGCCGATCTGAGTCCTGAGCTTCGCCTGGGCGCGCGCAAACGTTGGGGCGCGTTCGAACTGCGCAGCAATCTCAGTCGCTACGCGCGCGTGCCGACGTTGGGCGAGCTTTACGGGGTCTCGCCCGCCGTGCGGGGTAGTTCCGGGCTGGTGTCGGAGCGGGGCATCTCTTGGGATTTGGGGGCACGTTGGGAAGCCGCGCTCGGCCCGCTCTGGGCGTATCTCGACGCCTTCGGCTTTGCGCGCCACGTCAGCGAGATGATCGCCTATCGCCGCTCGTCGGTCGGCGCGGTCCAGCCCTACAACGTGGCTGACGCGCGCGTTTTGGGCGCCGAATTCGAAGCCGGGGCGCAGCTTGCGCGGCACGCCCGCGCATCGCTGTCGTTGACCGTGCTCGATCCGCGCGACACCACGGCCGAGCGTGCGCTGAGCAACGACTTGATCCCGCATCAATCGCGGATCGCGACCAGCGCGTACTTGGAGTGCTTCGTCGAACCCAAAGCCTGGGCGCTGCGCCGGGCCGGCTTGGACGCGCGCTTGAGCCATCGCGCCTCGCACTTGGCCGATCCCGCGGGGCTCATCGTGTTGCCCGCGTCTACGACGCTCGATTTGGGTGCCACGCTGAACATCGGACGAAAGTCCGAGCTTTCGCTGCGTGCAGCGGTCGACGACGTATTCGATGCCCGCCATTTCGACTTCATCAATTATCCAGTGCCGGGGCGTAGCTTTCACATTTCCGCGGAAGCCAGCTGGTGAAGAGGCGCTGTCTGCCGCTTGGGCAGCAACTGAACACCCGCTCCGCCACGTTCGCGGGATTTTTGGGGGTTCACTCGGCTCGTGATAACAGCCACGAACGTGAGATTTCTGCCTGCAAAACGCACTCGCTCGGCGCTCGGCGTGCTGGCCGTCGGCGGCGCTCTTTCCGCGCTGGCGCCGACCGCCCAAGCCGGCACTGGGCACGATCTTCCGCGACGTTTTTTGGGCGCGCCTTTTTCGCTGATGTCGCTGACCGTTGGCTACCCCAACGACGGCTTCCAGCTGCGCGCCAAGAAGCTCAAAAACTCCGATAACTTGAAGGTCAAGGACAGCAGCAAGGACAACATCTTTGCTCACCCCGCCTTGGTCTTGATGCTCGAACGCAGCGCCCGCGAAGTTGGCCGGACCGAGAAGGGCTCGCTGATGATGGTGGGCGATCTGTCAAGGCGCGATGGCGGTCCGCTCGCCGGTCACGTCAGTCACCAGAGTGGTCGTGACGCCGACGTCGGCTTCTACCTGCGTGATGCCGCGGGCCGACCCGTCGTGCGCGAGCATTTCATGCCCTTCGAGCCGAACGGGCGCTCGCGCTGGGAGTCGGGTGTGTACTTCGACGACTACCGCAATTGGCTGCTGCTTCGCTCTTGGGTCAGCGATAGCCGCGCCGGTTTGGTGCACATTTTCGTGTCCGCCGGTCTGCGCTGGCGGCTGATCGAATACGGCCGCAAGGACCCGCGCTTCGCACGCTACGTGGACGACGTCGCGTTGCTCTTGAAGCAACCTGCGGGGCGCAGCGTGCATGACGACCATTTCCACGTACGCATCGCTTGCCCCGACAACTTGGGCCAGCTGTGCCAAAACGAGTCTCGCCTCGGTGGCTAGCCGCGCGAGCCGTCACTCGTTGCTGCTGGCGGTCTCGCTGTCGCTGATTGCGCGCAACCGGCTGCTCGCGGAAAATTCGTAGCTGCTCTTGGCGGCCACCGTCTTGCCGTCGCGGTGGCGCGTTTGTCGACAGACCGCGGTCCAGCCCGTGGTCTCGTAGCTGGTCTTTTTTACGCGGCGCTTTTTGGTCACCACCTTCTTGGCGGCCACGGAAATATCGCAGTGGTCGTTCACGATGACCAAGTCCCGCGCGCTCGCGAACGACTGCGTGAGCAAACCCTTGAGCGCAGCTTTGTCGCGCACTTTTTCGTTCAGGGTCAGGCGATCTTCGGACAGCTCGAGAAACTTATCGATGCTGCGCTGATTGAGCGCGGTCTCGACCTTGAGCACGATCCCGGCGGTCGACGACAAAAAAGACTTTTGCATCGAGCTCGAATTCATGGCGATCGCTCGGTCACAGCACAGCCCAATGCGTTGCGGATCCTTTTCGGTTTCGCTCGCCAGCTTGCGCGGTTTGCACGACCCGCCGCCTCGCACCACGATTAGGCCGTCTTCCAGGCTCTCGGTCCACGACGCGGCTTCGCCCACTTCCGGAAATGAGTCGCAGGCGCGCTGCCACTGGCTGTCCGTGCAGAGTGTCTTGCCTACGTCCGCGCAGCGCGCGAACGCTTCGCTGAACGGCAGTCCGTGGTCGTTATCGCGACGCAGGACGCCGAACTTGTCGAGCCAAGCTCCGCTCGACGTCAGGGAGCCGGCGGGCACGTCTCGCGCAGGCAATCCGGCGAAGCCGCGGACCGTCGCAGCAGCATGCGCCGGCTCGGCTTTCGATGGCGAGCTCGCCGAAGGGGGCGCAGCGCTTTGGGACTGACGTAGCAGGGCGAGCGCGCTCTCGGCGCTGCCCTGGGGGTTGGCGCTCGCACTCGCGCTCACGCCCTGAGCGGTGAACGTGGGCGTTCGAGCTCGCCATACGGCGAGCCCCCCCAAAAGCAGCGTCAGCAGCACGGCCGCGGCAGCAAACCGTTGCCAAGCGTGCGCTGCGGGGCGCGCGTCTCGCGAGCCGGTCGACCGATCCCCGGACGATGGCGTACTGGCAGTCAGCTCGGTCGCTGAACCGGCGATGAGCGGGGGATTGGCAGTGACCGCGGCGCCCTCGGCGCGGGTGACCCCATCGGGGTTGCTCGCTAGCTGACGCCCGCTCGAGCCCACATTGCCGAGCGAGCCCGTAACGTCGCCGTTCTTGGCCAGCGCGTCCAGCAGCGCGTCCCAAAATTCGCCCGCATTGGTGTAGCGGTCTTTCGGATCGACTGCCAGCGCAGTCGCAAATACGGCCTCGATGCCGTCGCCCAGATCCACCCCGTGTGCACGCGGTGTGGGGCGGCGCGTCGCATCCGCGGCAGCGATGAACAACTGAGCGGCGTCTACACCTTCGAGCGCGCTGTGTCCGACGATCGCCTCGACCAGCACGAGAGCCAGCGAGAACACGTCACTCCACGGGCCGGTCGCTCCGTAGCGACGGCTGAATTGCTCGGGCGAACCGTAGCGCGCCGTGAATGCCTGCAAAGAGGCGCCGGTTTCTTCGAAGGCCTTGGTGAAACTCTCGGACTCCGTGACGACTTTGGCGATACCGAAGTCCAGGACTTTCAGCGTCTTTCTGCCGCCTACCTCGGCCAAGAACAAATTCGCGGGCTTGATGTCGCGGTGCGCGATGCCTTGCTCGTGGGCCAAGGACAAGGCACGGGCGGCGCTGTCCAAAAGTTCGATCGCAGCCTTGGGCGTTCGCCCGCCCAGTCCGCTGCGCAAGCGCTCGGCGAAATTTTCGGCCAGTGATTGGCCGTCCAGCCATTCCAAAACGATGAAGGGCGTCCAAGTCTTGTTCGGAGACACCAACGCGCCGACGTCGAGCGCTTGGACGATGCCCGCCGTCGAGCGTGACAACTGATGGAGTAAGCGACCTTCGGCCAAGAAGTTGCGCTCGAACTCGTCGCGCGCAGCGCCGCTCAACGTGCGCGGAATGCGCAGGCACTTGATGGCGACCTTCTCGTTGAAGCCGAGGTGATGCGCGCGATACACGACACCAAAGCCACCGCGTCCGACCACCGCGTCGACTTGGTACTTGCCGTCCAGGGTGGCGCCGACCCAGTCGAAGGGATCTTCGCCGCTATCCGTCATCGCGTTCAGCAAACCACATCTTCGGCGGCTGCGGAACGCGCTGATTGACGCGCGTCGTCGATCCGCAGCGACAGAATTGCCAAAATTGCGCGGTTTTCGCGCGGCTCGCACCGACCCCTCCCGGGTGGGCCGGTTTCTTTGGGTTGAAAGGGCGAAAAGGAGCGGCTATGTGCCAGGCGTGCCGAAGATCGAGTTCCTGGCCAATAGCATCGGTCCCGCGAAGACCGTCGACGTCGACGCTGGCGGGGAGCTCGTGGACATTTGCGACAAGTACTTCGCGCCGATTCCGTTCTCCTGCCGATCCGCCAGCTGCGGCACCTGCCACATCGAAATCGTGGAAGGTGAGGAGCTCTTGTTTCCGCCGGATGAGCAAGAAGAAGAGCTGCTGGACATCTTGGGCGGTGGCGGCGACACCCGCCTGGCGTGCCAAGCGCGCGTCAAGCCCGGCCCGGGCTTGCTGCGCATCCGCGCCAAGCTCGGTTGAAGAGACACCTCAGCAGAGGCTCAGCGCACTTTCAGCACGATCTTGCCCAGGTTCTCGTTCGCTTCCATGCGCTGGTGCGCGAGAGCGACGTCGCTGAGTGAAAAGACGCTATCGACGAGCGGCTTCAGGCGGCCGCTCTCGAACAGCGGCAGCGTGCTGCGTACGAATGCGCGTGTCAGCTCGATTTTTTCCTGCTTCGAACGCGAACGCATCACCATGCCGATCAAGCTTTGCCGCTTTTGCAACAAGCGCCCGAAGTTCACCGGAGCTTGTGCGCCGCCCATCACGCCGATCAAGATCTGTCGCCCACGGGGCGCGAGGCAAGCGGCGTGTCTTTCCGCGTACGCAGCGCCAATGAAATCCAAGATCACGTCCACTCCGCGTCCAGCCGTTTCGGCCTGAATCACGGCCGCGAAATCCTGGCTCTTGTAGTCGATCACCTGGTCGGCACCCAACGCTCGCACCCAGTCGGTTTTGCGCGCACCGCCTGCCGTGGCAAACACGCGCGCGCCGTGCACGTTCGCCAATTGCACCGCGGCGCTGCCTACCCCGCCGGCGGCGGCGTGGATCAAAACGGACTCCGTAGGAAGCAGGTTGCCCGCGCTGAACAGCGCTTCACGCGCGGTGAGGAAGGCTTCGGGAATGGCCGCGGCCTCTTCGAAACCGAGCGCTTCGGGAATCTTCATCAGCAGCGCCTCAGGCACCACCACTCGCTCGGCGTAGCCGCCACCAGCGAGCAGCACCATCACTCGATCGCCGACCCGTACGCTGTCACTCGTGCCCGGCCCTAGGTCACTCACGATCCCGGCGCACTCCAGACCTAGAATGTCCGTCGTGCCGGGCGGCGGCGGGTAAGAGCCGCGCCGCTGCAACAAATCTGCGCGATTGAGCGCGCAGGCGTGGATCTCAATCGCGACCTCGGCGTGGCCGGGCGTGGGATCCGTCAGCTCGACGAGCCTCAGCTGCTCCGGCCCACCTGGTTCCGATACGAGCACCGCTCTCACGGCAAGCCTTTCACAACGAGGTCAGATGTGCGGCGCCGATCACGCCTGCGCGCTCGCCCAGCTCACTCACGAGCAGTGGCACTTCAGCCAGTGGCGGCGCGAAAGCCTCTTTACGCAGCGTCGCGCGGACGAGCGGCTCGATCAAGTCGAAGGACGCCGAGATGCCACCAGAAAAGACGATGGCGTTCAGGTCCAGCAAGTTTTGGATGTTGGCCAGGAGCCGGCCCAGCGCCGTTCCCATCATCTCGAAGGTTTTCAGGCCCGCAGGCTCACCGCGTCGCGCACTCACGGCGATCGGCAATACCTCACTGGCGTGGCCGCCGTGCCGCGCGTACTCACGCAGCAGCGCGCGCGTACCGGCGAATGTTTCCACGCAGCCGCGCTGGCCACACGCGCAGAGCGGTGCGTCGGGCGCGGTGTCTACTTTCATGTGCCCGACCTCCGCCGCAAAGCCCGTGGCTCCGGGGTACAGCTGGTGGCCGAGCACGAGGCCGCCGCCGATGCCCGTTCCTAGGGTCATCATCAAGAAGCTCGGGTGCGAACGGCCGTGCCCGTGCAAGCGTTCACCGAGCGCGGCGGTGGTGGCATCGTTCTCGACCGCGATCGGGCAGCGTAGGCGCCGCGCCAGCTCCTCGGCGATGTGTACTCCCTCGAATCCGGGCACGTTCGGCAACCGCCAACACCGGCCGTCGGAATTGACCTCGCCGGGAATGGCTACGCCGACCGCATCCGGCTTGGAGGATAGGGCGAGTACGGTGCTCGCGATCGTATCGAGCACGTCGTCCGCGCTGGAGCCGGCGCGCGTGGGGGTGGAGGTCGAGCGCACGACGTCACCGTTCTCCACGATGCCTGCCTTGACCTGTGTTCCTCCGAAATCGACGCCGATCAGCATGAAGCTCACACCTTAATCCGAAGGCCGGCTAGCGCTCAAGACGAACCGAAAAAGCTGGGCTATTCTCAGGCTTGGCCGCTTCCGCTCGAGGGGCGGAGCAGGAACATCGATGAGCGTGCTGCGCGTAGCGACAATCAACGTTTGGAACAAGAGCGGCCCCTGGCTTTCGCGGCTGGCCTTGATCCGTCGCGAGCTGCAACGGCTCGAACCAGAGGTCGTCGGTCTGCAAGAGGTGCTGCGCTTCCGTCCGGATTCGACGGCCGACGCTCCGCTCACCGTGCACAACGATCAGCTCAGCGAGATTGCCGAGGGCCTCGGCTATCAGCTCGCGTACAGCGTGGCGAGCGACTATGGGCACGGCTTGAAATTGGGCAATGCGCTTCTGTCTCGCTATCCGATTGTGACCGAACAAAGCTTTCAGCTACCCGGCAGCGAGAGCGGAGAGACGCGCTCCCTGCTGTACACGCGGTGCCACACCCCTCATGGGAGTCTACCCGTGTTCGTCACTCATCTAAACTGGAAGTTTCATCAGGGTGCGATTCGACAACGCCAAGTCGTGTTCATCGCCGAGCGGGTGGCGGAGCTGTCACCGATCGCCGGCTCGGATCTGCCACCTGTATTACTCGGTGATTTCAACGCCGCGCCAGAGGCGGACGAAATTCGCTACTTGACCGGGCTCTGCGCTCTCGAACAAAAGACCGTGTACTTCGCGGACGCCTGGGCCTACGCGGGTCGAGGCCCAGGCCACACCTTCGATCGCGCGAATCACTACGCGGCCAAGGCGCGCGAACCCTCGCGGCGCATCGACTACATCTTCGTCCGCGGGCCCGATCGACGGTTTCGCGGCGAGCCGCTGCACGCGGAGTTGGCCTTCGACACGGCCGACCTGAGCGGGCCCGAGCCCGTCTGGCCATCGGATCATTTCGGCGTCGTTGCAGATTTGGCCATCAGCGAACGGCGCTTCTAAAGCTCGGCCAAGCTCGCTATCATCCGCAAATGGCAACGTGCAAGGGCTGTGGCGAAGAGAGCGACGAGCTCCAGACGGTTAAGGTTTCCGGCAAGACCAAGAAGCTGTGTGAGGCCTGTGCCGACTTGGCGCGTGAGCAGGATCAGATTGCCGAAGAGAGCGAATCGGCAGTGCAAAACATGATGGGCTTCAAGGGCCGCCGTTGACCCGAGCACGGCTCTTTTGCCCCAATTCCAGTGACAACGCCCCGCGCTGCCCGCAAAACCGACGATTGTGCCGCAGTTTGTGGCTGGCGAAGGAATTGGTCTTCACCGCGCAACTGAGTTAAGTACGAGCCAGTCGCAGCCTGCGGCCCAGGACTCCATGAAGCATTCCGTCCCCCACGACCTCGGTCAAGAACGCGCCAAACAGGTCGCCGAGTCCGCACTCTCGACCTATGCCCAAAAATACGCGAACTATCACCCACAAGTGACTTGGAAGGGGCCGAACCGGGCCGACATCTCATTCAAGGTGAAGGGGATGTCGCTCTCGGGCTCCCTCGAAGTGCTCGATAAGAGCATCGACCTGGATATGGACGTGCCGTTCCTGCTGCGACCGTTCAAAAGCCAGGCCCTCGGTGTGATCGAAGGCGAAATCAACGAGTGGCTTCGCAAAGCCAAAGCCGGCGGCTGAGTTCGGGCTGACGAGCGCTCGCGCGCTCGTCCTCGTCCTTCAACCGGCGTCCAGCGTAATGCCGAGGTGCTCGCGCACCGTCATGTAGCGCGAGCTCACCGCGTAAGCGATCAAGCGTTCGATGCGCGTGGCGAGCGCCGGGGAGCCCGGGTCTTGGGGCAGCGAGCGCACCCGCTCGATCGATATCTCCAGATCGTTGCAGAGCACGAAGCCGATGGCGTCTGCGGCCAGATCGACGTCTTGCACCCAGCGCTTGAGATCGAGCGACGCGCCGTCGCGCAGTAGCTTGGCCACCACGTGGGTGAGCTGGTCGAGACGTGCGCCAGTGGCCAGCTCGGTGAGCGCACGCGAGGCTTCTTGCACTGGGGCTTCCAAATCCGGGGCGACCGGGAACTTGGGTTTCACCAGGCGAATCGCTGCGAACAGCCACGCCTTCAGCGCGGTCATGTTCGGCAACAGCTGTCGCACGTAGAGGCCCGGGAGGTGGTAGGCGAGATGCCTACCGGCCAGGAACGCGGCTGCCACCGGTGTGACGTCTTCACCGAAGGCGCGCGAGCCGAGCAACAGCGACGGCGGCGAGGTGGACAGGAACGAGACGCACGAGGGCGCTTCCGGGTTCTGATACATGCGAGGCTCCGCGATCGACAGCACGCGTGCACCTGCGTTGACCGCGAACACGACGCCGTACGGATACCGCTCGACGTCGATGTGATGATCCGCGCTGAGGTTGAACGAGGCGAGTGGCCTGGCGCGCGCCGCCACCACGAACGGTTGAATCAACGCAAATAGCTCGGTCAAGAACGGTTCGCTGCTCTCGGGCATCGCTGCCAGCAGCCATTCGTCGGGCGAAGCAGGTTCACTCACTTCCGCTGGTTCGTCGCTACGCATGCGCTCGAAGAAGCGCTCTTCGTCTGGCTCCGACTGGCCGAGCACGTGCAACGCCTGGCAGGTGCACCAGGCCGCGTCCGCGTGGCGCGCTTCGGTATAGACCTTGCGCAGCAGCTTGTACGGCGCGGGTTGGTACGGGTCCCGCTCGATCCAGCTGTCCAACGTCTCCACGGCCTTCTCGAAATAGGAGACGGGATCTTCCGCGTACAGGCGAGCGAGCTTCTCTTGAAAGCGGGTGCTATCGGGAGCCACCTCGAGCGCCGATTCGTAGACCGCGACCGCCTGATCGCGCCGGCCGAGGAAGCGCTGATACACCTCGGCGAGCTCGCCGAGCGACTCCAACAGGCGCTCTTTGTCGCCGACGCGCTGAGCATTGGCAATGCGCAGCTTGAGTACGCGCTTCATGCCATCGTAGTTCTTCAGTCGTTGGTACATCGACAGCGCCTCGTCGATCGCCGGGACACGATCCGGATCGTGCTCCAGCGCTTGGCCGAGCAGGCTCGAGGCGAGCGTCAGGTCCGAAAGCTCGCGTGACGCGATCATCGAGGCGGTGTGCAGGTACTTGGCCTTGTGCTTCGGTTCTTCGACGACCTCGGCCAGTCGTGTGATGACCTGGATGAGTTGTGGCCAATCTTTTTCAGCGCCGTACAGCTGCATCAGCTTGGTCAAGATCGCGCGGTCGCTCGGGCGCTCGCTCAACGCCAAGAGGTAGCTCTTGGCCGCGTACTCGGAATCCCCCAGCTTGCCTGCGGCGACGTCGCCCATCTCCAACAGAATCTCGACTTTGCGGTCGCCTTCCGCGCGCGACAGCTCGCGGTAGAGCACGTCCATTTGCTGTTCGGTCAGCCCTTCCGCGGCGTACACCCGACCGAGCGCGCGCAGCGGCCCGCTGGAGTTCGGGTCGAGCTCGCTCGCGTGCTCCAGCGAAGTCTTGGCTTCGGCGTAGCGTCCGAGCTTCGACAGCGCCTCACCATTTCGGAGCTCGGCTTCGCTCTCTTCTTTGGGCGTGAGCGCGGAGCGCATTTCGCCCAGCAATAGCTCGCACAGCCACAGCGTCTGCTCGGCGCTGCCGTGCTCCGCGGCGACTTCGGCGACGCGCAGCAGGGCGTGAGCGTCGTCCTCGAACCATTTCATCAAGCCGCCCACTTGATTGAGCGCCTTGTCCGCAGAGCCGCTGCGCGAAAGCGAATCGACGTACAAAAACGCGATTTCGCGCGCTTCTTCATCACTTAGCATCTCGAGCTGGCCCAACACTGGCTCGAAGCGCTTGGCCGCTTCCACGTAACGCTTCTCGGCGTGTGCGGTGTAGCCCAGCACGCGCAGGGCATCGCCGTTGGTGGGGTCGATGTGCAGGGCGAGCTGAGCCGTGGCTACGGCGCGCGCCGAGTCATGCAAATATTTGTGGCAAATCAGCGACATGTCGCCGGCCAGCTTGGCCCGCTCGCGCTCGTTTTTTGCGATCTGGATCTCCGCTTCCAGGAGCTCCACCGCGGCGGCATAGCTGCCGTACTCGACGTGCTTTTTGACCAGCCGTCGGCGGGCTTGCAAATCATCCGGTGAAAGCTCGGCGGCCAGGCGATAGCGGCGAAGCGCGCCCGCGCTGTCGCCCCGACCCTCGAGGACCTGGGCCGCGCGCACCTCGAGGTCGGCCTTGGCTTGTGGCGTGGTGGCCTTGTCGCTCAACGCATCGATGGCGTCGATCGCGCTTTGCGCGTCACCGACCACGGCGCGCAGCGTCGCCACCGCGTCCAAGGCGCCCGCGTGGCTCGGGTCCAGAGCGAGCACGCGCTCGTATGCGGCGAGCGCGCGGTCGGGCTGTTTCAAATTCTCGGACAGCACCCGACCGAGCTGCATGCCGGTTTCGATTTGGCGTTCGATGGGCCCGCTGTGAGTGTGTCGCTGGTAATGCTCCGCCAGCGCTTCGTAGCGCTCCAAGGCTCGGAAATGTCGCGACAGTTCGCGACTCGCGTCGTGGTTCTCCGGGTCCAAGGAAAGCACGCTTTGCAGCGCCTCCGCCGCGCGTTCATGGTCCAGGTACTCTTCATCGTAGACCCCGGCCATGCGCTCGAAGAGCGTGATCTTCTGGCGTGCGGTGACCGCCAACTCGATCTGCGCACGCAGCACTTCCAGCAATTCGCGATAGCGGCCTGCACGAGTCAGCACGCGGTCTAGCCCGCGTAAGGCATCCACGAAGCGTGGATTTTCTGCGAGCACCTCGCGGTAGGTCCTCTCCGCGGCGTCCAATTTGTCGAGCTCGACGTCGTAGGCTTCGGCCACTTCGCACAAGAGTTGATGGCGCTCGTCACCGCGCAGCGTCTTGGCGCGCGTTTGACGCACGGCCAGGGCCGAAGCGGCGTCCCCCGCCGCGTCCAGCAACGCAACCAAGCCGACGCTGGCTTTTTCGTGCCCCGGATCCTCCTCGAGCACCGCGGTGTAAAGCTCGCGCGCGGCGGCCGAGTTGTTCAGGCGCGTGGCCAGCACCTCGGCGGCCTCGACCCTCAGGTCGCGGGCCAGATTGGGAGCGGCCACGTCCGCGCGGCGCAACAGGACTTGTCCATACTCCGCCCATTGTTGGGCCTTTTTGTAGATTTGCGCGAGCAGCAACAACGCCGGATCGTGATTCGGCTCGGCCGCCACCAGCTGTGTCAGCCAAGGGAGCGCCAAATCCGGGCGCATCACCTTTTCCGTATACCAGCGCCCCAAGTGAAACAGCAGCGCGTGGCGCTCGGTCGTGCCGGGATCGGACTCGAGCGCCGTGATGGCTCGTCCGAGGACCTCCTCCCAAGCGGGGAAGCGCGTGCCCGCCAAGCGCTCGACGGCAGTCGCGTGCGCTTGATCGAGCGGGTCTTCACAGAAGGCTTGCGCGTAAGCGACCAGGGCTTGCTCTTTGTCCTTCAGTTCGTTTTCGTACAGTTGGCCGATTTCGGCCCAATGCTGCGCGCGCTCGGTGGAGCTCTCGCTGCTCTCGCTTTGTTCGAGCAAGGACTCGATCAGTTCCTCGTACTTGCCGAGCGTCTTTTTCACACGGACGAGCGCCTGTGCGGCGCTGCGATCGCTCGCGTCGAGAGCCACCAATTTGGCGTACACTTCTTCGGCGCTCTCGTGTCGCGAAGCAGTTTCGTACAGCCGCGCAGCGCGGGCCAGGTGCCTTTTCTGCGCGCGCTCCAGGCTCGCGTCCGCCCGCTCTTCGAGCTCCTTGGCCAGGTCGTAAAACCCGTCCGCGAGCCGCACCGGATCCGCGCCCAAGTCTGCGCCCGACTCCAAGGTCGCGGCCGCCTCTTCGTCGTTCGGATTCAGCCTCAGCGCCTCGAACATTTCCGGCACGCGCTCGTCGGTGACCCAGGTCGGCGGCCGGGTCGACGCGCGCCAGATGCGTCGCAAGCCCTCCAGCGCCTCGCTGGCGTTGCGGGGCCGTTGCTCGCGCGCCTTTTCCAACAGGCTACGCACGAAAGCCTCCACCGCGGGGGTGGCGCCATTGCCCGCGGCCACGAACGAAAGCGGCTCCGCGTTTTGGGTCAAGTGTCCGACCCAAGCATCGACTGCGTGTGGGCCAGCGAACGGTGCCTTGCCGCTCAGCAGCTGGTACATCAGCACGCCGAGGGCGTACAAATCGCTCTGGGGGCTGGGCAGTTGACCGCGAACTTGTTCCGGTGAACTGGACAGCAAAAACGGCGGCGTATGACCATTTTGCGCGTTGCCCAACGCCAGCGCTGGGCCGAGAAAGTGGCTGCCTGGATCGAGCAAGAGCACCTTGGGTGCATTGGGCGTCGGATCCGTCAAAAGTACGTTGCCCGCGTGCAAGGAGCCATGCACCAGACCCGCTTCGTGCAGCGGAGCGAGGGCCTCCGTGATGGCCCACAGCAACGGCAAAGCCTCGTTGAAGTGCCGCGCGCCACGCCGCGCCAGCAGCGCCAGCAGTGTCTCGCCTTCCGCGGCGGGATGGGCGATGCCAATGTGTAGGCCTTCGTCATCCAGCGCGCCCGCGCGCACGTCAGTCGGAAGCGCGGGATGAGCGATCAAGCCCGCCAGCCGCGAAGCGGTGAGATAACGATGCGCGTCCGAACGCCGCGCCGCGACCCGCGGGTGCAGCGATTTGACGCGAAATTCTTGGCCGTCCCGGCGTGCCCGGTACACGTTCGCCCAGGGCCCGGTGCCGAGCTTCTCGAACACCACGTATTGGCCGATCGAGTCTCCGGGGGAAAGCTGGTCGCTGGTTGCCGCGCGCTCACGAACGTTCTCGAGCGAACTCGGCAAGCCGTGGCGATCGAGCGCAATGGCGTCGAGTAGCGCATCGACCGCCTCGATTTCGACTGCTTGCTCCGCGAGCGCGCGCGCAAACGAGGCGCGGGTGGCGACCCCACCGATGTCTTCGGGCTGAAAGCCGAGGGCTTCGCGGCTCAATCGGGTGAGGTCAGGCAACTCGAACAGTCGCTCGAGCTCGGCAGTCAGCGTCTCGACCAGCATTTTCGGATTTCCGTTTCGACAGGGACCAGCGCAGTTGTCGTTGGTCGATCAGGGGTAGCAGGGGAGGTTTCGAGGCAGCAACGGCATCGAGCGGAAAAAAAGCACAACCCCGGAACCCGTGAGGGAACCGGGGCTGTCGACTTTCGAAAAGGCTGAAAAATGTCAGCCGAAACGGCTCGAAGCGTCCGCTGCTCGCGCGCTCCTGGCTGGCCTCAGGCCGCGCTGGCCTTGGCCATGGTTTCGGCCGCGTATTTCTCGAGCTTGCGAGCATCCGCGTAGAAACCGCGGATGCCTTCGCTCAGCTTCTCGACCGCCATCTGATCCTGGTTGTGCTCGAAACGGAAGGTCTTTTCGTCGAGGTGGAGCAGCGTGCTCTCGCTCGCCTGGGCAGCCTTGACCGTGAGTTTGGGCTCCAGCTCTCCGTCTTTTCCGGCCAGCGTGGCGATCAGATCGGGGCTGATGGTCAGCAAATCACAGCCAGCCAGGTCGATGATCTCTTCGACCTTGCGGAAGCTCGCGCCCATGACCTGCGTCTTGTAGCCGTGCTTCTTGTAGTAGTTGTAGATGCGAGCGACGCTAGCGACACCCGGATCTTCTTCGCGCGGGATGTCCGAGACTCCCTTGGACTTCTTGTACCAATCGTAGATGCGACCGACGAAAGGCGAGATCAACGTGACCTTGGCCTCGGCGCACGCGACCGCTTGAGCGAAGCTGAAGAGCAGCGTCAAGTTGGTGTGAATACCCTCTTTTTCTAGCTGTTCCGCGGCCTTGATGCCCTCCCAAGTGGAGCCCAGCTTGATCAGCACGCGCTCGCGTTCGACCCCCGCGGCTTCGTACAGCTTGATGAAGTTCCTCGCCTTGTCGATGCTGCCGTCCTTGTCGAAGCTGAAGCTGGCATCGACTTCGGTCGAGACGCGGCCGGGGATCAACTTCAAGATCTCGACGCCGAAATTCACGAACAGCTTGTCCATGAACGCCATCGTCTGCGCTTCTTGGTTGCCCGGCTGCTTCTTGGAGTAGCTGAGCGCTTCTTCTACCAGCTGCTTGTATTGCGGCTGCTGCGCCGCCTTGAACAACAGGGAGGGGTTGGTGGTGGCGTCTTGCGGCTTGGCTTTGCCGATGGCTTCGATGTCGCCGGTGTCGGCAACTACGGTCGTGTATTTCTTCAGCGAATCGAGCAAAGACATCGAAATCCTCCAGAGCAATTTGGGTAGGCGCGACCTGAGCGCGCGCCGGGCTGGGAGCGTGCCCCCCGCTGCCAGCCGGTGCAACAGCTGCCGCTGCCCAAACAGACGCGGCGCGTCAGCGCGTCCGGCAGCACTTCTCCAGTACTGCTCAAAGGTCGCCCATTGGCCGGGTGACCAGTGCACAGATGAATCCTCAAAGCCTTCCATGGCGTTAGGCGAAATCAGCCGCGTACCCCAAGATATTGTGTTGACCGACGACTGGTAGCCCACCTATAGGGGTTGGTGTGTTGGTGCCTGCGCATTCGCACAGGCTGAAAATGGGAACCCGGTGCAAAGCCGGGGCTGCCCCGCAGCGGTAGGCGAGAACGAACCCCACGGTGGCACTGGTCAACTGGCCGGGAAGCAATGGGTAGTAGGAAGCCGGGTTCGCCCGGAACGCTCGTAAGCCCGAAGACCTGCCAACACCCAGCGCTGGGAGTCATCCGGCGCTCGGCAACCCCGGGTGCCTCGCGGGAGGTGGTTGGGGCGATCCGCACGCGAGCAGGCGCAAGACCGCTCACGCGTGGGTCGGCGTGCCGTCTCACGGTCGTTGCTTTCAAAGTGGCTGGTTTTGGTTGGCGCGGAAGAGCGCCGCTCGTTGAACGGAGAAAATTCGAAATGTTGAGCCCGACCCTGTCTTCGTCGAACGTGCCGTCGCCGTTCGCAGCTTCTCCGTCCGACATCGACTCGGCGTCGTATCCGCAGACCACGATGCGCGTGAAGAAGCGCAATGGCGGCAGCGAGCCAGTGAACGTGAACAAGATCGTGCGCGCGGTGAATCGCTGCTGCGCCGGCTTGCCGGATGTGGACGCGCTGCGCGTTGCGATGAAGACCATCAGCGGCCTGTACGACGGCGCCTCGACGCGCGAACTCGATCAGCTGTCGATTCAGACCGCAGCGGGCCTGATCGTGGAAGAGCCGCAATATGCCAAGCTCGCGGCGCGCTTGCTCTCCGGTTACATCGAGAAAGAAGTGCGCGGGCAAGAGATCCACGCGTTCTCGCAAGCCGTGTCGCAGGCGCACGAGCTCGGGCTCGTGAACGAACGCTTGCTGGCGTTTGCCAGCAAAAATGCCCGAAAATTGAACGACTCGATCGCCCCCGAGCGCGATCGCGAGTTCGAGTACTTCGGGCTCCGCACGTTGTACGACCGCTACTTGTTGAAGCACCCGAAAACGCGGCTGGTGATCGAGACGCCGCAGCAGTTCTTCATGCGCATCGCCTGCGCGCTGTCCGAAAACGTCTCTGACGCGCTCGAGCTGTATCGTTTGTTCTCGAGTTTGGAGTACCTGCCGAGCTCGCCCACGCTGTTCAACTCGGGCATGAAGCACGAGCAACTCTCCAGCTGCTTCTTGCTCGACTCGCCCGACGATCACCTGGAGAA
>Ga0164308_10000505_pt1 | contig 21327 bp, 20 predicted proteins | sample Whisoiple_246_MG_FD_109983 | JGI IMG/M metagenome (GOLD analysis project Ga0164308, IMG submission 109983) | Soil microbial communities amended with fresh organic matter from upstate New York, USA - Whitman soil sample_246_MG | ecosystem: Environmental > Terrestrial > Soil > Unclassified >...
AGGGACTCCCGATCAGCTTCGAAGTGACCGGGCACCACCTGTCGTTCACCGATCACGACACCGCCCGTCGCGGTCCCCGCACCAGGCTGTCCCCCGCGATCCGCGCGCCGCGTGACCGTGAGCGGCTCTGGCAGGCGGTGCTCGGCGGGGAGGCTTCCACCATCGGCAGTGATCATGCTCCGCACACCGTCGAGGAGAAGAACCGGCCGCCGGCGGAGGCGCCCCCGGGGCTGCCCGGTGTCCAGGAGCTCGCGGTCTCCGTCTGGACGGGGATGCTCGCCCGGGGGATGGAGCCCGACACCGCGGCCGCCCACCTCGCGCGGCTGATGGGGACGGGACCCGCGGATCTGTTCGATCTGGCGGGCAAGGGGAGACTGACGGTCGGTGCCGACGCAGATCTGGCGCTCCTCGACCCGAGCGAGCGGTGGCAGATGTCCGCGGCCCACGTGGAGTCCCTGTGCGGCTGGTCGGCCTACGAGGGATGGATGTTCACCGGACGGTTCACCACGGTGGTGAGGGCCGGGCGGGTCGCCTGGGACCTGGCCCGCGGAACCGTGGGGGAACCCGTCGGCCGTTGGCTTCCCGGGCCTGCCCTGCCTGCTCAGGATCATCTTCGTACGGAGACCCCGGCCGTGCAGGCACGGGAACTGGAAGGAGCTGTCCGATGAGCGCCACGAGCCTGCTGGCACAGTCCGCGCCGGATACGGCAGAACTGTCCGCCCCGTCCCACGGACTGCCGAACGCCTCCGTCCGTCCGGCCCCGGTCCTGTCCAGCCCGCCGATGTCCGGTGACATACCCGCCGACGAGTTCCGTGCCGCGATGGCCTCACTCGCCGCCCCTGTCACGGTGGTGACGTGCTACGACGAGTACGGCAACCCTCGGGGGCTCACGGCGAGCGCGGTGTCCTCACTGTCGCTGGACCCCCCGCTGATCCTGGTCTGCCTGGACCGGGGCTCACGCACCCATGACGTGCTCGTCGCGGCGAACGCCTTCACGCTCCATCTGCTCGGCCCGGAGAACGAGAACCTGGCCCGCACGTTCGCGGGACCCACCGACCAGCGGTTCGAGAACGTCCGGCTGGCGTCCGGCCCGACCTCACGCCACGCACCCCAACTGGCCGACAGTGCGCTGCGGCTGACCTGTGCACGGCACGACACGATCGAGGCGGGTGACCACACGATCCTCGTGGGCCGGGTGGCCGCGTCGGACTGCATGGGCCGGCCGGCCGGAGGCCTGGTCTGGCACCACAGGGGCTTCGCCCACGCGAAACCGGTGGCCGGCCGCTGAACCATCGGTCCTCGTCGTGAAGGAGATCCGTGTCCCCGAGGCTCCTGCGCTCCCGGATCGGCGCGACATGCGAGAACGGTTGACAGACCGAGGCCAGGATCTGCTGATGTTCTCGCCTCGCGGGCGGCCCGCCACCGGAATGCCGGTGGCGGGCCGCCCGCGTGCGTGACGCGTCCGCCGGAGGCGACGACGGCTCAGCTGCCGCAGGCGCAGCCTGCGGCAGCCGGGGCGTCCTCTTTCGTCTCCGGCTGACCGCCGGCACAGCAGGTGTCGCCGCCGAGGGCGACGCTCTTGCCGAGCTGGTCGGCGTCAGCCTTGACCACGTAGACCTCCCACGGCTCCTTTCCAGGTCCGTGGACCCACACCTTGTCCTGGAGGGCGTAACAGCAGGAGGTGTCGTTCTCCTCGAACGTGGCGAGTCCGGCGTCCTTGAGACGGGTGGTGGCGGCAGTGACCTCCTCGGTGGACTCGACCTCGACGCCGAGGTGGTCGAGCCGGGTTTCCTGTCCGGGCTCGCCCTCGATGAGGACGAGCTTGAGCGGCGGAGCGGTGATCGCGAAGTTCGCGTAGCCGGGGCGCCGCTTGGCGGGTTCGACCCCGAACAGCTGGGAGTAGAAAGTGATCGACGCTTCGAGGTCGGCGACGTTGAGCGCGAGCTGGGCACGTGACATGACGGTCTCCTCGAACTACTTGCATTGATGCCTTTCGATTCAAGCTTGCATCTTGGATCGAAGAACGTCAACATAGAGGCATGTCGAAACAAGAGTGTGTGGTGCTGGGCCAGGACGGCGCCGACGGCTGCTGCCCCGGCCTGCTGACCGCCCCCCTGGACGAGGACCGGGCCGAGACGCTGGCGAAGGTGTTCAAGGCGCTGGGCGACCCGGTGCGACTGCGGCTTCTGTCGATGATCGCCTCGCGTGCGGGCGGGGAGGTCTGCGTCTGCGATCTCACCCCGGCCTTCGACCTGTCGCAGCCGACGATCTCCCACCACCTGAAGCTGCTGAAGCAGGCCGGCCTGATCGACTCGGAGCGGCGCGGGACGTGGGTGTACTACAGGCTGCTGCCCGAGACGACCGACCAGCTGGCCGCGATCCTCACACGGCCCGTCGGAGCGCCTGCGACCGAGCCGGCGGGAGTCGCATCGTGAGCACCGGGCCCGCAGGCCGGCTGTCGTTCCTGGACCGGTTCCTCGCTGTCTGGATCCTGGCCGCCATGGCAGCCGGGCTCGGCCTCGGACGCATGGTTCCGGGGCTGGGGGACGCGCTCGCGGAGGTCACCGTCACCGGGGTGTCGCTGCCGATCGCACTCGGACTGCTGGTGATGATGTACCCGGTGCTGGCGAAGGTGCGTTACGACCGGCTCGACACCGTCACCCGCGACCGGCGCCTCCTGATCCCGTCGCTCGTGCTGAACTGGGTCGTCGGCCCGGCGCTGATGTTCGCGCTCGCCTGGGTCTTCCTGCCTGATCTGCCCGAGTACCGCACCGGTCTGATCATCGTCGGCCTGGCCCGCTGCATCGCCATGGTCATCATCTGGAACGACCTCGCCTGCGGCGACCGCGAAGCAGCCGCCGTCCTGGTGGCACTGAACTCGGTGTTCCAGGTGCTCGCGTTCTCCGCGCTGGGCTGGTTCTACCTCGGTGTGCTGCCCGGCTGGCTGGGGCTGGAGCAGACAGCGATGAACGTGTCGGTGTGGGAGATCACCCGTTCCGTGCTGATCTTCCTCGGCATCCCGCTGCTGGCCGGGTTCCTCACCCGCCTCCTGGGCGAGAAGGCCAAGGGGCGCACCTGGTACGAGACGAAGCTGATCCCGCGCATCGGGCCCTTCGCCCTGTACGGACTGCTGTTCACCATCGTGGTGCTCTTCGCCTTGCAGGGAGACGCCATCACCTCGAAGCCGCTCGACGTCGTACGGATCGCGCTGCCGCTGCTGGCGTACTTCGCCGTGATGTGGACCGGGTCCATGGCGGTCGGTCGCATGGCCGGGCTGGACCACCCCCGGGCGACCACGCTGGCGTTCACCGCCGCCGGAAACAACTTCGAGTTGGCTATCGCGGTCGCCGTCGCCACCTTCGGCGCCACCTCCGGCCAGGCCCTCGCCGGAGTCGTCGGCCCCCTCATCGAGGTACCGGTCCTCATCGGCCTGGTCCACGTCGCCCTCGCCGCCCGCCGCTTCTTCCCTCGGACCGCAGCGACAGCCGCGACGGTCGCAACTCCGGAAGGTTCCGCCCATGTCTGATTCCGCGCCGTCCGTGCTGTTCGTGTGCGTCCACAACGCCGGGCGCTCGCAGATGGCCGCCGCCTTCCTCACCCGTCTCTCCGGGGGCCGCGTCGAGGTCCGCTCCGCCGGGTCGGCGCCGGCCGACGCCGTGAACCCGGTCGCCGTACGAGCGATGGCGGAGCGCGGCATCGACCTGTCCGAGGAGACACCCAAGGTGCTGACCGTCGAAGCCGTCCAGGCCTCCGACGTCGTCGTCACGATGGGCTGCGGCGACACGTGCCCCGTCTTTCCCGGTAAGAGGTACCTCGACTGGTCACTGGACGACCCCGCCGGTCAGGGCGTCGAGGCCGTCCGGCCGATCCGCGACGAGATCGAACGGCGCGTCCGGGCCCTGCTCGCCGAGCTGCTGCCCGCGAGCGCCTGACGTCCCGCCGGCCGCGGCGGTGTCCGCGCGGGGAGCCCGTTCGCAGCGGCCCTCGACCGCGCCCTCCGGGGACACAGGGAATGCCGGCCCCGGCAGCCAGGAGACGGATCAGCTCGTCGAGCGGCAGCGCGAAGTCCGTGTGGCGGCATGTCACCACGCCCGGGGCGCGGGCGGACGGGCCGTCATGTCATCACGTCCGAGGCGTGGGCGGACGGGCCGTCATGTCGCCGCGCCGGCACTGTCCTGCGAGACGTCTTCCTCGGGCTGCGGCTTCAGGACGCCTCGGCCACGCGTCCGGTCGATCTGGCGCCATTCCGGCCGCAGGCCGGCCAGGTTCGTGGTGAGGACGTACGCGGCACCACAGGCGAGCAGCACCGGCACGAGTCCGACAGCGGTCACCGCCGCGCCTGCGAGCAGCCCGCCGAGGGGGATACCGGCCCAGGCCAGCGAGTCGCCGAGCGCGTTGACCCGGCCCAGCATGCGACGCGGCACCCGCTCGACGAGGACGGCGCCCAGCACCGGATTGACGAAGCCGGCGCCGAACCCGCTGACCGCGAAGACGGCGAGTACGACCCCCAGGGGCGCATCGAGGGCGAGGATCAGGAACCTCGGCGCTCCGGCCAGCAGAAACCCGGTGAGGACGACCGTACGGCGCCGCAGCCGGTGTGCGACCGTCGCGGCGATCAGGCTCCCGCCGACTCCCGCGGCCCCCATCACGCTGCCCATCAGACCGATCGCCGCCGGTCCGTTGCCGGACTCCTTGACCCACACGGGTACCAGCACGGAGGAGATCGCCGCGTCCAGCAGGTTGGTGATGCCGACCATGACGATGACGGTGAGCAGGAGTGGTTCGCCGCGCAGGAAGGTGAAGCCCTCGCCGAACCGCTTCCAGTAGCCCGGTTCGCTCCTTTCCGCCGGCGAGGGGGGTTCCTCGGCCGCGTGCCCCATGCCGCGGGGCAGCGCGAGTCCGATGATCGCCGATCCGAGGACGAAGAGCCCCGCGTCGACGGCGAGTGCCGTCAGGGGGCCGAGCAGCGCCACCAGGGATCCGCCGGCCGCCAGGCCGACGGTGGAGGCGAGCCGGTCGGTCACACCGGACAGGCCGGTGGCCCGCTCCAGCGGTACCCCGCCGCGCTCCGCCGCTTCGGGGACCATCACCTCCTTGGCCAGGTCACCAGGTCCCCGGGCCGCGCCGATCAATGCGACCAGAACCAGCAGAAGAGGAAAGGACAGCAGGTCCAGGGAGTGGAGCAGGGGGACCGCCACGGCGGCACTCGCGCTGGCCAGATCGGTGGTCCAGGAGACGACCCGAGGGCCGATCCGGTCCACCAGCGGTCCGGTGAACGCCTTGACCACCACGTAGGGGGTCATCTCACAGAAGGCGACCAGTCCCGTCTGGGTGGCGCTGCCGGTGGTGACGAGGACGAACCAAGGCACTGCCACCACGGAGATCCGCGTGCCGGTCAACGACACGGCCATGGCCGCCAGCACTCCGCCGAGCGGCCGTAAGGACCTCTTGCCCGGTATGTCGCCGGCTTCCGGGACCTCGCCGGTCATGCCGTCGGCCCTCGTTGCGCGTCGCTGGGGCCGGAAGGGAGCGACGAGGTGGCAGAGGCGTCCAGTTCGGGCAGGATCTGCGTGATCACGGCCACCCGTTCGGCTCCTTCGGGGGCACTCGCCGCCGTCTCCGGTGAGTCCCGCCGGTAGCGCGCGACGACGTCCGCCAGCTCCTGGTAGAGGGCACCGGCTTCCTCGGGTGTGAGCCGCAGGGCCCAGTCGCTCATGTCGAAGGTGTTCCGCCATGCGCGGGGCATCGTCTGAAGCCCGTTCAGGGTCTGCTGGGTGCGCAGGGTGTAAATGGCGGCGACGGACTGCTGGTAGGCCAGTGCCGCCTCGGGCTCCTGCTCGGCCAGCTCCGGATCGTTGAACCAGGTGGTCCGGTGCACGGACCGCCACCAGCGTTCTCGCGCGTTGCCCCGTTCGGTGTCCTCCTCGACGAAACCGGCGGCACCGAGCTGCCGGAGGTGATAGCTGGCCGTGCCGGAGTTCGCGCCCAGCCGCTCCGCGAGGCGGGTGGCCGTCGAGGGGCCGTACTTCCTCAGCAGCCCGACCAGTTGCACGCGTACCGGGTGCGCCAGGGCACGCAGGCCCTTGGCGTCCAGGACGACCGAGTCCTCTTCCACGTTCGGGTCGTCCGACCTCTCCACAGCATCAGTCATGCGACTCAGAGTAGACCGCAAAGAGTTCTTCGCAAAGATGTATTCGCGAAGAACTCTTTGCGCTTCAGGTCGCCCGCATGGCGGTTCCGCCTCCGGGCGGCGCCGCCTCGACCGGCCCCGCAGCTCCCTGGAGGTAGTTACTTGGCTAGCCACACAATCGGTGCTAGCTTTTATGTGGCTGGCCACACAAGTGGTCGGAGCACCACCCCGCATGAGGAGACCACAGTCATGAAGGCCATTGTTTTCGACGCGTTCGGCGGCACCGAGGTCCTGCACGAGGCAGAGATCGGGATTCCGCAGCCCGGCCCCGGCCAGGTCCGTGTGCGCGTGCGAGCGGTCGGCGTCAACCCGGTGGACGGCAAGATCCGCTCCGGTGCCATGGAGGCCATCTTCCCCACCACCCTGCCCGCGGTGCCCGGCGGGGAGATCGCCGGGGTGGTCGACGCCGTCGGCGAGGACGTCGACCAACTGACGGTGGGAGACGAGGTCCTGGGCTGGTCCGACACCGGTTCCTACGCTCAGTACGCCCTGGCACAGGCCACCGTCCTCGCACCCAAGCCTGCCGGCCTGGACTGGGCGAACGCCGCCGCCCTGCCCGTGGCGAGCGACGGCGCCGAACGCGTACTGGACCTGCTCGACGTCACCGCCGGTGAGACGCTGCTGATCCACGGGGCGTCCGGCGCGCTCGGCACCATCGCCGTCCAGCTCGCCGTCGCACGCGGTGCCCGCGTCATCGGCACCGCCGGCCCGGCCAACCAGGAATACGTCACCTCGCTCGGCGCGACCGCGCTGGTCTACGGGGACAACCTCGTCCAGCGGGTCAGCGAGCTCGCCCCCGAAGGGGTGGACGCCGTCTTCGACGCCGCCGGGAAGGGCGCACTGGAGGACTCCATCACCCTGCGCGGCGGCACCACCCGTATCGTCACCACCGCCGACTTCCGCGCCGGTGAGCTCGGCATCATCTTCGCCGAGGGCCCGCAGCGCCGCTCCGCCGCACGGCTGGCCGAACTGGCCGAGGAGGCCGCCGACGGCACACTGGTGACCACGCTCAGCGCCACCTACCCGCTGGCAGAAGCAGCCAAGGCACAGCAGGCCAGCGATGCCGGCCACAACCGCGGGAAGATCGTCCTCACCGTCGACTGACCGGTCACGCCCACTCCCACGACGAGGAAAAGCAATGTCCGACACCACCCCCGCCAAACTGCCGAACACGGCGCGCGACGGGCGGCTGAGCTACGCCGTCTTCCAGCTCGCCCGCGCCCACCGCAGCCACGCCGCCGCCATGCTGCGCGCCCTGAACCTGCACCCGGGACAGGAACTTCTGTTGATGCAGCTCTTCGACCAGGACGGCCAGACGCAGGCGGAACTGCTCGAGCGCGTCGGCCTCGACCACTCCACCGTCTCCAAGTCACTGCGCCGCATGCAGGAGGCCGGACTGCTCACCCGGGAACCGGCTCCGCACGACCGGCGCGTCATGGTGGTCAGCCTCACCGCGGCCGGCCTGGCCCTTCAGGAGCCCATCACCGACATGTGGCGCACCCTGGAGCAGATCTCCGTACGCGACCTGACTCCCGACCAGGTCGAAATGTTCACCACGTGCGCGACCGCCATCGAGAAGTCGCTCAGGGACAACAGCGGGCACACACCTTCCAGATGAGGCGCGCTCCTGGCCTCCCGAACAGCAGGCCTCCGACGTCCGGTGAAAGGACAGCAGGTCAGCCCGCAAGGACCGTCGAAGAGGGCGCCCTCATGACCCGGGGGCCCACTTCGAGGTCACAACAGCCCCCTCCTTGCTTGTTTCTGATTGAAAGGCAGCTTCTTTGAGCATCTATTGACATGACCGCGCTCATTCCATCAAAGTCATCCTCGCCAGTGACGCCCGGTCGCGGATCAGAGGAGCTCCTGCATGCCTGGAATCCCCGCAGTCTCACGCCGTCTACTCCTGGGAGGGGCCCTGGCTACCGGGGCGGTGGCTGTCGGCGCCGGTCCCGCCCAGGCGAAGTCCGCCGCCCAGGGCTCGGCGCTCCCCTCTCCGTCGCCCCGGCGCGGCAAGGGCCAGCGGCCGATGTTCGACGTCCCGTTCGACATCCACGAGACCGTCCGTGTCGGCGTGATCGGCATCGGCAACCGCGGGAGCGGCATGGGCGAGGGCTGGGCCGTCGTGCCTGGCTGCCGGGTCACCGCCGTCTGCGACATACGTGAGAGCCGCGCGAAGGCGCTTGCCGACCGCATCGTCGCGCTGGGAAAGCCCCGCCCGGCGGAGTACGGCGGTTCCACGGACGCGTACACCACGATGCTGAAGCGCGACGACATCGACCTCGTCTACATCGCCACGCCTTGGGAGTTCCACCACCGGCAGAGCAGGGACGCGCTGTTGGCGGGCAAGCATGTCGTCGTCGAACTCCCCGTCGCCACGGAACTCGACGAGCTGTGGGACCTGGTCGACACCTCCGAGCGCACACGCCGGCATCTGATGCTCTCGGAGAACTGCTCCTACGGCCGCAACGAACTGGCGATGCTGAAGATGGCCCACGAAGGGCTGTTCGGCGACGTCACGAACGGACACGGCGGCTATCTGCACGACCTGCGGGACCTTCTGTTCTCCGACACGTACTACACCGATTCCTGGCGCCGCAAGTGGCACACCCGCAGCACCGCCTCCTTCTACGCGATGCACGGACTGGCGCCGGTCGCCGCCGCGATGGACATCAACCGCGGGGACCGCATGACCGTGCTGCGGGCCACCGCCACCGAGCCCAAGGGCCTCGCGGACTACCGGGAGCGGTTCATCGACAGGTCCCACCCCTCGTGGAAGGAGACCTATGTCAACGGCGACCTGGTCACCTGTCTGATCGACACCGCCAAGGGCCGCGTCATCAGGGCCGAGCACGACGTCAGCTCGCCCCGGCCGTACAGCAGGATCAACAGCCTGGCCGGTAGCCGAGGCATCTTCGAGGACTACGCGGGAACGTCGTCGACCGGCGGACGGATCTACGTGGAGCCGGACCACAGCGGGCACTCCTGGCGCGACTTCGACTCCTACCGAAAGGAGTTCGACCACTGGCTGTGGAGGAAGATCGGCGACGACGCGGCGAACAACGGCGGTCACGGCGGCATGGACTACGTACTGCAGTGGCGCACCGTCCAGCTGATGCGCGCCGGTCTCGTGCCCGACATCGACGTCTACGACTCGGCGGCCTGGTGCTCACCCGTACCGCTGAGCGTCAAGTCCCTCGCCGCGGGCGGACGTCCGGTGGAGATCCCCGACTTCACCCGCGGCTCCTGGGTGAACCTGCGCATGGGTCTGGACTCCCGTGAGACGGACATGCCTCCCGTCGCCTGAGCCCTCGTCCGTGCCGACCCGCAGAAGGAGCAGTCCATGAGAACCGCCAGACCTCTCAGATTCCTCGGGGCCACAGCGCTGGCGACGTTGGTCATGATCACCTTTGCGCCCGTCGCGGCCGGCGCCGGGCCTGCGCCCGAGCCCTCCGCCCCACGGACCGAGGTGTCGGTGTCGTCCGTCGACCTCGACGGTCCGGCCGTCTCGACGGTGAAGGTGACCGTCAAGAACACCGGACCACAGCGGATGCGGTCGCTGAAGGTGTCGTTCGCGGGACCCGTCGGCTGGGCCGTCCAGCCGGCCCTCACCAGCGTCCCCGGCACCTTCGGGGTGGGCGCCACCACCGCCGCGGAGTTCCGGGTACAGGTACCCGGGAAGCGCGAGGGATTCACTCTGCGGACCTTCACCGCGACGGCCACGTACGCCGGCGGCGACGGTGCGGGCTCAGCGACCGCCACTCGGACCGAGACGAACGGCGCCCCGCTCGCGAACCTCGCGGCGGCCTACAACAACGTGGGCATCACCGACGAGGGCGAGACCGGGCCGGGCGACTACGACGGCGAGGGCAACAGCTTCTCCGCCCAGAAGCTGGCCGCCGCAGGCCTGGAGCCGAGCGGCCGGGTCGAGGCACTGGGCGCCGAGCTGGAGTGGCCTGGAGTGGCGCCGGGCGCCAAGGACAACGTCGCGGGCGCCGGCCAGGCGATCGCGCTGAGCGGCCGGGGCGGCAAACTGGTCTTCCTCGGTTCGGGCGTGACCGGCGGGGCCACCGGCACGGCTACCGTGTACTACACCGACGGCTCAAGCACCAGCGGCTCGTTCGGCTTCCCCAACTGGTCGTTCGACCCGGCAGACGCCCACGGCGCGACGTTGGTGGCCTCCACGGACGGCCGCAACCGGCCGGACGGTTACGGGAACGCAGGCATCGCCTACCGGGTCTTCGCCCACTCGGTCGCGCTGGACGCGACGAAGCAGGTGGAGTTCGTGGTACTCCCGTCCAACCGGAACGTCCACATCTTCGACATGGCCATCGCCTCCTGACACACGGGAGAGGCGAAGCTCCGGACAAGCCGGCGGCCACCCTTGACGGGCCGCCGGCTTGGACCTCGTCGAGCCCGGCACCAGCGGACAGGAGCGAGGGGGCCGGTCACGCCCTCGCGCGGGCGCGTCCGAGGCGGAGGGCCGAAACGAGGAAGAAGACACCGCCGAGGAAGGCGTAGCCGGCGAGGCTGTCCAGGGATGCGCCGCCCTTGTCCGCCTGCGCCACGAACGAGGCTCCGGCGAGTGTGGAGATGAACCCGCTGGCGATCATCGCCCATTGCCCGCCGAGCCGGCGCCGGGCCGCGCCGACGACGAGCTGGACGATGCCCGCGGTGACGGCCCAGGCACCCCATACCCGAAGGACGGCGGGGACGCCCGAGGCGGCGGCGAGCGCCAGGCCGATGACGGTCAGGGCGCTGAGCGCGACGTTCACATACAGGCCGCGCGCGGACCGGCCGTCCTCCCGGGCGGACCTGATGTCGATGACCGCGCACGCCACGTCGAACAGCGGGTAGATCACCAGCAGGGTGACGGTCGACGCGCCCAGCGTGTCCGCCCCTGCGAACAGGAGCCCGGCCCACACCGCGGCGAACGCGAAACGCAGCATGTACAACTTGCGCAGGGCGGCGGCGGCGCCGGCGCCGGGAGCGGTAACGACCAGGGTGTCCATGGGGGTTCCTTTCGAGGGAAGCATGTCGTCGTCGGTCGTGCCGTCGTGGGCCCACCCGCCACTCAGGCGGGCGTGACCGTGCTGGAGCGCAAGGCGAGGGGCCTGACCAACCGACGAGGGAGAACGTTCGGTCTCGTTGAGCATTGAACGGGGAGCCCCGGGGGTTGTCAAGACCGAACGTTCTCCCTCTCTCGTCGGGTACCCTTGCCGCATGAGTGAGGGCACGGGAGTCGGCAGCACGTCAGCGGCGCGGGCGCGACTGCTCGCCACGGCGACCAGAATCTTCTACGCGGAGGGCATCCACTCCGTCGGCGTCGACCGCATCATCGCGGAGGCGCAGGTCACGCGCGCCACGCTGTACCGCCACTTCACCGGCAAGGAGGAGCTTGTCCTCGCCTACCTCGACCAGGCCGACCGCGGGATCCGGGCAGGGGTCGAGGCCGCGCGCGCAGGTGAGCAGTCAGCGGCCGACGAGGTCAGGGCTGTCGGCCGGTTCATCACCGGAAGCATCGAAAGCCCCCAGTTCCGGGGCTGCGCCTTCCTGAACGCGACGGCGGAGTACCCCGACCCCACCCACCCCATCCACCAGGCTGTCCTGACCCACCGCCAGTGGTTCCTTGATACCGTCACCGGGTTGCTGGCACAGATCGGTGACTCGCCCGCCGCCGAAGCGGGCCGGCACCTCGTCATGCTCCGGGACGGCGCCATGGCCGCCGGCTGCCTCTTCGACCCGGAACTGATCTCCGAGACCTTCCTGCTGGGCGTCGAGGGAATCCTGCGGACGCGCGGCGCCTGAGGAGGAATGCCCTGCCCGGTCCATGAGGCCGCGGCCCGCAGCCCCCACCGGCAAGCGGGAGAATGGCGGCATGACACCACCTCCGATGATCACCCTCGCGCACGGGGACATCACCGAGCAGCACGCCGACGTCCTGGTCAACGCCGCCAACTCGTCACTCCTCGGCGGCGGCGGGGTCGACGGTGCGATCCACCGGCGGGGCGGACCCGAGATCCTGGCCGCATGCCGCGCCCTGCGGGCTTCGCACTACGGCAAGGGGCTGCAGACCGGGCAGGCCGTGGCGACGACAGCCGGCCGCCTGCACGCGGAGTACGTCGTTCACACCGTGGGCCCGGTCTGGTCGCACACGGAGGACCGATCGGCGTTGCTGGCCTCCTGCTACCGGGAGTCCCTGCGAGTGGCGGCGGACCTGGGAGCCCGGACCGTGGCGTTTCCGGCGATCTCGACCGGCATCTACGGCTGGCCGCTCGACGACGGAGCGCGCATCGCCGTGCGTACGGTCCGCGAGGCTGCGCACCCGCCCGTCACCGAGGTCCGTTTCGTCCTCTTCGACGAGGAGGCGTACGCCCGGTTCGCCGAAGCGCTGCGCACATAGGCGGGAGCCCGCTCCGCTGGACCGTCAGCTTCGCCGGCGCGCCCCGTTCGTTCCGGCGTCGCTGCCTCGCGGACCCAACGGCTGGCCCCGCATCACCCGCTGACCGGACGTCAGGCGGCCACGGTGGTGGTGGTCACCGGGTCACGGGTAACGATGTAGCAGGAGGCCGTCGCGGCGCCGCCGACGCCCCAGCCGTCCTCCTCGGGCCACGTGTACCAGTACTCGTCCTCGTCGGCCGACTCACGCCGCCACTCGCGGGGGGCCGCGAGGTGGTCCCGTCGGCATGCCTCGCCCGCCTTCCGCTGAGCCATGTCGTCGCCGGGGTATTCGGTGCCCAGGCGCGCATGGGCGAACACACGGACGTCGTGGGGCTGGGTGCAGGGCACAGCGACCACCATGTCGACCGTGCGGTTCCCGGTCGCCAGGTCAGCACACGACCCCCTCTTCAGATCACCGACCGCCCTGACGGCGGTCTTGGCGTCGAGGATCGGTTCCGACGGGGCGGGCATGACCGGCGGGGAGTCGCCCTGCTTGTTCAACGTCATCACCGCGTGAAGCCCGGTCATCTCCGCCAGAGCGCTGTCCTTCCTGTCGAGCAGTTCGGTGAAGTCGGCCTCGGCACGGGTGATGTGCCCGTCGGCGTCCACAGCGAGGCCGAGCGTCACGGGGGTATCCGTGCCGCTGGGGTCGATGTTGCTGGTGAGCTCGGCCTGCAGGTCCCGGGAGAACATGCGCAGTGCGTTGTACGCGGTGAGCTTCGCCTCGTAGGTGCGGCCGCCCTCCGCGTCCTCGGCGTGCTTGACGTCCTGGGCACCGCTCACGATCTCGAGCAGGGTGCCGCCGAACGCGGACTCGGAACCCCGCAGCGCGTTGACCGAGGCCTCACCACCGAAGGCTTCCAGAGTGCCCCCGTACGTCAGCCAGTAGCCTGCCTCACCCGCGCGCAGTCGCACGGAGTCACGGTCCACGGCTATCCGGGTCCGGGCCGGGGCATGCCCTGGGCCCAGCCGGACGCCCAGCAGCGCGTCCTTGGCCGTTTCCGGCAGGTCCGGTGCCAACGACCACTCGATGGAACCAGCCGCACGGCCTTCGGCGAAGTCGACGCGGCCGGCAGACCGCTGGACCGTGTCCCCCGAGGGCGATCCGAACGTCAGGGTCTGGGTGAAACGAGCGCTCCGGCTGTCCTGGGTCTCGAGCAGGGCCTGACGGGGCTGCTGTCCGACCGGTGCGTCGAAGACGGGGTGAGCGGGCCGCTGGTCAGCGGGGCTGCCCGAACAGGCGGTCAGAACGAGGGTGGGCACGACGAGGGCGCACAGGAGGCGAAGCTGGCTTCTGATCACGCAGGTTCGACCACGGAGGCCGCCTCCCGGTTGCGCTCCCCCGCATCACGGTATGGTCACCCGTCCCCCGCCGGTCAGGGCGTGAGGAGCGAGGCGGCGCGCTGTAGCTCCGACACCTCGGGGTGCCACTCACGGACGACCGGCAGGCACGGGGCGGGAGTGCACGCTCACGGCATATCCGCATCCGGCTCGATAGGGCTCCCCGCCCCACGTGGCGTAGCGCTGTCGCAGGATCAGACCGGACTGGGCGCACCACTGGTCGAAGTCCGTGAGCGTCAGCGGCGGTTCCGGCAGCGGCAGGTGCGCCGCGTCCAGTCCCATGCCCGTGAGCAGGAGACCACCAGGCTTCAGCAAGGCGGCCAGCTGACGGATGACGGCTGATTCCGTGCCGGGGGCCAGCAGGGGGATGACGTTTCCGGCGGCGAGCACCAGGTCGAACTCCGGTTCCAGGCCGAGGGCGTCCAGGCGGGCCAGGTCACCGAGGAGCCACTCCTGCGCAGGAGCGTCGCGGCGCGCGACCGCGAGCATCGAGGAGTCGATGTCCACACCGGTGCAGTGGTAGCCGAGCTCGGCGAGCCGAATCGCGATACGGCCGGTGCCGCAGCCCGCGTCGAGTACCCGCCCGCCCGGCCGCAGCAGCGTGGTGCAGAAGGCGGCCTCGCCGTGGACGTCGTGGCCCGAGCGGACGAGTCGCGCGAAACGCTGGGCGTACTCCTCCCCCGCCTGCCCCCCGGTCAGCTCCGCCCAGCGGTCCTGTTGCCCAGTCATGTTCGGCTTGCCTTCCGGTCGGCCTCGTCCGACGGGGACGAGGACGGTGTCATCACCATGCGGCGCGGGCCCGCCGCAGTCGCGCGGCACAGTGAACAGCGCGCAGCGGCAGAAGGCAAGGAACAGCCCCTTCGGTGTCACGACGGATGAGTACGATCGCCTGTACCGGTCCCCGAAACATGAGCGGTCGCCCGCCGCGCGCGGCGCCGGAGAGGTGGACGCATGCGCCGACTGCTGCTGCTCGCCACACTGTTGTCGTTCTCCCTCGGCTGCGGGGTGGTGCCGTCCCCCGAGGAGGAGGCGACGGACGCCGCACGGGAGGCGGCAAGGAAGGTGGGCGAGCGGATGTACGGTCAGAGCCCTCGCACGGCGGAGGAGATCGGGCGCTCCGCTGCCGGGATCGACGGGGTGGAGGTTCTGCGACTGACGGGCACCTCGACGCGCGACAAGGACGGCGTCGACGTGGTCGTCCGCACCTCCGGTTCGGCGTACGAAGGATGGCTGGCGCCCGAAGAGGTCACCGTGCGGCGCTGTTTCACGATACGGGTGTCGGGGACGTCGGAGTGGGGCGAGGACCCCCGTGACGTGGACTGCCCGGACAGCCCTCCGCTGGCCTTCGCCCCGCCACCCGAACCGCCGCGGCTCCCGTACGAGGAACTCCGCGCGAGACTTCCCCGGGTCCCGGAGGGCGGCCGGGTGGACGAGGCCGAGGTGCGCCGCGCCCTCGCCGGCCTGGACCTCCATCCGGCCATCCGCAGCGAGGTGAAGACGGAGGGCGGCCAGGTCGGCGTCCTCCTCTCCGTCAAGGGCAACGGCGTCGACGCGCAGGACTGCCTGCTCGCCCGGGTGGGCCCCGGCGACACGGAGGTGTGGGTGCCGCCGCGGATGCAGCGGATGCCGGGAGAAGGCGGCTGCTTCGTCGCCGCCGCCCTGGCTCCACAGCCGCAGTAGTCGCAGTGAACGAGGAGCAGTGACCAACCTGCGGAGTCGAAGCCCCTGGTCGGGATCTCGGTCCGGGCGGACGACTTCACTGATTCCTCACCACCGTTCCTCGATCCAGGTTAGCCTGACCTAAGTAGTCGAGGGGCCACGGGCTCGGCGCCGAACACGTCACCGGTGTACCCGGATCCGGTCGGCGGTCACTCCTGACGAACCGGGCAACACACCTGGCGCCCATAAGAGTTCCGCCCGACACAGGGCCTGGCATCGAGCGAGCGTGGAATGAGCGGAACAGGGATACGGATGAGGCCACTCGGTGCCGTAAGAGCCGCGATCAAGGTCGCGGACCTCGAGGATCCACCGATGGTGGAACAACTGGACCTCGAGCGGCTCCGGGGCAGGGTCGTCGTGATCAAGTTCGGCGGCCACGCCATGGTGAACCAGGAACTGAAGCAGACCTTCGCGCAGGATGTCGTGACACTGCGGCGCGCCGGTCTGCTCCCGGTGGTCGTGCACGGCGGCGGTCCGCAGATAAGCGCGATGCTGGAACGCCTCGACCTCGACGTCCACTTCGAGGCGGGTCTGAGGGTGACGACTCCGGAAGTGATGGATGTCGTACGCATGGTGTTGACGGGGCGGGTCCAGCGTGAGCTCGTGGGCCTGATCAACGCGCACGGCCCCTTCGCCGTGGGGCTGTCGGGCGAGGACGCGCACACCATGACCGCCGTACGTCGAACGGCGTGGGTGAACGGCGAGCCCGTGGACATCGGTCTGGTCGGCGAAGTCGTCGACGTGAACCCGCAGACCGTCCGGGCACTGCTGGAGCAGGACCGCGTTCCCGTCGTCTCCCCCGTGGCGCGCGGGGCGGACGGACAGGTCTACAACATCAACGCCGATCTGGCGGCGGCGGCCTTGGCGGTCGCTCTCGATGCGGAGAAGCTGGTGATGCTGACGGACGTCGAGGGGCTGTACGCGAACTGGCCGCACAGCACCGAGCTGGTCCGGCGGATCACGGCCGACGAGATCGAGAAGCTACTGCCGGAGTTGGCGAGTGGCATGCTCCCGAAGATGGACGGCTGTCTGAGGGCCGTTCGTGCGGGTGTCCGCAGCGCGCACATCCTGGACGGCCGTGTACCGAACGCGACCCTGCGGGGCATGACGTCCGGCGAGGCTCCGGGAACGACCGTGGTCCCGGACCAGGGATCCCGACCGGGATGACGTGCGGCAGTGGGCCCACGGTACGGAAGCCGGTCGGCCTGGAAGGGAGTGACCTCTTCTCCGGTCCGGCCGGGTCGGGGGGGCGCGGACGCCGTGCCGCCCCGGAGTTCGGGCATGTCGACGGGAGCTCGGCATCGCTGAGGTGAAGTGGAGTGAGGCGGAGTACCTCGACTGCCTGCGGTCCGAGCGTCGTGGCTACGCATGGGTGATGCGACACCATGGAGGGCTGACGCCGTCGCAGGCGCGCGCAGCCGCCCTGGAGCGCTACCCGTACGAGCCGGACGACGCCCCGTTCCGCGGGCTCGTCCTTCACGACGAGGCCTGGCATTGGGCGATGTCCGTCATTCATGGCGATCGGTACATGGTGGAACTTCCCGGACTGGCCCAGCCGTCGGTCGAGTACCGGGCCCTGGAATGAACCTCGCGCCCGGGCGCGGGTTCCGCTTCTCCGGCGGACGCCCCTGATCGAGCCGGTGGTCACCGCCTGGACGGGCCGGGACCGCTGAGCCCGCACCCCCTCCCCCGGGGCGTCCGTGACAGGCGGGAAGACCCGAAGCGCGTGGACGCGCGCCCGGCCCCGGGCGCCTGCGGCACCGCGGACCAACGAATCGAAGCTGTCGGCCTCCGCTTGGCGCGCCCGGGCCCCCGGCGCAGGGCCCCGCGATCCGCCTTCCGCCCGGCGCCCCGCGGCCGGCAGGACGAACTCCCGTCCCCACCTGATTCCGAAAAGACCCTGGCGTTCGCACATCACCTGTGCTCCCCTGATGACACAGAGATGCCTCTTGTGTTTCATTGTTCCACTGTGCGGAGCGACGGCAGCGGGACTCGAGGAGGGGTTCGAGGCGGTGGGCGGGATCGACCGGCGCTTCGTGCTTCTCCGTCAGCACGCCATGTTCAGCGGTTCGCGGTTCGCGTCTTCCCGGTTCTCATCGATCAGGAATCACGAAGGAGTTCGGAGCAATGGACGGATTCAGCAGGCGCAGGATGTTGATGACGGGCGGTGCTCTGGGGGCCGTCGGGGCGTTAGGGGCGGCTTCGCCGGCCCTCGCCCGGCCTCTGTGGACGTGGTCACCCAGCGCGTCGGTGGCGGGCACGGGCGTGGGCGTCGATCCGGAGTACGTCTGGGACGAGGAGGCCGACCCGGTACTCGCCGCAGTCATCGACCGCGGGGAGGTGCCCGCGGTCAACGCGCTGCTGAAACAGTGGACGCGGAACGACCAGGCGCTGCCCGGCGGACTCCCGGGAGACCTGCGGGAGTTCATGGAGCATGCGCGCAGGATGCCGTCCTGGGCGGACAAGGCAGCACTCGACCGCGGTGCCCAGTTCAGCAAGACCAAGGGGATCTACGTCGGAGCCCTGTACGGCCTCGGCAGTGGACTGATGAGCACCGCCATACCCAGGGAGTCGCGCGCCGTCTACTACTCCAAGGGCGGCGCGGACATGAAGGACCGCATCGCCAAGACCGCACGGCTCGGGTACGACATCGGAGACCTGGACGCCTATCTGCCGCACGGCTCGATGATCGTGACCGCCGTCAAGACACGGATGGTGCACGCGGCGGTGCGCCACCTGCTGCCGCAGTCCCCGGCCTGGTCGCAGACCAGCGGCGGCCAGAAGATCCCGATCAGCCAGGCCGACATCATGGTCACCTGGCACAGCCTGGCCACTTTCGTCATGCGCAAGATGAAGCAGTGGGGCGTCCGGGTCAACACCGCCGACGCGGAGGCGTACCTTCACGTGTGGCAGGTCAGTGCGCACATGCTCGGCGTCAGCGACGAGTACATCCCCGCGACCTGGGACGCGGCCAACGCGCAGTCGAAGCAGGTCCTCGACCCGATCCTCGCCCACACACCCGAGGGGGAGGCGCTGACAGAGGTCCTCCTCGGCATCGTGGCCGAGCTCGACGCCGGCCTCACCCGCCCCCTGATCGGCGCGTTCTCCAGGTACACACTCGGCGGCGAGGTCGGCGACATGATCGGACTGGCCAAGCAGCCGGTCCTGGAACGGCTGATCGCGACGGCCTGGCCCCTGCTCGTGGCCTTCCGTGAAGGTCTGATACCTCTTCCCGCCGTCCCGGCGGTCCTCTGGACACTCGAGGAAGCGCTCCGTAAGTTCGTCCTGCTCTTCCTCTCCGAGGGCCGGCGCATCGCCATCGACATCCCGGACGTCAACCGCCCGTCCTGAACCGTCCGGACGTCGGAGGCCGCCGCAGCCGGCCGCCCTCCACCGCCAGGGGCGGTTCCGCACCGCCCCTGGCCGTTGCCCGCCCGCCACCCCACCCGGAGCCGAAGCCCACACATGAAGCCCTCGACGCGAACGCACCGCAGCGGGACGGCACGACAGGTTCTCCGCCGAACCCCGGTTCACGTGACTCCGCAGAGACACGAGCGAAGGAGCGCAGCCGATGCCCGGTGCTGACCGTCCGGCCCCGCCGTCCTCCGGAAGCCCTGCTCTGGGCAGGCGACGTTTCCTGGGATACGTACTGGCCGCGCCGACCCTGGTGACGGCCGCCGAACTCGCCCCCGCAGAACCGGCAAGGGCCGAAAGCGCTGCGGCCGACATCCCTTCCGCGGACGTCACGGAGCTGGTCGACCTCAACGACGTCATGTCCGCGGCGGCCCTGCCGACCTCCGGTCTGATCACGGTCCAGGTGCACACGGACGAGACGGTGTCCTTCGCGTTGCCGCGGGCCGAGGTGGGACAGGGCATCACCACCTCCACGGCCATGCTGATCGCCGAGGAGATGGACGTACCTCTCGCCAACGTGCGGGTCACCCTGGCCGACGCGCGGCCTGAACTCGTCTTCAACCAGCTCACCGGCGGGTCCAACACCACCATCGCGACCTACACCCCGGTGCGGGTCGCAGCCGCCGTCGCACGCGGCCGACTGCTCGAAGCCGCGGCGGTCGCGCTCGACAGCGCCGTCACGGAGCTCACCATCAGAGCGGGGGTGATCACCGGGCGCGCGGGCAGGAGCACCACCGTCGGCGCACTGGCCGAGAAAGCCGCGGCCCTGCGCACCCAGCGGGTCAGCACCACACTCAAGCAATCCGATCGGTTCACCGTCATCGGTACGCCGCAGAGCCGCATCGACGCCCTCGACGCGGTCACCGGGCGCAAGAAGTTCACCATGGACCTCGACGTCCCGGGCGCCGCGCCCACCATGGTGTGCCGCCCGCCGGCGATCAACGGACGGGTGGGGTCAGTGGCCAACGCGGACGAGGTCCGGGCCATGCCGGGCGTCACCGACGTCGTCGTGATCACCACCGGGGTGGCCGTGCGGGCCCGGACCTTCGGGCAGTGCATCGACGCCGTGCGCGCTCTCCGCGTGTCATGGAAGCCGGGCAGCGCGGAGGGCAAGTCCGACGAGACCGTACGCCGGGAACTGGCGGCCGCCGAACTCCCGCTCGGACTGCCGCCACTGACACCGAGCGTGGAAGGCAGATTCACCTTCCACTTCCGCAGCAACAGTGCGCTGGAGACCAACTGCGCCATCGCCGACGTGCGGTCCGACCGCGCCGAGGTCTGGTCCAGCCTCAAGGCACCGATCGTCGCGAAGGAGGCGATCGCGGCGCGGCTCGGCCTGCCGCTCGGCGCCGTGACGGTCCATGTCACCGAAGGGGGCGGGTCCTTCGGCCGCAAGCTCTTCTTCGACGCCGCACTGGAAGCGGTCGAGGTTTCCCGGAAGACGGGGAAACCGGTCAAGCTCATGTGGCATCGCGCAGACGACTCCCGCCAGGGCCGCACCCATCCCATGGCCACGTCCCGCGTCCGTATCGCCCACGTCGGGGACACCGTCCTGAGCTACAAGCAACGGCACACCAGCGTGGCCACCGACCTCGGCCACGGCTTCGGTGAGCTCCTCACCGCCATGGCAGCGAAGCTGCCGGTGGCCGACCTCGGATTCTCGGAGACCTTCTTCCAGCTCTCCCAGTCGATGCCGTACGACTTCGGAGTCAGCAGCCGGCTCCTGAACGAGACCGACAAGGGCTTCAACACGGGCAGTATGCGCAACGTCTACTCACCCGATGTCACCTGCGCCCGGGAACTCATGATCGACAAGCTGGCGTCGAAGACGGGAAAGGACCCCTACCGGTTCCGCCGTGACTCCCTCAAGGACGAGCGGTCCAGGGCCGTGCTGGAGAAGGTCGCCGAGGTCGGGCGCTGGGGCAGGGTGATGCCGGACGGCACGGCGCAGGGCATCGCCTTCCACTCCGAGTACCACTCGGCCAGCGCGGTCCTGGTGGAGATCGACTGTCGGCCCGGAACCGTCGGCCGCCCCGTCCGCGACGGGGTGACGGGGCCACGCGTCACCAAGGTCGTCCTGGCCGTCGACGCCGGTCTCACCGTCAACCCACGTGGGCTCGAGGCTCAGATGATGGGCTGCGCCATGGACGGCATCGCCCTGGCGCTGACCTCCAGTCTGCACCTGCGCGACGGGTACTTCCTGGAAGCGAGCTGGGACAACTACT
>Ga0164308_10000506_pt1 | contig 21318 bp, 18 predicted proteins | sample Whisoiple_246_MG_FD_109983 | JGI IMG/M metagenome (GOLD analysis project Ga0164308, IMG submission 109983) | Soil microbial communities amended with fresh organic matter from upstate New York, USA - Whitman soil sample_246_MG | ecosystem: Environmental > Terrestrial > Soil > Unclassified >...
GCGAGGTGGCCCGTTACGTCGCACGGGCCGAGCCGGGCCGGGTCGCGAAGGCGGTCCTCGTCAGCGCCGTGCCCCCGGTCATGGTGAAGTCCGAGTCGAACCCGGGTGGTCTGCCGATCGAGGTCTTCGACGGGTTCCGCGCCTCCCTGGCGGCCAACCGCGCCCAGTTCTACATCGAGGTGCCGTCGGGGCCGTTCTACGGCTTCAACCGCCCCGGCGCCGAGGTGTCGCAGGGGCTGATCGACAACTGGTGGCGGCAGGGCATGCGGGGCGCGGCCAACGCCCACTACGAGTGCATCAAGGCCTTCTCGGAGACCGACTTCACCGAGGACCTGAAGAGCATCGAGGTGCCGGTCCTGGTCGCCCACGGCACCGACGACCAGATCGTCCCCTACGAGGACGCGGGCCCGCTCTCGGCGAAGCTCCTGCCGAACGGCAGGCTGAAGAGCTACGAGGGCTATCCCCACGGCATGCTCTCGACGCATCCGGACGTCATCAATCCCGACCTCCTGGCCTTCGTGAAGGAGTAGGGGCAGCACCGTCGCCCATCCGCCGCCGGCTCCGGGGGCCGGCGGCGGCACAGCGCCCGCGCCGGGCTCACAGGTACTGGCAGGTGCCCCGCGGCAGATACGTCCCGTGGCCCGCGTGACCCACGTACGCGCGGTCCTCGATGACCGGCACACCCCGTGACAGCACCGTCCTGACCTGGCCCGTCACCCGCCTGCCCTCGTAGGCGGAGTAGTCGACGGCCATGTGGTGGGTCTCCGCGGAGATGGTCTGCTCCGCGCCGGGGTCATAGATGACGACGTCCGCGTCGGCACCCGGTGCGATGGTCCCCTTCTTCGGATAGAGACCGAACATCCGGGCGGGGGACGCGCAGGCGATCTCGACCCAGCGGCGGCGTGAGAGGTGGCCGTCCACGACGGCCTGGTGGAGCAGGTCCATGCGGTGCTCCACCCCCGGCATGCCGTTGGGGATCTTCGAGAAGTCCCCCCTGCCCATCTCCTTCTGGCCCGAGAAACAGAAGGGGCAGTGGTCGGTCGAGACGACCTGCAGCTCGTTGTTCCGCAGACCGCGCCAGAGCACCTCCTGGTGCTCGCGGGGGCGCAGCGGGGTCGAGCAGACGTACTTCGCGCCTTCGAAGCCGGGCTCGGCCAGGTTGTCCGTCGAGAGGAAGAGGTACTGGGGGCAGGTCTCGCCGAAGACCGGGAGCCCCTTGTGGCGGGCGGCGGCGATCTCGTCGACGGCTTCGTCGGCCGAGACGTGGACGACGTACAGCGGCGCACCGGCGACCCGTGCGAGCTGCACCGCGCGGTGTGTGGCCTCCGCCTCCAGCGCCACCTTGCGCACGTCGCCGTGGTAGCGCGGATCGGTACGCCCCTCGGCGAGCGCCTGTTCGACCAGGACGTCGATGGCGATGCCGTTCTCGGCGTGCATCATGACCAGGCCGCCGTTGCCGGAGGCCCGTTGCATGGCGCGGAGGATCCGGCCGTCGTCGCTGTAGAACACGCCCGGGTAGGCCATGAAGAGTTTGAACGAGGTGACGCCCTCGGCGACCAGGCGGTCCATCTCCTTGAGCGAGGACTCGTTCACGTCCGAGAGGATCATGTGGAAGCCGTAGTCGACGGCACACCTGCCGTCGGCCTTCGCGTGCCAGGTGTCGAGGCCCTCCCGCAGGGAGCGCCCCATGGTCTGGATGGCGAAGTCGACGATCGTGGTGGTACCGCCCCACGCCGCGGCCCGGGTGCCCGTCTCGAAGGTGTCGGCGGCGTAGGTCCCGCCGAACGGCATCTCCATGTGCGTGTGCGCGTCGACACCGCCCGGCAGGACGTACATCCCGGTGGCGTCGATCCTGCGGTCCGCGCTCCAGCTCGTCGCGGCGTCGGTGCCGTGGGCGGCCAGGGCGGCGATGCGCCCGCCCTCGATGAGGACGTCGGCGTGGATCTCGTCGGACGCGGTGACGACGAGGCCGCCGTGGATGACGGTGCGGCTCATGTGTCCCTCCCTCGCGATGACACAGCCGGCCTGTGCACGTGGACCGGGTGCGTGGTGGCGTACGGTGCCTCGGGCCCGCCCCGGGCGGGGCGGCGCCTCGGGGCAGCTGTTGTCAGGCTGCCGCGTGCAGCGCCTCGCCCAGGATCTCGGCGCCCTCCTCGGCCTCGGCGACGGTCAGCGACAGCGGCGGCGCGATCCGCAGCACACTGGTGTTGTGGCCGCCGCCCTTGCCGATGAGCAGACCCCCGGCGCGGGCCGCCTCGAGGACCGCGGCGGCGGCCTCCGGGTCGGCCTCGTCGCTGCCGGGCTTCACGAGCTCGATGCCGATCATGAGACCCCGGCCGCGCACCTCCCGTACGGCGGGTGAACCCGCGCCGACCGCCCGCAGGCGCTCGATGAGCAGGCCGCCGACCCGCCGGGCGTTGCCCTGGAGGTCGTGCTCCAGCAGGTAGGAGAGGTTGGCGAGGCCCGCCGCCATGGTGACCGGGGATCCGCCGAACGTCGAGATGGAGTTGGCGTCGAGGCAGTTCATGACGTCCGCCCGGGCGACGACTCCGCCGATGGACATGCCGTTGCCGATGCCCTTGGCGAAGGTGAGGATGTCGGGCGGCCCGCTCGCCGCGTGGGCCTGCCAGCCCCAGAAGTGGTCGCCGGTGCGTCCCCACCCCGTCTGCACCTCGTCGGAGATCCACAGGATGCCGTGCCGGTCGAGGACCTCGCGGAACGCCGCGTACAGCCCGTCGGGTGGTGCGGTGAACCCGCCGACCCCCTGCACGGGTTCGGCGATCAGCGCCGCGACGCCCCTGGTGTGGCCGAGCAGGTCCTCCAGATCGGCCACACAGGCCCTGATGAACCGTTCGTCGCTCAGCTCGGCGTACGGTCCTCGGGTGCGGACCCCGCCGTGGACGTAGAGCGTCTGCAGGGGCGACAGGCTGGTGGTCGACCAGGACCTGTTGCCCGTGATGGACACCGCCGAGAACGACCTGCCGTGGTAGCTGTTGCGCATCGCCAGGATCTGGTTGGACGCGCGGTGGGCGGTGGCCAGCAGCAGGGCCGCGTCGTTGGCCTCGGTGCCCGAGGTGGTGAAGAAGACCCGGGCGTCGGGGATTCCGGAGAGGGCGGCGATCCGCTCGGCGAGCTCGACCATGGGGCGGTTGAGGTATAGCGTCGAGGCGTGGATGAGACGGCCTGCCTGCTCCGAGACGGCCTTGGTCACCTCGGGCAGGGCGTGCGCGGTCATCGTGGTGAGGATGCCGCCGAAGAAGTCGAGGTAGCGGTTGCCGTCCGCGTCCCAGACGTGGCGCCCCTCGCCATGGGTGAGTTCGAGGGGGTTGCGGTAGTAGAGCGCCAGCCACTCCGGGCTGACGGCCAGGTGCCGGTCGTACAGTCCCGTCACGGCTGCACCAGCCCGTCGTACGCGTCCGGCCTGCGGTCGCGGTAGAACGCCCACTGCCGGCGGACCTCCTCGATCAGCCCGAAGTCGAGGTCGCGCACGACGAGTTCCTCCTCCCTGTCGCTCGCGACGTCACCGACGAACTGCCCCCGCGGATCGACGAAGTAGCTCGTCCCGTAGAAGTCGTTGTCGCCGTACTCCTCCTGTCCGACGCGGTTGATCGCGGCGACGAAGTACTCGTTGGCGACGGCGGAGGCGGGCTGCTCCAGCTGCCACAGGTAGCTGGAGAGGCCGCGCGAGGTGGCGGACGGGTTGTACACCAACTGGGCTCCGTTGAGTCCGAGTTGACGCCACCCTTCGGGGAAGTGCCGGTCGTAGCAGATGTACACGCCGACCTTGCCCACGGCGGTGTCGAAGACCGGCCAGCCGGCGTTGCCCGGCTTGAAGTAGTACTTCTCCCAGAAGCCCTTGACCTGCGGGATGTGGTGCTTGCGGTACTTGCCGAGGTAGGAGCCGTCGGCGTCGATCACCGCCGCGGTGTTGTAGTAGAAGCCGGACTGCTCGACCTCGAAGACCGGCACGACGACGACCATGCCCGTCTCGCGGGCCAGATCCCTCATGCGCCGGACCGTCGGCCCGTCCGGAACGGGTTCCGCCCAGCGGTAGTGCTCGGGCTCCTGGACCTGGCAGAAGTAGGGGGCGTTGAACACCTCCTGGAAGCCGATGATCCGCGCGCCCTGCCGGGCGGCCTCGCGAGCGTGTTCCTCGTGTTTGGCGATCATGGATTCGGTGTCGCCGGTCCAGGTCGCCTGGACGAGTGCGGCGCGTACGACGTGGGACATGAGCTGCTCCTTCGACGCGGCGTCAGAGAGCCTCTGTGTTCTCTACGCCCGTAGACACGGTGCGTAGGAGGAGAACGTAAGCCCCGTCACACAACGGGGCAAGACCATCGCCGTGAACCGGCTGAGTCGATCATGTTTCATACCCGAGCGGTCCATACCTGCCCGGAGGGCGCGGATCACAGTCCGCGCAGGGTGCCGTAGGCGGACTGGACGAACGGCGCGAGCGGCGTGGGAGCCGTGTTCGTGAGGGCCACCAGCGCCGTGCCCGACGCGGGGAGGAAGCCCGCGAAGGCCGTGAACCCGCGGGTCCCTCCGGAGTGGTGGAGCAGCGCGCCGTCCGGGCGAGGACGGAGGTTCCAGATGAGGCAGAGCCGTGATCCGGTCCTCGGCACCCGCAGCCGCGGCCGCTGGACCTCGGCCAGCGCGGTGCGCAGCACGGGGTGCGGAGCGTTGTCCGGGTGGAGCAGCAAGGTCAGGACGCGCAGCAGGTCGCGGGCGCTGGACCGCACCGCACCGGCCGCGGTGAGTCCGGGCATCAACAGGGCGGGGCGTGGGCGGCCGTGCCAATGTCCGGTCAGCTGGGGGCGGTTGGGGTCGCAGTCCGTGTCGAGCAGACCGAGCGGCCCGGTGACGCGCTCGGCCAGCAGGGCGGCGTAGTCCTCGCCGGTGCCGCCGGCCGCCCTGGCGAGCACGTGACCCAGCAGCCCTCCGCCGAAGTTGGAGTAGTGCACCCTGCTTCCGGGTCGGTGTCTCAGCGGGGTGCGGCGCAGCGCGTCGAGCAGGTCGTCCTCGCCGAAGCCGGCGTAGGGATTGCTGAGCCATCCGCTGCGGACCGCCCGGGTGAGGAGCCCCGGCGGCAGGCGCGGCAGGCCGGAGGTGTGGGTGGCCAGGTGCAGGAGGGTGAGGGGCGGCCCGGGCAGCCGGAACGGGAGGTAGCGGTCGGCCCGGTCGCCGTAGCGGACCTCTCCCCGGGCGGCGAGTTCCGCCAGCAGCAGGGCGGTGAAGGTCTTGGTCAGCGAGCCCGTCTCGAACCGGGCCGCCTCCCCCGCCCGTCCGCTGCCGAGGACGGCGCGCTCGGTGCCCCGCACCGCCGCGACCGCCGCCGCCGGGCCGCGGGCGGCCTCCAGCAGGGGACGGAGTGCGGCGGTCAGCGGCGTGGAGCTCATTCCCTCACCGCTGCCCCGCCCTGGCGAGGGCGATGGATCCGGCGACGGCCGCGACGACGACGGTGTGCTGGTGGTCGGTGAACCGCTGCTGCGGGTCGTCGTCCACGGGGTCGCTGTCGCGGGGCACGAGTCCGTCCTCGTGCTGGAGCGCGGCGACCGCCTCCCAGTCCTCCGGCCGGACGTACGGGTCCTCGAGCGAGGCGCCGACGACGAGCAGCTCCGTGACCAGGTCCCACTGCCCGACCTCGCTCCAGACGTCGATCCAGACGGGGAGCCAGGTGCGTACGTAGTCGGTGAGTTCGGGCGGCAGCCCGCCGGGATCGGCGCCCCAGTCGGTGAGGTGGAAGACGGTGTGGGTCACGGCGTAGGCCGTGATCCAGTTGACGGCCCAGGGCTCGGGCCGGGCACCGAGCCAGGTCGCCGCGGCGAGGGCGCCCATGTCCTCCGTGGCCGGCAGCCCCACGATGCGGGCGGCGTTGGCGACGGCGAGCCTGCGGTTGGGCAGGACCTCCACGCTGCCGGCGGACCGCATCCGGGAACGGTGGGCGAGGAGGCGGTCGAGCCCTTCGTGCCGGTAGCCGCAGCGGACGAAGGGGGCGTACATCTCCAGGGGGTCGGTCATCAGGGTGTGGCGGAGCTGGCGTTCGTAGATCATGTCGCCGTGCCTGAACTGCTCCCAGGTGAAGTCCATCAGGCTCTGGGCAGCGGCCAGCCGGCCGGGGCCCGCGACTCCGTCGCGCAGGATCAGGGAGGCGGCGAGGGTGGTCTCCCCCAGAGGCTTGTAGACGCTGTCGGGGTCGGCCATCGTCTCGGTCGTGTCGGGCGGCAGGCCGCCGAGGTTCCGGTTGGCGTGCAGCCACGACAGCGCGCGGTCCGCCATGCTGCGGGCCGCCCGGGTGACCGGCTCGGGGATCGTCGTCATGGGCGTGCGGTCTCCTTGGGGGGCGTGCCGGGCCGCTGTTCGAGGAAGTGCCGGGCGATCGCCAGGTCCAGGGCGGTGCGCGGGCCCGTTCCGCCCACCAGCCAGGCGTGTTCGGCCGCGACGTCCGGGTCCAGGGGCAGTTCGGCACCCTCGTGCCGCAGCCAGGCCAGCCACCGGACGAGGCGCAGGGCGGTGGGGAAGTCGCGGCGCAGGATCGAACGGCTGACCCCGCGGCTCAGGGACAGCACCCCGGCGCGGGCCGCCTCGTGGACCGGGCCGTCGAGCCCGAGGGCCGCGAGCGGGGCGAGCTGGGCCATCAGGACGCACCAGCCGCTCCAGTCGTCGCGGGGTGCGAGGGCGGCGTCCTCCGGCGGTGCCGGCGCGACCGTCCGCAGGGTGTCGTCGCCGGAGAGCCGGGCGAGCAGGACCGCGGTGGCGTGGTCGCGGTGGGCGACCGCCGGCTCGTCGGGGGCGCCGGACGCGGGGAACGCGTCGAACGCCTTGGCCACGACGGCCGCGTCCTGCGCCTGGAAGGGGTCGCCCCCGAGAAGGTGGGGGCTGAAGACGTCGGCACCGAGCACCCGGACGGCCGCCAGGGCCGCGAGGGTGTCGGGGGCGTCGTCGACGTACCGCGCCAGCTGCACAGCGCCCCCGGTGCCGCTGAGGGCACCGAGGACACTGACTGCCAGGGCGTCGGCCGCCTCGGCGAATGCGGAGTGGGAACTCACTTGCCCCGGGGCTCCTTCGGCTCCTTGGGAGACAGGAGGAGGAGGGCGAGCAGGAAGCCCGCGGCCTCGGGGGTGTAGAGCGGGGCGTCGCTGACGGCCGCCTCGGGCTCCGCCATCAGCGCGCTCAGCGTGGTGGTCTGGGCGGGTGTCGCGGTGAGAGTGAACTCCTTGGTAAGCATGGTGCCTCCACATCACTGGGGGGACATGTACCACTTGTGTGGTATGCCTCGAACGACGATAGGGGGTTTGTTCCGATTTATCTCCCCAACCCCGTCGGCACTGGCGACGTGCACCTACCACAGCCCGTCCGGGGCGGCAGAGCTCGTTCCGGCTCCGCCCATGGCGCCTGGCGGTTCGCCCTACGGCGCCGCGACGCCTGCCACCCGTAGGGCGTGCACCAGGTCCCGCTCCCGCGTCGCCGACACCTCGCGTGCGGCCGCGAGCAGCCGGGGCACCAGGTGGCGGGGGCCGCCCTCGGCGATACGCGCCGCCTCCTGCGGGGTACGTACGCGGACGAAGGCCTCCAGCAGCGCCCGCGCCTCCGCTTCCAGGCCCGCCCGGTCGAGGGCGACGACGGCGTCGGCGACCTCGGCGGCGGGCCGCGCCACCCCCTGCCGCAGCAGTTGACCGCAGTCGTCGGCGAGGCCCGCGGCGGCCAGCGCGCCCGCCGCCGCGGCGAGTTCGGCGGGGGTGAGCGAGGACATCTCCCACAGCAGCGTCGCCCGGTCGGCCTCCAGGCCCGCCCCGCGCAGAGCGGCGGCGAGGACCGGTAGGCGCCCGGCGGGCCACGCGGCCGCTTCGCAGAGCACCACGTGCGCCTCGCCGCTCCGGCCCTCCGCGCGCAGCCGTACGAGCTGTGCGACGACGTCCCCGGCGGCCCGGTGGGCGGCGGGGTCGTCGGGCTCCGGTGCGCTCGGGGCCGGGGCCACGCGCTCCTCGGCCGGAGCGCCACGGAACCGGGCACCGCGCGGGGCGGCGGCGGGTGCCGGGGCGGCGGGCAGGCCGGGTCCGGGCGACGGCACCGGGTCCGCCTCCGCCTCGTCCCCGGTGTCGAGCCCCGCGAAGCGCGCCCCGCGGGGCTTCCCGCGCCGGGGCGCGGACACGGTCGGCACATCCGCGCCGTCCTGCCCGCGGAACCAGGCGTCCGGCACGGGCACGGTCCGCTCCACCGCGGCGAGCCGGTCACGGAGTTCCACGCAGCGCGCCGTGGCACGGGCGTGGTCGTCCCGTGCCCAGGCCAGGGCGTCCGGCTCCCCGTCCGCGTCGCCCAACCGCCGTACGGCGTCCGACTGTTCACGAAGCATCATGTCGAGCCGGTCGGCGAGGGCCTGCCGGCCTCCCGGGCGCCCGTCGTACGCGGCGGCCGAGGCGGCGAACAGGGCGGCGGCCCGTACGGACTCCTCCGCGGCCTGCCCGGCGCCCCGCACCGCGGCGAGGTCCTGGAGCAGCGACTCGACCACGTCCCAGGGCGGCACCTCGGAGCCCTCGAAGCAGGCGCGCATCCCCGCGGGATCCCGCGCGCAGAAGACGCCGTACCATCCCCGGCCGGGATCGAGCAGGGCAGCCAGGTCTCGCAGGTACCGTGCGAACGCCCTTACTTCCACCGCGTGCTGATGCACTGTCACCGTCGCCCTCGTCGGTCGCCCGGGACTGGAGCACTCCAGTCCGCGGGCATTCGACCGCAGGCGTGTTACGGGCGGACTACGCGCGCTTTTCCGGCGCGGGACGCCCGGAGCGCGGCCCTGCCCGGCGCGCCCCCGTCAGAAGGTGACGGCGATCCCCGTGTGGGGCCGCTTGCCGAGCCGTGCGAGCGTGGCGGGCACGTCCAAGAGCCAGAACTTCCAGGTGTACTTGCGGGTGAGCACCTTGCGCACCCCCGCCACCCCGTCGCCCTCGACGAGACGAGCCGTCCCCTCGGCGCTCGGCGCACCGTCGGCGATCCGGCCGCGGGCGTCGCAGACCGTGACGCGCACCCGGCTGTCGTTGCGCAGCCGCTTGACCTTCCACGAGTCGGAGCGGGTCCAGACGTAGAGGACGTCGCCGTCCGCCGCCGCCCAGACGGGCGTGGCCACCGGCGTGCCGTCCTTCCGGTACGTGGTGAGGCTGACGTACTCGCTGCGGGCGAAGTCCTGGAGAGTCACGGCTGCGACCCTACTCGGCTCACGCGGTGAGCGGCAGCCGCCCCGGTTCGGGCAGCGGCTCCGGGACCCGCGCGGGCGCCGGGACGGTCAGCGCGAGCAGCTCGTCCATGGAGACGCCGAGGACTCCCGCGAGCGCCGCCACCGTGAAGAACGCGGGCGTGGGGGCCCTTCCGGTCTCGATCTTGCGGAGCGTCTCGGCCGAGATGCCGGCGCTCGCGGCGACGGCGACCATGCTGCGCTCACCGCGGGCCTCACGCAGCAGTTCGCCGAGCCGCTCGCCGCGGCGGCGCTCTTCGGGAGTCAGGGGGTTCCGAACCATGCCGTCATTCTAATACCGGTTGGACCGGTATAGTAATTGGCTAGTGGTCCCGCGGCGGGCCGCTCCGTGCGTGTGACGGCAGCCGGCCTCCCCCTCCGCACACGCGGTGACCGTCAGGGGCGACGGCCACCGTGCCGTGCCGGACCCTCGCCGGGCCCTCAGGCTCCGTCGGCGAACTTCCGGGCGAGCGCCTCACCGGCGGCGACGGCCGCGGCAGGACTCTCGATCGGGGATGCCTGGGAGTTCCTGAAGAGGATGTAGGTGACCCCGGACGCCGTACCGCCGGTCCTGGGGTCCGGATCGATGCCGAGCGACCGGGCCAGGGCGTACGAGCCCTCGCCGATGATCGCGGCGGGACCGGTGTCCCCCACGACGGCGTAGCGGACCTTGCCGTCGTGGATGACGGCGGCCACGCCGCCCCCCTTGATCCCCGACGCGGAGTAGTTCCAGAGCGGGCCGGGACCGGGGACGACGACGTAGGGCACCTCGGCGGAGTCCAGGTACCTGCCGTCCGATCCCTGGAAGGCCGTCTGCGGCTGGAACGAGGGGTCCGTCCCGGTGTTACAGACGGTGCTGACCTGGCCGTCGCAGTCGATGTCCATGTCGGCCTCCCAGAAGACGACCTCGTCGGTCCCGCAGACCGGGATCGTGGCGGCCGCACTCCGGTCGGTCCGGTACTTCCCCTTGGAGACCGGGGTGCAGTTCTTCACCTTGGCCAGCAGTTCGGCGGCCCCGACCGGTTCTTCCCCGTCCGCGGCCGCCGTGGCCGGGAGTGCCGACGCCAGGAGTGCGGCGCCGGAGAGCGCGGCGAGGACGAGCATGCGTGTACGCACCGTCGTAGTTGCCCTTTCACTGGACACGAAGAACCCTGACGGGCTCTTCCTTGCCGACACGGCCCGGCGGGTGGGCGACCGGCCGCGTCAAGGCCTCGGGGCCGGAAGGGCGCGACGAACCACGCCCTTCCGGCCCCGAGGCCCCTGCTGAAGCCGATCGGTCAGGGACGGCCGCTCGGCGATACCACCATGGCCGACCCTCCCCCACGCCGCACCTTTTCGGCTGCCGCGAGCCAGCGCCCTCCGGGGAGGCGCTGGATGCCCGTGGCGGCCCCGATCTCCGGGTTCGCCTTGAACACGTGCCCGAGGGCCTCCAACTCCCCGCGCACCGGGCTGTCCCACAGCCCCGGCTCGATCTCGGTCGTGGCCGAGTTGCGCTGGCTGGCCCGCGGGGCGGCGATCGCGTCGACGAGCGGCAGTCCCCTGTCCAGGTGACCGGTCAGGGACTGCAGGACCGTGGTGATGATCGTGGCGCCGCCCGGCGATCCCAGGGCCAGGACGGGCTTTCCGTGTTCCAGCACGATGGTCGGTGAGATCGAGGAGCGCGGACGCTTGGCCGGACCGGGCAGGTTCGGGTCGTGGACCGCGGGATTCGCCGGCGCGAACGAGAAGTCGGTCAGCTCGTTGTTGAGCAGGAACCCCCGCCCCGGCACCGTGATGCCGCTGCCTCCCGTCGACTCGATCGTCAGGGTGTACGCGACGACGTTGCCCCACTTGTCGGCGGTCGTCAGATGCGTCGTGTTCTCCCCCTCGAACGTCGTCGGGGCGGCCTCGCCCGTGGACGCGCACCGGGCGGGGTCGCGCGGATCGCCCGGAGGGAGCGGGCTGGTGAGCACCGCGTCGTCCTTGATGAGGCACTCGCGCGAGTCCGCGAACCGCTGGCTCAGAAGCTCCCGCGTCGGCACGTCCTCGAACGCGGGGTCGCCGACCCACCGGCCGCGGTCGGCGAACGCGATCCGGCTGGCCTCGATGAGGCGGTGCAGGTACTGCGTACGGCCGGCCTTCGAAAGATCCGTCGACTCGAGGATGTTGAGGGCCTCACCCACGCTCGTGCCCCCGGAGGAGGACGGCGCGATGCCGTACACGTCGAGGCCGCGGTAGGCGGTCCTCGTCGGGGCCTGGCGCAGGGCGCGGTACGCCTTCAGGTCCCCGGTGGTCAGGTCCCCCGGCCGCACCACCCGCGTCGCCGCCGGGTCCACGGGGGGCTTCCGCACGGTCGACACGATGTCACGGGCCAGATCGCCCCGGTACAGCTCCTCGACGCCCTCACGGCCGAGCGTGCGGTAGGTACGGGCGAGGTCGGGGTTCCTGAACACCGATCCGGTCACCGGCAGCCGGCCGCCGGGGAGGAAGAGTTCGGCGCTCGCGGGGAAGTCGGCGAACCGCGCCTGGTTCGCCGCGGTCTGCGAGCGGAAGGTGTCGTCCACGACGAATCCGTCGCGGGCCAGCCGCTCCGCCGGTTCGAGCAGCCGCCCGAGCGGCTTGCTGCCCCACGCGTCGAGCGCCTTCTCCCAGGTGGCGGGCGTGCCGGGAGTGCCGACCCCTAGCCCGCTGGTGACGGCGTCGTTGAAGGGGATCGGCTTCCCGTCCTCCAGGAAGAGCGAGGGGTCCGCGCTGCGCGGCGCGGTCTCACGGCCGTCGATGGTCCCCACGCTGCCGGTCCTGGCGTCGTAGTGGACGAAGTACCCGCCGCCGCCGATGCCCGCCGAGTAGGGCTCGGTGACACCCAGCGCGGCGGCGGTGGCGACGGCCGCGTCGACGGCGTTGCCCCCCTTGCGGAGAACCTCGATGCCGGCCGCCGACGCGTCAGCGTCGACGCTCGACACCGCTCCTCCGTATCCCACCGCCACAGGGGACTTGGGAGGCGGGACCGGTGGCGCCGAGGCCGCGGGGGCGGCGGCACCGAGCGAGCCGATGACGGCGATCACGACTGACAACGACACATTCCGGCCGACGGAACGACGCATCCGTACCTCCTGTGAAGGATCGTCCGCGCAGGGTAACGCCGCACCACCCGTACCGTCAGGACCGCCTCGGCCATCTGTACGGACGGTCCGTCAGACCGTGCCCGCGGGTACGGCCGCCCGGTCGGCGATCAGCCGGAGGATCTCCTGCTGGTGTGCGGCCAGGTAGAAGTGGCCGCCCTTGAAGACGCGGAACTCGAAGGCCCGTTCCGTGTGCCTCGACCAGGCCCGCGCCTCCTCGACGCTCACCTTGGGGTCGTCGTCCCCCACGAGGCTCCACACGGGGCAGTGCAGCGCGGGCCCCGGCTCGTAGACGTAGGTCTCGGCGGCGCGGTAGTCGGCGCGGATCGCCGGCAGGGCCATGCGGATCAGTTCCGGATCGTCGAGGATGGCCGAGTCCGTACCGCTGAGCAGCTTCATCTCCTCGACGATGCCGTCGTCGTCCCGCAGGTGGACGACCTCCGTACGGGGTGCGGACGGCGCCCGGCGCGCGGAGGCGAACAGGGCGTGCGGCACGACGCCGTGGTCGCGCTCGAGACGGCGCGCGACCTCGAAGCCGAGGGTCGCGCCCATGCTGTGGCCGAACAGGACCAGCGGGCGGTCCGTCCACTCCAGGAGCACGGCGGTCACCTGGTCGGCGAGTTCGGCGATCGTGGGGACGCAGGGCTCGGCCCGCCGGTCCTGGCGCCCCGGGTACTGCACGGCGAGTACGTCGACGTGGGCGGGCAGGCCGGCCGACACCGGCTGGTAGAAACTCGCCGAGCCGCCCGCGTGCGGCAGACACACCACCCTGACCGCCGCGTCCGGACGGGGGTGGTAGCGGCGTATCCACAGGCGGTTGTACTCGGCCGGCGTGGTCATGGGGTGCGGGTTCCCTTCGTGGCGGCGGCGCGGAAGGGCCGCACCGGGCGTGCCCGAGAAGTCTCACCGCCCGTACGCGGGAACCACACCCCTATCACCCCCAGGTCAGGGACCGGCGGGCGGAGCTCACGCGTTCAGGTAGGCCAGCACCGCCAGGACGCGCCGGTTGTTGTCACTCGACGGCGGAAGCATCAGCTTGGCGAAGATGTTCGAGATGTGCTTGGCCGCCGCGCCCTCGGTGACGGTCAGCCGTTGGGCGATGGCGGTGTTGGAGCATCCCTCCGCCATGAGTTCCAGCACGGTGCGCTCCCGCGCGGTGAGCGCGGCCAGCGGCTCGTCGCGGGAGTGGGACGTCATCAGCTGGGCCACGACGGTGGGGTCCATGGCCATGCCGCCGGCGGCGACCCGGCGGACCGCGTCGATGAACTGCCGGTCGTCGAGGACGCTGTCCTTGAGCAGGTAGCCGATACCGCCGGTGCCGTCGGCCAGCAGTTCCCGGGCGTACATCTGCTCGACGTGCTGGGACAGGACGAGGATCGGCAGGCCGGGTCGTTCGCGGCGGGCGAGCAGGGCGGCCTGCAGGCCCTCGGTGGTGAACGTCGGGGGTAAGCGGACGTCCACCACGGCCACGTCGGGACGGTGCTCGGCGATCGCCCGTCCCAGGTCCGCACCGTTGTCGACGGCGGCGACCACCTCGCAGTCGTAGGCCTCGAGCAGTTGGATGATCCCCTGCCTCAGGAGGAAGAGGTCTTCGGCGAGGACAACGCGCACGGCAACTCCATTTTCATGACGGTCGGTCCGCCCCGGGGACTGTCGATCTCCAGGACGCCGTCAAAGGATGCCAGCCGCCGCCGGATCCCCTCCAGGCCGCTCCCGGCCGACATCGCGGCGCCGCCCCGGCCGTCGTCGGTGACCTGCCCGTGCAGGACGCCGTCCGCGTAGTGGAGAGACACCTCGACCTGTCCGGCGTCGGCGTGCTTGAGGGCGTTGGTGAGCAGTTCCGACACCGAGAAGTAGATGGCCGACTCCACCGGGTCGGGCAGTTTTCCGGGCAGGTCCGCGACGACGGTGACGGGCAGCGGACTGGCGATGCCCAAGGCCCGTACGGCGTCGGCGAGTCCGCGTTCGGCGAGCACCGGGGGGTGGATGCCCCGGACCAGACCGCGCAGCTCGCGCAGAGCCTGCACGGAGGAACTGCGGGCGTCGTTCAGCAGTCGGCGTGCCTCCTCGGTGTTCCGGTCCAGCTGCCGGTCGACGGCGCCGAGGGTGAGGCCGAGGCTGACCAGCCTGGCCTGGGCGCCGTCGTGCAGATCGCGTTCGATGCGGCGCACTTCGGCGGCCTGGATGTCCAGAGCGCCGGAGCGTGTCTCCGCGAGGTGCCGGACCCGGGAGGCCAGACGGGCGCCCTGGGTCGGGCCCAGCAGGAACAGGACGAAGTAGGCGTGGCCCTTCAGGATCCAGGAGCTGAGGTGGAGCCAGCCGGCGAACACGGCGAGGGCCGCCAGGGCCGCGGCGAGGGCGGCGGGCCAGCTGTCGACGGTGATGAACGCGTACCAGCGGCCCGTCCCGTCGGCGGCGACGGGCCGCCACAGGCCCGCGGCCAGCACCAGTCCCTCCCCCGCGTAGTAGAGGAGCGCGGCGGGGGCGCTGCCGAGCAGCAGGCCGACGACGCTGTTCAGGAGCAGCCATAGCAGGTCCCGCCAGCTCGCCGGGTCCGCCAGGATCCACTTGCAGCGGCGCACCCAGCCGACGATGTCCCGTTCGATCTCCTCCGGTTCGGGCCGGTAGGGCCGTTCCACCGGGACCCCGGAGCGGGCGGCGGCGCGCCGGTTCAGGTCGCAGACCCAGCGCACCGCGGTGGTCAGGTGGGGCAGCGCCAGGAAGCCGATCCCGATGAGGCACAGGACGGTGAAGTACGTGGTGGTGACGAAGAGGACGACGGAGGCCAGGGCTCCGGCGGCGATCAGTGCGCCGACCAGGGTGTCCCGGACGGCACGGCTCAGTCGCATGCGCCCATCCTCCCATTCGCGGGGACGGACGGGAAAAGGACCGTCCCCGGACGGGGGTGCCGGGGACGGTCCGGTCCGGAGACGGCTCACGCGGCCTTCACCGAGTCGACGGCGGGCGTGCGCATGCCGCGCCACGAGGGCAGGAGCGTGGCGCCGAAGACCAGCACCAGGGACCCTCCGACGATGGCGAGGTAGATCCCGATGGATCCGGAGGGCAGGTAGGAGTCGGACTTGACCATGCTGTACGGGACGATGGTGGTCGCCGCGGCGATCGTGCCGAGGACGGTGGCGATGACGCCGATGAGGACGCCCTCGACGGTCAGCATGCCGAGCACCTGACGGCGCGTCGCCCCGGTCAGCTGCTGGAGGCCGAACTCGGCACGGCGCTTGCGGGTCACCGCCACGAGGGTGTTGACGACGGTGATGGCCGCGTATCCGACGATCATGGCGACGATCGTATAGTTCGCGGCGACCAGGATCTGCTGGATCTGGTTGTTCCGGCCGGCCAGCGAGTCCCCGTCGTCCAGTTCGGTGCCGGGCACGCTCGCGGCCAGGCCGGCCAGCGCCTCACGGAGCTCGGCGGGGCCGTCCTCCCCGGAGCGGACCAGGATCTGGTGCGGAAGTCCGTCACTGGTGTGCGGTGCCAGGGTCGCCGCGGGCAGGGTCACGTACTGCTGCTTGGGGTTGTCGGCGTAGAGGGCGACCACGGTGGGGCGTACGGCGGTGCCGTCGCCGAGGCGCAGCGGAAGCCGGTCCCCGACCCCCACGCCGTACTCCTCGGCCTTCTTGTCGGAGAGGGCGACCGTGTCGCCGCGGAGGCCGGACAGGGATCCGGCGACGGGCCGCAGGTCGAGGCTCTGCCGCACGCCCTCGGCCGACACGCCGCGCAGTTCGGTGTCGGCCCGTCCGTCGGGGGCATCGACGAATCCGCGGCTGGTGACGAACTCCGAGGCGGCGGCCACGCCCGGGGTCGCCCGGACCTTGTCGACGACGGCGGGCGCGAATCCGCCCGTGGTGGAGTCGAGTACGTAGTCGGCCAGGACGTTCTGGTCGTAGGAGCTCTGGGAGACGTGGTCCTCGGTGGCCTGCATGTAGAGGGTGCCGGTGGCGATGCCGATGAGCAGGACGATGGGCGCGACGGCGCCCGCCATCCGGACGTTCGCCGTGGTGGCGTTGCGCAGGGCGAGCATCCCGGGGATGCCGGAGAAGGCGCGCACCGGCAGGCGCAGCAGGGCGACCATGGCCTTGGTGATACCGGGGGCGAGCAGCGCCAGGCCGATGCAGAACAGTACGGAGGCGGGTCCGGCGGTGCTGGCGAGGGTGGGGCCGTCCTCCATCACCGTGGCGGTGGCGACGGCGAGGCCGATGCCGTTGGCGAGGAAGAACAGCGCGATCAGCAGCCTCGGCACGCTGAACCAGCGGGTGCCGGCGGCGGATTCGGCCAGGGCGGCGACGGGTTCGGTGCGGGCGGCTCGACGGCCCGCGAAGCGGGTGGCCCCGGCCGCGGCGAGAACCGTGACGACGGCACCGACGGCCATCGGCATCCAGCCGGCGTGGTAGACGATCGCCGACGACACGACGCCGCTGGAGGTGAGCACGCCGAAGAGGAGCCGGCCGAGCAGATACCCCGGGTAGAGCGCGAGCAGTACCGAGGCGACCGAGAGCACCGCGGTCTCGATGAGGATCATCCGGCGCAGTTGCTGCGGGGTGGAGCCCACGGCACGCAGCAGGGCCATCTCCCGGGTGCGCTGCTGGAGCGACAGCCCGAGGGTGGAGGCGACGCCGAACATCACGATCAGCACCACGGACGAGCCGAAGATGGCCGCCAGGATCACGACGGTGCGCTGACTGGAGAGGGTGCCGGGCAGTTCCGCGAGGCCGCGCCGTTCGCCGGTGAGCACCTCGGCCCGGTCGCCGACGACGGACCGCACCGTGGCGGCGACCGCCGCCGTGTCGGCGCCGTTCTCCGGCAGCACGCCGATCGAGTCGATCCGGCCGCCGGCGAGGGTGCGGGCCTGCTCGTCGCTGAAGAACAGTGCGGCGTCCGGGTTGCTGTCGCCCCGCTGGCCGGCGACACCGCTGACCGTGAACCGCCGGGTCTCGCCGTTGACGGCGATCTCGACGACGGAGCCCGGTGCGGCACCGGCGCGCTCGGCGAGCCCGGAGTCGAGTACGACCTCGCCGCCGGCGACGGGGGAGGCGCCGGCGGCGAGGGTATAGGGGGTGAGACGGGCGCCGGCCCAGCCGTGACCGTACGAGGTGTCCTCGCCGGTCAGCGCCTTGCCGTCCTTGAGGACGGTGGCGGGGAAGGACACGTCGCCGACGGCGTCGCGGACGCCGTCCGCACGGGCCACCTCACCGACCAGCTTCGGGTCGATACGGTGCCGCTCGGTCAGGGCGGCGCCGTCGTAGGTCTGTTCGCCGGTGACCACGACCGGGGCGCCGTCCAGGCGCAGCGGGTCGGCGGCCATCCGTACGCCGGTCTCCATCAGGCCGCCGCAGCCGATGACGATCGCGGCGCCGAGGAACATGGCGAGGAAGGTCGCGACGAAGCTGGTCCGCCGGAACTTCAGGGTGCGCAGGGCGAGCCGCCACATCAGTACAGCCCTCCGGACGTCATCGGTGCGGCCTGCTGGCGGTTCTCGTCCTCCCAGGCGCCGAGTCGTGTCATCCGCGCCGCGACCGCGTCGGCCGTCGGCCGGTGCAGCTCACCGGCGAGGGCGCCGTCCGCGAGGAAGACGACCCGGTCGGCGTACGAGGCGGCCACCGGGTCGTGGGTGACCATGACCAGGGTCTGGCGGGCGTTGTCGACGGACTCGCGCAGCAGGGAGAGCACGGCCGACGCGGTTCGGGTGTCCAGCGCTCCGGTGGGCTCGTCGGCGAAGACGACGGCGGGCTGGGTGACCAGGGCGCGCGCGATGGCGACGCGCTGCTGCTGGCCTCCGGACAGCTCGGACGGGAGGTGGCCGAGGCGGTCGGCGAGGCCCACGCGCTGGACGACGGAGCGGATGAGGTTCTTGTCGGGACGCTTTCCGGCGAGTTGCAGCGGCAGGGTGATGTTCTGCATCACCGTCAGGGCGGGCAGCAGGTTGAACGACTGGAAGATGAAGCCGATCCGGTCGCGGCGGAGCATGGTCAGCTGGGTGTCGTCCAGGCCGGCGAGGTCGGTGCCACCGACGGTCACGCTTCCGGACGTGGGCCTGACCAGTCCCGCGGCGCAGTGCAGGAAGGTGCTCTTGCCGGAACCGGACGGTCCCATCACCGCGGTGAAGGTGGCGTCGGCGAAGCTCATGGAGAGTTCCCGGAGCGCGGCCACCTGGCTGTCCGCCCGTCCATAGATCTTCGACACGGTGTCCAGTCGTACCGCCTCCGTCCGACGGAGGTCGTGTGATGTGTGCATCGTGCTCCCCAATGAAATGACGCGCTTCCCACGCGGTGTCTGTGGATCAGATTAGGAGCGGCTGGGCCGTCGCACATTGGCCTTATACCGCCGATTCGAGGTAGAGGTTTCTCTACCTCCATAGGCATGTATGTGGAGTCGTGCATCAGTTCCACACCTCGGAGCTATTCGCGAGTTCACGTCGAGACGTCGTGAAGACGGGCGCCGGGCCTCGCGATTCCGGGTGACCCTGGTGGCGCCTCCGGAGGCTTTACGCGAAGGCGCCGGGCCTTCGAACCGGTGCGCGACGCCTCTCGGTCGGGCCGGGACCGGGGCACCATTTCCCCGAAAGAAATACCGATTTCTTGTCAAGGGGGCAGAAATACCCGTAGGACAGTGCACCTCCCACCCTTCTGTCCGAATCGTTTACCCCACCGTAAAAGTGCGGTCACTGCCAGTGCCACACTGTGAATCAACGGGTAACGTCGCAGTATCCGAAGAACCGTCAAGAGATGGGATTCCCTGTGTCCAGGACAGCCGGCCTCTCCACGGCCGAGAGGCAAGAGGGCACCGCGCACGCGAGGCCGGTGCGGCATGGGGCGTGACCATGGGCTCATCGCCAGCGTGCGGCCCGACGGGCACCTGGATCTGTTCGTGCCGCTCACCGGGAAACGCCACAGCTGCGGTCCTCGTGGTACGGCGATGTGGCTCGCGCTGCAGCGCTGTGACTGGCAGACGGAACTCGCCGCGGAAGATGTCGCTGTGCGACTGGGTGTACATCCGGACAGTATTCGATGTGATATCCAGGCATGGATGTCGCATTTCCGTGAGGCGAGTCGGTGACGAAACGGGGAGCGGCGGTCTCGCGACCGCCGCGTCCCGTTGCGGGTCCGGCGGCCGGTGCGTGACGCACGGCCGCCGGTGCCCTTCCGGCCTCAGGCCGGCGCGATGTCGGACAGCCACTTCTCCACCGCTCCCGCGGTGGATTCGGCCTTGTCCTCCATGACCGTGAAATGCGTGCCGGGCACCTCGGCGAGTTCGTGCGCGCCCTCCCAGACCGCCTGCCAGCCGTCGATTCCGGGCGCGAAGGGGTCCTCGGGCCGGACGAACAGCACCGGAGCGGTCAGCGGGCCCGGAAGGCAGTGCGCGATCAGTTCGCTGTAGCGGCTCATCGCCGCGAGGCGGGCGGTGCCGAAACCGCCCACGGACGACTCGCGGTCCAGCATGCCGTTGAACATCTCGCGCCGGAGCTGTTCGGTGCCGTCGTCGGCCAGCAGGTAGGTGTCCAGCAGGACCACACCGGATGCCGGGCGGCCTGCCTTCTCCATCGCCTCGGCGGCCGCGTGGGCGAACTGCCCGCCGGAGGAGTAGCCGAGGAGCACGTAGGGGCGTCCGTCGGCACAGGCACGCCGGATGCCTTCGACCACCACCTCCACGACCGCCTCGGCGGAGCGCGGCAGCGGCTCCCCGGGGGCGAAACCGGGGACGTCCGGGACGAGTACGTCGCGGCGGCCGTGGAAGTGCCGGGCGAAGCGGGCGTACTGGTGCGCGCCGCCCAGCGCCATCGGTGAGGGCAGGCAGAGCAGACGGGGCCCCTCGTCCCCCGTCGCCAGGCGCACGGGGTCGCGTACTTCGCCGAACTCGGCCGCCGAGGAGAAGGCCGGCAGGATGTCCGCGGCGCTGTGCAGCAGCGTCAGGGCCCGTTCCCAGTTGCCGTCGCCCGCCGCGCGCCGCACCAGCCCGCTGACCGACTCGATGTCGTCGTCGGCCGGTCCGGTGCCACCCCCGGCGAGGTGTCCGCGCAGGTGCGCGGCGAGCGCGGCGGGAGTGCGGTGGTCGAAGACGACCCCGGCCGCGACGGTGACGCCGAGCGCGTCGGCGAGGGCTGCGCGCAGTTCCGCGGCGGAGACCGAGTCCATACCGATCTCCAGGAAGGCGTCGTCGGGTTCGACGGCCTCCGGTCCCGCGTGTCCGAGGATCGCGGCCGTCTGTGCCCGCACCAGACCGGCGAGCAGAGCCTCCTGCTCGGCCTCCGGTGCCGTCGCCAGCCGCTCCCGCAGCCCGTGTGCCTGCGGGACCGCGGCGGGGGCGACGGAGACGTCCGGGCCGGCGGCCGGCTGCGCGGCGGGCCGGTCCATGGTCAGGGGGACGTCGGCGTCCAGCCAGTACCGTTCGTGCCGGAAGGCGTACGTGGGCAGTTCGGCGCGGGCCGTCCCGGGGAAGACCGCCGCCCAGTCCAGGGGCGCGCCGTCGACGTGCAGCCGGGCGAGCCCGGACAGCAGGGCCGCGGTTTCGGCGCCGTGACGCCGGCCGAGGGCCACGAAGGCGGCGGCGTCCTCGCCGACGCACTCCCGGACGAGTCCGGTCAGGACGGCGTCGGGACCGACCTCGACGTAGCGGGTGACGCCCGACCCGGCGAGGGCGGCGACGGCGTCGGAGAAGCGGACGGTGCCGCGCACGTGCCGTACCCAGTACCGCGGGTCGCGCAGCTGCTGCCCGGTGGCCGGGAGTCCGGTGAGCGCCGAGACCACGTCGACGCGGGGTTCGTGGAAGGTGAGCTGCTCGACGACCGCGTGGAATGCGTCGAGCATGGCGTCCATCAGAGGCGAGTGGAAGGCGTGCGAGACGCTGAGCCGCTTGGTCTTCGCGAACCCCGCGGCGGCGGAGAGGACCGCCTCCCGCTCGCCGGACAGGACGACTGCCGACGGCCCGTTGACGGCGGCCAGGCCCACCCGTTCGTCCAGCAGAGGACGGACCTCGTCCTCA
>Ga0164308_10000508_pt1 | contig 21287 bp, 22 predicted proteins | sample Whisoiple_246_MG_FD_109983 | JGI IMG/M metagenome (GOLD analysis project Ga0164308, IMG submission 109983) | Soil microbial communities amended with fresh organic matter from upstate New York, USA - Whitman soil sample_246_MG | ecosystem: Environmental > Terrestrial > Soil > Unclassified >...
CGTGGCAGCTCGACATCTCCACAACCGCGAGCGACCAAGCGACCTCAGCGGGATGGGCGCGGACCATTTTCCGCCTGCTCCACGGGGCATCGTTGGGCTCAAACGCAGCTTGGTTTGGGGCCGGCGCGGCGCCGCTGTGGGTATCAAATGAACCGCGGCCTTGGGGGCCGAGTGGATTACGGCCAGTTGCGCCCCATGCACCGACTCTCTTTGCTCCGCTCATCGTCGTCGCTTGGGTACGGACTCAAACGATACGCACTGGTGCAGGAGTCCTGGCGGCGGCTTTCGTGGCCGAAGGGGGTGCCTCGCGGAAGAGCTGCGGTTCGTGCTCTCCCCCGTCCGCGACGCCGAAGGCTGGGTGTTTTGAGGCGCGCCGGGTGACCATCAACAAAGGTACGCACAAGCGTGCACCGCCGGTGCGTTCACGGGGGGTGTTACTCAGGTGTCGAGCAGGCCTTGGCGGATGATGAAGTCGCAGACGGTGTCCACACCGATGCCTGTTTTCAGGTTCGTGAATACGAAGGGCTTTGCGCCGCGCATCTTCTTGGCGTCGCGGTCCATCACCTCGAGAGAGGCTCCCACGTGGGGCGCGAGATCGATCTTGTTGATGATCAAGAGATCGCTCTTGGTGATGCCCGGGCCGCCTTTACGTGGGATTTTGTCGCCTGCGGCGACGTCGATCACGTACAAGGTCAGGTCGGACAATTCCGGGCTGAAGGTCGCGGCTAGGTTGTCGCCGCCGCTTTCGATGATCACCAAATCGAGATCGGTGAATTTGCGGTTGAGCGCTGCGACCGCCTCGAGATTGATCGACGCGTCTTCGCGGATTGCCGTGTGTGGGCAACCACCGGTCTCGACGCCGACGATGCGGTCATCGGCGAGCGCGCCGCTACGCAGCAGAAAATCTGCATCCTCACGAGTGTAGATGTCGTTGGTGACGACGGCGATTTGGTAACGCTCGCGAAGGCGCTTGCACAGCGTGTCGACCAACGCGGTTTTGCCGGAGCCAACGGGGCCGCCGACTCCGAGCCGCAACGCAGGTTTGTCTTTCATGACCAATACCTCTGATTTTCTTTCATGAGCGGAACAGCCGGCTGTAGGTAGTCTCGTGCAGCGCGCTCGCCAGCGCCAGGCCCGGGGCCAGAAAGCCGGCGGACGAGATCGGGATTTGAAGACCGCGAGTCACGGCTTGGGGTAACTCAGCGAGCACTCGGGACAGCACGCGCTGCGCGGCGATGTGCCCGATTGGGATCAAGCGCGTAGCCGCAGCCACCTGATTTTCGAGCCAAGTGAACAGGAAGCCGAGCGCCGCACTATGCAGCGGAATCTCGAAATGTACCGCGGCCAGCGCGAACAGCGTGGCGAACGTCGCGTCCGGATCACTGATCCAAGGCTCGGCCTCGGCGACTTTCAGCCCGTGAAGGACGCGCGCCAAGGCCGCGCCCAGGTGGCGATCTTCTGCGCCGAGCTCGGCCGACTCCCGGCAAGCATGGAGGAAGGCGCTCAGCTCGCGGACCCGCGCGGTGTCTCCCGACGACCAGGCTGCGTACGACTCCGCGAGCACCGGCAAATCCAGGCGCGGCAGTACTTCCGTCAGCACCCCGCCGATCCACTCGGTGGCGCTCGCTTCATCGGTCACCCAACCGAGCAGGGTTGCTTGCTCGAGGCCCTGTGAGTAGGCGAACGCGCCGATCGGCAAAGCCGGGCTGGCCAACTGCAGCAGCCGCAGCAGCGCCAAATCCGGCAAGGCCAGTGCCGCCGGTTCGGCAGCTGAGGAGAGCGAGGCGTTCACGGCAGTGCGTGCGCTCTCCCTGGCGAGCTTGGACGGTGCTCGTGATCGTGCTCGTGATCATGCTCGTGCGCATGAGGGTGCGCATGCGGCCGCGCGCTCGGTGGACGCGAGGCGTGGGCATGGCCATGGCCATAAGCGCCAGACTCCGGTTCGAAGCGCTCGGCAGAAAAGACGACATTGAAACCGAGCTCCCGCACCATGTCGTCGAGCACGTGGTCGTGCAAGTAGGCCAGGCGCAGCGCGCTGATCTGCAGGGGCACGTGGCGATTTCCCAGGTGGTAGGCCGCGCGACAGAGATCCAGCGGATCACGGGCGGTCACGATGGAAAGGCCTTCCAAGGCTGCTTGGACGAGCACGACCACACCGTCGTCCGCCAGCAGGCGGTCACCATGTTGAAGCCCGGTGCCACGTTCGAGCAGCAGGGCAGCTTCGCTGCCGTCGTCCAGTTTGAGTAAGCCGCGCGACTTCTGGCGTTCGGAGTACTCCAGCGTGACGGCCACGGATGCAGGCACTGAGCCCGCGACTTTTTCCAGGATTTTGCGCATTTTTGCCCTCTCCACTGGTTCAGAACAAGAAGTAGCGTTGAGCGAGCGGCAAGATGCTCGCAGGCTCGCACGTCAAAAGCTGGCCGTCGGCACGAACTTCGTAAGTCTGGGAGTCGACCTCGATCTTCGGCAAGGTGCCGTTGTGAATCAGGTCGGCCTTCTTGATGCTGCGAGTGCCACGCACGGCTACGGCGCGTTTCTGCATGCCCACGCGACGCACGACGTCGTCGTCCAACGCGGCCTGTGAGACGAAGGTGACGCTGGTCGCAGTACGCGCGCCACCCAGCGCCCCGAACATGCGCCGATAGTGCACCGGCTGCGGCGTCGGGATGGAAGCGTTCGGATCGCCCATGGGCGCAGCGACGATCATGCCGCCTTTGATGATCAAGCCCGGCTTCGCCCCGAAGAACATCGGATTCCAGAGCACGATGTCGGCGAGCTTGCCGACTTCGATCGAACCGACCTCGTGGGCGATGCCGTGCGTCAGCGCTGGATTGATCGTGTACTTGGCGATGTAACGCTTGATCCGAAAATTGTCGTGCTCGGCGGGATCCTCCGGCAGGCTGCCGCGCTGCACCTTCATTTTGTGCGCCGTCTGCCAGGTACGAGTGACCACCTCACCCACGCGGCCCATGGCCTGCGAATCCGAGGAGATCATGCTGAACGCGCCTAAATCGTGCAGGATGTCTTCGGCGGCGATGGTCTCGCGCCGGATACGTGATTCGGCGAACGCCACGTCCTCCGAGATGGCCGGATCCAGGTGGTGGCAGACCATCAACATATCCAAGTGCTCGTCGATGGTGTTCACCGTGTACGGCCGCGTGGGGTTCGTGGACGACGGCAGCACGTTCGGCTCACCGCAGGCTTTGATGATGTCCGGCGCGTGCCCGCCGCCCGCGCCTTCGGTATGATAAGCGTGAATCGAACGACCTTTGAAGGCGGCGAACGTGTCTTCCACGAAGCCGGACTCGTTCAGTGTGTCGCTGTGAATTGCGACCTGCACGTCCAGGCGCTCGGCGACGGACAGGCAATTGTCGATCGCAGCGGGCGTCGTGCCCCAATCTTCGTGGAGCTTGAAACCCATTGCCCCAGCGCGCGCTTGCTCATCCAACGCTTCCGGCAAGCTCGCGTTGCCCTTGCCCAAGAAACCGAGGTTCATCGGCAGCGCGTCAGCGGCTTGCAGCATGCGCTCGATGTACCAACGGCCCGGCGTGCAGGTGGTAGCGTTGGTGCCGGCGGCGGGACCCGTGCCGCCGCCAATCATGGTCGTGACGCCGCTCATCAGCGCGTCCTCGATTTGCTGAGGGCAAATGAAATGAATGTGCGAATCGATACCCGCGGGGGTTGCGATCAGCCCCTCCCCCGCGATCACCTCGGTGCCGGGCCCAATCACGATATCGACCCCGGGCTGCACGTCCGGATTGCCGCCCTTGCCGATGCCGGCGATGCGCCCGTCTTTGATGCCGATGTCGGCCTTGATGATGCCCCAATGGTCCACGATCAGCGCGTTGGTGATGATCGTGTCGACCACCTCGGAACCGACGCGCTGACTTTGACCCATGCCGTCGCGGATCACTTTGCCACCGCCGAACTTCACTTCTTCACCGTAGACGGTGCGGTCGGCCTCGACTTGCAAGATCAAATCCGTATCGGCCAAGCGCACGCGGTCACCGGTGGTGGGCCCGAACATCGCGGCGTAAGCCGCGCGGCCGATGCGCGGCATCAGCCCCGCCCTCCCAGCGCGCCCATGATTTTACCCTGAAAGCCGTACACCTTTCGGTCGCCGGCATAGGCGACGAGCTCCACTTGCCGCTGTTGTCCCGGTTCGAAGCGCACGGCGGTTCCAGCCGCGATGTTCAAGCGGAAGCCGCGGGTGACTTCGCGATCGAAGCTGAGCGCATCGTTGGTTTCGTAGAAATGATAGTGCGAGCCCACTTGGATCGGACGGTCGCCGGTATTGGCGACCACGACCTGTAGCGTGGCTCGGCCCGCGTTGAGCTCGATATCGCCGGGAGCCAGCAACAATTCACCAGGGATCATCGGTTGGCCTCGCTTCAGGGAATGGGATTGTGCACGGTGACGAGCTTGGTGCCGTCGGGGAACGTGGCTTCGACTTGGACTTCGGGGATCATTTCGGCAATGCCCTCCATGACGTCGGCGCGCGTCAGCAGCTCTGCGCCGTAGCTCATCAGCTCGGCCACGGTGCGGCCATCGCGAGCACCCTCCAAGATGGCCGCGCTGATGTAGGCTACGGCCTCGGGGTAATTGAGTTTGAGACCACGCGCTTTGCGGCGCTCGGCGAGCAGGCCCGCCGTAAAGATCAAAAGCTTGTCCTTTTCGCGAGGCGTGAGCTCCATTCGAGGTCCTTCTCCGGCAGTAGTAAAAGCGGCGTTTTTTCAGGTCAGCCAGATGCGCGGGGCGCTCGCTGGACGCCCGAGAACGAGCGGGCGAAGGGCTCCCCAAGCCTGCGCAAACACTTGGCGAGCACGCTCCGTGCTTTGACCCAAATAGCGGCAGACGATCGCGGCTCGCATCTGAGACACGGCGAATAGCTCGCACGAGTCATCAGTGTCAACCGCGGCCCGAGCGGCCGCGACCGCGGCTGCGTTCTGCCCCGTACACACGAAAGTACCGAAGACACGCCGGCCCCCCAAGCCCCAGGGGGCACGACGCACCGGCTCGTTCGCGTCGAAGCGGGCGCGCTCGATCCACAGCGGGCGCTCCGCTTGCCAGATCTCGAAAGCTTGTTGGAGTCGGCCGCTCGCAAAGTGATCGCCGGACGCGGCGCGGCCGAGGCACACCACATCCCAACCGCAGAAGACCGCGCCCGGCTCGAGCTCGACTCGGGTAGTGGTTCTCACCTGCGCGCTACCAAAGACGATGGTCTCTTGCGGGAGCCATTCGAGACTAGCGCCCGCGCTCACTCGCAATAGTTGGGTTTGTTCGGCGACGCGACCTTCACTGCGGTAGAATTTGGTTGCGGCAGGCGTCGTGACCAGTGCCCGTGCTCCCGGCGCCACGTTCACGCGCACAGTCAGTTGGTCGCCGGCCACGATCCCGCCCGGCGGGTGCAACAAATACACGTGCGCGAGTTCGCTGCCCTCCGGGTAAAATGCGCGCTGCACCGCGAGCGGACCGCGGTGACGATTGCGCGTGAGCGCGCTGCGACCGACCACGACCTCGAAGCCGAGCTCGAGTTCGGCAGACCAGCCTGCGCCCAAGGCGCGCGCCTCGGCAGCAGTGCTCGCCAGCTGGGTGTTCATTCGCGGCTAAACTCCACGGGCAGCTCCCAAGTAACGAACACCACGCAGCCCTCTGGGCTGACGACGGCGTGCTGCGAGCCGGGAGGATTCACGACCAGCGTGCCTTTACCATAGCGGCCCCGCTCATCGACCTGAAAGCCCTGCAGCACCAAGATCTGTTCGAAGCCGGCGTGACGGTGGCTGGGCAAGCTTGCGCCGGGCGCATAGCGGAGCAAGGCCGCAGCGCGCCCCACCCCCAGCTCGCCGTAGAGATGATGAATCTCGATCCCCGTTCTGAACGGCTGCCAGGCGATCTCACCTTGCATCATGGCCTCGAGATCGACCCGAAATGATTCCTGCATATTTACCCGTGGCCGGCCATGTGGCGTCCGATCTCTTGCAGGTCGGCGCTGGCGGCCGGCGCCTCGTGGACGATAGCACCTTCGCTCATGACCAAGATGCGATCGGCGAGCGCGAAGATTTCATCGAGGTCGGCGCTGACCAAGAGCACTGCCGCACCTGCGTTGCGCGCGCTCATGATGCGCGTCCGAATTTCAGCTACGGCAGCGAAATCCAGCCCAAAGCACGGGTTCGCGACGATCAACAAGCGCACCTCACCGGTCAGCTCACGGGCCAACACCGCGCGTTGCACGTTGCCACCGGAGAGGTTGCCGATGCGTTCGTCTGGTGAGGGCGTCTTGATCCGGTATTCGTCGATGGCAGTGTCGGCGTGCCTTCGAAGCCGCGAGTGCCGCACCAGCCAGCGCCAGAGAGTGAACGGGTGGACGTCGAAATTCCGAAAGCCGATATTTTCGGCCACTGACATGTTCGGCACGCAGGCGTTGCGCAGCGGCGCCTCGGGCAGCAGGCGCACTCCCTGCTTGCGGATTTCGCGCCGCGTCGCCCCGTAGGCGGCTCCGCCCACCGCCAAGTCACCGGAGCGCGCACGTCGCTGCCCGGCCAAAACCTCGACCAGCTGATCTTGGCCATTGCCGGACACGCCAGCGATGCCCACGATCTCACCGGCCCGCACGTCGAAGCTGATGCCGTTCAACACCGGCAGCCCGATGTCGTCGTCTGCCTCCAACATCCGCACCGCGAGCACGATTCCCCGCGGCTTGCTTTCATCACGCGAAACGGAGGCGCTCGGGGGTTCCGCGCCCACCATCATTTCGGCCATCTGTGCGGTCGTCAGGTCACTCACTTTGCCGCTGCCTGCGAATCGACCTTTGCGGAGTACGGTCACCTCATCGCAAAATCCGGTTACTTCGCGGAATTTGTGGGTGATGATCAGCACGCTGATTTCCCCGCGGTGAGCCATGTCCCTCACCATTCCGAGCACGCTATCCGCCTCGTCCGGCGTCAGGACGCTGGTCGGCTCGTCGAGAATCACGATCCGGCTGCCCAGATAGAGTTGCTTCAGGATCTCGAGCTTTTGCTTCTCGCCAGCGGCCAACTGGCGCACGAGCCGCGTGGGCGAGATCGAAAATGGCATTTTTGCCATGAACGCATCCAGCGCCGCGTGCTCCTGCTTCCAGTCGATCAGCCCCGGCACTCGTGCGCGGGACAGCACCAAGTTCTCTGCCACCGTCATGTTCTCGACCAGCGTGAAGTGCTGATAGACCATGCCGATGCCGTGCTGTTGGGCGTCCTTCGGATTCTTGATGTGCACCGCCGAGTTGCCCACCACGACTCGGCCGCCGTCTGCGTGGTAAAAGCCCATGATGCATTTGACCAGCGTGCTCTTACCAGCGCCGTTCTCACCGAGTAGGGCGTGCACCGTGCCCGGCTCGAGGCGCAGCGAAACGGAGTCGAGCACCGTCAGCGCGCCGAAGCGCTTGGTCACTTCTTCGGCGCTCAACAACGGTGGACCGGAGGCAGGGCTTTTCAGACGCATGCCCGAGGCCTGCACCGGTGCATCCAAGCGCGCGGCGGCCTGAGTCACGGGAGCGCCTCGATCAGCGCCGAGGAGGTGCTGACGGCGCCGAACACGCCGCTTTGCATGGTGACCATCTTGAGCGCGGCGGCGTGATTGCCAGCGTCCGTCGCAGCGCAACAATCCGAGAGGATCACACACTCGAAGCCGCGATCGTTGCCCTCGCGCATCGTGGTGTGCACACACACGTCAGTGGTAATGCCCGTGAGGATCAGATTTTCGATCCGCTTCTGGTGCAGAATCAGCTCCAAATCGGTGGCGCAAAACGAACCCTTACCGGGCTTGTCGATCACGATCTCACCCGGAAGTGGTTGCAGCTCGGGGATCAGCTCCCAGCCAGGCTGTCCGCGGACGAGTACCAGACCGCACGGTCCGAGATCGGCGATTCCAGTGCCGCTCGTACCATCGTCACGGCGCCGCGAGCGCCAACGCTTGTTTGCCGGCAAGTCCGCCAGGTCGGGCCGGTGTCCCTCACGGGTATGGAAAATATGATAGCCCTTCGCGCGCATGGCGGTGAGCACGCGCTGGATCGGTTCGATGCACGCTCGGCTATTCGAGATGTCGTACCCGAGCAGATCGATGTAGCCGCCCTTGCCGCAGAAGTCGGTCTGCATGTCGATCACGATCAACGCGGTATTGTCGGGACGCAGGTCACCGTTGTAGGGCCACGGGTACGGGGTTGCGGCTGCGTACGGCATGTTTGAGCATCTCCTCGTTAGCGAGCTACGGTAAGCTCCGCAGGTTGATCGGCCGAGGTGCGAGTCGCAGAGCTGCTCAGCACCATGATCAGCAACGTCAATGCGTAGGGTGCGGCATTGAACAAGTAATAGCCCTTCGTGACGCCGACGGCCTGCAGGGCCGGGCCGAGCGCGCTCGCGCCACCGAAGAGCAGCGAGGCATACAGACACTTGACCGGATTCCAACGCGCAAAGATCACCAGTGCGACGGCCATTAGACCTTGCCCGCTGGATAGCCCCTCGTTCCAACTACCGGGATAAAACAAAGACAAGAAAGAACCACCGATGCCGGCGAGAAAGCCACCCGCCATCGTCGCCAGCATGCGCACTCGGTTCACGTCGTAGCCCATGGCGCGCGCCGCTTCGGCGCTCTCACCGACGGTCCGTACGATCAGCCCCCAGCGAGTACGCTGCAGCGCAAAGCTGACCGCCGGAGCGAGCAGCACTCCGAGCAGAAACAGAACGTTTACCCGCAATGCGTCCTGGATTTGAGGCGTGTCGCTCCAGAAGCCCAAGGGGATCGCCGGCAAGTGAGGTGCGCTCGGTTGAATCAGCGGTTTGCCCAGAAAAAATGCCAGGCCGCAGCCGAACAGCATCAGGCCAATGCCGACCGCGATGTCATTGACGCGCGGACGACTGCACAAAAAGCCGTGCAGCGCGCCGAACAGCACCCCCACCAAGCCGGCAGCGAGCACGCCCAGCCAAGGTGAGCCGGTCAGATACGAACACCCGTAGCCGACCATGGCACCCATCACCAGCGTGCCTTCGAGGCCGAGGTTCACCCGGCCGCTGCGCTCGGTAATGCACTCACCCAAGCTGACGAAAATGAAGGGCGTGCTGACGCGGATGGCGCCCGCCAGCACGGCCACCGGTACGCCCCAAGCACCGAGTTCGGCGGACATTAGGCGGTCACCCCTACCGCAGGGGCTTTGGGGGGCGTTCTGCGGCGCGCAAAGCTCCACAGGTCGAGCTTGCCGTACAGGGTTTCACTCACCAGGATGACCATGAACAGAATCCCTTGCAGCACGTTCACGCTGGCATCGGGCAGGTTGAAATTTCGCTGCAGGAGGCCGCCGCTCGCGCCGATGCCCCCGAGCAAGAGCGCGACCGGAATCACGCCGAGCGGATTTTGTCGTGCCACGAAGGCCACCAAGATCCCCGTGTAACCGTAGCCGGCGACGAGCGATGCATTGGCGCGACCGTGCACCGCTGCCACTTCGATCATGCCCGCGGTGCCTGCAGCTGCACCAGCCAGAAAACAGGTCAACACCATCAAGCGCCGGACAGGCAGGCCGCTCAATAGTGCTGCCCGCATGTTGCCGCCGGTCATCGACGCCGCAAATCCGAAGACGGTGCGCTTCATCAATACGAAGCTCACGAGACAGGCGATCAGCCCGTAAACCAGACCCCAGTGGACATCCAGCCCCGGAATGGGGCCGAGCATGTTCACTTCGCCGATGTGACGGGTCGCGGGCTTGTTCAGGCTCTCTGGATCGCGCAGAGCGCCTTCCACCAAGTGGTTCATCAACGCGATCGCGATGTAAGACATCAACAAGCTGCTGATGGTCTCGCTCACGCCGCGGTAGGCTCGAAGCACGCCGACCAACGCAATCCACAGCCCACCCGCGATCGCGCCCGCGAAAAACATCGCGGTGAGCACGGTGTAGGGGCTGGAACCGCGCATGGCCAAGCCCGCTACGGCCGCGGCGACACCACCGACCACGAGCGCCCCTTCACCACCGATCACCAACAGACCGAGCTGCATTGGCAGCGCGGTACACAACGCAGTCAGCATCAAGGGCGCCGAGCGCTGCAGTGTGTTTTGAAAGGAGAAGGAAGTGCCGAACGCGCCGCGGAACATCACTTCGTACACGTCCAGCGGGTTCAGACCATCCAAGAGCAGGAACCCGCCGAACAACAGCAACGTCGCGAGGATCGCCGCCAGCGAGATCAGCGGCGGCTCGAACTTCTTCAGCAAGCTGGTTCGAGCCGCACGGTCGTTCACGGCCGCGAGTCGGGTGCTCGGTGCTTGGCCGCTCGCCCCTGCCGGGCTGGTCGGCACGGGCGAGGCCGCACTCATGTCAGTGAACCGAGCCCTTCACCCCGTCGACGAGGTAGCCCATGCTCTCGAGCGCGATGTCCCGCTGGGCGAGCTTGGCGCCCGCCGCAACGATCTCTTTGCCTGCGTTGTCCTTCAGCGGACCCGAGTAGATGACCATGCTGCCGTCCATGAACTTGGCTTTGGCTTCGTCGGCCTTCTTCTTCGCGTCTTCGGAGACGGCCGCGCCGTACGGCGACATCTTGATGAAGCCCTCTTTGAAACCGCCGCGCACCAAGTGTTCCCAGGCCTCACCCTTTTGGATCTTGGTGACGTAATCCTTGTACACGGTCTCCCAGTTCCATTCCGCGCCGGTCAGGTAGCCCTTGGGCGCGAGGGCGGCCTGGCTCGCGTGGTAGCCGGTGCTGAAGATGCCGCGGCGCTCCGCAGTTTCGATCACGACCTTGGGCGAATCGACGTGCGCGGTGAGCACGTCCGCACCTTGATCGATGAGACTGTTGGAGGCTTCCGCCTCTTTCACCGGCATCGACCAATCACCCGTGAAAATCACGCTCATCGTGACTTTGGGGTTCACGGATTTGGCGCCCAAAGTGTACGAGTTGATATTGCGGAGGACCTGCGGAATCGGCTTGGCGGCCACGAAACCGAGCTTGTTGGTCTTGGTAGTGAGGCCCGCGACGATGCCCGCAACGTACTCGGCTTCGTCGATGTAGCCGAAGTAGCTGCCCACGTTCTTGGGGTGCTTGGCTGGGTCGTACAGACCGCCGCAATGTAAAAACGTCACCTTGGGATACTTTTCCGCCATCTTCAGGATGTGCGGATCGAAGTAACCGAACGAGGTCGGAAATAGCACGCTCGCGCCATCCAGATTGATCATGCTCTCCATGGTCTTCTGAACATCGAGCGTTTCGGGAACGTTCTCCTCTTCCCGAATCTTGATGCCCATGCTGCTGAGCGTTTTCGCGCCCTCGGCATGTGCTTGGTTGTAGCCGTAGTCGCTTTTGGAGCCGACGTAGATGAAGCCGGCAGTAAACTGCTTCTCCGGCGCAGGCGCCGCGGCTGCAGCTGGGGAGCCCGAGGCCACCGGCGCCGCCGCAGTATCCGTCTTCTTGCCGCAATTGAGCAGCGAGAGCGCAGCCACCATCAGCCCCGCCGCGGAGACGAAGCCTCGTCGTGAACCCAACCCCTGACGAGTCTCGTACTTCATACCCATGCGCGCATCCTCTTCCTGGCCGTGTTTCCTGGCCATTTCACAAATAAGTCGGCCGCACGCGGCCTACCAAAACAAAGCTAGATTCTTATGGGGGGCAGAAGGGCCCAGCGCCGCGCGCCAGGCCCTTCGCCAAAGCCAGCGAGTTACTTCTGTAGCTGAATGCCGGCAAATACGGAGTTGGCCTGCGCGTCCGCGCCGTCCGATGAGTGTGAAACACCGAGGACCATCTTGGTGGAATAGCCGTCCACGTAATACGCGACCTGACCGTCGATCATGGTCACGGTGTTGCCGTTACCGCCGTCGGCAACGTCCTTCATCTTCGCCTGTTGGACACGAACCAACGGTTGGAACTTGCTGATCAGGTAGCTGGCCAAGCCCATGTACGAAAAGTTCATGCTTTGGCCGTCACCCACGTACTTGTAGAACGCGCCTTCGATGTCGAGCACGCCAGCTGCCTTGAAGTCCTTCTCGAACAAGGCGTCAGCGAGGACCATGCCGTAGTCTGCCCGGCCGTCAGACGCGGGAGCGTATGTGTCGCCGTTCTTCTGATATTGGCCGCCCAAGCCGAGCGCGAGGATGTCTTTGCCGAGGTAGGTGCTGCTGCCGTAGTAGCCCGGCTCCGGGCTGAGCAGACTCAGCGCCAAGCGACCGCTGATCAGCGGCTTCTGAGCGGCGTCGAACATGTTGTAGGCGCCCAAGTAGTACTTGAACATCCCACCACCGGCTTGGCCCCAAACCGTGGCGCCGTCGTTACGACCGTAGGGCCCTTCTTTCGGACCCACGACGGCGTAGGGATTCCCTTGCGGACCGAGGAACAGCGGATAGATCCAGGGCGCCATGAAGTAGGGGCCGCTGAAATTGGAGCGATCTGAGGCCACGAGCATGCGGCCAACCCAGATGTTGAAGGCCGGATCGGGCTCGTACTGCGCGATCAAGTCCATCACCGCGAGGGTGCCCGTAATGCTACCGCCGGGCGGATTGGGGGCCACGAAGGACCCACCGTCCGGGGCGCCGTAGCTTGCCGCAAAGTTCGCGGTCCAGGACATGCCTTTGCGCATCGTGTTGCTGAAGTGCAGCTCTGCTTCACCACCCATGCCGATGCCGTCGAGCTTCTTCGGATTGGAGGCGTTCTGCATGGCGAATCCGGTGCGCATCCAAACACCCATGTTGATGTGCTTGTACGTCTCGGCGTCTGGATCCACGGGGGCGGGGGGTGCCTCTGGGGGCGGAGCGTCCGCGGGCACCGCGGCTGCGGCTGGCGGCGCCGGAACGGCGGGCGTGACCACTGCGGGGGCGTCCGCGACGGCCGGAGGAGCCGGCGAACCTGCCACCGGGGCGGGCGGCGCTGCAGGCGCAGCTGCTGCCGGAACGACGGGCGCCGCCGCAGGCGCGGGAGGAGGCGGCGGAGGCGCGGCTTGCGCGCTCGCCAAACCCGAATACAGCGAAGGCAGCGCCGTCGCGGCGATCACGAGGGACCGCTTCGCAAAGCTATTTCCGAAGGTCGCTTTCATATTTTCTCCTAAATCAGTTTCCAACCAAGTTTTAGCGATGTGCTGTAAGGGAACACACGCCGCCTCTGCCAGTGCACACCCGTTTACATTGCTAAGTATGAACACCGTGTTTCGGGTGAAGTAAAAAACGCATTCGACATCAATGAACGAACGGTTTCCGAGCGTCCCGACCCGAGCCCCTCACACACGCCTGGCACCACAAAGGATTTGGAACGGGGGGACGACGCGAGTGACCGGCTTGGATCATCGAAGTGCGCAAAGGACGACGCAGCACGCGGCCGAGTGGTCGGAAGTCTGACGCACAGCGGCTACATTCGTGCATCTCAGGCCAACGCAGCGAGAATCTTGTTCGAGTCGGAAACCCAGCCGAAAATCCCACCCTGGGCTTTGATCATCTTCAGGCCCATCTGATGGAACTCGGGAAAATACGAGGCGCAACAATCACCGGGCACGATGCACTTGAAACCCCGATCGTTGGCTTCGCGCACGGTCGTGTGGACGCAGACCTCGGTCGTGACCCCGCAAATGACTAGGCTTTCAATGCCTTTGTGCAGCAGAATCGAATAGAGGTCCGTGGCATAGAATGCTCCCTTGCCCGGCTTGTCGATCACCGGCTCGCCCGCAATCGGATAGAGCTCTGGAATGATGTCGTGGCCGGCTTCTCCGCGGATCAGGATACGGCCCATTGGCCCCTCGGCACCGATGCGAGTCGCCGGGTCGCCGCGCTCGACCTTGGCTTTGGGCGCGTCGCTCAAATCCGGGCGGTGCCCCTCACGGGTGTGGATTACGAGCATCTTGCGCCTGCGCACGCCCTCCAGCAGGGCCTTGATCGGCCCGACGGCTGCGCCGAGCAAGGAGACGTCATTGCCGAGCGATTCGCCAAAGCCACCGGGCTCCAAGAAATCACGCTGCATGTCGATCACGATCACCGCCGTGCGCTCGGGATTGATTGCGATAGCCTCTGGTTCAGCGTCGACGATGGTAGCCATGAGGACCTTTCTCGCGGGCAGCGCGATTCATCTGAATTCGGTGGTCAAGTTAGCGAGCCGGGGTTTCGGTCGCTTTTCGTGGTCGTAAAATGCGCTCGAACCAGCAGGTTTTGCGCTCAATCGATGAAAAGAGCGCGTCTTTATTGATCTCACCCCGTTCGCGCCACGCGCTCGCTGGCGCATGGCTTCGCGACGCGGAGGTTGCGATCGCGTTGGCCGAGTTCGACCCGACGCCGCTCCGTGCTTCGACAGAGCAGCGATGCGCGCCGCGTAGCAATCAGCCACGTTGCACGCGCGAGCGAGGCGAGCTGGCGGCATAATGCGCCGAAAATGCCGTCGAATTGGCAGACAACGGTCTGGCATCACAATTGCGAGGTGGGGGCCTAAACGGAGGTCCTCAGTCCATGAAACTCATGTCTCTCGGCAAGCAGCCGCAGCCCCCTTCAGCCCTCGAGCTACTCAAAACCCAACACGAAGAGGTCAAGGTACTCTTCAAGCGCATCGAGAAAGCCAGTACTCGCGCGGCCAAGACCAAACTCTTCGACGAGTTGGCGGCGAACCTCGCAGCGCACGACGCCATCGAGCGCGAGATCTTCTATCCGGCTTGCGAGAAGGCCCTGGGCATGATCGACCTTTTGGGCGAGGCGCTCGTCGAGCACGGAGTGGTCGAATTCAGCCTGTATCAGGCAGACCAGGCCCGCAAGGACAAGGACTTTTCTTTCAAGTGCCAAGTGCTGAGCGAGATTGTCGAGCACCACGTGAAAGAAGAAGAATCGGACTTCTTCCCCAAGGTGCAAAAGGCGCTCGGCAAGGAGAAGCTGCTCGAGCTCGGCGCACGCATGCAAGCGCGCTTCGAGCAAGCCAAGGCCAAGGATTACCACGGCGCCTTGAACAGCAACTTGAAGCAGGTGTTGGCCGGCGCGTTGAAGCCGTCCAAGCGCGGCAGCTCGAGTCGCAAGGCACCGGCGCTGCCGTCCGGCAAGCGCCGCAAAGCGGCCGCTTAGCGCCGCTTGACGCGGCTATAGCCGCCCAGGTTCGGCTGGCTGATGTACAGCCACAGCGTCTTGGCCCAGGAGCTGTGGCTGTACAGTGAATCGTAGTACTCGGGCGCAAGCGCGCGCAGTTCAGCCAAACGCGAGCCCGCGATGTACGGAAAATCGTGATGCTCGTTGTGGTAGCCGACATTGAACGTCAGGCGATTCAAGGGACCGTAATACGAGTAGGTCTCCTGTCCTTCGCGAAACACGTAGTGCTCGGAGATGTAGTGGCCTGCTACCGGGTGCAACCCCATCACGATCAGCGAACTGATGGGCAGGTAGGCCAACGCTTTTGCCCCCCAGAAATGTAGGATCAGCAGGTTGAACACGATCTGCAGCGCGAGGTTGCCGAGCTCGGCGGCCGAGGGGCGCTTGGGGTGGACGAAGAGTGGCCGCAGCGCATAGGCAAAGCCCTGACCGAGCACCCACAGCAGCTTGAACGGGGCTCGGAATGGTCCGCTCAACACCCGCCCCTCGAGTTCGGTCGGTAGGTCGGTGTCGATGCCCTGCTCGCCCTGATGAACGTGGTGGAGCAGGTGGTAATAGCGAAACGTCTCGGCGACCGGCACGCCCACGGGCAAGTTCACGAACCACGCGAACAACCGGTTTTGCCATGGCTTTTGAAAGGCCAAATTGTGGCTCAGCTCGTGAATAGCCAAGAGCAAAGCTTGGTTGATCACCCCGCCGAAGGCATAAGCGGCGAGCACGAGCACCCACCAGGCGGCATCCCGCAAACAATAGGCGCTCGCCAGCTGGAGCACGACCAATAGGGTACAGATGTATTTCGTGCGCGGGCAAGGGCCGTAGAGCCGCTTGATTTGCGGATACCTCTGGAGCATCTCGCGTCTACGCGCGGCGTGTGGCTCGGGCTCAGTCGACCAGACGAAGCCCGGTTCGACTCGATCGGTCCGCGAGCTCGACACAGCCGTCGGACGCGAAACACGCGACGGACCCGATTCCGGAACAGGTTGGCTAGCCACGGCAGACATTGTCCACCGTCCATGGCTCGCGGTCGATGCCGAGCGCTGAGAAGCCGTCGAATTCGCAAAAATCTCTAGTAAACGCCGGACAAGGGTGCGCATCGTCGAGCTTCGTGAGCAAGGAGACGCCGTGATTGAACCGACCCTATCGGAGCTGGCTAGCGCCACGAACATCGTCTGGATCTTGATCTGCGGCTTCTTGGCGCTGTTCATGCAGGCGGGCTTCGCGCTCGTCGAAACCGGCCTGTGTCGAAAAAAGAACGCGGCCTACGTGATGTCGATGAATTTCCTGGTCTACGCGATCGGGATTCTCGGGTTTTGGGCGCTCGGGTTCGGCTTCCAGATGGGCGGAGTCGGCGAGCTCGCAACCCTCGGAGGTGACGCCACGCTCTCGCGCGAATTCGTGATCCAGATCGGTGGCAAGTCGTTTGGGCTGTTCGGCACTCAAGGCTTTTTCCTCACCTTCGCCAACTTCACCCCCGCAATCGCTGCGTTGTTTTTGTTCCAGATGGTGTTCATGGACACCGCGGCCACGATTCCGACGGGGGCCCTCGCGGAGCGCTGGAAGTTCATCTCCTTCGTCCTGTTCAGCTTCGCGATCTCCACCGTGATTTATCCGATTTATGCCAACTGGGTTTGGGGCGGCGGCTGGCTTGCCAAGCTGGGGGTGAACTATCACCTCGGGCACGGGCACGTGGACTTTGCAGGCAGCTCGGTCGTGCACCTCACTGGGGGAGTCGCTGCGCTGGTCGGCGCAAAGATGCTCGGCCCGCGCATCGGCAAGTATGATCGCTTCGGCAAGGCACAACCCATCCCCGGGCACAACATTCCGATGGCGCTGCTGGGCACGTTCATTCTCGCCTTCGGCTGGTTCGGCTTCAACGCGGGCTCCACGTTGGCCGGCACGGACACGCGCATCGCAATCGTCGCAGTGAACACCATGCTGGCTTCGGCAGCTGGCGCCTTCAGCGCTGCGCTCTTCGTTTGGATCCGCTACGGCAAGCCAGACCCCACCTGGCTCGGCAACGGGCTCCTCGCCGGCTTGGTCGCGATCACGGCGCCCTGCGCATTCGTCGGCGCTCCGGAAGCCGTCTTGATCGGCGCCGTCGCCGGCGTGCTGGTGATCGTGTCCGCGAACGTGCTCGAAAACACGCTCAAAGTGGACGACCCAGTGGGCGCTGCGAGCGTACACGGCGTATGCGGGATTTGGGGTACACTCAGCCTGGGGTTGTTCGCCAACGGCAGCTATGGCGATGGCCTCAACGGCGTTGCAGGCAAAGTGACGGGCTCACTGTTCGGCGATTCGTCGCAGCTGCTCGCGCAGTGCGTCGGCGTGGTCACGAACGTCGTGTACGTGGGCCTAATGACGGCAGCCACGTTTTGGGTGATAAACAGGCTAGTCGGCAATCGCGTCTCCGCCGAGGACGAAGTGAGCGGCTTGGACATGCCCGAAATGGGAGTCCTGGCCTACCCAGACGACGCGCACACGATCGAGCCTTGATCCCACGGCGGCGAGCTCGCTCTCGCGCGCCGGCGCCGCGCTCAGCGCCCAGACAGGAACGGCAAGCGCTGGAACAACCACTCAGGGGTGTTCTTCACGATCGGCATGGTGGCGCGCCAGAAGGAGGGCACGTACGCCTCGGAGACCTCGGCGTCGAGCGCGTGCAGGATGGATCGTGCCACGGATTGCGGCTTACCGAATAAAATGTGCTTTTTGTGGTCACGGGTCATCGGCGTGTCGACTGGCCCCAGCTTCAGCGTCGTAACGCTGACTCCGGACGCATACAGGCGTGTGCGCAGGCCCTGCAGGTAGATGTTCAGCGCGCCTTTGGCCGCGCCATACGTGTAGTTGCGCGGTCGTCCACGCTCCCCCGCGACCGAGGTGATGACGCCGAGCGAGCCGGCCTTGGCCTGTTCCAGATGGTTGGCGAGCGGGATCAGCAGCGAAACGACGCTCGTGAAATTCACGCGCAAGATGCGTTCGGCTTCGCCGAAGTTCTGCTCACTGGCCAACTGATCGCCGAGATCCCCATGAGCGATCAATACGCAATCGACGCGGCCGAGCGCGGACAATGCTCGGTTCACGCAGTCCTCGTTTTGGTCGAGTTGGGCGAAGTCGGCTGTCTGAGTCGAGACCTGGGCGGGAGCACAGCGGCGCGCAACTTCAGCCAACTTGTCTGGGTTCCGACCGACCAAATGAAGCCGATCGCCGCGCGCGGCGCACAACACGGCCACTTCCGCAGCCACGGCCGAAGTGGCGCCCAGGATCAACACCTGCCGGGTAGCTGACGAGGAAGCAGACATCAGAAGCCGATCTTGCGCATGACGAAGCGCGGCAGACAGCGAATCACGAACATCACCAGCGCCCAAATGCCAGGCGTGTAGAGCACTGGCTTGTGCTTGTCCATCGCGCGCACTACATCGCGGGCGACTTGATCGGGCTCACCGGCAAACGGCGGCGGCTTGAGGCCCGCGGTCATCCCGGTCTTGACGAAGCCCGGTTTGACGCACAGCACGTGAAGCCCGGCTTCGTGATACTTGTGGTCGAGCGCCTCCAGATAAATCGACAAGCCTGCCTTGGCAGAACCGTAGATTGCCACCGGCTTTCGACCGCGATCGCCGGCCACGGAAGAGAACACTGTCAGCCGCCCGCCGCCGCGCGCGAGCAGGCGTTTTCGCACGTGCTCGCAAAATACCAAGGTGTTCGCGTAGTCGAGCGTCACCAGTTTGCGTGTGAGCTCGATATCCGACTCGAGCGCATCTTGGGTGGCAAACATCGCGGCCGTCACCACCACGGTGTCGAAGTTTCCGAGTGTGGCATCCGCGGCGTCGAGAGCCGCCGCAAAGCCCTCGGGGGCTGCCAGGTCGCACAAGGCATGGCCGACCATCACGCCCGCGGGATGATGCGCTTTCAAATCAGCCGCGCTGCGCACGAGCTCGTCTTGCTCGTTACCCAGCAGGAACACGCTATCGCCGCGCTCCACCAGGCGACGCGCAATCGCGCGACCCATACCGCTCGTGCCACCAAAAACGATTGCTTTCATGCGCTGTCGCGCGGGACGCTATGCCGGAACATCCGGCCCTGCAAGCCGGCAATTGTGGGCGTCAGTTCGCTAGCCGCACCGCGGGCGTCCAGGCGCGTTTGCCGTCCGGAAGCTCGACGCGCGCTCGCACGTAGCCCTCGTCGCCACGCAATACGTAGACCGCGGGGCCTTCACTCAGCGCGGTGTGGCGCGCGAGCTCACGGCCTCCCATGCCGATGAACACCACGCTTGCACGGGGCTGAACGGGCTCTACCTCGTATTGCCGATCGCGCACCGCGATGCGACGAAGTTCGATGCCTGTCGACGAGTAGAGCTGCCCCTGAGCCATCGCCGCACAGATCGCGCTGGCGTCGGTCACTTCGCCGAACGTCGAAATCCAGGCCCGGCCCGGGGTTGCCGGAGGGTCGCTCGAGACGTCGATGTGGTGCTCGTCGTCGACGCCCACACCCATGAAATCGGCACCGGCCTCGAGAGCGCTGTCCCACAGGGCTTCGTGCGACGGGTGGTCCGCGTCGCCAGCGGAGTGCACATAGGGGTGACCGCTGGCGATCTCGAGCAGAGCGGCGTCCCGAGCGTCCGAGACATCCGCCGCGGAGAGCGCCCAATCGAAGTTTGGATGGTTGACCAGCGCCACACCGCCCTGGTGGCGCACCGCACCGATGCCGTTGGAGAGCGCGGCGGCTGCGCTGCCGAAGCTGCCGCCCGGGATTCGGTTCTTGATGCACAGCCCGTTGACGTGCACTTGGCGCCCCTTACCCGTCATCGTGATCTCCTCGCCAGAGATCAGGACGAAACCGGGCTCTTGCAGCGAAGCGTAGCGCGCTGGGCGCGACAGCAGATTGTGATCGGTCAGGGCCAAAAACTGATAGCCGTGACTGCGATACCAGGCGATCGTGTGCTCCGGGCTGCTTCCGCCGTCGCTCAAGGTCGTGTGCGTATGCACGTTGCCTTTTTGAAAATGCGAGACGTCGAACGTCCTTGCGAACCGCGGTTGAACCGATGCGTTCGCCGAATCCCCCATGGTGTGCGGGAACTGCGGCTCGCCTTCCGCGCCAAAGCCGAGCCCACTGAGCAGACCCAGCGCGCCAATCAGAGTCGTGGTGATGCCTCGGCGGTGCGTTGACAGTGACATGTGCTTCGGGCAGCCAAGTACGGCCGCGACCCCCGAGTACTATAGCGCGTACCTGGAACTGCCCCCAATCGACTGCCGCGCAGGCCGGGCGCGGGCCGGGCGCAGGCCGCGCCAGCCCGGATGGAACTCGCGGCCAATGCTGGAAATTGCGTCCCACCGGCTCGCGCTCGGCCTGATTCAGCGATAATCTGCAAGCGCGCCGTGAACCTGACGATCATCCGTAAGCTGCTTTCGCCCGACCTTCTCGCCCAAATTCACGAGCGCCTCGCCAAAGCCAGGTGGGTGGATGGCCTGCTCACCGCGGGTCCGACCGCGGCGCGGGTCAAACGAAACCTGCAGCTCGAACCGGGGCCGGACGCACAGGAACTCGCAGAGCTGGTCAAGAAGGCTCTGCTCGCCAACGACAAATTTCCCCCGCTAGCCCTCCCCCGCCGGCTGACGCCGATCCTATTTAGTCGTTACGAGAACGGCATGGAATACGGGCCGCACACCGACGATGCCGTGCGCAGTCGCGATGGCATCCGAACGGATCTAGCAGCCACGCTGTTCCTGTCCGATCCGGAGAGTTACGAAGGAGGAGAGCTTGTCGTGAACAGTAGTGCGGTCAAGCCCGCCGCCGGGGATCTGGTGCTCTATCCAGCGACCACCGTGCATCGCGTAGCGCCGGTGACTCGAGGCGTGCGGCTGGCTGCGGTGCTTTGGGTCCAAAGCCTAGTTCGAAGCCAAGAGCAACGCGAGTTACTGATGGCGCTGCACGGGGCAATCGCTCGCTTGGACGGTCACCCTGCTTCGGTCAGCGTCGAGGCCGTGCAGCAGAATCTGCTCCGCATGTGGGCAGAACCGTAGCCACGGCGAGGAAACGAGTTCACGGACAAATGCCATTCGTGTACGGCACACCGACTGCCCCGGCGCTGACCCAGTTCAAGATCGTGGTCTTGTCCGCGGCGGCGAGCACCAAGCCCGAACTCGGTGGGGGCATCTGATTATTGTTGAGCTTGTCGTAGAGCTTCGCTTTGATCTCGGGACTCGAGACGTCCGCGTAAGTCAGGAACTGGACGGGGGCACCATTC
>Ga0164308_10000509_pt1 | contig 21264 bp, 18 predicted proteins | sample Whisoiple_246_MG_FD_109983 | JGI IMG/M metagenome (GOLD analysis project Ga0164308, IMG submission 109983) | Soil microbial communities amended with fresh organic matter from upstate New York, USA - Whitman soil sample_246_MG | ecosystem: Environmental > Terrestrial > Soil > Unclassified >...
AGTACTGATCGAGCGCGTCGCCTCATGGCAGAGTTAACGACGGCGCAGCGCAGTAAGATCCGCCGGCTGAGTCAGCCGAAGGAGCTCGCTCCTGACGAAGAGGGCGGCGAGCTCAACATCGTCCCGTTCTTGGACATCATCATGAACATCCTGATCTTCGTCCTCGCGACGGTGGCAGTGACGTTCACGGCGACGATCGACACCACACCGCCCGCAAGCAAGAGCTCGGGCGTCCGCGCCGAGGTGCCGTCGGAGGCGCTCAATCTAACCGTCTTGATCGTCAACGACGGATTTTCGCTCAAGGCGGCGGGCGGCAACATCGCTCCGGGTTGTCAGGGCCCGGGCGCTGGCATTGCCATCCCGCTGAAGAACGGAAAATACGACCTCGAAGGGCTCACCGCCTGCGCGTCTCACCTCAAGAAAGCCTCCCCGGATTTCGCGGACGAGAATCAGGTCTACATCACCGGTAACTTCGGGACCGACTACCAAACGATCATAGACGTGATCGACGCACTCCGAGCCGACGCGCAGGGCGAAGCCCTGTTCGAAAACGTCAATTTCAAGGTGCCCAAATGACCGAAGCAGCCCCGCCTGGCGGATCGCCGCCCGGCCCCGCACCCGCGCCGGCCCCCAAGGCGTCGATCGTCACCTACAAAGCCGCGCTCCGAAGAGCGATTCGCCGGAACGCTCACGAGCCGGAAATCAACTTCCTCAACATCACCGCGATGCTCGACATCATGACCATCATCTTGGTCTTCTTGTTGAAGACGCTCGGTGAGTCGAGCGCGGCGGTGCCCCAGAGCGACGACTTGAAGCTGCCGGTTTCAATCGTCAAAACGCCGCCCGGACAAGAGGGCGTGCTGGTCACGATCTCCAAGAGCCAAATCATCGTCGGCGACGCAAAGGTGCTGACCCTGCCCGGCCGTGAATCGACCGCGCAGACCGGCGTTGGCGCGCGCTACAAGCGTGGCGGTCCCAACGACATGTACATCGTGCCGCTCGGTAGCGCACTGCAGTCTGCGCGCCGCACCGACAAGGCCATCCGCGCCGCGAAAGGCCTCGATCCGTCTTCGTCAGAAGCGATCATCATCGCTGACCAGACCACGCCCTACCGGCTATTCATCGAGGTCCTCTTCACCCTCGGCCAGAGCGAATTCGGCAAGTATCACCTGATGGTGATGCAGGGTAAAAAGAAGTGAGTTCGTGAGGGGTTGAGCGTTAACCGCTCATCCCTCTCCTTGCTTCTTCGAGCTCTCGCGCGGCTGAGGGCGGTGGCGCCCTTGGCGCTTGCGACTGTGTGCCTCACGAACTCACGAAAACGTCACGCATCGGCAACGGAGGCGCGCTGTGAGGTGCGCGGCTGGATCGCGAGCGCCCACCCCCTCTCGCTTCGCTCGAGCGACCGCGCGGTCTTTCGAGCTGGAAGGAGCGAGTCGCGCCCAGAGAGGAAGCCGATTTTACCCGGGAGTTCACTCGGGAGACAGCGGCCGGCCGCGACGAGCCGGGCTCGTTCCGGCCCTAAAACCTGGCGCTTGCGCCGGCCTAGAATCCCGTGCTACACCCCATCCACTCTGGCGCACGGGTGCTGCCTAGAGCCACGCGGTGGGTCTCAGGGGTTTTCCTGAACCTGACCGTGTGACTCGGATCCGCCATTTCGTTGGGCGGTTCAACCAGCGGCCGTTTTTTGCGTAGCCCGCATCGAAGCGCGTGTCCTGTGGCCGCCGGAGCGTAGGGCGCCTACGCGCGCCGCGGAAACCGATCGTGATTGAACTCGGGCTAGTCGTCGGAATCGACGTGGTTGGGCTGATGCTTGCGCTGCTGATGTGGCGCGGCGTATCCGTGCGCGACGCGGGCCCGACCGCCCTTCGCCGTTTGGGCAGCGCGCTCGAGCGAGCGGCTCGTGCTTTCCTTTGGCAAGAATACCGGCTGATCGGCATTGCCATTTTTGCGCTGCTCCTCCCGACCGTGATCTCGAGTGCCACGCTCGATGTCGGGGCCGGCCCGGTGAGTCGCATGGGCGTCGCATTTTGGGGCGCAGCGGGACTCTGTCTGGGGGCCCTGGGCGGTACGCTCGCCGGATACGTCGGGACGGTGCTGGCGGTGCGCGGCAGCGTGCGCGCGGCGGCGGCGGCCGCGAGCAGTCTCGATGGCGCGCTGGGCGCGGCGATGCGAGCCGCAGGCGCTGCGACCTTGCTCGGCGAGAGCTTGAGCAGCGTCTTGGTTGCCGCCTTGTTCGGACTCTCGTTTGCGATTCAAGGAGGCTTTGCGCTGCCGAGTGAGCAAGCCCTGCCCTTGGTTCGGAATGTGGTGCTGCTGCTCCCGTGCTTTGCGCTCGGAGCGAGCGTGAGCGCGCTGGTTCTGCAGCGCGGCGGCGGCGCCTTTCACGCGGCGGGTGGAGTGGGTTCCGACCAAGCGGGGGAACGCGATGCCGGCTTGGATCACGACGACGCACGCAACCCCGCGGTGATTGCGGAGCTGGTGGGCGATCACGTCGGGGCGTCCGCCACGCGCAGCGTCGATGGATTTGCTTCGGCCAGCGTGGCCAACGTCGCAGCGTTGCTGATCGGCGCGACCCTGACCAGCGCAACCCCTGGGGGTGATGTGCTGCTCTTGCCAGTGCTGCCTTTGGTGGTGCGCGCCTTCGGCGCGATTGCCTCGGCCTTCGGCGTCATCTTGGTGCGTGGCGACGAAACCAGCAGCCTCGGGTCTGCGCTGCTGCGCGGCTACCTGTCGACCGCTGCGATCGCTGTGTCTGGCTTGTGGGGCATCAGCTACTGGCTGTTCGGCGAGCATTTTTTGCCCGTTTTTGCGAGCGGGGCCCTCGGCTTGCTGGTCGTGTTGCTGGCAGCACACGCACTCTTGCTGCGGGTCGGGCGACGCAGCAGTTCCATGCGCGACAGCAGCGATGCCTTGCGCGTCGGTGGCGGCGCGTTGGTCGCCGCCGGCCTCGGCGCGGGCCTGGAAACCGCACTGTTGCCGGTTTCGATCTTCGGCCTCGGGATCGCCGCGGCGGTGGGCATCGGGTCACACGGCGGTCTGGGCTCGGGCGTCGAGCTGAGCCTGTTGATGTTCACTCTGGCTGCGATTTCGGCTTCGCCGTTCGTATCGGCCGTGGCCATGCTCGGCTCGATCGCCGACGGCGCGCGCGGGGTCGTCAATATGAGCAACGCCGACAGTGAGTCGAAACGCCGTTCGACCCGGCTCGACGACGCGGGCTTCCTGGGCGGCGCCGTGGCTCGGCGCTACGCGCTGTTCTCGGGCGCGCTCTCGTCCTTGCTGATGGCCTGGGCGATCGCAGGGAGTGGACGGGCGTTCGTCGCCAGTAGCTCGCCCTCCCCTTCCCTGATCACCACTTCGGTCTTAGCTTGGTGTGGAGCGCTCGGCGCAGCAGTGGTCCTCGGCTACGCGGGTTCCGTAGCGCGGGCGGCGGTCCGCGGCGCACGCGAGGTTTCGGCCGAAGTGGAGCGGCAACTGCGCGGCTTCCCGCGCGAGCATGGCATCGCTCAAGTGCCTGCTGAATATACCCCGAGCTACAAGAGCTGTGTGGAGTTGACGACCACGGTGGCGCTCCGCCGCGCACTATTGCCGATGGCCGCGGGCATCGCGGCACCCGTGTTGCTCGGGCTCGGCTTGCGCCTGTCATTTGGCGGCCTGTCGCGTGAGCTCGTCGCGCAGGGGCTGAGTTGGTTCGTCATCGTCGCGACTTTGACGGGGCTCACGGTCGCGCTCGCCGTCGATGCGACGCGAGCCGTGCTCGGCAGCGTGAGGCGCGCCAATCGCGGTCGCGAGAGCGGCTACGGCTTTGCAACATCGATCACCGCCGATGCTTTGTCGGACATTTTCGGCAACGCAGCGGCTCCTGCACTGCAACTGCTGATCAAAGCGACGGCTGCCGCCGCGCTGATCATTACGCCATTTTTGCTGTGAGTTTTTCGAGCTCGCCGCGCGAGCTCTCCATTCGAAACCTTGAAATTTGCCATGAACGAAATGCCGTCATCCCTAGATTCTCAACGAGGCAGCCTTGTCGTCGCTGTCTGACGCCCTCTCCACGCTGTCCGACCGTGGCCTTCGCCGTCTGCTCGGCGCGCGCACCTTTCTTCGTGGTCTCGACTACGAGAAGCGCAAAGTCGTGGAGGAGGTCAGCGTCAATGAAGCGAGCGCGCAGGGCCGAGTCAAAGGTTCCGATCCGGACCCGTACGAGGTAGCGATTCGGCTCGGTGGGGAGGGCATCACCTCGAGCTGCACCTGTCCTGCTTTCCAAAAGACCAACCAACATTGCAAACACGTGGCAGCCTTGCTGATCACCGTGCGCAACAAGGCGCGCTCGGCGTTGCCGCGCCGCGAGGCGCCGGCACAGCCGCCGCCCCAACCCGTGCACGCGGTCGCGCCGCAGCAGCTCGGCAACAATGGTGCTGCGAATAGCGTCGACGGCAAAGGCGGCAGGCGCAGGGACCGACGACGACGGCAACAGCAGCAAGTGCCGCAATTGCCGACGCCGGTCAACCACTACGCTCCCCACGCCGCCCCGCCCCCCGCAGACTTGAGCGCTCGACCGACGGGCATCGGCGCATGGCTCGCGCCCGAAGGCACGCAACGGACGCTGCACTTGGAGTTCCGCGTACACGTGCGCCAAGGCGGCTTGACCGTGACCGTGCTCGACATCGACAGCCGCACTCCGCTTTTGCCGAGCGTGGCGTTGAACTGGCAAGGCGTCACGCCCACCGCGGATCGCAACGCGCTGCGCGTGCTAACTCGCTTCGAGAGCGGCAATCCCCGTCATCCCGCGGTGGATATCCGCGGTGAAGACGCCTCGGAGTTGCTCCCGCTCTTGCGCAATCGCCGAGTGTTGCTCGAACCCGCGCTGATGCAGCTGCGCTTCGCCGAAGAATCACTGCGCCCGCGCTTCGACCTGGAGATGGTCGGTTCGGACACCATCGTGTCCAAGGTGACCTTCGAACGCCAGAATGACGGCCGGCGCTTTCAGCTCACTACTGGCGGCTGGTTCGAAGGCGCTCCCGGCTATCACATCGACACCAACGAAGGCATCGCGCGGCCGCTCGACCATCGCGTTTCTCCTGCGGCGCTGCGCCGCCTTTTGCGCAGTCCGACGATCGCCGAGCCCGCCTCCGAGCTAATCGGCATGATCACCTACGGCTTGCCCAAGGTTGCGCTCGAGATCGGCGCTGAGTTGCCGGAGCTTTCGCAAGTCGCGGACGTAATCGACCTCGAGCCGACCTTTCGCATGCGCGCCACCGGCTCGCTCACCGAAGCCGAAGTTTCGCTGCGCGCCGCCTACGCGGATTTGGAGGTCGAAGTGCGCGCCGACGGCATCTCGCCGCCGGTCATGATTTTGCCACCCGAAGAGGGACAAAAGCGGGCCAAATGCATTCGCTGCGACATCGCCGCGCAGCAGCGCGCCGTGCAGCTCTTGTTGGATCTCGGGCTCGAAGCCGACGAGAGCGGCGAGCGCTTCGTCGCGCGCGCCGACAAGGCGATTCACTTCTGGTCCGAGGGCGTCGGTGCCTTGCCGGAAGATTGGGACCTGTACGTGCCCGAAGATTTGGTGGGCACCCACGTGCGCAGCAAGCCGATCATGATGCACGCGCGCGTGTCGAGTGGTGTGGATTGGCTGAACGTCAAGATCGACTACTCGAGCGAAGGCGTGGGCGTCGATCGCGACGAGCTCGAGCGCTGCTTGCGCGAGGGTCGTAAATTCGTACGCCTGTCGGACAACTCCTTTGCGCCCTTCGACGGTGAAAAGGTGCAAGCGATGATCGACCGAGAAATCGAGCTCATCACCGCGGCCGGCAAATCCGGGAAAATCCCGCTATCGCAGGCGGGGCGTGTGCAAGAGTTGCTCAGTCAAGCGAGCAGCGCGACGGTCGCAGCCTCGACCAAGACGCTCTTTTCCAAGCTCGCGTCGATCGACGAAATCAAGGCCGCCAAGAAGCCCAAGGGGCTCAAGGCCACGCTGCGCCCGTACCAAGAGCAGGGCTTGTCGTGGCTACAGTTCGTGCACGATCTCGGCTCGGGCGGCGTGCTCGCCGACGACATGGGTCTCGGTAAGACGATCCAGACGATCGCGCTCTTGCTGCACCTGAAGGCAGAGAAGAAGACCAAGGCGCTCAAAGCGCTGATCGTCGCGCCGACCAGCGTGGTCACCAACTGGGTGCGCGAGATCGAACGATTTGGGCCGACCTTGACCACCGCGCTCTGGCACGGCGCCGGGCGGCGCGAGCAGATCGCCGACCTGGAAAGCGCGAACGTGATCATCACCAGCTATGCGCTGCTCCGTCGCGACATCGATTTGTTGAAGAAGCTGCCGCTCGACTACGCAATCTTGGACGAAGCGCAGAACATCAAGAATCCGCTCAGCGCGACCGCTGCGGCGGCCAAGGAGCTCGACGCCAGTCGCCGGTTGGCGCTCACCGGCACGCCGATCGAAAATCGACTCAGCGAAATCTGGTCAATCTTCGAGTTCGTCAGCCCGGGGCTCCTGGGCCCGCTCCAAAAGTTCGAAGAGAAATTCGCGCGGCCGATCGATCAAGGCGATTCGAAGCAAGCGGCCCGGCTGCGAGCCGTGATTCACCCGTTCATCTTGCGCCGCACGAAGAACGAAGTCGCCAAAGATCTGCCGCCCAAGATCGAGGTCGACAAGCTGGTCGACATGGCTGCCGATCAAAAGGCCATCTACATGCAGGTGCTGCGCGAAGTGCGTGCGCAGGTCATGGGCGAGGTCGAGCGCCAAGGCGTCGCGAAGAGCCAGCTTCACATCTTGGCCGGCCTGACCAAACTCCGCCAAGCCGCTTGCGATCCGCGCCTGCTCGGCTTGCCGCGTGAGTTCAGCCACGACGACAGCGGTAAGCTGGCCGCGCTGCGCGAGCTGATCGACGAAGCCGAGTCCGGCGGCCACAAAGTGCTCGTATTCAGCCAGTTCGTCTCGATGCTGAAGCTCGTGCGCGAGGCGCTCGACGAAGACAAGATCCGCTACGAGTACCTCGACGGCAGCACGATGGATCGCCAGGAGCGCATCGAGCGCTTCCAAAGTGATCCGACCGTGCCGGTGTTCCTGATCAGCCTCAAGGCGGGCGGCTCAGGTCTCAACCTCACCGCTGCCGATACCGTGATCCACTTCGACCCGTGGTGGAACCCCGCGGTCGAAGATCAAGCGTCCGATCGCGCACACCGCATCGGTCAAAAGAAGGTCGTCACCGTGTATCGCTTGGTCGCCGCGGGCACGATCGAAGAAAAGATCCTGCAACTGAAGCAAAAGAAGAAGGACCTCGTCGCCTCCGTACTCAGCGAAGATTCTGGCGGCGCCAAGACGCTCACGCGCGACGACTTGGACGATCTGTTCAAGATGGACTGAGGAGCCACGACCTCCGACCTGCGCGGTCTCGTCCTTCATCGAGCGGCGTGCTCGTGGGCTCGGGCCGAGCCCCTGTCCCGCTCGCTTGCCCATGAACTCGGCGCACCACGAGGTGCGCCGCTGGATCGCGATCGCCCCTCTTCAGACTTTTTGGATTGGGGCTGCCTCCGAGCAGCTCGCGTGCACCAGTGCGTTACGGCCCGCGGTGGCGAGGTTCGACTATTCGAGCACGGCCGAAGGCCGACCAGCACTGGGATGAAGAGCGCGACTTTTCAACGGCGCATCGACACGTTCATGAGCAAACCGAGACCCATGAGCATCGTGAGCACGTTGCTGCCGCCGTAGCTAAACAGCGGCAGCGTGATTCCGACGACCGGCAACACGCCCATGGCCATGCCGATGTTGAACACGGCGTGCCAAAACAACAGCGCACCAACGCCGATTGCCAGGGCTGCGCCGAAGCGATCTTTGGCTTGGGACGCGATGTGGATCGACCAGATGCAGATGAAGGCGTACAGGCCGATCAGCACGACCGTGCCGAAAAATCCCCAATCTTCCGAAAAAACGGCGAACGGAAAATCCGAGTATTGTTCGGGCAAGAAACCGAATTGGTTCTGCGTGCCCTGCATGAACCCCTCACCGGTCAGCTGCCCGTTGCCGATCGCCGTCTGCGATTGAAGGGCGTGCCAGCCGGTGCCGGTCTTGTCGGCTTCCGGATTCAAGAAGCTGGTGATGCGATGCTTTTGATAGTCGCGCATCACGAACATCCACGCGAGCGGCAGCGAGACGACGCCCGTGGCGAGCAGTGAGAGCACGCTGAACGTGCGAATGCGCATCATCGCCAACATCGACACGCACGTGAGTAGGTAGATGAGCGAAGTCCCGAGATCGGGCTGCGCCATCACGAATACGATGGGGACCAAAATCAGGCCCGCGGCTGGCGCCAAATCCACGAGCGTTCTCGGCTCGGTGCGAGAATCGTTGTGGACCACCTTCGCGACCATCAAGATCAGAAAGATCTTCATGAATTCGCTAGGTTGAAAGGCGAACGCGCCGAGCTGAATCCAACGCGCGGAGCCGCGCACGTCCTTGCCCAAGACGAACACCAAGCCGAGCGAGACCAAGCCGCCGGCGTACAGCACCGGGGCGAGGCGCTCGTAGTGCCGATAGTCGATGGCGGCGACCAGGATCGCGATCATCGCGCCGACCACGATCCAGTAGATCTGCGTCACGTAGATGTCGGCCAGCCGCGCGCGGCTCGCGTCGTCGATGTAGACGCTGGTCGCGCTGTACAGGTTGACCAAACCCAAGGTGAGGATGCCGACCACGCCGAGCAGCAGTGGCATGTCGACCATCGGCCCGCGCCGAAACGAGAACCTGTCGCCCGGCATTACAAACTGCCCCGCTTACCCGGCGGGTGCGCGGGGGTCTGGGCGGAGACGCGCTTTTCTTTCAACTTCTCCCAGTCGCGCACGACGCGCATGGCGACGGGGGCCGCGTTCTTACCGCCACCACCGCCGTGTTCGATGATCACGACGATGGCAATCTCCGGGGACTTCGAGGGCGCGTAGCCCGAGAACCAGGCGTGATCGCGGTTGAAGTACCAGACCTTGTCCGGATCGACGCCGCGCGGTGTGACGTGGCTCACCTGCGCGGTGCCCGTCTTGCCGGCCAAATCGAGCCCCGGAATGCGTTCCTTGTAGGCCGTTCCTTGGCGTTCACTCACGACGCCGGTCAGGGCGCTCTTGACCATCGCCAAGTGATCTTGATCGAGTTCGACCATGCGCCGGACGCGCGGTGGGAAATCTTGCACGACGGTGCCGTCGCTCGTCTCGATACTGCGCACGACTTGCGGCTGATACAGGGTGCCGCCGTTGGCCAACGCCGCATACGACAGCGCCAATTGCAAGACGCTGACGGTGGTCGCCCCCTGTCCGATCGCGGAGAGCAAAGTGAAACCACCGCGGAACGCTTCCTTGTAGCGTCGCGTGTACCAGCTGCGCGTCGGCATCCGACCGCGTGCTTCCGGGTTCACGCCGATGCCCGTCTTCACACCAAAGCCGAAATCGAGCCCAATCGCGGCCAGACGATCGATGCTGAGTCGCGAGCCCAGCTCGTAGAAGTACGTGTTGCACGACTGCACGATGGCCGAGTGCAGGTTGACCTTGCGATGCACGCCCGTGCAGCGGAAGAAGCGTTTGCCGTATTCGAACCCGCCGTGACAGTCGACCTCGCGGTCCGGGTCGGTCATGCGATCCGCCAATGCCGCCAGCGCGGTGAACGGCTTGTACGTCGAACCCGGGGGGTAGGCGGCCGAGATGGTCTTGTCCATCGTCGGCTTCAGCGGATCGGAGTTCAAGCGACGGAACGCAGCGCCGACGGCTTTCGTGCCGTTGCCTCCAGAGACGACGTTAGGGTCGAAGCTCGGCTTGGACAGCGCCGCGAGCAACCTACCCGTGCGCACGTCGACGACGACCACAGCGCCCGCGAGCTGGCCGCGGATGGCTTTCTCGATCGACGACACCAAATCGATGTCCATCGTGAGCGAGATATCCCGGCCGGGGATGGGCTCGAGGCGGCGCGGTTCCTCCAGGTATTTCGCGTCGATTTCCGCGCTGCTCTCGCGGCGCGCGATACCGCGCACCATCTTGCGCCAGCCGCGTTGTCCGCGCAGGTAGCTCTCCCAGCGCCGCTCGATGCCGATCGCGCCGATGTGATCGCCGGCGCGGTAACCGCGGTTGTCCAACCGCTCGAGGGCCTCGGCGTCGACCTCGCGCATGTAGCCGACGGCGTGAGCGCCGAGCTCTCCGTACGGGTAATAGCGGACCGGAGCGGGCGTCACTTCGACCCCGTTGAGCTCCTTCTCGTGCGTCTCGAGGAAGGCCACGACGTCACGGTCGACGTCGACCTTGAGCAAGATCTGTTGGCCTCGCCGTTTGTCCTCTTTGGGCAGCGCTTTGATGTCCGCGATGCGTTTTTCGATCGCCGCTCGCTCGAACTCATCGAGCTGAACGACCTTCATCACCCGCGGCCAGGTGGTTTCCAGATCGATCTCCGCGGGCGTGATGTGCACGCTGTACGAGGGTCGATTCGCAGCCAAAACACGGCCGAATGCGTCGCGAATCACGCCGCGCGTGGTGGCGAGCGAGCGTTCACGGACGATGTTGCGGCGCGCCTGCGCGCGGTGCAAATCACCCTCCACGATCTGCAGCTGTGCGAGTCGGCCAATCAAGATGCCGAACGCAGCGATCGTCACCAACACCAGCCAGCGGTAGCGCTGCCGGAACTCGCCGACGTCGGAGCGTTGAACTAGCACGCTCGCCTCACGTCACTGCCTCGGGTTGAGCGCGGGCCGGCGTTCCGCCTTGTCGCAGACGCTGCGCCAAACGAAACAACAATGGCGCACACAGCGCGGTTGCGACTGCGTGCGGCAGCACGATCGTCGCGACCTCCAGTGGACGGCGGTTGTCGTTGCCGAACACGGCTAGCAGCACCAAGATCACTGCGCTTTGCACGAGCGCGAACACGAACGCGAGCGACATGCGGGTGAGCATGGTTTGCGCAGTAAGCCTGACGCCCGCGACTCGCGAGAGCCACCAAATCATCACGTAAACGAAGGTAAACAGGCCGACCGGGGCTCCACCCAGCAAATCCTGCGCGTAGCCGATGGCGAACGAAAGCGCGGCACCGCGCGGCATCGAGGGCTCGTGAACGCCCAGGAAAATCACGAGCGGCAGGGCCAGGCTCGGCGTCGCGCCGTGCACCCAGCGCGCACCGAGCAGCGCACCGACTGGTCCGATCAACCGGAACAGGTTCGACTGCACCAAGATCAGCAGCGCGGCGACAGCGAAGAACCCGAGGTTTCTCATGCGGAGCTCCGGCGCATCCTCAACGCTGTTGGCGCTGCTTCTTGGAGGCCGAGTTACCGGCGCCCGATTCGCAATCCTTGGGATCGGTCAGGATGATCATCACCTCTTCGAGGCGTGAAAAATCGACCGTGGGCTCCGCCTCGACCGATTGGTAGATGCCGAAGTTCCGCTTCTCGACCTTCTTCACGCGGGCCACTGGAATACCGCGGGGGAAGCGGCAGCCAAAGCCGCTCGTGACGAACACGTCGCCCACGTCTACGTCGTCCGTCCGCTGTACGTACTCCACGCGAGCGGAATACTTTTGGCGATCGCCGATGCCGCGCACGAAGCCACGCGCCCCGGTGCGCTCGACCATCACGTCCACGCCGAAGCCGCTGTCGACGGTGAGCTGCACGTCGACCTTTTCGCCGGCCACGCGCAGCACCGTGCCGACGGTGCCGTCCACGGAGATCACCGGCATTTCCGGCCGAATCACCGCGTTTTTCGTGTCGACCGTGAGGTGCGCGACGCGAAAATATTCGGTCGTGTCTTTGCCCACCACGACCGCACTGACGAGCTCCGGTGAAAGAGTCTCGCGCAAGCCGAGCAGGCGGCGCAGTCGACGATTGTCCGCCTCCGTGCGTTCGGAGTCGCTGAGCTTGCTGCGCAAATTCGCGTTTTCGTAGGCGAGCCGATTGTTGTCGGCTTTCACGTCGACGAGATACACGTAGTCGCCGACCAAACCGGAGACCCCGCGCGCGAGCAGCGCAGCGAAGTACTGAAACGGCGCCGCGACGTGCAACAGCGCGCGATCGACCCAGCTCGTGTCCTCAGGTCGGCGAATGCTCGAACGCAGAAAGAAGAACGGCAGTGCCAATAGCAGCACCACGATGACGATGTCGCGATAGTGCTTGAAAGAACCCACGCGAGCCTCGGCTCATCACCCGATGGTGACTTCCTTGAGCAACTCGATGTGATCCAGCGCTTTGCCGCTGCCGAGCACGACACAGCTGATCGGGTCGTCGCTCACCATCACCGGGAGCCCAGTTTCTTCGCGCAAGAGCACGTCGATGTTCTTGAGCAGGGCACCGCCGCCCGTGAGCACGATCCCTTTGTCGACGATGTCTGCCGCGAGCTCCGGCGGAGTGCGCTCGAGCGCGAGCAGCACGGCCTCCACGATCGCGTTGATCGGCTCGGCCAGCGCTTCGCGCACTTCATCGGAGTTGACGATCACGGTCTTCGGGATACCGGCAACCATGTCGCGACCTTTGACCTCCATCGTCAGTTGAGGATCGAGCTGGTACGCGTTGCCGATCGTGATCTTGATGCGTTCGGCAGTTTGCTCGCCGATCGCGAGATTGTACTTGCGCTTCATGTAAGCGACGATGGCGTCGTCCATCTTGTCGCCGCCGACGCGCACGCTCTGCGAGTACACGATGCCGGCCAGCGAAATGACCGCGACTTCGGTCGTGCCGCCGCCGATGTCGACCACCATATTGCCGCTCGGCTCGGTGATGGGTAGCCCAGCGCCGATGGCGGCCGCCATCGGCTCTTCGATCAGGTAAACTTCACGCGCACCGGCGCTCTCCGCGCTCTCCTTCACGGCGCGCTTCTCCACCTCGGTGATGCCGAAGGGCACACAGATGATGATGCGCGGCTTGACCAGCGTGCGTCGGTTGTGGGCGCGCGCGATGAAGTAACGCAGCATCGCTTCCGTGATCTCGAAGTCGGCGATTACGCCATCGCGCAGGGGGCGAATGGCGACGATGTTGCCCGGGGTGCGCCCGAGCATCTCCTTGGCCTCGCGGCCGACGTTCAGCACTCGCTTCACGCCATTCGCGTCGCGCGCGACCGCCACCACCGAGGGCTCACAGCTGACGATGCCTTTGCCTTTGACATAGATCAGCGTCGTTGCCGTGCCTAAGTCGATGGCAAGGTCGTTCGAGAACAGGCCGTAGAGCCAGTCGAAAATCATCGCTGTTGATTGCTCGTCTAATCAAGCGAGGCGTGGGCCGCTGGATGCGGCGCGCCTGGCTTTGCCGGCCGAAACCGGCCGAAATGGAGCCACGTCCTAGCACGCGCCACCTTCGGCACGCAATCCGACCGGGACCAAAAGCAGCATCCTCCAGGGAGGAACGTTCGCAACAGAAAAATCCACGCAAGATCAAACACTTGCGGTGGCGCTATTGAAGCAAATTCGAACTTGTCGATGGCCCGCAAGCGAAGCGGCGGAGCCTCCCACGCGAATTCGCGCGGGAGGCCGAGGACTCAGTCGTCGTCGTCCCAATCCTTACCGAGGTTCTTCCAAGAAGCTCCGCCACCACCGCGCTCGCCCTTCTTGGGCTCCTCGCCGCCGCCGCGGGCCTTCTTCTTTTTCTTCTTGTCGTCCCAATCGGCTCCGCCGCCACCACCGGGCGCCGGACGAGCGCGGCGTCCTTCAGCGGGACGACCGGAGGTGTCCATGCCTGGAGGCGGCATGGGCGGGAAGCCGCCACCACCACCGCCACCACCGCCGTAGCCGCCACCACCGCCGTAGCCGCCGCCACCGCCACCGCCATACGCAGGACGAGGGCGTTCGCTCGCACCACCCGGTCCGCCCGGTGCGCCTCGCGGATGCGCGATGTTGAGCATCAAGCGACGACCGCGCAGATCGAAATTGCGCAGCGTGGTGATCGCTTCATTCGCGGCCTCTGCGGTGCCCATGGTGATGAAACCAAAACCGCGTAGACGACCATCAGGACCAACGGGCAGGTGAATCCGCGCGACGGGACCGATGTTGTTGTCGCTGAAGATCTGCGTCATCTCCTGCTGACTCGTGTCGTAAGGCAGGTTGCCGACGTACAGCGTGCGATCTTCGGTCATCTGTGGACCGCCGCCACCGCCACCGCCGCCGCCTCCAGGACCACCACCCGTAAATCCCGGACCTTCACCGCGACGCGGTGGCTCCGAGGAGAACGGGCGCACGGAGATCGCACGGCCTGCTTGCAGTGAGCCGTCGAGCTTATCGCGCGCAGCGATCGCTTCTTCCGAAGTAGCAAAGGTGACGAAGCCAAAACCGCGCGGTCGCCCCGTTGCACGATCACGCGGCAGACTCACGTCTACTACTTTGCCTCCCGTTGCTTCGAACAATTGCCTCAGCACGTCTTCGCTGATGGACTCGGGCAAGCCCGCCACGAAGAGTTTTCGTGCATCCTCGGTCGCCATTTTCTTTTGCTGTTCCCTAAATAAATCCGCTGCGCTCCGGCGATGGCCGGAACAAGGCGCAGAATCCGGCATTCACGATAACTGCCTGTGAATCGCCATTCAAGTCAGCAGTTTGTGGGGATGTCGGCCGGGAAGCCGGCACGGGGCTTGCAGGCACCACTTGGGGCGCGGCGCGCCACACTCGATTGGCTGTTGCCGTCGCGCGCAGGGACGGTCGTGTAAGCTCGGCCGCTCATGAAGCTACGCGTGATTAGCAACCCGAGCGCCGGCAGCGGGAGTGCGCAGAGGCGCCTCCCCGTATTGAAGCAATTGCTGGAGAACCGCGGAATCCATGCCGAGTTCGTCGAAACCCGTGGCCCCGGTGACGCCACGCGTCTGGCCCACGAGGCCCGCACCGATGGCGTCGAATGCCTCGGTGTCATGGGGGGCGACGGCACCCTGAACGAGGTCAGCCAGGGGTACTTGGACCGCGACGGACAGCCACTCGACGGCCCCGACCTGGCCCTCATCCCTTCCGGCACCGGTGGCGATTTTCGAAAGAGCTTTGCGCTGGGCGACACCATCGAGGAGGCCGTTGAGCGCCTGGCCACGGCCGAGGCGCGCCCGCTCGACCTGGGACTGCTCGAAATCACCGCCCACTCGGGCGAAACGATCCGGCGCGCGTTCCTGAACATCACGAGCTTCGGCCTCGGTGGGCTCACCGATCGTTTGGTCAACGCTGGACCCAAATGGATCGGGGGGCGCGCGGCATTCTTCGTGGGCTCGTTGCGAGCGCTGATCAGCTACCAAAACGCTCCCGTGCGCGTGCGCGTCGACGGTCAGCTCGCGTTGGAAGCGCCGATCGTCAACGTGGCGATCGCCAATGGTCAGTATTTCGGTGGCGGAATGAAGATCGCACCTGAGGCTTTGCCCAACGACGGTCTGTTCGACATCGTCGCGATGCATGGCTTGACGCGGGCACAGGGGGTCGCGCTCGCCCCGCGCATCTATCAGGGGACGCACCTCGGTCAGCCGGGGGTGTACTCCGCTCGCGGCGCGCTGATTGAAGCCGAGAGCTTGGTGCCCCGCGCGGAAGTTCTCATCGATATGGACGGTGAAACGCCGGGTCGTTTGCCACTCGTCGCGCGAGTGGCGCGCGGTGCGCTCAAGATTCGTGCGTGACTGCGGCGGCTTCGGGACTGCCGCCCAGGGCCGCGGGCAGCGGTGGGGGGGCGAACGCGGAAGCAGAGCCGGCAGTGTTCAAGGTGCGGGCGAAGAAGTACACGCCCACGGCCAGCAGCCCGAAACACGCCCACTGCGCTGGCGTGAGCCCTGCGTAGCGAGGGTCGACCGCGGCAACCAAGCCGCCGCTTTCGGCGATTGGCTCGGCCACGCGTAAGAAATCGAGCGCGAAGCGCACCGGCGCGTACGCGATCGTGATCGCGCCCACGTAGAACCCCCAAGGGCGCGGCTTTTTGCGCAACCACAAGAACGCGAGCGCGAGCGGAATGGTCAGTAGCATCTCGTACAAGCCGAGATCGAAGCGCCCGCCGCCCGGATACTGCACCGCAAACCAAGCATCACTCGGCAAGCCGGGATGATCGTGCGCGACGCTGCAACCGGTGCGGCCAAACACCCAGGCAGCAGGAAACGAGCTCGCGATCACGTCCGCGTACGGCAAGATGTCCGCTTTGTAGCGCCACTTCCACAAGAAGCCGCCGATGATGGCACCCGAAAAGCCGCCAAAGCTGGACAAGCCCTCCCAGACGCGAATGAGTGACAGCGGATCTCGGAGCACCTGCCCTGGGTAATAGAAAATCACGTCGAGCATGTGGCCTCCCAGGAAGCCGACTCCCACCACCCAGGCGATGAAGCTCGCCATCACCCGATCGCTCAACCCGAGGCGCCTGCCTTGGCGCGTGGCGAGAACCGAGCCGATGTACACGCCGGTCGCGACCAACGCCCCGAACGGTTTGATCGTGAAGGGTATCGACGGAAAGTCACCAATGAGGCCCTTGGGGATGACCGTTAGCTCGGGAATATGCAGGTACGGGATCGCGGGCGCGCTGAACACGGCACGGCTCCTACCACACTCACCCGCCCGCGCCCTTGGAACGCGCTTTCTTGCTTCGATCGACCAAAACCCGCTGCACGGTCAGGCGATCCGCCGCGCCCGGTTCGGTGCCGGCTACGACCGATAGCGTGACGTCGTCACAACGGCGCGCCAGCACGACCGGACTCACGGCTTCGGCCTCGCAACGAACCTTGGGCAAAGGCGCGTCCAAGGCCGCGCTCACGATCTCGAGAGCCTGCCCGAGCGCCTCGGCACTGGCCTGAGGGTTGAGCGGAGGAACCGCGCGCACCGTAATCGCCTCCGCCAAGCGCGTCAGCAGCTCCGGACCCGAAAGCGACAACTCTTGAACCAAACCGCGAGCAAGCCGAATCCGCAAAGTGACGTCGATGCTGCGTTCGGTCAACGTCTTCTCTTCGGGAACTGCGTAGCTGAACGAAAACACCTTCTGGCACTCGTCCCCTTCGCAATGCAGCGGCGGGGGGCGCTCGCGAAGCCGAACCAGCAAGTCTGGCGCAAGCTCGGAGGTCGGTTCGCCGAACGTGCGCGTCGCGGCCAAGAGCTCGGTCAAACGCGAGAACTCGCGCAAGAACCCGCGCCGCTGGTCAGCGGCGCGGGCGAGGCGTTGCTCGATGTCTCGAGCGTGGTCGAGCACGCGCTGTTCGCGCCGTTCAGCGTAAATTCGGCGAGAATCGAGCTCGCTGATGCGCTCCGCCGCCTGCTCTGCGTGCGGGCCGTGCGGCATGGCATCGAGGTAGGCCCGGAGCCGCGGCAGCGAATCCTGCGCAAGCTTGAAGTAGCGCTGCTCGGCTGGAAAGTACCAAGCGTGCACCTCCTTTGCGTAATCACCCTTCGGGTATGCGCGCAGGTAGCGCTCGGCCGCCCCTAGCTTTGCCTCGAGCGTGGTCGCGACGCGGTACTCTCGGTAACTGCGGTACTCGCCGAAGTCGCCGGTGATGCGCGCGGTACTGGCGCAGGACAGCGCGCAGAGCAAGGCCATGAGCGCGAGCGCTGCTCTCACGGAGCCGGCTCCGGGCAGAAGTTGCACTCCGTCGGCACGCTGGGCGAGCTATCGCTCATGTAGGAGTCGTAATCATTGCAGCTGGCGTGGAGCAGTGCGCGCAGACACACCTCGCCGTCGTGCACCAGCGGCACGCAGTTCACGGGGAACGCCGTGGGATAGCTCTCCGGGTGGTCACAGGCGTTTTGACAGGAGACACGCGTCAAACTGCACTCTTGGCAGCGCTGACAGTCGATGTTGGCCTTGCTCGCGAAGAACACTTCCGGATCGAGCTCTGCGGGGCTCTGTCCACAGCCGCCCACGTCGCCCGGCGTCGGGGCAGTGCAGAACAGCAGCACGAGCGCGAAAAATCCGAGCCTCGAGCGTTCGCGACGCAACCTGGTCAAGACCGAGCGGAAGGCAAGCGTCACGGGAGCACCTCGTAGTCGATGAACAGACCGAGCTGCGCGGAGAGCACCGGGATCGTGCTCACCGAGCGGTCCTGCGTGGCCGCGCCGTAGTACAAGCTGCCGATCAGTTCGCCTTGTACGCCGAGACCGGCCGTGATCATGTACGCCGCACCCAGCGCGGCTTCCAAACCAGCGCTCAGGTCCGGTTCTAGGGTGATCGGGATCCCTGCGCGACCGAAGAGCAAGGTGCGGCCATTGTCCAGACGTTCGAGGGCCATGTACGACACACTCAACACCTCCTGTGGTATCCCTTGGGCCGCGATCGACAGGTGGAGAACGGCGCCGTGCGCGAGGCCGCGCGCGGGCCCGCGCACGAAGCCGAGCCCAATGTCGTAGTACGCGGCCGTCAGCGAGAGCGATTCCGCCGTGTCACCGAGCTGCGTCGAGAGGCGATACGGATTGTTGAAGCGCAAGCCCTTGCCCAAAGACAGCGACCCAAAGCCGTGCCAATACGCTTCCGTCTCGCGGATTGGCGTGCGGTAACGCTCACCCGCTGGCGGCGCCGGGGACGCGGGGGCTTCCGCACCTTCGGCGCGCGCCGGATGGACCGAGAGTAGACACGACAGCGCGCCAGCAAAACCAGGGATGCTCGCAAACGCGAGCGCCGACAATCGCAAGAAACGCACGAATTACCGAGCCAATCGTGCCGTCGTTAGGCCGCGCGTGCACACAGGCGCTCGATCTCGTCGACGCGCTTCGGGATCGCTTCACTCAGCACGACCGCGGGACCGTCGGTCACGAGCACGTCGTCCTCGATGCGCACGCCGATGCCCCGATACTCGGGGGCGACCGGCGCATTGCCGGCGATGTAGATCCCGGGCTCTACCGTGATCACCATGCCCGGCTCCAACGAGCGAGGCTTGCCCGCGACGAAATAGGCGCCGACGTCGTGGACGTCCATCCCCAGGTAGTGACTGGTCTTGTGCATGTAGTACGGCTTGTAGCGCAGCTCGCTGATGGCCGTCTCGACCGGTCCTTCGATGATCCCGAGCTGACACAAGCCACGAGTGATCACCTCGACACTCGCCGCGTGTACGTCGTCGAAGGTGCGGCCTGCGCGCGTGAGCTCGATGCTCGCGAGCTGCGCGTCCAACACCAGTTGATAGATCGCGCGCTGCGCGTCGCTGAAGCGACCACCCACCGGGAACGTGCGGGTCACGTCGGCCGCGTAGTAGTCGAACTCACACCCAGCATCGATCAGGAGCAAGTCACCGTCCTGCATGCGGCGATCGTTGCGATGATAGTGGAGCACGGTGGCGTTCGGGCCGGAGCCGACAATCGGTGAGTATGCGGGGCGTTCCGAGCCGAAGCGCCGGAAAATACCGCGTAGAATTGCCTCGACCTCGTACTCGTACATTCCCGGCGTTGCGCCGGCCATGGCAGCCACGTGGGCGTCGCGCGTGATGTCGATCGCGCGCCGCATGGCGGAGAGCTCGAGCTCGGACTTCTTCAGCCGCGCCTCGTGCACGACGGTGCTCGGATCGACGATCGAGGTCGGACAAGTGACGCCCAGACGTGCTCGCCCGCGCACGCGATCGAGCGCGGCCAGGAGCGTGTCGTCGAAGCCGCGATTTTTGCCCAAGCGGTAGAACACGCGTTCCGTATTTTGAATCGCGTCGGGGAGCTTGGCCGAAAGATCGCCGATCGTGAAACTCACGTCCGCGCCGAACTCACCGACGGCACCCTCTACACCCGCTCGCGCGCCGTCCCAAACCTCACGCTCGGGATCACGCGCGCGGACGAACAGCGTAAAGCGCTGCTCGCTCTGGCTGTTCAGCACCAAGACGCTCTCCGGTTCGTCGAAGCCCGTCAGGTAGAAGAAGTCCGAATCCTGGCGGTACTCGTGTTCCACGTCATTGTTGCGAATGGCGAGTGGCGCCGAGGGGATCACGAGCACACCCGGGTGAATCGCGGCGAGCACGCGCTCGCGCCGCTCTCTGAACTCGCTCTCGTTATGCATCCCCCCGAGGTTATCACTCCCCGGCGATCGCGGCCGCCAAAGGGCCGGCCCCCGCGTCCGCACTTTTCCAAACACGCGCCGAAGCGCTGTCAAGTGCCCGCGCCTGGGCCTGACACCGCCGCTCCCGCGGGCAGATCCGAGGCGGTGGTTTGACGGGCGCAGAGGGGCACGGTACCCCTCCTTGGTGAGCAGTGATCGGCCCGACGGCTCAGAGCGCGATGACCGCGAGCGCGTGCGTCGCCTCGAGGGTATCTTACCCGAACTCGTGAAACGCGTGTTCGAGGCGGGGTACGAACGTCTCAGCGAGGGCCCGGAGAACGTGCGTCACTTCATGAGCGAGTTGCGCTTACCGAAGGACGTGCTGTCGCAGCTGGACGAGACCAAGAACGGCATCTACCGGGCCGTCGCCAAAGAGGTGAGGGATTTCCTTGACCACACCAATTTTGCGGACGAGCTCGCGAATGTTTTGACGAAGCTTTCGTTCGAGGTCAAAACCGAGGTCCGCTTCATCCCGAACGACGCTGCCAAAGGCGGGCGTCCCATTCCGGACGTCAAAGCCAAAGTGAGCGTGAAGCGCGATCGTTCGTCTCGCCCACCCGATCCGCGCTCGGATGATGATGACAAGGCTTCCCTTAGGCCAGATCCTCTGGCAAATGGGCAGCCGAACGAGGAGTCCCAATCTTGAAGTCGTTAACCGCGGGCGCTGAAATTGACGCCTGGTGCACCAAATGCCGTATGGATCTGATGCACCGAATCGTCGCCATGGTGCAAGGCGCCCCCAAACGCGTGATTTGCCTCACGTGTAATTCGGAGCACAACTATCGCGCTCCCCGCACTGAAACCACTGCCACCGGCGTGCATGTACGCGCGCGCAACACGGGGCCGAAGCCGTCACCGGCTGCAGCGCGCGTGACACAAAAGGCGCGCGCCGAGAAGGAGCGCGCCGATAGCTGGGCGTCGAAGACGCTCGGTCAAGCCGTGGATGCCTTCACCCGTTACGCGATGGACAAGTCCTTTCGCGAAGGTGATTTGGTCCTGCACTCGAAGTTCGGCGAAGGCTACGTCGAGAAAGTGCTCGAAGGCGCCAAGATCAGCATCATGTTCCGCGACGGCGCGAAGACTCTCGCCCACCGCGTGAGCTGATTCGCGCGCCTCGCGAACTGGTGGCAGCAGCCGGAGATGCGTCCCGCGTTGGGACGCGCTCCGGACGCGCGCGATCCGCGCGCGCATTCGGCGCGCTCCGTTCCGCACGCCCGCGATCGGCGTGTTGATTCGGTGCGCCCCGCTCGGGACGCGCGCGATCCGCGCGCGCATTCGGCGCGCTCCGTTCCGCACGCCCGCGATCGGCGTGTTGATTCGGTGC
>Ga0164308_10000511_pt1 | contig 21233 bp, 24 predicted proteins | sample Whisoiple_246_MG_FD_109983 | JGI IMG/M metagenome (GOLD analysis project Ga0164308, IMG submission 109983) | Soil microbial communities amended with fresh organic matter from upstate New York, USA - Whitman soil sample_246_MG | ecosystem: Environmental > Terrestrial > Soil > Unclassified >...
GCGACGAGATAGCCGTAGGCGACGGCGGAGGCGAACATCGCGTTGGAGTGCTCGAGCGCGGGCACGTGGAGGAGCAGTTGGAGAAGGGCGGCCGCCCGGGAGTGCGGATCGCTGTAGACGGGGCTGCCGAAGATCTCCGCCTCGTGCCGGCTGACCGCGGCGACGAGCGCACCCCAGTCGACGACCTGTGGATCACCGGGCGTCTTGTGCTCGGCGACCATGAGCAGCCAGGAAAGGTCGATCTGCAGATTCAACGGGTGCCTTCGCGCTCCGGGCCGAACTCCTCGGCGAACACCGACTCGTACTGCTTCATGAAGTCGGCCGCGGCCTCGACGAAGGTGTGTCCCACCTCGCCGGCATCCTGTTTGACGAGTTCCTCTATGTAGCGGTTCACACTCATCCCCCGCTGGAGGGCACGCTGCCGCGCTGCCTCGGCGGTGGCCTCGTCCACGCGAACGTTCAGCTGAGTCTTGGGCACGCCATCACGCTAGCGCCTGTGCGCTAGCACCCGCAAGGGGAACGGAGGCCGCACGCCGGAGGCCGGGACGGGAAAGCGGTCGCCTCCCGCCCGAGCCCTCTGGTTGGCTCGCACCATGACCGATCTTGACATCCGTTGCGCCGGCCACCCGGACATCGCCGCCGTCCTGCGCTTCTGGCGCACGGCGGCCGAGGGCACCAGCATCACCGACGACGAGGCCGGAGTGGCCCGGCTGATCACACGGGACCCCGGGGCCCTGATCCTCGCGGAGCGCGACGGCAGGATCGCCGGAACCGTCATAGCGGGCTTCGACGGGTGGCGATGCTCCGTGTACCGGCTGGCCGTGCACCCCGACTGCCGCCGGCAGGGGATCGCCACCGCGCTGACGGACGCCGCGGAGCGCCGTTTCGTCGCCCTGGGCGGACGACGGATCGACGCCATGGTGCTGGAGGCCAACGAGCGGGCGCATCACACATGGGGCTCGGCTGGCTACCATCGCGAGGACCACTGGCGGCGATGGGTCAAGCCTCTCTGAACCCGGCCAGGACCGCCGGAGGTCTGCGCACAGCAGCAATCCGTACGCCGGACAGTGCTTTTTGCCGATCCTTTACGATGGATCCTCGACCGTCCGACCCTTTCGAAAGGTGTGAGCGTCCGCCCATGGGCGAGCCCCCCAGTAGTCGACACCGCCGACATCGCGCGATCCTCCCGCCCCTGCCCGACCATGGGACGGAGGTGAACCGATGACCGAAGTGCTCCTGCTCCTCGTGGCGCTGTTGCTCTCCCTCGCCTGCGGAGCGTTCGTGGCGGCCGAGTTCTCCCTGACCACGGTGGAGCGTGCCGATCTCGAGGAATCCGTGGAGCGCGGTGACCGCGGCGCCGCGGGAGCACTCAAGGCCGTACGCAGCCTCACCTACCAGCTCTCCGGCGCGCAGCTCGGCATCACCGTCACCAACCTGATCGTGGGCATGCTCTCCGAGCCGTCCATCTCCAAGCTCATCCGGGGACCGGTGGAGGCGACCGGGCTGTCGCCCGGGGTGTCCTCCTCCCTGGCTCTCGTCATCGGTACCGCGCTGTCCACCGTGGTCCTGATGGTGGTCGGTGAGCTCGTCCCGAAGAACTGGGCGATCTCCTCCCCCCTGGCCGTGGCCCGGGCCGTCGCCGCACCGCAGCGTGCGTTCACGGCGGTCTTCCGGCCGTTCATCAGCCACCTCAACAACACGGCGAACCGGATCGTGCGGCGTTTCGGCCTGGAGCCCGCGGAGGAGCTGGCCTCGGCCCGCAGCCCGCAGGAACTGGTGGCGCTGGCGCGCCACTCCGCCAAGGAGGGCGCGCTCGAGGCGGACACCGCCGAGCTCTTCGTACGCACCCTCAACCTGTCCGAACTCACCGCGGAGAACGTGATGACGCCCCGCGTCCAGGTCACCGCCCTCGAGGTGCAGGCGACCGCCGAGGACGTGGCGAACGCCACCCGGGCCACCGGCCTCTCCAGGTTCCCCGTCTACCGCGGCAGCCTGGACACCGTCGTGGGCGTGGCGCACATCAAGGACGTGCTGGCCGTCCCCGCGGAGCAGCGGCCCCGCAAGCGGGTGTCCGACATGCTGCGCGAACCGCTGCTCGTGCCGGAGACCCTCACCGTGGACCGTCTGCTCGACCGCCTCTCCGGAAAGCTGGCCATGGCCGTCGTCATCGACGAGTACGGCGGCACGGCGGGCGTCGTGACGCTGGAGGACATCGTGGAGGAAGTCGTCGGGGAGGTGCGGGACGAGCACGACCCGCACGAGACCCCCGACCTGGCGGCCGCGGGCGAGGACGCGGACGGGCGCACCCTGTGGTCCGCCGACGGCGCCGCCCGCACCGACCAGCTCCGCACCATCGGGCTGCGTGTGCCGGACGGCCCGTACGAGACACTGGCCGGGCTGATCGCCACGGAGGTCGGCCGCATTCCGGTGGTCGGCGACACCGTGGAGCTCACGGGCTGGCGGATCGACGTGGTGGACGCGTCCGGGCACCGTGCCGCGCGTGCTCTGCTGCACGCGCCGCTGCCCGGTGACGACGAGCCGGCGGAGGACGCGCGATGACCGCCGTACAGCTCTTCATCGGCCTTCTGACCCTGGTGGTCAACGCCTTCTTCGTCGGCGCGGAGTTCGCGCTGATCTCCGTACGCCGCAGCCAGATCGAACCCGCGGCCGAGGCCGGGGACCGGCGGGCCCGCAGTGTCATCTGGGGTCTCGAGCACGTGTCGGCGCTCCTCGCGGCGGCACAGCTGGGCATCACGCTCTGCACCCTGGTGCTGGGCATCGTCGCCGAACCCGCCATCGCCCATCTGCTGGAGCCCGTCTTCGACGCGGTCGGGGTACCGCACGGGCTGGTGCACCCGATCTCGTTCGTCATCGCCCTGACCGTGGCGACGTACCTGCACATGCTGCTCGGTGAGATGGTGCCGAAGAACATCGCACTCGCCGAGCCCGCCCGCACCGCGCTGCTGCTCGGCCCTCCCCTGGTGACCCTCGCCAGGGCGCTGAAGCCGGTGATCTTCGCGATCAACGCCTTCGCGAACACACTGCTGAAGCTGTTGCGGGTGGAGGCCAAGGACGAGGTCTCGGCGACCTTCTCCGACGACGAACTGGCGCGTCTCGTCAAGGACGCCGAGGACTCGGGTCTCGTCGACGACCGTTCGGCGGACCGTCTGCGCCACGCGCTGGAACTGGGACGGCGCCCGGTCCGGGACGTGCTCATCCCGGTCGACCGGGTGCTGTACACCAGGGTCGGCACGACCCCCGAGGAGCTGGAACGGCTCTCCCACGAGTCGGGCTTCTCGCGCTTCCCGGTGATGGACAGCGAGCAGCGCATCATCGGCTACCTGCACGTGAAGGACGCCCTCGACGCCACACCGCGGGACGTCCCGTTCCCGGTGACGGCACTGAGGCCGATCGCCCGGGTGCGTGCGGCGACTCCGCTGGACGATGTGCTGACCGCGCTGCGGCGCAGCCGGACGCATCTGGCGGCCGTGCTCGACGAGGACGGCCGGCTGGCCGGCATGATCACGATGGAGGACGTGCTGCGCGAGCTGGTGGGCAGGCACCAGGCCCGCTGACGTGGGCGTCCTGTGACGCCGCGAGGAGGGGAGGGGCGTGGCTTCGGCCACGCCCCTCCCCGCGTCCGGCCGGCCTCCGGCTGCGGGCGCCCCCTCGGTCCTCCCACGGTCCCTTCCACGGTCCCGGCCGTGCACCGCCGTCGCGGTACGATCGGCATCGCCATGGAAATGAATGCCTCCTACACCAGTCTCGTCGCGGTCGGCGACTCGTTCACCGAGGGCATGTCGGACCTGCTGCCCGACGGTTCCTACCGCGGCTGGGCCGACGTCCTCGCCTCCCGCCTCGCGGCCCGCACACCCGGATTCCGGTACGCCAACCTCGCCGTCCGGGGCAAGCTCATCGGTCAGATCGTGGACGAGCAGGTCGCGGTCGCCGCGTCACTGCGGCCGGATGTGATCACACTCGTCGGCGGGCTCAACGACACCCTGCGGCCGAAGTGCGACATGGGCATGGTCCGCGGCCGGCTGGAGGAGGCGGTGGAGCGCCTCGCGCCGTCGTGCAAGACCTTGGTGCTGATGCGCAGCCCCGGACGGAACGGTCCGGTGATGGAACGCTTCCGCCCCCGGATGGAGGAACTGTTCTCGCTCGTCGGCGATCTGGCCGACCGCCACGGCGCCGTGGTGGCCGATCTCTACGGCGCACCGTCGCTGGGCGATCCCCGCATGTGGGACGTCGACCGGCTCCACCTGACGGCCGAGGGGCACCGCAGGGTCGCCGAAGCGGTCTGGCAGGCGCTGGGGCTGCCGGCGGAGAGCGACTGGCGGACCCCGATACCCGCGTCCGTGCCCGTCCGGTGGGCGCAGCGGCGGATCGATGACGTCCGGTTCGCCCGGCAGCATCTGATGCCCTGGATCGGGCGGCGCCTGACCGGACGCTCGTCCGGCGACGGCCGGGCCGGCGCCCAGTTCGACGCGGGACTCGGGAAGGCGTTCTGGATCACCCCCGAGGACGGGGCGGTTCCCGGCCCGGTGGCGGGCTGGCGCCGGGTCGACGGCTGACCGGCGCTCCTCACGGGGGGCCGCTCACAGCAGGCCCGTCACCGTCACGGTGATGCGGGCCGGTGCGGTCGTCTCCGGGAACATCCTTCTCAGGCATTCGGCGACGGCCGCGCGCGTCCCTCTGGCGACGTCGACGGCCCGTGCCTCGCCCAGCACCACGATGTGCACATCGACGTCCCACGTGCCTTCTCCTCCCCCGCCGCTCCGGCTCATCCGCAGCCCGGAGGCGCGCGTCGCGCCGGCCCGTCCCGTGCCGGCCAGCGCGGAGCGCACCTGTTGCGCCACTCCCGGTTTGAGGAAGGCGACGCCCTCCACGCCCAGGACCGCCCGGGCCACCTCGTCGATGTGCGCCGTACCGTTCACCGGTCCGTCCCCTCCCCGGGTTCGTCCGCCGCGTCGAGCAGGTCGGTGATCCGGATGTCGATGCCGTTCAGAACCATGCCCAGGGTGCCGTCGACCGCTGTCAGAACGCTGCGGCGGACCTGTTCCGCGAGGTCCTGCAAGGGTGCCGAGGCGGGCGCGTGGATCTCGAGTCGTACGTCGATCAGTGGTGCTTCCCGGCCGGGAAGGCGTTCGAGAGTGATCCTGCACGAGCCGGCGCGAACGCCCCGGACGGTCTCGGCTGCCGCGCGGACCGTCCTGGCCGCCGCCGATTCCATGATCCACAGGTCCTCGTCCGGTTCGCCCAGGGGCAGCGGGCGTCCGGGCCGCAGTTCCAGGCGGACGACGTCCATGATCCTGTGGGTCAGTGCGCGGGCGTCGTAGGCCTCGGCCGTGGACGACTGCTCGCGCAGCCGGCGTACCGAGGTCTCCAGGACCGCGAGTTCGTCGACCGCTCGGCGGCAGTGGAGGCAGCCGTCCAGGTGCGGGTCGTGCTTCTCCTGCTCCCGGAGGTCCCAGACCTCGGCCAGCGAACGGCCGCAGGGCAGCAGTTCGTCATCGCCGTCCGGCTGCGACGGGCGGGGAGGGTCGGTGCGGGCAGTCATCGCCAGGCCCCCAGTTGTTGTGTGAGAGATCGTCGTGCGCGGAAGACCCGGGCGCGGACAGCCTCCTGGCTGATCCCGACGGCCTGCGCGATGAACTCGTAGGACTGACCGTCCAGTTCTCTGAGCACCCAGCAGGCACGCTGCTCGGCCGACAGCGCGGTCAGCGCCGTCTGGAGTTCGTCGACCGCGGCGTGCGACTCCGCGATCCGTGCCGGTGAGACGGTGTGCTCCGGGGCCGCCACCTGGTCTGCCGCGTCCAGGTGGTCGACGGGTCTGCGGGCCCGCAGCACGTTCAGGCAGCGGTTGGTCACGATGCGGTACACCCAGGTACGGAACGTCGACTGCCGCTGGAATTCGGGCAGCTTGCGCCAGGCGCTGATGAGGGCGTCCTGCACGGCGTCCTCCGCCTCCGGCACGTTGCCGAGCATACGGGCGGCCATGCGCACCAGCGTGGGCGCGTGGAGGCGCACGAGGACGGCGAAGGCCTCCTCGTCCCCCTCGGCCGCCCGCACGACCAGCAACGTGTCGTCGGTGTCGCTCCGGTCCTCACCGACCGCTGATGCGGCCTGTTCGGGGGCCAGCGGCACGGGTGACTCCTCTCGTTCGCTCACATCGGGTTGGACACGCGGCCACGCCCCCTGTGACGCGGCACTGCGCGGGTGTGTCCGGCGCGCCCTGCCGGCGGTGGCCGTGGCACCCGTGGAAGAAGTTTCCGGGGCCGGCGTCACGGATCGCGTCCGGGCGGTTCTACCTGGGTGAGATCAGTCCGCACACCGTACAAGGAGGACCTTCCATGACCACGCAGACGGCCACGGTCGCCAAGAGCGCTTCCGTCCCGCAGAGCACGAAGAGCGAACAGGGCACGACGGCGCTCACGGGAGGAGCGACCGGCGCGCACGAGCCCGCCGCCACCCGGGGCCGGACGTCCATCGCGGACGTCGTGGTCGTGAAGATCGCCGGCAGCGCGGCCAGGGAGATCCCGGGCGTGCACGACATGGGCGGCGGGCTCTCGCGCACGCTCGGGGCCGTTCGGGACCGGGTGCCGGGAGGCCGCCCCAACGTGGGCCGAGGTGTCAAGGTCGAGGTCGGCGAACGGCAGACCGCCATCGACGTCGATCTGGTCGTGGAGTACGGGGTGGCGATCGCGGACCTGGCCCGTGACGTCCGGGAGAACGTCATCGCGGCCGTGGAACGCGTCACCGGACTGGAGGTCGTCGAGGTGAACGTGACGGTGAACGACGTGCATCTGCCGGACGAGGACGGCGACGCCGCCTCGGCCGATTCCAGGGTGGAGTGACCGGGAAGCCGGGACCGGGGACGGGGAGTGATCGGAGAGGTGGAGAGATGAGCAGGCCGGTGGTCGGGATGGGGGCCGGTATGGCCCTGGCGTTCGCCGCGCACTTCGGAGGTTTCGGCGCGTTCCTCCTCGTCGCCGCCCTGGGAGCGGTGGGGGCCTTCGTCGGTCACCGGCTCGACGGTGGCGGCGTGCCCGACGCTCTCAGGGACGTGTTCGAGCGGAACCGCCGATGATCACACCGTCGCAGCGAGGTACCACCACGGTGTCGGAGAAGGCCGTCCGGAGGATCGCCGGGCGTGCCGCCGCGGAGGCCCTGCCCGGCAGGGCCGTCACGGCCACGGGCGTCACGGCGGCCGTCCGGGGGCAGCGGGCGGAGGTGTCGTTGGATCTCGCCCTGCCCTACCCCGCGTCCGTGGCCGACTCCGTGGGACTCGTCCAGGAGCACGTCGCCGCACGCACCCGGCAGCTGAGCGGGCTCGACGTCCCGCGGGCGGAGGTGAGCGTCCGTGCGCTGCGCGCGGACGCCCCCCTCCTGCGGGCGGGGCCGCCCGCAGGAGGGGATGCCCGGCCGGCCGCCCGCCGGTGGTGGTCGTCCCGGCGTCTTCCCGTAGCCGTCCTCACCGGTGCCGCTGCCCTGGTCTGCGGGACCCTCACCCTCGACGTGGCACGGGTGCGTCTGCTGGGCCTCCCTCCCGCCCGCTGGCGCAGCGGTGCCGTGGACTGGCTGTCCACGCACGGGGCCGGTGACCTGCCCGTCGTCCTGGGCGGTGCGGGTGCCGCCCTGGCGGGCCTGGTGCTGGTCGTGCTGGCGGTCACACCCGGGCAGCGCCGCCTTCTGCCGCTCTCGCCGCCCGTGGACCAGCCGGTCTTCGCCCTCGACCGATCAGCGGTCTCCGCACTGGTCGAGGAGGCGGTGTCGGACGTCGCGGGCATCGGCCGTGCGAGAGTCCGGGTGGGGCGCCGGCGCGTCCTGGTCCGCGCCCGTCTGTCGTTCGGCGACCGGGAGGCCGCGCGCGTCGGCGTAGAGGCTGCGGCCCGCCTCGCCGTCGGCGGATGCGCGCTGCCCCGCGCCCCGCGTCTCCGCGTCAGGCTCCAGACCGACCAGGCCTGGCGGCAGTCACCGGCCGCGGACCCCGCACCGGTGCCGCAGCCGGCCGAGAAGGCGCCCGTGGCGCCCCCGACGCAAGGACGACAGACATGAGAGGACCCTCACGACAGGCCGTCGACCGCGTCACGCTGGGCGCCCTCGGCCTGGTACTCGTGCCGGCCGGCGCGCTGGTCGTGGGCACGGAGCCGTCCCTCGCCGGCCGGCTGCCCTCCTGGTGGCCCGACGGATTGCCGGGCAGCGTGCTGGTGAGCCCGGAAGGACTCACGGATCTGCGCGGGGCGGCGTGGTGGACCCCCTCGGTCATCGCGCTCGGCACGGTCCTGACGGCGTTGTCCGGGCTGTGGTTCATCAGCCTGTGCGGACGCGGTGTGCGGTCCGGCCGCGTACGGCTGCCCGGACCCGGCGGGGATCTCCGCCTCCGGGCCCTCCGCGACGTGCTGACCCGGCGGACGGTCTCCGTGGAGGGCGTGGAGCGGTGCCGGGTCCACCTCCGGGTGAAGGGCCGCCACCTGCACGTTCGTACGCGCGTGTGGATCCACCCGCACACCGCCCCCGCCACGGTCCAGGCCCCGCTGTCCGCCGTGCTCACCGAGGCCAGGGAGTCCCTGCTCCCCTACTCCGTGACCGGCGGGACGCGTATCAGCACCCTCGGCCACCGGCGCTCACGCACGCGCTAGCGGGACGACGGTCCGTGTCGGCGCACCGGGAGGGGATGTCCGTTGCCTCGCTTCCTCCCGTCGCAGGGGCGGCCCCTCCTGCACGCCGCCGCCCCGCTCGGCCGGCGGGAGGGGACGGAAAGGGTCCGGTACGGCGCCGACCGGCCCAAGCCCTCCGGCTCCCGCTCTGCGAGCCTGTTCGATGTGGACGGCAGAGAGGGAGCGGACCATGAAGGCGATGGTTTTCCACGGCAAGGAACAGAAGTCCTGGCAGGACGTGCCTGATCCCGGCATTCAGGACCCGGCCGACGCGGTGATCCGCGTGGAGGCCGTCACCATCTGCGGAACGGATCTGCACATCCTCAAGGGAGACGTACCGGAGGTGGAACCCGGCACCGTCCTCGGACACGAGGCGGTGGGTGAAGTGGTCGAGACGGGCAGCGAGGTACGTGGCGTACGGCCGGGTGACCGGGTTCTGGTCTCCTGCATCACCGCGTGCGGGCGCTGCCGCTACTGCCGGGAGAACCGGTTCGGGCAGTGTCTCGGTGGTGGCGGCTGGATCCTGGGACACCTGATCGACGGCACCCAGGCGGAGTACGTGCGGGTGCCCTTCGCCGACCTCTCCGTCCATGCGCTGCCCGGGGCGGTGCGCAGCGAGGACGCGGTTCTGCTGGCGGACATCTTCCCCACCGCCTACGAGGTGGGTGTGCTGAGCGGCCGCGTGAGGCCCGGGGACACCGTCGTGGTGGTGGGAGCGGGGCCGATCGGTCTCGCCACGATCGCCACGGCCCGTCTCTTCACCCCGGGAAGGATCATCGCGACGGACCTCGTGGCGTCGCGGCTGGACGCCGCACGCGCCGTGGGGGCGGACGTGACCGTCGACGCCGGCGAGGCGCCCGAGCAGCTCGTCGAGGACCTCACCGACGGTCTCGGAGCGGACGTCGTGGTCGAGGCGGTCGGTGTCCCCCAGTCGTTCGAAGCGTGCACGCGGATGGTCCGGCCGGGCGGACACGTCGCCAACGTGGGCGTTCACGGCAGATCCGCGGAGCTGCACCTGGAGAGCCTGTGGTCCCGGGACCTGACGATCACCACCGGTCTGGTCGACACCTGTTCCACTCCGCTGCTCCTCGACATGATGGCGGCCGGGCGGCTGCCCGCGGCTCCCGCCCTGGTGACGCACCGGTTCCCGCACTCCCGCATGGAGGAGGCGTACGACGTGTTCTCGGCGGCCGCCGACACGGGTGCGCTGAAGGTGGTACTGGGTCCCCCCACGCACGACGAGGTCGCACCGGCCGGCTAGACGCCTCGGCGCCGGGCACCCCGGCCGGGCCGGCGAGGTCGGCCCGGCCGTCGAGGCCTACGTCGACCCGGCCGTTACGGACGACGTCGCCCCCGCCGGTGAGGCCGACGCAGCCGGCGAGGTCGAGGGCCGTGGGCCTGCCCGGCCCTCAGCCCTCCCTCTGCTCCTGATCGTGCGCCTTCGTGGCGATGACGGCGGCCTGCACACGGCGCTCGACGCCGAGCTTGGAAAGCAGACGCGAGATGTGGTTCTTCACCGTCTTCTCCGAGAGGTAGAGCCTCTTGCTGATCTGCCTGTTGGTGAGGCCCTCGCCGATCAGGTCCAGGACCGCCTTCTCCCGGTCGGACAGGGCGGAGAGCCGCTCGTCCCCCTCGGAGCGCGTCGATGCCGGCACACGCAAGGACTCCATGAGCCGGGTGGTGGTGGCCGGGTCCAGCATGGACTGCCCGGTCGCCACGGTCCGGACGGCCGCGACCAGGTCGGTGCCCTTGACCTCTTTCAGCACGTAACCCGCCGCCCCGGCCATGATGGAGTCGAGCAGCGCGTCCTCGTCGTCGAACGACGTCAGCATCAGGCACGCGAGGCCTGGCAGCCGGGAGCGCAGCTCCCTGCACACGGTGACGCCGTCCCCGTCGGGCAGCCGGACGTCGAGCACCGCGACATCCGGTCGCAGGGCGGGGCCCCGGGCCACCGCCTGGTGCGCGGTCGCCGCCTCGCCCACCACTTCCAGGTCCGGCTCCGCGTCCAGGAGGTCGCGCAAGCCGTAGCGCACGACTTCGTGATCGTCCAGGACGAACACCCGGATGGGCCGCTCACCGGCTGTGCCGGCCGGCGCGTCAGTCATCGTCGTCCCCTGCATCCGCTGCCGGACCCTCGTCGTCCGGTTGGCGCGACGAGTTCACGCCCAGTATCCCCCCGCAGTGCCCCCTTGGCTCGGATAGCGACCTTCCACCCTTCTGATCAGGCATTTCCAACCGCACAACATCGGCATGCGGCGCGCCACGGCGCGCCATACGGTGGGAGAGGAGCAGTCGCCGTCCCAGCGCGGGAGGGAACCTTGAGCGAACCCAGGCCGGCGCTCGATCCCGCGACGCATGAGCTTCTGGACCGGCTCCAGGCCCGTGCGGACGCGACCGGTACGTCCCGCAAGCGTCTGCACGCGCTTCTGGAAGCGGTGCTGTCCGTGGGACGTGGGCTGGATCTGCAGCAGGTGCTGGGACGCATCGTCGAGGCGGCTGTCTCCCTCGTGGACGCCGGGTACGGCGCTCTCGGTGTCATCGGTGAGGACCGGATGCTCTCCGCGTTCGTTCCGGTGGGGGTGGACGACGAGGCCTGGGCCGCCATCGGGGCCCTGCCGAGCGGCCACGGTCTGCTGGGAGAACTCGTCCGCCATCCGGAGCCTCTGCGGCTGGACGAACTGTCCGCGCATCCGGCGTTCCGCGGTTTCCCCCCGAACCACCCGCCCATGCACTCCTTCCTCGGGGTTCCGATCCGGGTGCGCGGCCAGGTCTTCGGCAATCTGTACCTCACCGAGAAGCGCGGAACAGCCCGCTTCGACGAGGAGGACGAGGCGGTCCTGATGACCCTGGCCGTCGCCGCGGGCGTGGCCATCGAGAACTCCCGGCTGTTCGAGCGGTCGTCCCTCCGGGAACGCTGGCTGGCCTCGGGGTCGGAAGTGACGAACAGCCTGCTGTCGGGCCGCCCACGCGCCGAGGTGTTGGGTCTGCTCCTCGAGCACGCGCACAAGAACGTGGCGGCGGACCTCGGGCTGATCGCGGTTCCCGTGGAGGGCGCGGACACCCTGCGCATAGCCCTTGCGGTGGGCGCGGAGTCCGACAGGTACCACGGCGAGTTCGTCCCCCTGCGTGAGGGCTACCTGGGGAGAGCGTTCACGGAAGCCTCGGCATCGGTCTCCCTCGACGTCGAACACGATCCGAGGAACGGAGCGGACTCCGCGCGGTGGGCCGGATTCGGACCCGCGATGGCCGTCCCCCTGGGTTCGGGCGGCACCGACCCGCGTGGAGTCCTCCTCCTCACCCGGAACAGCCGGGCGAACGCCTTCACCGCCGAGGCGTCGGCGTCCTTGAAGGGATTCACCCGGCAGGTCTCGCTGGCCATGGAACTGGCGGAACGCCGCAAGGACGCGGTCCAGCTGGCCCTTCTGGAGGACCGCGACCGTATCGCCAGGGACCTTCACGACCTGGCGATCCAACGGTTGTTCGCCACGGGCATGACCCTCCAGGGCGCACTGCGCTTCGTGACCCACCCGGAGGCGGAGCAACGGCTTCGCCGAGCGGTGGACGACCTCGACACGACGATCAAGATCATCCGATCGACGATCTTCGGCCTGCGTTCCCAGCAGGACAGCGTGCTGCGGCAGGGCCTTCGGAGCAGAGTCGCACAGGCGGTGGAGGCGGCCACCGGCCCTCTGGGCTTCGCACCGGCCCTCCGGGTCGAAGGGCTCGTGGAGAGCCGCGTCCCGGTGGCTCTCGCGGATCACGTGGTGGCGGTCCTCGTGGAGGCGCTCAGCAACACCGCCCGATACGCGCGGGCCACGTCGGTCGACGTCCATCTGACGGCCACGGCCGACCGTACGACGCTCACGGTCACGGACGACGGCGTGGGCATACCCGAGGACGCGCGGTTCAGCGGGATCGGGAACATGCGTGACCGGGCCCGGATGGCCGACGGCGAACTGAGGATCGGTGCGCCGCCGGGAGGTGGGACACGGCTGACGTGGTCGGCTCCGTCGGCTGACAGCGTCTGACCGCCGAGCGGCCGGCCGGCAACCGGTCCGGGCCGCCGGCCACTCCAGGCCGATGCGCCGGGCGGAAGTCCCGGCCCGGATACGCGGAACCGGTATCCGGGCGGAGTCCCGCCCCGGATACCGGTTGCGCGCGGCGGGGATCCGGTTCGTGCACCTCCGCGGCCCGTCCCGTCCTGGGCCGCCCGGACCCGCGCGGGACCCGCTCGGCCCTGGGACCGGGAGCGGGCCCGGTGGGACCTTGGCTGTAGGCGAAAGGTACGCGGGAAAGGGTGTGTGAGGACGATGCTGTCTCCTGTGGTTGCCGGTGTGGACGGAAGTGAGTCCAGCCTCCGCGCCGTGGACTGGGCGGCGGACGAAGCGGTGCTTCACGGAGTTCCACTGCGCCTGGTGTACGCCTCCCTGTGGCAGCGTTACGAGGGCGCCGCCCTCGCGAGGGGCCTGTCGCGCCCCGACGGCCGGGTGATGGCGGAGAACATCGCCGGCTCGGCGGCGGAGCGGGTCCGTCGCGTGGCGCCCGGCCTTAAGGTCACGGCGGACGTGCCGCAGGAGGACGCGGTGAGCGCACTCCTGAGAGAGGGACAGGACGCCTTCGCCCTGGTCGTCGGGAGCCGGGGCAGGGGTGAGATCGCCGGTCTGCTGCTCGGCTCGGTGAGTCTCGCCGTCGCCTCGCGTGCCCGGTGCCCGGCCTTCGTGGTGCGTGGCGACAAGGCGGGCCTGGAAGCGGCGCACGGACGGATCGCGCTCGGTGTGGGGGACGCGGATCCGCCCGACCTGACGGCGGTGCGGTTCGCCTTCGCCGAGGCGGAACTGCGCGGGTGCGGGCTGGATGTGATCCGCGCCTGGCGCTGCCCCTCCCACGAGACCTCCGACCACCCGCTCCTGGCCGGTGACCCCGCGCGCTACCACGAGGAGCAGGCGTCCGCCCTGCTCGACGAGGTCCTGGCCTCGTCGGAGAAGGATCATCCGGATGTCCGGGTGCGACGGGTGACGGCGGAGGGGCCCGCTCACAAGGTGCTCCTGGAACGCGCCGCGGTGTCCGACCTGCTGGTGGTGGGAGCCCGGCGCCGGGAGGGCCATGTCGGTACACAGTTGGGCCGCGTCGCGCACACCGCACTGCACCATGCGGCCTGCCCCGTGGTCGTCGTTCCCCGCGACAGCGGTGCGGGAGCCTCGCCCGGAGCGACGCCATGACCGCCCGGACGCCGCACCGCGTGAAGGACGTCATGACGCAGACGGTCGTCGCGGTCGGTCTCGACGCCCGCTTCAAGGAGATCGTGGCGGCCATGAACCAGTGGCAGGTCACCGCCGTCCCCGTCCTGGAGGGAGAGGGGCGTGTCGTCGGAGTGATCTCCGAGGCGGACCTCCTGCTCAAGGAGGAGCTACGGGGCGAGGACGCCACCATGATCGGCCAGGGTGAGCGCCTCACGGACCACGCCAAGGCGGGGGCCGTGACCGCACGGGACCTCATGTCCTCCCCCGCGGTGACGGTCGCGACGGACGCGCCGCTGCCGGAGGCGGCCCGGCTCATGGCCCGTCACCGGGTCAAGCGTCTACCCGTCGTGGACGAGCGGGGCGTGCTCAAAGGCATCGTGAGCCGGATCGACGTGCTCAAGGTCTTTCTGCGCACGGACGACGACCTGGCCGACGAGGTGAGGCAGGAGGTGATCGCCCCCCTCTTCCCGGTCTCGCGGCGTGGCATCGGCGTAGCGGTCACCGGGGGACGGGTGACCCTCGACGGTGAGGTGCGCGACACGGCACTCATACCGGTGGCCGAGCGCCTCGCCAGAGCGGTCGAAGGGGTGGTGGACGTCCGCTGCGATCTCCACGGCCCGGCCGTCGCGGAGCCGGAGGCCGGCCGGTGAAGCCCCGGGCCCTGTGGTGCCCGGACCGCCCCGTCGGCCCTGAGCCCGTGGTGCCCGGCCCGTACCTCACGAACGCCTGGCTGCCTTCGCCTTGACGACCACCACCGGGCACACGGCGTGCTGAGCGCACCGCTGGCTGACGGAGCCCAGCACGGCCCGCGCGAAGGCTCCTCGTCCCCTGTTGCCGACCACCAGCAGGTCGGCGCCCTCGGATGCCTTCACCAGGACTTCCGACGGATCGCCCCGCACCAGGATCTCGTGCACGACAGCCGGCCTGGCGTCACCGAACACGGCCTCGATGCCTTCGGAGAAGCGCCTCCGGGCGTCCTCCAGGTCGAATCCGGCCTCGGTGGCCGGCCCGGCCCAGCCGACCTCCGACGGGGTCTCCCAGACGCACACCGCCTCGACCACGGCACCGGTGAGCCGGGCGTGCCGGGCCGCCCAGCGCAGAGCCTCCTGGGAAGGGCCGGAGCCGTCGACCCCGACGACGACCCGCAGGTTTTCCGAACCGCTGTCCATACCCGCCTCACCGTCTCTACGAGCCCCCGCACATCCACACTGCCCGCGCGAAGGGTGCTGCGCCATGCGGGAGGCCGGGACCGGTGTTGGACCGGTGGCCGCGGGCCCGGCCGGCTCACGTGCGTGCCCTCGCGGTCCTCCTGCCGCACGGCCGCCGTGGGTGAGGCCGGGAGTGTGCCGTCGGCCTCACGCAGGCGCCGCCGGTGGAGTGGTTCGGCGGCGAAGCGCCCGTTCGGACGGTCCCCGGCACGCGTCGACTCGGTGTCATGGGGGTGACGTGGTTCTCGACCGGGCCTCCCGAGGGCCGGCGCCGCGTCGGCCGGACACGGGACGCGATCCGGTACGGGACGAACGAAGGTGAGCATCATGACCGACCGATCGAAGACCGGCGCGGACGGGGACGGGGCGCCCGCGGCGGGTGACTTCGGCAGGCGGGTGGCGGCGCGCCGTGAATACCTCGGACTGTCGCGGGGAGACGTCGCGCTGCGCACCGCGTCGGCCCCGGGATACATCGAGTACGTCGAGACACAGCCGGGCTCCCACGGGATGGGGTTCGTGGTGCGTCTGGCCCACGCCCTCGAGACGACCGTCGACGAGCTCACCGGCGGCACCGTCGACCTTCCCCCTGGGGCGGGCCGCGCGGCAGGCCACCCCCGGCTGGTCGAGATCGGCCAGGACGAGTGCTGGACACTCGTCGGCCGCCGAGGGGTCGGGAGGGTCGTCGTGAGCGACGAGGGCGGACCGGCCGTCTATCCGGTGAACTACGTGTGCGTGGAGAACCGGATCGCGTACAGGACCTCGCCGGACTCGGGTCCCGCCCACGCCGTCGGGCACGAGACCGCGTTCGAGGTGGACCACATCGACGACGCCTTCAGCCGGGGATGGAGCGTGCTCGTCGTCGGCGCCGCCGACGCCCTCACGGAGCCCCGGGACGTCGCGGCTCTGGAGAACGAGGCGGGGACCGTGACGCCCTGGGCCGGCGGTGAACGGGACCTGTGGGTCGTGGTGACGGCCGGCAGGGTCACCGGGCGCCGCATCGAGACCGACGCCCCGTAGCTCCTGTGCGCCTGGGACGCCGCGGGTCTCACTCCGCCCGATCGCCCCGCTCGTCGTCGATGGCCAGTACGTCGCCCACGTCACGGCGGGGCGTGGGCGGGACCATGGGGCCGTATCCCAGCCGGAGCAGCATCTGAGGGAACGAGGTGCTGGTTCCGGCGTGCGGATCCCTCAGCAGCCAGCGTAGTTCGGGGTGTTCGAGGGCTTGCGAGTTGAGCGACGTCGAGAGTCCGTCCGCCGTCGCCTGCAGGAGCACCCGCTCCAGTGCCTGCCCGGCGAGGAGCCAGTCCGGTGGGCGGTCCTGGGCGGTCCCGAGGACCACGAGGCAGGGTGCGTGCTCGAAAACGGCGGACCGCCGTTCGGGGAGGTGCCGCCCGACGGCAAAGTCCCGTGCCGGTGCTCTGCCTCCGCGGCGCCGTGGACCGAAGGCGTACGTGGGGATTCCGTCCGGTCCTTCGACCCCGGATCCCGTCCACCGCGCGATCTCCGCGCGGGCCTCGGGTGACAGCCGCTCGTCCTGTGCCGCGTCCTCCACCACGTCGAGGACGGCTTCCGCCTGCCATTCGCCGAGGACGGACAGACCGACCCCCTCCGATCGAGCCGCACCGCTGAGCGCGTCGAGCAGCGCGGCGGGGACCCGTTCGTCCGTGAACGCTTCCCGGCTGCTGCGGCGCCTCCGGATCGCCGGATACAGATCGGCGACGCCGTCGGGGTCCGCCGCCTCCACGAATCGGACGCTCGCCAGGAGGTGGGGATCAGCGGGATCGGGCAGCGGGCGGACATGCGCCGTCCATCCCGCGTGGGCGGCGGCCACGCGGAGATTGAAGAGCGCGGCACCGCAGCTGACGTGCATGCTGCGGTGGTGGGAGTCGGTGTGCGGCATGGAGCGCGTCAGGTCCATGCGCAGTCGGAGTTCGCCGGTCGCCGGCACGTACCGGAACTGCCAGGGCTGAGCGTTGTGCATGGAAGGGGCCATGACCGCGTCGCCGACCCATGCGGTCACCGTCGCGGCATCGGCCTGTGGAGTCGACATCTGGGTTCCTTCCCGACCGGTTCGCGGATTCAGGGATGCGGCACCACTGCGACCGGTGATGTGGCGTGATGGATGACCGCGTGCGCCACATGCCCGAGCCGGGGGCCGACCGGACGCGTCCGCTCGCGGCGTCCGACGACGACCAGGTCGGCATCGGGCGAGGCGTACACCAGCTCCGCTCCCGGCGCTCCCGCCACCGCCGTGGTCCGCACCGTGACGCCGGGGAACCGCCGCTTCCAGGGGTCCACGACGCGTTCGAGGTTCGTCTCGATCTCGGCTACGAGCTCGTTCCCCAGGCCGGGATCGGCGGCCTGGGCGTACGCGTACATGGGCGGAAAGGACCAGGCGTGCAGAATCTGCAGCCCACAGCTCCGCCGGGCCGCTTCGGTGAAGCCGAAATCCAGGACCGGCGCTTCGGATTCCGCTTCTCTCGGATCGATACCGAGGAGCAACTGTCCCGCCGGCTGCTCGGAGCGGTGGGGCCGCTCGCCACGGTCGGCTCCACCGTTGCGGACGAGCACCACCGGACAGGGCGACGCCGCCGCCACAGGCAGCGAGGTGGTACCGATGACGAAGCCCGTGAGGCGGTTGAGCCCTTGTGACCCCAGCACCAGCAGGTCCATGCCTCCCGGTGTCTCGGCCTCGGCAAGGAGGACCTTGGAAGCGAGACCGACGCCGGTCACGTTCTCCGCGCCGACGCTCAGGCCCGGGTGTGCCTGCTCAGCCTCCGCAGCCGCTCGTGCCAGCAGGTCCTCGTACTTCGGGGAGCGCCCGGGTTCCGTGTGAGCGGCCGTGGCGGCGGACGACGACACCACGTGTTCGACGTGTCCGGGCGGAACCGGCCAGTCCTGGATGTGGATGATACGGAGCGCGACCTCACGCAGAACCGCCTCCTGGGCAGCCCATCGGACTGCGGCGAAACTCTCGGGCGAGCCGTTCAGCCCCACCGTCACATTGCCTGGCATGTCGGCCTCCTCGTAGCGAAGGGACTCCCGGCGTCGTTCCGGGGGGACGGGGCGGAAGCGGTCTTCCGGTCCGCCTCCTTCCGCGTCATCGCAGGGGCGTCCTCCGTAACCAGCGTTCCGCGCGACGGCGGCAGATGTACAGGGCCGAGTGGGCTCCCCCGGGAGGCGGCCACTGCCCGTCCCCGGGACCTTTGGCCCCCTGACCGGGCCGTCGTGGCCCTGCCGCCGAGGCAGCGCCGAGGACACCGTGGGAAGCAGGTGCACGTGGCCGAGGAGGACGTATGACGCGCTCCGGAACGAGCCGGGAGATCGTGGTCGGTGTCGATCCGCTCGACCCCTCGGTACCGACGCTCGCCTGGGCGGCGGACGAGGCGGATCGCAGGAACCTGCCGCTCCGGCTCGTCCTCGCCGTCCCCCCGCTGCACGACACCCAGCACGTGGATTCGACACCTCGGCGGATGTCGCTGCAGGCCAAGGGGCGGGAAGCCTTGGATTCGGCCCGTGAGACCGTTCTCCGCCTCTCCCCCGGGCTCCCGGTGGCGACCGAGCTCCTGGACGGACGGCCGGCCGCCGTGCTGTGCCGATCCGCCGGCGTCGCTCACGCCCGCATGGTCGTGGTCGGCTCCCGGCGGCTCAGCAAACCGGCGGAGATCCTCGGAATGCATTCGGTGGCCGCACCACTCAGCGCGCAGGCGGACTGCCCCGTCGTGGTCGTGCGGGCCCCCGAGAACACGGCGGATCTCTCCGCGCGTCTCGTCGTGGGTGTCGACGGCAGCGACTCCTCCAGGGTGGCCTTGAGGTTCGCGTTCGAGGAGGCGGGCCTGCGCCGGGCCCCGGTTCACGCCGTGCTGGTGTGGCAGCGTCCGGCGTTCGCCCTGGCCGGGGAGGAGTCGGTCAGGGAGGGGAGCGCACGGATTCTCGCCGCCGCCGTCGCGGAGTGCTCCACCAATCATCCGGACGTGCGGTGCACTCAGGAGACGCGCCACGGGCATCCGGTGGAGGAACTCGCCCGTGCCTCGGCCGGCACTCTGGGCGTCGTGGTCGGGAGGCGCGGGCGCGGCGGTTACACGGGGATGCGGCTCGGCTCCGTGCCGCACGGACTCCTGCACCGGGCTGAGTGTCCCGTCATCACGGTGCCCGGTGAGAGCTGATACCTCGGCGGCCGGCAGACGGCCGGCGGGCCGTTGGCGGCTGCTTCCGGTTCATTGAAAAGGTTTTCCCGAGGGCTTCACGGCTCCCTGCGCGTGGCTTCACGCCTCCCTGCGACTTCCCGGGGCCTTCGGGCTGCCCGGAGGCCTGGCCGGATCACGGGTGCCGGGGGCGGATCACGGGTGCCGTAGGTCGAGGCGGATGTCGACGACACCTGCGATCGCCCGTACGGCGCGGGCGACGAGCGGCACCATGGTCCGGTCGGGCAGGGCTCCTCCCAGCGTGACGACTCCGTCGACGACCCGGGCCTCGAGGCCGACGGTGCCGGGGAGACCGGCGAGGACGGCCGCTGCTTCCGCCCCGATGTCCTCGTCGGAGCGCAGGAACACCTTGAGCAGATCGCCTCTGCTGATGATCCCTTCCAGCAGGCCGCCTCCGTCCACCACGGGCAGACGCTTGACCCGCCGTCTCGCCATGATCCTGGCCGCCTCGGCCAGGGGTGCGTCCGCGTGCACCGTGATCGCGGGACTGGACATGAGGTCCTCCGCGCGGACGGCACCGGCCTTGGCGGCGTCCGTGGGCGCGTTCGCAGGTGCCGCACCCTCGTCGGGACGCCTCGCCTCCTTCGGCAGCAGGTCGGCCTCGGAAACCACTCCGATGACACGTCCCTCACCGGCCAGGACGGGCAGTGCGCTCACCTTCCACCGGTTCAGAAGCTGCACGATCTCCTTGTACGAGGCCTGGCTGCCCACAGCTACGGGCGTGTGGGTCATGAGGTCGCTCACGACGTGGGGCGAGGTGGTCATCCTGCTCTCCTCCTCTCGCACGCAGCTGCCGGACACGACGTCCGGCCTGCGGCAGGTGGTCACGCTCGGCGGCTCCATTCGGGTTCCACTCTGCTCCACTCCACCTCCCAGCCCGCTGAACGGCGGCGATTGCAGATGATCCGGATGCCGATCCCCGTCACGGCGCCGGCTCCGACCGGGACCGCGACGCTCCCCAGCCCTCCCACCACGGCCGCCGCCCACACGTCCCGGGCGTCGGAAGGTGCCGAGGTGGTTCGGCCCGTCCGGTCCAGCCACACCTCCACGCGCTCCCCGCGTTTCGCGCCGGGGGACACCCGTGCGTCCGCCGTGACGTCGGAGCCGTCGGTGCCGGTCCAGCGCACCGGCACCGGTACCCGCTCCGAACGCCCCGATTCGTCCGTCCACGGCGAGACCTCGGCGGCGTCCCGCAGGATCTCGGCTCTGACGGGATGGCGCGTGGCGCGCTGCTGTTCGGCGACGGACTGCTCGTGGTGGAGCGCGGCCATCGCGTCGATCACCCCGAAGACCGCGGCGCACGCGACGACGAGGGCGCAGAGGAGGACGAGCAGTCGGGCCTCGACGATGTCGACACGTCGTTTCAGCGCCCGATCGCCCCCGACGCGGCTCCAGCCTCCTGCGTGCATCGGATCACAGGCTTTCCGGTGTCTCGATCTCGGTGGCGATGCCGCGGGCCCACCTCGCGACGGCGTCGAAATCACGGAAGTCGCCGCCTCGTCCCTCGTCCAGGATCGCCCGGGCGATGCGGCCCTCGGCACCGGCCTCCAGCCGGCCACCGAAGGTCACGTGACCGCGGGCGCGCACCCGCTCCATCGCCCGGCGTGCGCCGGGCACGGGCGGGATGTCCCTTTCGGAGGCCGAGGGATCCAGCGGGCCGCTGCTGAAGGCCCAGACGGCTCGTTCGCGCAGGGCGTCGCGGTGTCGTCGCGTCAGCCGGCCGGCGTCCCGGCGCCAGCGGCCCATGTACAGCGCGCTGCCGATCACCACCGCGTCGTACGCGGCCACGTCCGTCACCTCGGCGGCGGGCAGCGCCTCGGCCTCCAGCCCCTCGTCCCGCAGCGTCCGGGCGATGAACCGGGCGAGTTCGGCGGTCGAGCCGTACCTCGTCGCGTAAGCGACCAGCACATGGTGGGGCAC
>Ga0164308_10000513_pt1 | contig 21190 bp, 15 predicted proteins | sample Whisoiple_246_MG_FD_109983 | JGI IMG/M metagenome (GOLD analysis project Ga0164308, IMG submission 109983) | Soil microbial communities amended with fresh organic matter from upstate New York, USA - Whitman soil sample_246_MG | ecosystem: Environmental > Terrestrial > Soil > Unclassified >...
CCGACTCGTGGGTCTTCGACGGGCTCTACCGGGCCGGGAAGATCGAGCTCGAGGTGGTGCCCCAGGGCAACCTCGCCGAGCGGATGCGCGCCGCGGGCGCCGGGATCGGGGCGTTCTTCTCGCCGACCGGGGTCGGCACGCCGCTGGCCCAGGGCAAGGAGGTCCGCGAGATCGACGGGCGCACCTACGTCCTCGAGCTCCCGATCCGCGGCGACGTCGCGCTGATCGGCGCCCACGTCTCCGACCGGATGGGCAACCTCGTCTACCGCAAGACGGCCCGCAACTTCGGGCCGGTGATGGCCACCGCGGCCACCACCTCGATCGTCCAGGTCTCGCAGGTCGTGGAGACCGGGTCGCTGGACCCGGAGGCCGTGGTGACCCCCAGCATCTACGTCGACCGCGTCGTCGCGGTCGGCGCCGTACGCCAGCAGGAGGCCTCGTGACCGCCGTGGACACCCGCGACCGCACCGTCGAGCACACCGACCGGGGGCCGCTGAGCCGCGACGAGATGGCCGAGATCGTCGCCCGCGACATCCCGCCCGGCTCGTTCGTCAACCTCGGCATCGGCCAGCCCACCAAGGTCGCCGACTTCCTGCCCGCCGACTCCGGCGTGGTGCTCCACACCGAGAACGGCATGCTCGGCATGGGTCCCGCCGCGACCGGCGACGACATCGACCCCGACCTCACCAACGCCGGCAAGATCCCGGTCACCGAGCTGCCCGGGGCGTCGTACTTCCACCACGCGGACTCGTTCGCGATGATGCGCGGCGGCCACCTCGACGTGTGCGTGCTCGGCGCCTTCCAGGTCTCGGCGGCGGGCGACCTCGCCAACTGGCACACCGGTGCGCCGGACGCGATCCCGGCCGTCGGCGGGGCGATGGACCTCGCCATCGGCGCCAAGCAGGTGCTGGTGATGATGACGCTGTTCGCCAAGGACGGCACGCCCAAGCTGGTGCCCGGGTGCACCTACCCGCTGACCGGGCTGGGCTGCGTGGACCGGGTCTACACCGACGTCGCGGTCTTCCGGGTCGGCGTACATGGGGTCACCGTGCTGGAGACCTTCGGGACCTCGTACGACGACCTCGCCGCGCGCCTCGACGTACCCCTGCGACGCCTGGAGGACTGAGCGCCGATCCCGGTAGCCGACTCGCCCGATCACCTGAAGACTCAGCCCATGACCACGCTGCTCTTCGACGAGGACCGATCGGCCGAGATCGTGGCCGCCAGCTTCGCGGGCACGCCGTACCCGCGGCTGCGCGAGGTGATGACCTCGCTGGTGACCCACCTGCACGCCTTCGTCAAGGACGTGCGGCTCACGCCCGAGGAGTGGGAGGCCGGCATCCGGTTCCTCACCGAGACCGGCCAGATGTGCGACGAGACGCGGCAGGAGTTCATCCTGCTCTCCGACACCCTCGGGGTGTCGATGCTGGTCGAGTCGCTGGCCAACAGCGCGGTGTCGACGCAGGGCGACCGGCTGACCGAGGCCACCGTCGAGGGGCCGTTCCACGTCGTCGCGTCGCCGGAGCGCGAGCTGGGCGCCGACCTCAACGTCGCGGGGGAGCCGGGCGAGCCCTGCGTGGTCACCGGGCGGGTGGTGGACGCCTCAGGCGCTCCCGTCCCGGGCGCGAAGGTCGACGTCTGGCAGGCGAACGCCGCCGGCTTCTACGACGTGCAGCGGCCCGACGAGATGGGCCTGGGCGACCTGCGGGGCCTGTTCACCACCGACGCCGACGGCTCCTACTGGTTCCGCACCATCGTGCCTGCGCACTACCCGATCCCGGCGGACGGCCCGGTCGGCCGGATGCTGCGGCAGACCGGCCGGCACGAGTGGCGACCGGCCCACATCCACGTCGAGGTCTCCGCGCCGGGGCTGCGCACGGTGACCACCCACGTCTTCGTCGCGGGCAGCCCCTACCTGGAGTCCGACACCGTCTTCGGGGTGAAGGAGTCGCTGATCCGTGACTTCGCCGAGGTCGACGACGAGTCCGCGGCCACGGCGTACGGCGTGGCGAACCCGTTCCGCACCGTGGAGTTCGTGGTCGCCCTCGACGCGGAGACGCAGCCGTGATCGTCCACGAGACCACGGCCTCCCGGGTCCTGCTCGGCCCCGGGTCGCGGCACGCGTTGCCCGACGAGGTCGACCGGGTCGGCGCCTCGCGGGTGCTGCTGGTGTCCACCGGCTCGGCTGCGGCCGCGGCCGCCGACCTCGCCGAGGCGCTGGGCGGCCGGCTCGCGGGCCGCTTCGACCGGCCCGTGGTGCACACGCCGGTGTCGGTCACCGACGAGGCGATGTCGGTCGTCACGTCCTCGGGCGCCGACGTGGTGGTCGCGATCGGCGGCGGCTCGGCGGTCGGGCTGGCCAAGGCGCTCTCGGCCCGCACCGGGATGCCGCAGGTCGTGGTGCCGACGACGTACGCCGGCTCGGAGGTGACGCCGGTGCTCGGCGAGACCGCCGACGGCGTGAAGACCACGAGGCGCGACCCCGCCCTGACGCCCGGCACGGTGGTCTACGACCCCGAGCTCACGCTGTCGATGCCGGCCGGGCTGACCCTGACCAGCGCGCTGAACGCGCTGGCGCACGCGGTCGAGGCACTGTGGGCGCCGGACCCCACGCCGGTCAGCGACGCGCTGGCGACCGAGGCGGCCACGGGGATCGTCGAGTCCCTGCCCGTGGTGCTGTCCGCACCGGCCGACGTCGCCGGTCGGTCGCGGCTCCAGGGCGCGGCCTGGCTGGCCGGGCTCTGCCTCGCGCAGACCCGGATGGGCCTGCACCACCAGCTCGCCCACGCGCTCGGCGGCACCTTCGACCTGCCGCACGCCGAGCTGCACGCGATGCTGCTGCCGCACGTGATCGCCTTCGACCTGCCATCCGCGCCGGCCGCCTCGGCGCGGCTGACCCGTGCGGTCGGTGGCGACCCCGTCGCGGTGGTCGCGGGCCTCGCGGCGTCGTACGACGGGCCGCGGACGCTGCGCGAGCTCGGCGTGCCGCGCGAGGGACTCGCCGCGGTCGCGGAACGGGTCGTCGGCGCGCCGTACCCGAACCCTCGGCCACTCGTCCTCGACGAGGTGCTGGCGCTGCTCCAGGCCGCCTGGGGATGACGATCGGTCCGGCGCCATCCCGGAACCGGCTCACTAGCATGGTGCGGTGGACGTCGACGTGCGGCTCCTCGACGGGTTCTCCGTCCGGCTGGACGGGGTGCCGGTCGAGGATGCGGCCTGGTACCGGCGCAAGTCCGCCGAGCTCGTCCAGCTCCTGGCGCTGACGCCGGGCGCCCGACTGCACCGCGAGCGCGTCGTCGACGCGCTGTGGCCGGACCTCCCGCTCGACCAGGCACTGCCACGGTTGCACAAGGCGGCTCACTTCGCCCGCAAGGCGCTCAGTCCTGCCGAGGGGATCCTCGAGCTGCGCCAGGACGTCGTCGCCCTGGCCGGCGGGCACCCGCTGCGGGTCGACGCGGTCGAGTTCGAGGCCGCCGCGCGCCGGGCGCTCGACCAGGTGCCGCCCGACCCACGCGCCTGCGCGCGCCTGGTCGGGGACCCGCCGCCCGTCCTGCTTCCCGACGCGCTGGAGGACTGGGTCGGCGCGCACCGCGAGCATCACGACGCGTTGGTGGCCGACCTGTTGGCCGCGGCGGGGCAGTGGGACGCGCTGCTGAGGCTCGACCCGGTGAACGAGGCCGCGCACCTGGGGTTGCTGCGCTCCGCCCTGCGCCGTGGCGACCGCACCGCCGGGTTGCGGGCGTTCTCCGCCATGGAGCGGGTGCTCGACGAGGAGCTGCAGGTCGCACCCGGGCCCGGCGCGCTCGCCCTGCGCGACGCCCTGGTGGCGCTGGACACGAGTGAGGTGCCGGGCCTCGCGAACGCCGGTCCCGCGCTGCTCGAGCGCAACCGTGAGCTGGAGTCCCTCCACGCATGCGTGTCGGCGGCGGAGACGGGTCGTGGCAGCCTGGTGCTGGTCTCCGGTGATGCCGGTGTCGGCAAGTCCGCGCTGGTCCGGGCCTTCATCGACGGCCTCGCCGGCGACGTGACCGTGCACGTCGGCAGCTGCGACGACCTGGTGGCGCCGCGCAGCCTCGGGCCCTTCCAGGACATGGCCGCCGAGCCGGTCGCGCGTGACTCGGACGTGCGCGGCATCCTCGAGGCCGGGACCATGCCGGAGGTGCTGCCGGCCCTCCTGGCCTTCCTCGGGCGCGGACTGTCCGTCGCGGTGGTCGAGGACCTGCACTGGGCGGACGACGCCACGCTCGACGCGATGAGGTACCTGGCGCGCCGGCTCGCGAACCTCCCCGTCGTCCTGGTCACCACCTTCCGCAGCAGCGGTCTCGCCGACGACCACCCGTTGACGCGGCTCCTCGGCAGCCTGCTCGGGGAGAACGTCGTCCGGCTGCCGCTGGAGTCCCTCTCGGTGGCTGCGGTCCGTGACCTCGGCGGCTTCGACGACGACGAGGCCGCCGAGGTGCACCGGGTCACCGGTGGGAACCCGTTCTTCGTCACCGAGGTGGTGGCGGCCGGGGACGACGCGGTCCCCACCACGGTGCGCGACGCCGTCCTGGGCAGGATCGCGGTGCTCCCACCCGAGGTGCGCGAGCTGCTGCGCAAGCTCAGCGTGGTCCCGGGCAGCGCCGAGCGGTGGCTCGCCGAGGCCCTCGCCAGCGGCAGCGAGCCGCTCGTCGCGGCAGAGGCGTCGGGGGTCCTGCTCGGCGACGCCGCGGGTCTGTCCTTCCGCCACGAGCTGGCCCGGCGGGCCGTGGAGTCCTCCCTCACCGGCACCGAACGACGGGCTGCTCACCGCGAGGTCCTCGACGTGCTGCTCGACGTGCCGGGGGCGTCCCGGGCACGGCTGGTCCACCACGCCGCGCTCGGTGGGCGCGACCGGGAGCTGGTGGAGATCGGTCCGGAGGCGGCCGCCGAGGCGGCGCGTCAGGGGGCGCACCGCCAGTGCGCCGAGATCCTCCGCCTGGTCCTGGAGAGCCCGCACACCCTGTCCGACCACGAGACGGCCAGGCTCTGGTGGGAGCGCAGCTACTCGTCGTACGTCGTGAACCGGTTCGACGCGGCGTACACCTGTGCCGAGACCGCGGTGGCACTGGCGGACCGGGTCGAGGACCGGCGCGTGCTCATGGATGCCCTCCCGGTGCTGGCGCGGGCGGCGATGTTCGCACGGGGACCGGAGGCGGCGCGCGGGGCTGCGCAGCGGGCCGTGGACGTGTCCCGCCGTGAGGGGGACCGGGCCCACCTGGCGGCCGCCCTGACCGAGCTGGCGCGCACCCACAGCAACCTGCCGTCGGTCTCGGTCGTCGCCCAGCCGTCGTCCGCCTCCGAGGAAGCGGCGATCGAGGCACTGGCGATCGCCCTCGACCTCGACCGGCCCGAGCTGGTCGCGCGGTCCCTGTGCTACCGCGGCGAGGCGCGGATGTCGCGGGGCGACCTGAGTGGCTTCGAGGACCTGGAACGGGCCGTGGAGCTGGCCGTGAGCGACCCCCGGCTCGAGACGCGGGTGCGCTGCCTGGTCAACGCCGCCGGGTCCGCGTTCCGCGCCGGCCACCTCGCGGATGTCGAGCGGCTGGTGGCGACGGGGCTGCCCCTGGCCGAGGAGTGCGAGTTCTACGCGGGCCAGTACCGGCTGCGGCTGACCCGGGCCGCCGCCCGGGCGTCGAGCGGCGCCTGGGACGCCGCCGTGGACGAGCTCGAGGACCTGCTCCGGTCACCGGGCGATCCCGGCATCATGGCGCCCCTGGCGCGGAGCATCCTGGCCCGGCTGCTGGCCCGTCGCGGGCAGCCGCAGGCGGGTGCGGTCCTGGCCGCGGCCCGGGCGGACCAGCGCCGGACGCAGAGTGCCTTCGTGACCGGGGTCCTGGAGGTCGCCGCCACGGAGCTCGGGTGGCTCGACGGCTCGCTGGCCGAGGCCACCCCGGCCGCGTCGGACGCCCTGCGCCGGGTCACGGCCGAGGGGTACGCCGTGGTCGCGGCCGAGCTGACGGCGTACCTCCGTCGGGCCGAGGTGCCGGTGGCGGCACCTCCTGACCCTCCGGGCCCGTGGGCGCCGACGCTCGCGGGGCGCACCGCTGAGGCCGTGGCGGCGTGGGGGAGGCTCGGGGAGCGCTACGAGCGCGCCGTCGTCCGGGCCGGGTCGGCCGACCCCGCCCAGCGGGACGAGGGCCTCAAGACGCTGGTCGACCTCGGGGCGGTCGCCACCATCCCGGCGGTCGACTGACTACTCCTCCAGTGAACGCCTCAGGGAGCTGAGCGTCCGGGTCCGCTCGGCCTTCGCCAGCAGTGCCGCGCCGGGCTTCATGAACCGCATCCAGCCGTAGAGCTCTCCGACGGCGACGTGGTGGACGACCGTCGCCCCGTCCTGCTCCTCGAGCTCGTACTCGGGACGGGCCTGCGTCATCTCCGTGCCGAACCAGCGCAGGGTCTCGCGGAAGGCCAGGCGCGTCGGTGGCGCGAACTCGGTCACCTCGCCCGCGAAGGTGCCCATCCGGGTCGCGTCGACGTAGGTCGCCCCCTGCCGGACGGGACCGTCGGAGGTCAGCCCGCACCGCCGGAACAGACCCGTGCGGTGCATCCACCGCCCGTAGCCCGGCACGTCGGCCAGACGCTCGAAGACCACGCCGATCGGTCGTCGGACCACGATCCGCGACTCGAACCGGACAGTGCTGGCAGCGGCCATGTCCTCACCCGCCTTCCCCGCCTGCCAACGACAGTACGCGCGGCCGCAGAGGGGGTCTTCCCCTCGCGCCGCTTCGGAGGTATCACGGAGGGACAGGTGCTCGTCACGGACGACGGCCAGGAGGAGTGGATCGATGGCGACGTACTCCCTCGGGCACGAGGACGCCGAGCTCGCTCGGCTGGAGGCGCAGGCCGACTTCCTCCGGGAGCCGACCCGGGTGCTGCTGGAGGCCTCGGGTCTCGGCCCGCGGATGCGGGTGCTCGACCTCGGCACCGGCCTGGGGCACGTGGCGGCCGCGGTCGCGGACCTCGTGGGCCCGGACGGCGAGGTGGTCGGCCTCGACATCGACCCGCGCACGCTCGAGGTGGCGCGGGCACGGACCGCGCACCTGCCCCACGTGCGCTTCGTCCAGGCGGACGTGACGCGGTGGCGCGACGACGAGCCGTTCGACGCCGTGGTGGGGCGGCTGATCCTGTTCCACCTGCCGGACCCGGTCGGCGCGTTGCGCCACCACCTGGCGGCGGTCCGCCCCGGCGGGCGGGTGGTCATGCTCGACTACGACATCGGTGGCCTCCGGGCGGAGCCCGGCGATCCCTTCACCGACCGGATGACGGCGCTCGTGATGGCGGCGTTCCGTGCCGCCGGCGCCGATCCGACCATCGGGTCGCGGCTGCAGGGCATCCTCGCCGACTCCGGCGTCGACGACATCCGGGGCCTGGGGGTCGCGCAGTACCTCGCGAACGACGATCCCGTGGGCCCGGCCATGCTCAGCGGCGTGGTCCGGTCCCTGGCCCCGGTCATGGTCGCCCACGGCCTGGCCACCGAGGCCGACCTCGACCTGGACACCCTGGCCTCGCGGATGGCGGACTCGCTGCGTTCGGCGGGCTCCGTCCTGGTCCCCCCGATCCTGGTGGGTGCCTGGGGCCGCCGCCCCTGACGGGTCGGGTCAGCCCACCCCGGGCACGATGCGCATGTCCCGAACGGCGCCGCCGTCGAGAGCGGCCAGCGCCTCCTGGTAGGCGGGAGACTCGTGCGCCGCGCGCGCGGCCTCGACCGACTCGAACTCGATGAGGACCGTCCGGGTGTTCTCGCCCGACTCGTAGGTCTGCGCCGGCAACCCGCGCGCCACGAACGTGCCCCCGGCCTCCCGCAGCGCCGGGCCGGCCAGCTCGGCGTACGCCGCGACCTTGGCCTCGTCGACGATCTCCTTGTAGACGCTGATCCAGTAGGCGGTCATGGCGTCATCCTGCAGGACGGCGTCGGCGGCCCCGCATAGGGTGCGGTCCGTGACGCTCCACCTCCACCGCGCCCCGCGCACCGACCTGCTCGCCGACGCCCTCGGCGACCTGCTCGCGCAGCCGCTGGAGGACCCGTTCGCCACCGAGCTGGTGCTGGTCCCGGCCCGTGGCGTGGAGCGGTGGCTCAGCCAGCGTCTCTCCCACCGGCTCGGCCGCGGCGACACCGACGACGGTGTCTGTGCCGGCGTCGAGTTCCGATCGCCGCGATCCCTGGTCGCGGAGCTCACCGGCACGGTCCACGACGACCCCTGGGCGCCCGACGCCTTGGCCTGGCCGCTGCTCGAGGTCATCGACGAGAGCCTCGACGAGCCGTGGAGCCGGACCCTTGCCCGCCACCTCGGCCACTTCGACACCGGTGACGAGGCCGAGTTCCGTCGCGGCCGCCGCTACTCGGTGGCGCGCCGCCTCGCCGGGCTCTTCGCGTCGTACGCCGTGCAGCGGCCCCAGCTGCTCGTCGACTGGCTCGGGGGGCGCGCGACCGACGGCTGTGGCGGCGACCTCGACGACGACCTGGCCTGGCAGCCGCCGCTGTGGCGGGCGCTGGCCGACCGGGTCGACGCGCCCCCGCCCCACGTCCGCCAGGCGGAGGCGGTGGCGCGGCTGCGGCAGGGGGTGCCCGACCTGCCGCCACGGCTCTCCCTCTTCGGCCACACCCGGATGCCGGTCACCGAGATCGAGCTCCTCGCCGCGCTCGCCCACGCCCACGACGTGCACGTGTGGCTGCCGCACCCCAGCGACGTGCTGTGGCGGGCCCTCGCCGACGAGTCCGGGCTCGTGCCGCGTCGTTCCGACCAGTCCCACCGGCGGGTCGACCACCCGCTGCTGGCCACCCTCGGCCGCGACGTCCGCGAGCTCCAGCGCAGCCTGGCGCCGACCGGCGCCGTCGACCACCACCACGAGGGGGAGCCCTCGCCCGACACGCTCCTGGGCTGGCTGCAGTCCGACCTGGCCGCCAACGCCGTACGCCCCTCCGGGCGGGTGCTGGCCGCCGACGACCGGTCGGTGCAGGTGCACAGCTGCCACGGCCCGGCGCGCCAGGTCGACGTCCTGCGTGAGGTGCTGCTCGGTCTGCTCGCCGACGACCCGAGCCTCGAGCCGCGCGACATCCTCGTGATGTGCCCCGACATCGAGACCTATGCGCCGCTGATCACCGCGGGGTTCGGCCTCGGCGACGTCCTCGACGGCGGGCACCCGGCCCACCGGCTCCGGGTCCGGCTGGCCGACCGGGCGCTCACCCAGACCAACCCGCTGCTCGGCGTCGCGGCGCAGCTGCTCGACCTCGCGGGGAGCCGGGCCACGGCCAGCGCCGTCCTCGACCTCGCGCAGGCCGCGCCCGTGCGACGCCGCTTCGCCTTCACCGACGACGACCTCGACACGGTGACCGCCTGGGTGCGCGAGTCCGGGGTCCGGTGGGGCTTCGACAAGGAGCACCGGGCGCCGTTCGGCCTCGAGCAGTTCCTGCAGAACACCTGGCAGTTCGGCATGGACCGCGTGCTCGCGGGGGTGGCCCTCTCCGAGGACTCCCACGCCTGGCTGGGCACGACGCTGCCGCTCGACGACGTCGGCAGCAACCGCGTCGAGCTGGCCGGGCGGCTCACGGAGTTCGTGGACCGGCTCACCGCCGCCACCGACGAGCTCACCGGCACCCGCCGGCTCGCCGACTGGCTCGTCGCGCTCGGCCAGGGCGTTGCCGCGCTCACCCGGGTGGATCCGGCCGACCAGTGGCAGGCCGGCGAGGTGCAGCGCGAGCTCGCGTCGGTGCTCGCCGAGGCCACCGCGCGCGAGGACACCCCGATGCGGCTGACCGACGTCCGGGCGCTGCTCGGCCGGCACCTCGCGGGGCGCCCGACGCGGGCCAACTTCCGCACCGGCACGCTCACGGTCTGCACGATGGTGCCGATGCGTTCGGTGCCGCACCGGGTGGTGTGCCTGCTGGGCCTCGACGACGGGGTCTTCCCCCGGCTCGGCCTGGTCGACGGCGACGACGCGCTGGCCCGCGAGCCGCTGACCGGTGAGCGTGACATCCGCTCCGAGGACCGACAGCTCCTGCTCGACGCGATCGGCGCCGCCACCGAGCACCTCGTGGTCACCTACACGGGCGCCAACGAGCACAGCGGCCAGAAGCGCCCGCCCGCGGTCCCCCTCGGGGAGCTGCTGGACGCCCTCGACCGGACCACCGGCGAGCGGGTCCGCGACCTCCTGGTGGTCGAGCATCCCCTCCAGCCCTTCGACGTCCGCAACGTCGCGCCCGGGGCGCTGGGGGTGCCGACCCCGTTCACCTTCGACCCGGCCATGCTCGTGGCGGCCGAGGCCGTCGTCGGGGAGCGCCCGCCCGCCCCCGCCTTCCTGCCCGCCCCGCTGCAGCCGACCCCGCTCGAGGACGTCGCGCTGACCGACCTGCTGAACTTCTTCCGCGACCCGGTGAAGGGCTTCTTCCGGGCCCTCGACCTCACCCTGCCCTGGGACGTCGAGGGCGTGTCCGACGCGATGCCGGTCGAGATCGACGCGCTCGAGACGTGGGGCGTGGGGGACCGGATGCTCGCCGACATGCTCCGCGGAATGCACCCCGACCAGGCCCTCGCCGCCGAGTGGCGTCGGGGCTCACTGCCACCCGGCCAGCTCGGGTGGCGCAAGGCCGGCGAGGTCCGCGACCAGGCCATGAAGCTGGCCATCGCCGCGCTCACCCACCGACAGGTCGAACCCAGGGCCTACGACGTCGACGTCGAGCTCGGCCGCGGGCGGCGCCTGACCGGCACCGTGACCCCCGTGTACGCCGATCGCCTGGTCGCCGTCGGCTACTCCCGCCTCGACGGCAAGCACCTCCTCGAGTCGTGGATCCGGCTGCTGGCCCTGGCCGCCGGCCGCCCCGACCACAACTGGACCGCCCTGACCATCGGGCGGGCGGCCCGCGGCACCGCCGCCGCCCAGCGCCTGCTCGGGCCGGCCACCGACGAGCCCCTGGGCCTGCTGCAGGACCTGGTCGCGATCTACGACGCCGGGCGCCGCGAGCCGCTGCCGCTGCCGCTGAAGACGTCGTTCGCGTGGGCCGGAGCCCGGCACCACCACGACGACCCGGTCGAGGCCGCGCGCAAGAAGTGGAAGAGCGGCAGCTATCCCGCCGAGGACGCCGAGCCCGCCCACGAGCGCGTCTGGGGCCCCCGACCGGCACTCGAGAAGCTGCTCGGGCCGGTGCCTCCCGGCGAGGAGGTCGAGGGCGAGCAGACCCGGCTCGGCGCGCTCGCCGCGCGGCTGTGGCTGCCGCTGCTGCGGTGTGAGCGGACGGGGTCGTGATGGAGCCGTTCGACCTGCTCGGGCCGCTGCCGGAGGGCGCCTGCACCGTCGTGCTGGAGGCGAGCGCCGGGACCGGCAAGACGTTCACCCTCGCGGGCCTCGTCACCCGCTACGTCGCCGAGGGCGTGGCCACCCTCGACGAGATGCTGCTGATCACCTTCGGTCGGGCCGCCAGCCAGGAGCTGCGCGAGCGGGTCCGCGACCAGCTGGTCGACGCGGCCCGCGCGCTCGAGGACCCCTCGACCGTCGGCGACAACGAGCTGCTCGCCCACCTCGTGACCGGATCCCCCGACGAGCTCGCCGCGCGCCGCCACCACCTGCGCGACGCCCTCGCCGGCTTCGACGCGGCAACCATCGCGACGACCCACCAGTTCTGCCAGCTCGTGCTCCGCTCCCTCGGGGTCGCGGGCGACACCGACGCCGGGGTGACCCTGGTGGACAGCCTGGACGAGCTGGTCGGCGAGGTCGTCGACGACCTCTACCTGAGCCGCTTCGGGCAGCAGCGCGAGTCGCCGGCCCTGACCCGCGCGCAGGCGCTGGGGCTCGCCCGCGAGGTCGTGGGCAACCCCCAGACGGTGCTGACCCCGCAGGAGCCGGCCGAGGGATCCACTGAGGCGGTCCGGGTCGAGTTCGCCCACGCGGTGCTTCGCGAGCTCGAGGCCCGCAAGCGGCGCCTGGGCATCCTCGGCTACGACGACCTGCTCAGCCGGCTCGCCACCGCCCTGGAGGCCGACGACGCCCCGGCCCGGGCCCGGATGCGCCGGCGCTGGCGGATCGTCCTGGTCGACGAGTTCCAGGACACCGACCCCGTCCAGTGGGACGTCATCGCGCGGGCGTTCGTCGGCCACGCCACCGTCGTACTCATCGGCGACCCCAAGCAGGCCATCTACGCCTTCCGGGGTGGCGACATCGTCACCTACCTCGAGGCGGCCCGCGCCGCGGACCGGCAGTGGACCCTCGGCACCAACTGGCGCAGCGACGCCCCGCTCGTGGAGCGGCTCCAGGCCGTGCTGCGCGGCGCCGCGCTGGGCCACCCCGACATCGTCGTGCGCGAGGTCGAGGCGCGACACCGCACGCACCGGCTCGAGGGCGCGCCCCACAACGACCCGTTCCGGCTCCGCGTGGTGACCCGGGAGAAGTTCGGGATGCGGGGCACCCGCACCGTCGCGATGGACGACGTGCGCGCCCACGTCGCCGCCGACCTGGCCGCCGACATCCAGCAGCTCCTCGCCAGCGACGCGACCTACGACGGCCGCCCGGTGCAGGCGGGCGACATCGCCGTCATCGTCGAGGCGCACCGCGACGCCCGGGTGTGCCGCGACGCGCTGGCCGCGGCCGGCGTCCCCGCCGTCTACACCGGTGACACCGACGTCTTCGCCTCCCGCGCCGCCGCGGACTGGCTCTGCCTGCTGGAGGCCTTCGAGCAGCCGCACCGCAGCGGGCTGGTCCGGGCGGCCGCCGCCACGATGTTCTTCGGCGAGTCCGCCGCCACGCTGGCCGCCGGCGGCGACAGGTTGACCGACCGCGTCGCCGAGACGCTGCGCGAGTGGGCCGACCACGCCCGTGAGCGTGGCATCGCGGCCGTCCACGAGGCGGCGATGCTCGCGGGCCTGGCCCCGCGGGTGCTGGCCTGGCGCGGTGGCGAGCGGGACATGACCGACCTCGCGCACGTGGCGCAGATCCTCCACGAGCTCTCCCACCGCGAGCGGCTCGGGCTGCCGGCGCTGTTGGACTGGCTGCGCACCCAGTGCCAGGAGCAGCGGGGCGCCGCGGAGCGCAACCGACGCCTCGACAGCGATGCCGCCGCCGTCCAGGTGATGACCGTGTGGGTGAGCAAGGGGCTGCAGTACCCACTGGTCTACCTGCCGTTCGGCTTCAACCGCTACGTCCCGCCGCGGGAGATCGTGCTCTACCACCAGGAGGGCCGACGCTGCCTCGACATCGGCGGCAAGGGGCAGCAGGGGTTCTCCGCGATCGAGGCCCGCGGCCGGCAGGAGATGGCCGGTGACGACATCCGGCTGACCTACGTCGCCCTGACCCGGGCCCAGTCCCAGGTCGTGGCCTGGTGGGCGCCCTCGTGGGACGAGCCGAACGGCGGGCTGTCCCGGCTGCTGCGCGGCCGTTCACCCGGCGCCGCGGCCGTGCCCGACCGCTGCGAGCCGAAGATCGCCGACTCCGACGCGCTCGGGCTGTTCCGCGCCTGGGAGGCCGCCGGTGGCCCTGTCGTCGAGGAGTCGCGGCTGGTCGAGCCCGGCGCGGTGCCGCTCCGGCCGGCCCCCTCGGGACTCGGCGTACGCCGCTTCGACCGGACCATCGACACGTCGTGGCGCCGGACCTCCTACTCCGGCCTGATCCGCTCGGCGGAGGAGACACGGGGGGTCGGGAGCGAGCCCGAGGTCGAGACCCTGGACGACGAGTCCGGCGACCTGCCGCTGGCCGAGCCGGTGCCGACGGTCGGGGCCGACGTCCCCTCGCCGATGGCCGGGATGCCCGCGGGGGCGACGTTCGGGTCGCTCGTCCACGGCGTCCTCGAGCACGCGGACCCGCTCGTCGACGACCTCGAGGCCGAGCTGGCCGCGCAGGTCCGCGAGCAGCTGGCCTGGTGGCCCGTCGACGCGGCGGCCGGCGACCTGGCGGCGGCGCTGGTGCCGCTCCACCACACCCCGCTGGGCCCGCTGGCGCCCGGGCTGACGCTGGGCCGGATCGGCCTGCCGGACCGGCTGCGCGAGCTCGACTTCGAGATCCCGCTCAGCGGCGGCGACCGCGAGCCCGGTCCCGACGTCCGGCTGGCCGATGTCGGGACGCTGCTGCGCAAGCACCTCGCCGCCGACGACCCCTTGGCGCCGTACGCCGACCGGCTGCTCGGTGCCGGCCTCGCCGACCAGTCGCTGCGCGGCTACCTCTCCGGCTCGATCGACGTGGTGCTGCGCGTCCCGGGTGGGGACGGTCCCCGCTACCTCGTGGTCGACTACAAGACCAACCGGCTCGGCGACCCGGAGACCGACCTCACCGCGGCCGACTACACGCGCGAGCGGCTCACCGAGGCGATGCTGCACTCCGACTACCCGCTCCAGGCGCTGCTCTACGTCGTGGTCGTGCACCGCTACCTGCGCTGGCGCCAGCCCGGCTACGACCCGGCCACGCACCTCGGCGGCGTCCTCTACCTCTACGTGCGCGGGATGTGCGGGCCCGCGACACCGGTCGTCGACGGGCACCCGGCCGGGGTCTTCAGCTGGGTGCCGCCGGCCGCGCTGGTGGTCGCCCTGTCGGACCTGCTCGACGGACGGAGGGGCGCATGAGCCTGCTCGAGACCGAGGACCCCCGCGACCACCGGCTCGCGCTCGGGGCCGAGGGCCTGCTGCGCGACTTCAACGAGGCGGGTGTCATCGAGGCGGCCGACGTGCACGTCGCACGCCGGGTGACCGAGCTGGCGGGCGACGACGACGAGCGCGTCGCGCTCGCGGTGGCGCTCGCCGTGCGGGCGGTCCGGGGTGGCTCGGTCTGCGTGGACCTCACCACCGTCGCCGAGGACTCCGGGGTCACCGAGCTCCCGTGGCCCGGCACCGACGCCTGGCTCGCGGCGCTCGAGGCCAGCCCGCTCACCGGGACGCCCCCGGTGCTGCGGCTGCTCGACGACCGGCTGCTCTACCTCGACCGCTACTGGCGCGAGGAGGAGCAGGTGTGCGCCGACCTGCTCGCGCGCCCCGCACCGGCACCGCTGGACGCCGCGGAGGGGCCGGCGCTCGAGACCGCGCTGGACCGGGTCTTCGCCGCGGCCGGCTACGACGAGCAGCGCGCGGCCGCGCGGATCGCCCTCGCCCAGGGCACCACCGTGCTCACCGGCGGCCCCGGCACCGGCAAGACCACGACCGTCGCCGCGCTGCTGGCGCTGCTGGCGGAGCAGGCCGAGCTGTCCGGGGGCGCTGTCCCGCGCATCGCCCTCGCCGCCCCGACGGGCAAGGCGGCGGCCCGGCTGCAGCAGGCCGTCGAGGAGGAGGTCGCGCGGCTGCCCGAGTCCGACCGGGCCCGCCTCGGCACGCTGACCGCGGTCACGCTGCACCGGCTCCTCGGCCCGCGCCCGGACACCGCGGCCCGCTTCCGCCACCACCGCGAGAACAGGCTTCCCCACGACGTGGTCGTCGTCGACGAGACCTCGATGGTCTCGCTCACGATGATGGCCCGGTTGCTCGAGGCCGTGCGGCCCGAGGCGCGCCTGCTGCTCGTGGGCGATCCCGACCAGCTCGCCTCCGTCGAGGCCGGCGCGGTGCTCGCCGACCTCGTCGAGGGGCTCGGCGCCCGCGGTGACGGCCGGATCGCGGCGCTGCGCACCTCACACCGTTTCGGTGAGTCGATCCGGCGGCTGGCCGAGGCCGTGCGCGCAGGCGACGCCGACGAGGCCGTCGCCCTGCTCGAGGCGGGTGGCGAGCACGTCTCCTTCGTCAGCGAGGCCGACCCCGGGCCCCGGATGCGCTCGCTGCTCGTGCCGCGGGCGCTCGACCTGGTGCGCGCCGCCGAGCGTGGTGACGTCGAGTCCACGCTGGCCGCCCTCGACCGGCAGCGCCTGCTCTGTGCCCACCGGGAGGGGCCACACGGCGTACGCCACTGGAACCGGCAGGTCGAGCGCTGGCTGACCGAGGAGACCGGCGAGCCGATCTGGTCGACGTGGTACGCCGGCCGCCCGCTGCTGGTGACGGCCAACGACTACGGGCTCGGCGTCCACAACGGCGACACCGGCGTCGTCGTACGCCGCGGCGACGGCGTGCTGCGCGCGCACGTGGCCGGCAGCACGCGTCGCCTCGACCTGGCCACCAGCCGGCTCGGGCAGGCCGAGACCATGCATGCGATGACGATCCACAAGAGCCAGGGCAGCCAGGCGGACGAGGTCGTGGTGCTGCTGCCGCCCCCGGACTCCCGGCTGCTCACCCGCGAGCTCTTCTACACCGCGATCACCCGGGCCCGGGAGCGGGTCGTCGTGGTCGGTGGGCCGGACGACGTCAGGGCCGCGGTCACCCGCCGGGCCCTCCGGGCGTCGGGCCTGCGCCAGCGACTCGCCGCCTCTCACTGACCGGGCGACGAAACCGCGCGGCAACGTCGGGCCGCTAGGGTCAGGGAACCTGATGTCTGGAGTTGAGATGCCCTTCCTGCTGCGCGTGGAGCTGCCCGACGTGCCCGGTTCGCTGGGTCGGGTCGCGAGCGCGATCGGTGTGGCCGGCGGCGACATCGAGGCCATCGAGATCGTCGAGAAGCGCCACGACGACGAGATCGCCGTCGACGACGTGCTCCTCGAGGTGTCCCCGGGCACGATGCCCGACTCCATCGTCTCGGCCTGCAACGCGCTGGACGGGGTGCAGGTCGTGTGGATCAGCCGCTACGCCGCCGGCGGCAACCTCTTCCTCGACCTCGAGGCCGTGGAGGAGTTGACCGCCGATCCGGCCGGTTCGCTCGACCGGCTCATCGACCTGCTGCCCGTCACGTTCCGCGCCGAGTGGGCGGCCCGGGTCAGCGACTCGGCCGGCGTCGTGCACGCGACCGAGGCGGCGCCCACCGACCTGACGTTCACCTCCATCGGCAAGGCCGCCCGGCTGGACACCCCGGACGACAACGTGCACTGCGGTGCCAAGCTCAACAAGCACGAGATCGTGGTGATCGGGCGCCGCGGGGGACCGGACTTCCTCGACTCCGAGGTCGCGCGTCTGGGTCACCTGGTCTCCCTGGCGATGTCGATCTCCCGCGCGGGCTGACCCTGACGTTTGCGACGGCGCCGGCGCGGACATGATCCCCGGAGCGGGGAACGGGGGATCTCACAGATCGCCGAACCAGGGAGCATGGCATGTCGCACGACCTCGACCGGACCTCGACCGACACCACCGTCGTCTCGCAGTCACCGCTCGTCAACGACGAGGACACGGACCACCACAGGTACGACGACATCTTCCCCGGCCGTGATCGCGAGGACGGCCTCGATCGCGAGGACGATGTCGCCGCGGCGCCCGTCGACGGCGAGGCGGTGGCCCGGGACAAGTTCGGCGGCATCAACTGGGGCGCGTCCTTCTTCGGCTGGCTGGTCGCCGTCGCGGTCGCGACCCTGCTGATGGTGGCCGCCGGCGCCGTCTCGGTCGCGCTGGGCACGGCGCCCGACCTGAGCCCGGTCACGGGCCGGGCCGGCCTGGTCACCACGGCCGTGCTGCTGGTGCTCGTGCTCCTCGGCTACTACACCGGCGGCTACGTCGCGGGTCGGATGTCCCGGTTCGACGGAGGTCGGCAGGGGTTCGCCGTCTGGCTCCTCGGCCTGCTGGTCACGGGTGCGCTGGTCGGCCTGGGCGTGTTCCTGAAGGGTCGCTACGACCTCGGCAGCCGGGTCGACCTGTCAGGCGTGCAGCTCTCGACCGACCAGATCAGCTGGCAGGTGCTCGCGGGCGCGGGCCTGATCGTGCTGGCCGCCACGCTGCTCGCGGCCGTGCTCGGCGGCTCCGTCGGCCGCCGCTACCACAGCCGCGTGGACCGCGTCGTACACGCCTGAGCCGGCCCGGCTCAGCAGCCGACGCCGGTGATGTCGCCGTCGCTGCGCGGGCCCGCGTCGGTGTGCAGGGCGTAGGCCGAGCAGTAGTAGAAGCTGAGCAGCCGGTCGCGCCGCAGGTGCACCGGTGACCAGTGCCCGTCGCCGGTCGGCTCGAGGTAGCGGAACGCCGTGCCGAGCAGGTCCGGGTCGCGGTGCTTGAGGTAGCGGTCCAGCCAGCGCTGCACGTAGACGCTGGTCAGGTCCTGGCCGTAGCGGCTGGCGGGGAGCACCAGCGGGATGTCGGTGTACTCCAGGTGCGTCGAGGCGCGCGGCACCACCAGCATCGAGTCGACCCCGGCTCGGCGCCAGGCGTCGAAGCCGGTCGCCCGCTCCCGCATCGGGTCCGGACCGTCCGGTGAGGGCTGCGGCGTCAGCGAGCTCCCGCCGGACATGAACCACGGCGTGACGCTGAAGCCGTACTCCGACTGCACCGCGAGCGCCGGCACCGTCGGCCGGTTGCCGCTGCCGTCCAGCGGCCCCGTGGAGCCGGGGCCGGTCAGCTTGTCGAGGGCGACCACGGCCTCGACCCGGTCGTCGGTGCCCTGCACCTTCGAGACGGCCGCGGCCCCCATCGAGTGGCCGATGATCGCGATCCGGGTGGTGCGCCCCGGGGTCACCGTGCGCCGGTCGGGCGAGCGGTCGAAGAGCCGCCAGTAGGGGTTGTACGCCGACACGTCGGCGCCGTCCGCGCCGCGGTTGGGGTAGTGGTGCCGCGGGGTGGAGGTGAAGAAGCTCAGGGCGTTGCGGGTGCCGACCACGAAGTTCGACAGCTGCTGCGAGGGCACGCCCGGGCAGCCGGTGGTCTCGCCGTCGCCGGGCGTGGCGAACGGGTTGCAGAAGGGCAGCGCGTTCGTGTCCGCCGGCGAGTCCTGGTGCGGGAGCGTCTCGCTGGTGCCCTGCCCCTGCACGTCGTAGGTCAGCACCACGTAGCCGCGCTCCGCGAGGTCCTGCGCGAGCCACTCGTACATCCCCTCGGAGCCCTGCACCGAGCCCTCGGTGATCACCACGCCCGGGAACGGGCCGTGCAGCTCGCGCCCCGTGTAGGGATCCACGGCCCCGGGCCGCGGCCGGTAGACGTGGCCGCGCAGCAGCGCGCCGTACTCGTTGGTGAACGCGACCGGTGTCATCCGGCCGCGGCTGTGCTCCCAGCCCGCCCGCAGCGGGTTGCCGACGTTCCAGCCGGGGAAGAGGTTGCCGGGCGTGAGCGCCGGCCGGGTCGGGGTCGCCACCTGGGTGAGCAGCTGGTCGACGCCCTTCTGCGTCGCCGCCTGCACGAGGGCGGGGAGGTACGCCGGGTTCTGCAGCTGCTCGTCGGTCACGCGGCCGTAGGCGTCGGCGATGTTCTGCGCGTCGCGGGTCGTGTACGCCGGGTCCCCGGGCTGCGGGTCGGCCCCCGCGGCGGCGGGCACGTGGGCGGGGACGCTCGCGCCCAGCGTGAGGGCGGCGGTGGTGGCGAGGGCCAGGCAGGTGCGGCGGACGCTCATGGCCTGCCCAACGAGCCGGCCGTCGAGAAGCGACGGGTCGGCGTTCACTACGGTGAGCCCCATGAGTGCGATCGACGGGGTGTCGGAGATCTTCGACGCCGACGCCTGGGACGTGGTGCCCGGCTTCGAGGACCTGACCGACCTGACCTACCACCGCGCGAAGGCGCACGGCACGGTCCGGATCGCCTTCGACCGCCCCGACGTGCTCAACGCGTTCCGCCCGCACACCGTCGACGAGCTGCTGCGCGTCCTCGAGCACGCGCGCACCTCCGCCGACGTCGGCTGCGTGCTGCTGACCGGCAACGGGCCCGGTGAGAAGCACGGCAAGTGGGCGTTCTGCTCCGGCGGCGACCAGCGGATCCGGGGCCGCTCGGGCTACCAGTACGAGCCCGGCACCGAGGGCGGCGTACGCGACGAGCGGACCCCGGCCGACGCGGCCCGCCTCGGCAGGCTGCACATCCTGGAGTGCCAGCGGCTGATCCGCTTCATGCCGAAGGTCGTGATCTGCCTGGTCAACGGCTGGGCGGCCGGCGGCGGCCACAGCCTGCACGTGGTCTGCGACCTGACGCTGGCCAGCCGCGAGCACGCCCGCTTCAAGCAGACCGACGCCGACGTCGGGTCCTTCGACGGCGGCTTCGGGTCGGCGTACCTCGCCCGCCAGGTCGGCCAGAAGTTCGCCCGCGAGATCTTCTTCCTCGGCGACGAGTACTCCGCCGACGACATGCACGCGATGGGCGCGGTGAACAGGGTCGTCGCCCACGCCGACCTCGAGCGCGAGGCGCTGGAGTGGGGCCGCAAGATCAACGGCAAGTCCCCGACCGCGCAGCGGATGCTGAAGTACTCCTTCAACCTCATCGACGACGGCCTGGTCGGGCAGCAGCTGTTCGCCGGCGAGACCACGCGGCTGGCCTACATGACCGACGAGGCCGTCGAGGGGCGCGACCAGTTCCTGGAGAAGCGCGAGCCCGACTGGTCCCCCTTCCCCTGGTACTACTGAGCCCCTGGTACTGCTGACAGGACGCGGCGGCCGCCGCGGCGGCATGATGGGGCGGGTACGGCTCGCTCGGGTCAGAGCACCGGTTCGATCCCCGGAGGAGACCCCATGACGAAGTACGCCGCCCTCGCCGTCCTGCTGCTCGCGATCACCGGCTGCAGCGGCTCGGTGACGACCTCGACCGAGCCCAGCGCGGTGAGCCAGTCCGACCTGGAGAAGCAGGTGAGCGGGATGTACACCCCCAACGACCCGCAGGCCACGGTGGGCGCCAGCTGCTCCGGCGACCTCACCGCGAAGGTCGACGCCACCCAGGACTGCCACCTGACCGTGGGAAAGCAGTCGGCCGACGTGCGCGTCACGGTCACGTCTGTCGACGGCAGCGACACGAAGTTCGACGCCGTGCCGTTCATCCCCGGCACCAAGGTCGCCGACACGATCAAGAGCTCGCTGACCAGCCAGGGCTACAACGTGGACACCGTGGACTGCCAGGGGGAGCTGATGGGCAAGGTCGGGGAGACCACGACCTGCACGGCCGCTCCGGCCAAGGGTGGCGGCACGATCGAGGCCAAGGTGACCAAGGTCGACGGCCTGCTGGTGAACTTCAACTACAAGGTGGTGCAGTGAGCGGAGGCGGCACGACCCGCTGGCAGCAGCTCGCCCGGCGCGGGGCGGGCGCGGACTACGCGCAGACGTACGCCGCGCGCTTCCGGGCGATGGCCGAGCGCGGCGAGGACATCCACGGCGAGGCTGCGTTCGTGACCGCTCTCGTCGACCCGCCGGCGCGGGTCCTGGACGCGGGGTGCGGCACCGGGCGGATCGGCGTGCGTCTCCACGAGCTGGGGTACGCCGTGGTCGGCGTCGACGTGGACGACACCATGCTCGACGTGGCCC
>Ga0164308_10000515_pt1 | contig 21143 bp, 17 predicted proteins | sample Whisoiple_246_MG_FD_109983 | JGI IMG/M metagenome (GOLD analysis project Ga0164308, IMG submission 109983) | Soil microbial communities amended with fresh organic matter from upstate New York, USA - Whitman soil sample_246_MG | ecosystem: Environmental > Terrestrial > Soil > Unclassified >...
AACACCGAAGCAACGGGTTCCGGCGCCGTCGTCGCCAATGGCCCGGACGTCACCATCCCGAACAACCCCAACGTGACGCCCGACGTCGCCGGACGAACGATCAAGGCACCCAACGCGGCAGCCGCCGCCGGCCTGGCCGCCGGGTTCAGCGCCCTCGGCTTCCCGTACGTCTGGGGCGGCGGCGGTAGCGGAGCCGGCCCCAACAACGGCTGCGCCCGCGGCGGAGGCGACTACAACAGCTGCGGCAGCGAGATCGGTTTCGATTGCTCAGGTCTCACCGCATACGTGATGCAGAATGCAGGATTTTCCGTTCCGGACAACTCCGGCACCCAACGAGCTGGCGGCACATCCGTCAGCTGGGACCAAGGCCTACCCGGCGACATCGTCGGCTTCCCGGGCCACGTCGCGATCTATCTGGGCGAAATCGACGGAACCCCATACATTCTCGAAGCTTCCTGGGTCGGTACACCGATCCACATCGTCCCGCTCACCCGGAGCGATCACGATTCGCAACTGCACCGGTACTGGACCTGAAGACCCATCCCCGACAGGGAGAGCCCCAAACGACTAACGAGGGAGAAACAAACAATGAGAAGGCTGTCAACGATTGCCAGACGCGCGCGTTACCGCAAACCGCCGCCGGAAGAACCGCAGCTGCCAGCGATACATGCGTACCTGGACCGAGTCGATCACCTGGCGGACGCCGGTGGCGCCTACCTGGTGTTGCCCTACGGGCTGCTTGAACAACTCAGCGCTGAGCAGCAACAGCAAGTCGTGCACATCGTCAAAAACGTCGCCCGCACCAACCCCCAGTGGGCGTTGGACACCACCTACCAGGTCCTGCATTGGGTGAAAGTGCATCCTGCAGACCTGAGCGCCGAAGAACTGACCTGGCATGGCATTAGCAGCGACATCGACCCAACTACAGGGACCGTCGCCTACAGCCGCGGCGGGCGGCCGATGCCACCCGAGACGACAGTGGGGCACCGTCCAGGACTCGACGCAACTCCAGCACCAGCAGGAACGCACCCAGGAGCCCGTCCGGCGCTTCTGCCCGCCTCACCCGGCTCGTATCTGAGGGGAATCGCCCCTACGACATGGCAAGGGCTACGGACTGATCGAGCCAGGCGGGTGATCGAGACTCACCGCAGACGCGAAGTGCTCTTCCAACGAGCACCAACCGCTGATCCGCAATGGGCCGAGGCCATCATCGCGGCCGATCCGCTCTGGGGGCCAGACGAGGACTGGCAACTCCTCACTGACCAAACAACGACACAAGCCGACCCGCCGACACCACCACCACGCCTCAATCAGGTCGACAGCGAGGAATCAATTTCACTCCCGGCGACAGTCACTCCCGCCGAGCACGAGCCAATCCCCACCGCGGAGAAGCACAAGGCTGAACTCGCGGCACTGGAGGCCGAACTGCAGGACCTCTTTCACCCGTAGGCAGTCCTGAGTTCGTGCACGGCAGCAGCCCGGCGATGCCCGTTCTGTCGAAGAGGAGTGGGCAAATTGATTGCTGTGCTATTGCTGCGAGTAAAGCTCGATACCCGGATCCAGTGACTCAAACGTGTAGATGGCCAAGCCTTCAGATCCACCCGCGACCGCGAAGGCTTCATTCGTTCCAGGCGCGGAGCTGGGCGCGGTCTTCAGGACCGTCTTGGTGCCCGGTCAACGGCTCGCCGGGATTGATTAACCTCGACCCTTTCGAGCGGCTGTTCCACCAGGGCCTGGCTGATTTGGCAACTGATCAGTCCGCGTCCGCATCGACTCGATCATCTCCGTCGCTGCTGGTCCTTTCTGCAAAGCTCAGCTCGGCGTGTTTGCCAGATCGGTGACACCGTTCCTGCGGTCCCATCCGAGTCGTGTGCGTGCGGTGGATTGCCGTGGCACGACGATGACGGCGGCGGTCTTGCCGGCTGCTGGGTCGGTAGAGCTACCGATTGCGCCAGCGATGTGGTTCGCGATGACCTGGGCCTCTGCGGGGAGGTCGAATCGGACGCTGCTGATAGTGGGGCGGGTAAGGGTGGCGACGGGTGTGTCATCGCCGCCCATCACGCCAAGGTCGTTTGGAACGTTGATGCCCATTGCGGTTGCGGCGCTGATGATCCCGAGCGCGGTGACGTCGTTCCAGGCGACCACGCCAAGTGGTTCGCCGGCCTGGGCGGTCCAGGTTTGGAGGGTGTGCCGGATGGTGTCGAGGTCGAGGCTGACGATCGCGTAGGGGGCGTCGAGGATGCCATGGATGCGGCAGATGTCCTGGAATGCGGTGATCCGGGGTTCGGTGAACGGTAGGGCCCGGGGTTCTTCGTGGGCGAGGTAGGCCAACCGGTGGTAGCCCTGCTGTAGGAGATGGTCGACTTGGGCTTGGACGATGTCGGCCTGGTGGAGGGCGGTGGTGTGTGGGTGCCCGGGTTGGTCGAGTAGCCAGGCCGGGACTTCGGGGATGGCGGCGGAGTCAAGTGCCTGTGCGTCGTTGTCCCCGAGGGGGCTGAGGGTGACAACGCAAGCCGCGGGGATCCGGCCCAGGATCCGGTCAAGTGATCCTTGCCAAAGCGAGCCCTCGTAGCGCAGGCACACCAGGCCGTATTGGGCGACGAGCGAACCGATGTCCTCGAGCAGCACCGCCAGCTGTCCAGAGACGTCCCAGTCAGGCACGAGGAGAAGTACCACGTCGCCGCGGCCGCTGCGCAGCGCCCGGGCGGCCGGTGAGCCGATGTATCCGAGGCGGCGGGCTACCTCAAGAACATGTTTGCGGGTCGTGTCGCTGACCCGGACGTCACGCCGGTCGTTGAGGACGTAGCTGACTGTTGCCCGGGACACGCCGGCCGCCTGCGCGACGTCCGCGCTTTTCAGTGATCGCCTTGCCAATGGGATTCCCCCTTGATCGCTTGACACGAGTCACCTTACCTTCCCTGGCTATCTCACGCGCAAGGACACATCGACGTTCCAGCGGCAGGCATGACCCCGCGCCTATGAACCAAGAAGATGCTTGACACGTGTCATCGGACCTGGCATTGTTCCCGCCACTGCTGTTGACACGAGTAATCAAGGAGGATTCATCATGTCAGGTGTGTTTGGTCAGGGTTCCGGGGGTAGGTCCACAAGGAAGGGCTCTTCGCTGCGTCGTCGGTCGACCGCGGTGCTGGTCGGTTCGTTGATCGCGTTGACCGCGGCCGCGGGTTGCTCCAGCAGCAAGGCGGGGGGCAGCGGCACCGGCTCCGCGGGAGCGGCGGTAGGAGACACCCTGACGTTCGGCACGGCTGCCACACCACCCACGTTGAACCCGGCGACCGGCGACCCGGCGTACGGGTTGCTGTACCAATGGGCGTACGACCCGCTGGTCGTGATGAACGGTGACGGCACCTTCCGGGCCGGCCTGGCCACCAAGTGGGGGTACGTCGGGGAAGGAAACGCCACCTACGAACTGACACTCCGCGAGGGAGTGAAGTTCAGCGACGGCACCGCCATGGACGCCGCCGCCGTCAAGACGTACCTGGACTACGAGCGCGGCCAGACGACCGGCTCCATGGGCGGCCTGCTCGCCAGCATCGAATCCATCGAAGCCACCGGACCACTGACCTTGCGGATCAACTTGAGCAAGGCCGACCCAGGCCTGACGTTCAACTTCGCCCAGGCATTCGGCGCCGGCAACATCGCCAGCCCGAAAGCCGTCGCGGACCCGACCTCCCTCGACAACAACACCGCAGGCGCCGGCCCGTACATGCTCGACCCGGCGCAGACGGTCACCGGGGACCACTACGTGTTCGTACAGAACCCCAACTACTGGGACAAGACCCGCCAACACTGGACGTCGGTGACCGTCCGGGCGATCACCAACCCGTCCTCCATGATCCAAGCGATGCAGGCCGGCCAGGTCCAGGCGGCACTGGGTGACGCGACGACCCTGACGGCCGCCGCGAGTGCCGGGTTGGACGTGACAGCACCACCGCAGACCTTGACCGGGCTCAACCTGGCCGACCGGGCCGGTCAGCTGACCCCAGCGTTGGGCGATGTGCGGGTCCGACAGGCCCTGAACATGGCGGTCGACCGCACCACCATCGCCAAGGCCCTGTACGGAAATGAGAACCTCGCGCTGTCCCAGTACGCACTGGAGGGACAGGCCGGCTACGACCCCGCACTGAACGATGCGTACCCGTTTGATGTCGCCAAGGCCAAGCAGCTGCTGGCCGACGCCGGGTACCCGGACGGGTTCACGCTGCCCGTGCTGAGCACTCCGTTGTTCAGCTTCGACAAGATGATTCAGGCCGTCGGGGGTCAACTGTCGGCCATCGGCGTCAAGCTGGAGGTCACCAGCAAGGGCACGGTGAACGACTACTTCACCTCGATGATTTCCGGGCAGTTCCCGGCCGCCGCGATCGGCTACGGGTTGGCGAACATGAACAGCCTCTACGCAGGGTTCGTCAATCCGCAGGGCCCGTTCAACTGGTTCCACACCGTCGACCCGCAGCTGGACGCCCTGTACGCCCAGTACAACACGGCGGACGAGCAGAGCGGCGTCGCGCTGCAGCAGCAGATCAACGCCCGCCTGGTCGAACAGGCCTGGACGGTGCCGGTCGTCGGGGCGCCGCTGAGCTACTACACGGTGAAGGGCCTGACCGGTCTGGACGCCACCTCGGCCAACTCCGGCGTGCCGTGGGTCACCGACCTGCGCTCGGCCGGCTGAGTCGACCCGACAACAACAAGGGAGGTCGATGATGCTCCGACTTGTGTTACGACGTTTGGCCTGGTCGATACCGCTGTTGCTGGTCGCGACCATGGTGTCCTTCATCCTGGTGGCATTCCTGCCGGGGAACACCGCCCGCGCGTTGCTTGGACCGAACGCCACCGAGGCGCAGGTCGCGGCGGTCACCGAACAACTGGGCCTGAACAAGCCGCTGTGGGAGCAGTACTGGCAGTGGCTGCAAGGAGCGGTGCACGGCGACCTTGGCACCTCCTTGATCTCCCGGCAACCGGTGACCACCCTGCTCAACGACCGGCTGGAGCCGTCGCTGTCACTGATCATCGGCGCGACCCTCGTGGCGGGCGTCGTCGGGGTCATCCTGGGCATCCGCGGTGCCCGCCGCGGGGTGCTCGGCAAGGTCGTCGACGCCGGATCGATCGTCGGCCTGGCCATCCCCGATTTCTGGTTGGGACTCATCCTGATCGCGGTATTTGCAGTGCAACTGGCGGTCCTACCACCGGGCGGGTACGTCCCGTTCATCGACGACCCGGGCCTGTGGTTCACCTCGCTGGTGCTGCCGGTGATCACGCTGGCCGTGCCCGCGACGGCGATCATCGCCAAACAGACCCGCGATGCGGTGTCCACCGCACTGAACCGGTCCTTCGTCCGCACGTTGAGCGCGGCCGGTGTCCCGGACCGGTCGATCGTCTACCGGCATGCGCTGAAGAATGCGGCCATCCCCATCCTTACCGTGGTTGGCCTGATCTTCGTCGGCGCACTGAGCGGGACGGTCGCCGTGGAATCGATCTACTCCATCCCCGGGTTGGGCAGCACCGCAGTCCAGGCCACGTCCGCGCATGACCTGCCCCTCATCCAGGGAGTCGTTGTGTACTTCACGATCATCGTCATTGCGGTCAACCTGCTGGTCGACCTCGGCTACGGCTACTTCAACCCACGGGTGCGGCAGTCATGACCGAGACCTCAGCACATATCGAGACCGCACTTACCCCCGCGGAACCCGGCGCCGGTTCGGGCCCGCACCCGCTGCGGCGGATCTTCAGGCAGCAGCCGGTGGGAGCGGCGGCGGTGGTCTACCTAATCCTGCTGGTGCTTGCAGGACTCTTCGCACCGGTGCTGGCTCCCTATCCGCCCGATCAGCAGGACCTGCTCGATGTGCTCAGCCTGCCCTCGGCCAGCCACTGGCTGGGCACCGACACCCTGGGCCGGGACGTGCTCAGCCGGCTGCTCTACGGCATCAACCCCACCCTGACCAACACCCTGATCGCGCTGATCACGTTCCTACTGATCGGCATCCCGATGGGGATCATCGCCGGCTACCGCGGCGGATGGGTCGACAACGTCATCAGCCGGACCGTCGAACTCGTGCTGTCCATCCCGGCGATCATCATCGTTCTGGTCTCGATCGCCGTGTTCTCCGCGAGCCCGACCGCCGCCATGATCACCCTCGGAGTATTGGCCGCACCCGGCCTGGCCCGGGTTGTCCGCGGCGCCACCCTCATCGTCCGCGAGGAACTGTTCGTCACCGCCGCCGTGGTGTCCGGGGTGCGGCCGCTGCGGATCATGACCTCACACGTGATCCGCCGGGTCGCCGGCCCGATCCTGGTGCAGGCCTCGGTGTTCGCCGGCATCGCCCTGGCCTTCCAGGCCGCGATGGCATTCCTCGGGTTGCTATCCGCCGGTGATCGACCGACCTGGGGCGGGATGATCGCCGACGGATCCCAGGTCATCACCACCACCGCATGGTTGATTATCCCGCCGGGGTTGGCTGTCGCCTTCACCGTGCTGGCCTTCGGCCTGCTGGGCGACGCGGTGCGTGACCTGTCCTCCGCCGACGAGACGACCACCGCGCCACCCCGGCGCCGCATGCCCGCCACTGCACCGACCGGCAACCAAAGCACCGCGGACCTGACACCAACGATGGCGGCCGACGGTCTCCTCGATGTCCGGGGCCTCACCGTCACCGCCGGGTCCACCACCCTGGTCAGCGACGCCACCTTCACCGTCAGCCCCGGGGAAACCGTGGCACTGGTGGGGGAGTCCGGCTGCGGAAAGAGCATGACCGCGCTGGCCGTGCTCGGCCTGCTCCCTGGCGGCGTGCACACCACCGACGGTGCGGTGAGCTTCCACGGCACCAACCTCACCGCAGGAGGCACGAACGCGTACCGCGCCGTCCGTGGGTCCGGGATCGCCTACGTCGCCCAGGACGCCCTGGGCAGCCTCGACCCGACACACACGGTCGGTAAACACCTCACCGAAATCATCGGCCGGCACGAAAAGCTCACGTCCGCAGGCAAACAGGGCCGCGCCGTCGAACTGCTGCAGCAGGTCAACCTGACCGACACCGACCGGGTGCTCCGCTCCTACCCGCACGAGATCTCCGGTGGGATGGCGCAACGCATCAACATCGCCATCGCGCTCGCCGGCCGCCCCGAGCTGATCATCGCCGACGAACCCACCACAGCCCTGGACGTCACCGTGCAGGCCGACATCCTGCAGCTGTTACGTGACCTGCAGCAGCAGACGGGGATGGCGATCCTGCTGATCACCCACGACTGGGGCGTCGTCGCGGACATCGCCGACCGGGTCGTCGTCATGTACGCCGGCGAAGTCGTAGAACAGGCCGAGATCAACACCCTGTTCACCACCCCCCGGTTCCCCTACACCGCCGCACTGCTCGCCGCCGACCCCAGCACCGCCGCCGAGGGAGCCCGGCTGCCCACCCTCGCCGGTCGGGTCCCCGCCCCGGGCAACTGGCCCAACGGGTGCCGGTTCGCCGGCCGCTGCGCGTACGCCACGGACGAGTGCACGACCGGCCCCATCCCGCTGATGACCGTGCAGCCCGGATCGGTGACCCGGTGCATCCGCGTCGACGACCTCGTCAGTGAAGGAGCCCTGCCCCAATGACCACCACCACCCATTCCGCCACGACCCCTGCTGTTCTGGAATTGCGCAATATCCGCGTCGGGTACCGGCGCCGCCGCAAGGACCCACTGTTCTGGGCCCTGGACGACGTCACCCTGACCGTCACGCGGGGGCGGACCATGGGTCTGATCGGTGAATCCGGCTCCGGTAAATCCACCCTGGCCAAGGTCATCCTCGGCCTGGCGCCGGTGCACTCAGGCAGCGTGACGTTGCTGGACCGGGACATCACCGGCATCAGCGCCGCGCAGCGACGCACCCTGGGGCGCACCCTGCAGGCGGTGTTCCAGGACCCGAACACCTCGCTCAACCCCTCCTACACGATCGGGCGCAGCCTGGCCGAACCGATGCGCGCCCAGGGAATCAGGTCGAAGGAACAGATCAACAAGCGCACCGCAGTCATGTTGCAGGACGTCAACCTCGATCCCGCGGCGGCCAAGAAATACCCGCGGCAGTTCTCCGGCGGTCAGCGGCAACGGATCTCGATCGCCCGGGCCCTGATGACCGAACCGCAAATGGTGATCTGCGACGAGGCGGTCAGCGCCCTGGACCTGTCCGTGCAGGCACAGATCCTCAACCTGCTGTCCGACCTGCAGGACGAACACCAACTCAGTTACCTGTTCATCTCCCACGACATGTCCGTGGTGCGGCACCTGTGCCACGACGTCACCGTTCTGTACCAGGGCCAGGTCATGGAATCCGGGCCCACCCACCTGGTCAGCCAGGCCCCGGCCCACCCCTACACCCGCACCCTGCTGCTCGCCGCGCCCATCGCGGACCCCACCGTGCAACGGCAACGTCGCACCGCCCGCGTTGCACCAGCATCCGGAACCTCCGCCACCCCGACCCCGGCGGTCTCCACCGGGTGCCCCTTCGCGCCACGCTGCCCCTTCGCCATCGCGACCTGCTGGGACACCCGCCCCGAGCTGCGGACATTGCCCGACGGGCGGGCCGTCGCCTGCCACCGCTACCCGGAATGGCAACAAGAAGCCCCGCCCGCACCAACCACACCCGCTCCGGCACTCACCCCGGTCACACCGACGTCGGTTCCGCTGAGTCACACGATCCGTGAAACCAGTTACACAGCAATGAGTTCAGGCGAAACCAACACTAAGGAAACGGAAATATGAGCATCGACCAGCCATTAATGACTAGGTAGCCGACGGGTTCGGCCCGGTCGCCGGCTTCATGATCGACTCACCCGCCCGCCCGTTCCTCACGCCCTCCTCGTTCGGACACGACAGTGACCCAGCGCGGTGGCGTGCATTCGCTGCCAGTCAGTGGTCCTCGACCTCCGAGCTCGTGAGCTGCCGAAATCTTCTTAGCAATTGCTTGACACGAGTCACCAAGCCTCCTACGGTAATCACCACAGCTGATGACACGAGTAATCAAGGAGGATTTCATGTCGGTCGGTTCCGGGTACGGATCGGATGGGGGCGCTGCGCTGGTCGCGCCGATGACGGCGTACGCGCGCCCTTGGCGGGTGGCGGTCATCGCCGGGTTGGCCTCGTTCGTTGATGGTGCGGCGTTGAGTGCGAACGGTTTCGGGTTGGTGATTTACCAGCAGACCCTCGGGCTGACCGCAGGTGAGGTCGGGTTGCTGACCGCGGTGGTGACCCTGGGTCTGGCCATCGGCGCAGTCGTCGGTGGCCGGTTGGGCGATCTGTTCGGACGCCGGAAGGTCTTCGTCGTGACCATGGCGATGATCGTGCTGGGCAGCCTGGGCCCGACCTTCGGCACGAGCTTCGGGGTGCTGTTCGCCGGGCTGGCGCTGATGGGGTTGGGTGTCGGGGCCGACATGCCGGTCGCGTTGGCCACCATCGCCGAGGCGGCATCGGACAAGAACCGCGGTGCGATGCTGGTGTTCACCCAGATCCTGTGGGTCTCCGCGTCCGTGCTGGTCGTCGTGATCACCACCGTGACCGGTGGGGCTGGTCGGGCGGCGGCGCAGGTGCTGTACGGGATGGTCGCTGTCGTGGGCCTGATCGGGCTGTTGCTGCGGTTGACCGTTCCAGAGTCGCCGTTGTGGTTGGCCTCCCGGGAGGAGCGGCGCAGCGGTGTGCACACGGTTCGGGCGGACAAGGCCCAGGTCCGGGATCTGCTGCGGACCCCGCTGCGCCGGCCGTTCCTGGTGTTGACCGCCTACTACACGTTGGTCAGCATTGCGGCGGGGGTGGCCGTTCAGTACGCCGTCTACATCGCCGTCAACGTCGCGGGGGTTTCCATCGAGGAGTTCTCCCCGTACACGTTGCTGTCCTTTCCGGTCGTCTTCATCGCGCTGGGGTTGTTCATGAAGTTCGTCGACACCCGGTACCGCATGCCGCTGTTCCTGGCGGGGGGCGTGTTGATGACCGTGGCGTTCCTTATCCCGGCGGTGTTCGGCAGCACCCTGCTCACCCTGGTGCTGGTCCTCGCGTTGGGTTCGCTGGGCAATGTCACGTGCGGCGAAACGATCGCCCGCGTGTGGGGCAACGAGTCCTTCCCGACGTTGCTGCGATCCACCGGCCAGGGCATCGTCTACACCGTCGCCCGGCTCGGGCTGGTGCTGGCCGCCGCGGTCGGTCCCGCGGTGATCGCCATGTCCCCGGGGTGGTTCTTCGTCGGATGCGCCGCGATCGGGCTCGTGGGCGTTCTCATGGGGTGGTTCGGGTTCCGCGGTGGCCGGGCGGTCAACGAGTTCCAACACGAACAGGAACCAGACTCCGACTTCGCCGCCCCCGCCGCCGCTTGACCGCCGCCGCACCCGCCCCCGGACATCCACGAATAACCACTTGCAGAGAAGGAAGAGTCATGCCGGCAACACCACAGGTGGAAGGGATCGTCGAGCCCGGGTTCGAGAAGGTCGCCGACGCGTTTGCCGAGAACTTCACCGACCGAGGTGACTCCGGCGCGGCGTGTGCGGTGTACCTGGGCGGGGTGCCCGTGGTTGACCTGTGGGCCGGGACCACCGCCCGCGGCCCGTGGACGCGGGACACCACCAGCGTGCTGTTCTCGGTCAGCAAGGGTGTGCTGACCGTGCTGCTGCTGATGGCCGCCGAGCGGGGACAGCTGGACTTGGACGCACCGGTCGCGACCTACTGGCCGGAGTTCGCCGCGGCCGGCAAACACGCCGTGACCGTCCGCCAGGTCCTTGCCCACCAGGCCGGGCTGATCGCCCCAGAACGGGACCTCACCGTCGCCGACCTCGCGGCCTGGCACCCCGCCGCGGACACCCTTGCCGGGCAGGCTCCGCTGTGGACACCCGGAACCGGCTTCGCCTACCACGCGATCACGATCGGGTTCCTGGCCGGTGAGATCCTCCGCCGGGCCACCGGTTCCCGCCCCGCGCAGTTTCTGGCCGAACACGTCACCGGACCGCTCAAGCTCGACATGAACTACGGCGCCGACCCCGCCGACCCGAAGCTGGCCCCGATCGGCACCCAGCTGCCGACCGGTGACCCGGCGGTGGCCGCGGCATTGGTCGTCGCGGCCGGTGATCCGTTGCTGCTCGCCCGGGTGATGGGCATGGGCGGCGCGTTCGACGGCCTGGACCTGTTCAACACCGTGAACACCGCCGATTTCCTCGGCCACGAAAGCCCCGGGGCGAACCTGGTGTCCAACGCCCGCAGCCTGGCCCGCCTGTACGCCGCGACCGTGACCGAGGTCGACGGGATCCGCCTGCTGCGCCCCGAGACCGTCCGCGACGCCCGTGTCGAACAATCCGCCGGCACCCCGTTCTTCGGCCCATCGACCGGTGTCCGGTGGGGCACCGGGTTCATGACCAACTGGCCGGGTCGGGAGATGCTCGGCCCGGGCAGCTTCGGCCACGACGGCGCCGGCGGACAACTCGGGTTCGCGCACCCCGAACTCCAGATCGGCTTCGGCTACCAAACCATCCGGCCCGGCGGCATCCCCGACGACCGCGCCGAAGCGCTGTGCCGGGCACTCCGCGCCTGCCTGTAGGAACCCACCCTTACCGTTGCGGCCTCCCACGCCTGCAGCTTCAAATCCACCGCAGCACCCGACACCCACACTCAAGGAAAAGATCCCATGCCCGTTGACCCGATCCTCGTTCCGTTCCTTCCCGGCATGCTGCCGCTGCCGGAGGAGATCGACGACTTCCACGCCTTTCGCACCAAGGAGGACCAGGCCGCGAACGCTTTCGTCGACCAGATCTGTGAGCCCGCCCCACCTGGCGCGGTCCGCCGCGAGGTGCAGATCCCCGTCGACGGCGGCACGGTCGCGCTGCATATTTTCACCCCGGCCGGCCCGGGCCCGCACCCGGTCCATTTCTACATCCACGGCGGCGGTTGGGTCGGCGGGTCGATCCATCACACCTACATCGACATCCTATGCAGCGAACGCGCTGTCGGCGCCGACTGTGTTGTAGTTACCGTCGAGTACCGCAAGGCTCCGGAACACAAATTTCCCACCGGCCTCAATGACTGCTACGCCGCCCTGTTGTGGGTGGCCGAGCACACCGACGAACTCGGGGCCCGGGCCGACCTGATCACCATCGGCGGCGGCTCCGCCGGCGCGAACCTCGCCGCCGCGGTCGCCCTGAAGGCCCGCGACGAGGACGGCCCCCAACTCGCCTTGCAACTCCTCGAGGTGCCCGCCTTGGACCTCACCCTGAGCGCGCCGTCCCACCAACGCAACGCCACCGGCTACGGCCTCACCGCCAACGACATCCACAAACTGTTGGGCTACTACCTCGCATCCCCGGAGCAGGCCCGGCACCCGTACGCCTCACCGCTGCTCGCCGACGACCTGACCGGGCTGCCGCCCGCGTACATCCTGTCCGCCGAATACGACCCACTCTGCGACGACGGCCCCGCCTACACCCGGCGGCTCACCGAAGCCGGTGTCCCGGCGACCTTCTCACTCCAAGAAGGGCAGATCCACGTCTCACCGGCGATGACCAAGATCCTGCCCGCGGCCCGGGCCTGGCGCGAAGAGGTTCTCACCGCACTGCGCAACACCCACCAGCAAGCCACCCACCCACAGGTCACCGATGCCAACTAACCACGCCGATCTCCGCACCCCCCGACCGGCACAGAACCCGGGGACCTGACATGTTCCAGCTCCCGGACTCCTGGGTGTGGGACTTCTGGATCGTCAAGAACCAGGACAACTACCACCTGTTCTTCCTCTACGCGTCCCGCGCCTTGCACGACCCGGAACGACGACATCACCGGGCCGGGATCGGGCACGCCGTGTCCACCGACCTGACCCACTGGGAACGCGTCACCGACGCACTCGTCCACGATGACCCGCCCAGCTTCGATCACACCGCGACCTGGACCGGATCCATCGTGCAGGGCGAGGACCAGCGGTGGTACCTGTTCTACACCGGCGCCGCCCTCACCGAGCACGGCCAACTGCGCCAGCAGATCGGGCTCGCCACCTCCGACGACCTGTTCCACTGGCGCAAACACGACAGCAACCCACTGGTCCGCGCGGACCCCCGCTGGTACGAAACCCTCGGCGGACCCCATCCCTGGCACGACGAACACTGGCGCGACCCATGGGTTTTCAAAGACCCCGGCGGCTACGGCTGGCACATGCTGATCACCGCCAGGGCCAACACCGGACCGGTCGACGACCGGGGCGTTCTCGGCCACGCCCGCTCCACCGACCTGATCAACTGGACCGTCAATCCGCCACTGACCGCTCCCGGCGCCGGTTTCGGCCACCTCGAAGTGCCGCAAGTCGAGATCATCGACAACCAGCCCGTCCTGATCTTCAACTGCCCCACCCACCAGCTCGCCGCCGACCGAACCGCACGCGGCGAACAGGGCGGGATCTGGGCAGCGTCCGCCCGGTCCCTGCTCGGCCCGTATGACATCACCGGCGCCACCCGGGTCACCGACGAAACGCTCTACGTCGGCAGACCCATCCAGGACCCGCACCAGAACTGGCAATTCATGGCCTTCAACAACACCGACAATGACGGGGCCTTCGTCGGATCACTCATTGACCCGTTACCCCTGAGCTGGGACGGGGAAACCCTACGAATAAAACGCGCGCTTTCCACAACCGCAGCTCTTGACTAGACGTGACTGCTGTTGCGGCAGTGTAACTATCAAGTTCAACACATGTGGGAGACCGATGGCGGTCTGGTGTGGGCCTTGCGACAACATTTCAATCGAGCTCAAAGAGGAAACCCGCGCACGCTGCAGTTCGAGCCAGAGAAAGGGCTTTCTGTACCCGAGTCGCCTCGCGGTTCTGCACGGAAATGCGGCTCCGATCGCGCTGGGACGATACGAAAAACAGATGCGGCACTGATTGAAAGCAGGTCCGGGTCGGATGGCTTGTTCAAGTCCCTTTTGACGGCGTAATTGCGAGAAGGAGAAGGTCAATGGCAAGCACAGTGCTGGGTGATTCGCGCTTCACTCCGGTCCCATCCTATGCGGCCGGGACCTCAGAGGTCCCGCTGCTAGGCGACACGATCGGAGGTGTGCTCGACCGAATCGCGGCACAGCAACCGGGTAATCAAGCATTGGTGGAGGTGCAGACCGGCCGGCGATGGACGTACCAAGAGCTGCGGGGCGCCGTTGAGGACGTGGCATGTGGCCTGCTCGCTGCCGGAGTCGGCCGCGGCGACCGGGTCGGCATCTGGGCGCCGAACCTGGCCGAGTGGACGTTGGTGCAGTTCGGTTCCGCGAAGATAGGCGCGATCCTGGTCAACATCAACCCGGCCTACCGGTCTCACGAGCTGGAGTACGTGTTGACGCATGCCGGTATCAGCCTGCTGATGGCCACCCCGTCGTTCAAAACGTCTAACTACGAGGCGATGATTGACCAGGTTCGGCCGAGCTGTCCCGAACTCCGCAGCGTGGTGTTGTTCGGCCGATCGGAGTGGGACGAATTCTTAGCTGCGGGCAAGACGGATGATCGTGACGAGATGACCCGGCGACAGGCAGAGTTGAAGCCTGATGACCCGATCAACATCCAGTACACGTCCGGTACGACGGGATTTCCCAAGGGCGCCACGCTATCTCACCGCAACATTGTGAACAACGGCTATTTCGTCGGGCAGTTGTGCGGATACACGCCGAAGGACCGGGTCTGTATCCCGGTGCCGTTCTACCACTGCTTCGGCATGGTGATGGGCAACCTGGGTGCGGTCACCAACGGCGCGACGATGGTCATTCCGGCCCCCGGGTTCGACCCCGCGGCAACCCTGCGGGCGGTGGCCTCCGAGCGGTGTACGTCGCTGTACGGGGTACCAACGATGTTCATCGCCGAGCTGAACGACCCCGACTTCGACACCTACGATCTGTCGTCCTTGCGCACCGGGATCATGGCCGGCTCACCGTGCCCGGTCGAGGTGATGAAACAGGTTGTTGGCCGGATGGGGATGACCGAGGTGACCATTTGTTATGGCATGACCGAGACTTCACCGGTGTCCACACAGACCCGCGCGGACGACTCGCTGGACCGCCGGGTGTCGACGGTAGGTCGGGTGCACCCGCACGTAGAGGTCAAGATCGTCAACTCCGCCACCGGCGAGACGCTACCCCGCGGCGAGCCGGGGGAGTTATGCACCCGCGGCTACTCGGTGATGCTCGGCTACTGGAACGAACCGCAGAAGACCGCCGAGGCGATCGACGCCGACGGATGGATGCACACCGGTGACCTCGGGATCATGGACGATAATGGCTATTTGAATATCACCGGCCGGATCAAGGACATGGTGATCCGCGGCGGGGAGAACGTCTATCCGCGGGAGATCGAGGAGTTCCTCTACACCCATCCGGACGTGTTGGACGCGCAGGTCGTCGGCGTCCCTGACGCCCGATACGGGGAAGAACTGTGCGCCTGGATCAAGATTCGATCTGGTGCGCAGCCACTGACCGCGGAGGCGGTCCGGGCGTTCGCGTCAGGAAAGTTGGCCCACTACAAGATCCCGAAGTACGTGCTGATCGTCGACGAGTTCCCGATGACGGTCACCGGCAAGATCCGAAAGGTCGAAATGCGGGCTCGCTCCATCGACTCGTTCGAACTGCGTGATGCCGCAGCAACCAAGAATGCGTGAAAGGGGCTGACGTGGAACAGCTCACATTGCATAGCAAACCCGTCGTCAGGCATCTGTGAGTGGTCGAGTCATTCTCGAACCGAGGTGGGGGGAGGCCGGCACGGCGGTATCGCCAGCGCGCGACACCGATGCGCGGAGTGCGCCGATCGCCATGGCCTGCAACAGATCAGCCATCTGGGTCGGACCGAGCCGAGCGCTGTGCGGCGTCGAGTTGATCAAACCAAAAACCGCGTGGGCGGCCGACCGGGCGTGCGACTCATCACCACCCACAGCCGAGCGAATCGCCCGGACCCACAGCTCGACGTACCTGCGTTGCAGGCGTCGCACTGTGCGCCGGTCGCCGTCGGCCAGGCTGGCCAAGTCCCGGAGTTGCACGGTGATCAGCGAGGATTGGCGGAGTGCGAACTCGACATGCCAACCGACCAGCGAACGCAGTACTGCCTGGGGACCGTCGGCGGCAACTGCGTCGGCACGTCCCTGTCCCTCCGATAGAAGCCGTTCGCTGATGTCCACCAGCATTTCCCCGAGCAGCGCTTCCTTGTTCGCGAAGTGTTTGTACAGCGCCGCACCGGAGATGCCTACAGCCGCACCGATGTCGTCGACCGAGACGCCATGAAAGCCGCGCTCGGCGAATAAGGCTGCCGCCGCGTCGATGATCTGTTCTCGACGTGATGTGGCCGATCCCTTCGCTTTCGCAGTCCCTGACATGTCAGAAGCCTAGACGCGATGGTTAACGTCTGCTAACCTGAAACCAGGTTAACGCACGTTAACCGAATGTTCGAGACTTCCCCAGCGGTAAAACCCTTTCAACCTCAAGGAGAAACATGTTCGAGCTCTCCCCGGAGCATGAGGCGTTCCGCGCCTCGGTCCGCGATTTCGCCGAGAAGGAGATCGCGCCGCACGTCGCGCAGTGGGACAAAGACCATCATTTCCCCGTCGACGTGGTGCAGAAAATGGGCGAGCTGGGGTTGTTCGGTCTCACCGCGCCGGAGGAGTTCGGCGGCGCTGGTGAGGATGGTGACTTCACTTCGCTGTGTGTTGCCATCGAGGAGCTGGGTCGGGTCGATCAGTCGATCGGTGTGACGCTTGAGGCCGGTGTCGGTTTGGGCATCAATCCGATCCTCACCTATGGATCGGCGGAGCAGAAGCAGCAGTGGCTTCCCGATCTGGTGGCCGGCTTCAAGCTTGCCGGTTTCGGCCTCACCGAGCCCGGTGCCGGCTCCGACGCCGGGGCTACCCGCACCAAGGCCGAACTCGTCGGCGGTGAATGGACCATCAACGGCGTGAAGCAGTTCATCACCAACTCGGGTTCGCAGATCACCAGCGTGGTGACGGTTACCGCCCGGACCGGCGTGCTCGAGTCGGGAAAGCCGGAGATCAGCACGATTATTGTGCCAAGCGGCACAGTGGGTTTCGTTGTCGAGCCGGCCTATCACAAGCTCGGCTGGCACATTTCCGACACCCACCCGTTGACCTTCATCGACTGTCGGGTGCCCGAGGAGAACCTGCTCGGCGACCGGGGACGCGGCTACGCCCAGTTCCTGTCCACCTTGGACGACGGCCGGGTGGCGATCGCGGCCCTGTCCGTCGGATTGATCCAGGCCTGTCTCGACCAATGCCTCCAGTACGCATGTGATCGGCACACCATGGGTGGTCCGATCGGCCGTAAGCAGGGCGTTGCCTTCCAGATCGCCGATCTGGACGTGATGCTGCAGGCATCCCGCGGGCTGACCTACCAGGCCGCTGCGATGAAGGACGCCATGCTTGCCGGGCATTCCGGTGCGCCAACGGTCGCCCAGTTCAAGCACGCGGCATCGGTGGCCAAGCTCTACAGCTCGGAGTCGGCGGTCACCGCGACCAGAATTGCGACCCAGATCTTCGGCGGCTACGGCTTCATGGAGGAGTACCCGGTCGCCCGATTTTATCGCGATGCCAAGATCCTGGAGATCGGCGAGGGCACCTCCGAGGTGCAGCGCATGCTCATCGCCCGCGGCCTCGGCCTCCCCGTGGAATGACCCGATGACCGAGCAACCGAATGGACCCAAAAGGGTTCTGCAACGCGGCTTGTGGCTGGAGGAGTTCGAGGTCGGCACGATTTACCAGCACCGGCCGGGCCGCACCGTGACCGAGGCCGACAACGTCCTGTTCACCGTTCTGACCATGAACACCCAGCCACTGCACCTGGACGCCTATGCGAGCAGTCAGCAGCCTCCCTTCCATGAACGGCTGGTCAACTCGATGTTCACTCTGTCCACCCTGGTCGGTCTCTCCGTCGGGCAACTGACCCAGGGCACCATCGTGGCGAACCTCGGGTTCACGGAGATCTCGTTTCCCTCCCCGGTCAAGATCGGTGACACCCTCTACGCCGAGACGCTTGTGCTCGACAAGCGTCCGTCGGCCAGTCGCCCCGGTGAGGGTGTCGTCTCTTTGGAACACACCGCCCGCAACCAGGACGGACCGGTGGTCGCCAAGGCGGTCAGGAAGACCCTGGTGCGGATGCGGCCGGAGCAAGGGCATGAGTGACTGGATTCCCGGCCCCGCGTGGCTGTTCTGCCCCGCCGACCGGCCGGATCGCTACGCCAAGGCTCTATCCGCGGCCGATGTCGTCATCCTGGACCTGGAAGACGCGGTCGCGCCGGCCCATCGGACGGATGCCCGGCAGGCTCTGCGACATCTGTCCGATGATGGCCAACTCGACCTCGAACGCACGGTGGTACGTATCAACGGAGGCGACACCCTCGACCATGCAGCAGATCTCACTGCGGTCACGGCAGCAGGTATCCGCCGTGTGATGCTGGCCAAGAGTGAGGACCCCGAACACCTACGGTCCATCGAGGCGGAGGTGCTGGTGCTGGTCGAAACACCCCGTGGCATCGAACACGTCGGCCGGCTGGCCGAACAGTCGAACGTCGTCGCGGTGATGTGGGGCGCGGACGACCTGATCGCGGGGCTGGGCGGCACCGCCAGCCGATATGACGACGGCCGCTACCGCGACGTGACCCGCTACGCCCGGTCCCGCGCCGTGATCGCTGCCAAGGCTCACGGCCGAATCGCCCTGGACGGAGTGCACATGGACATCGCGGACACCGACGGTCTTCGCGCCGAGTGCACCGATGCCGTTGCGGTGGGTTTCGACGCCACGGTGGCGATCCATCCTTCGCAGATAGCGGTCATCCGCGCGGCCTACACACCCACCCCGGAGCGGGTCGACTGGGCGCGACGGCTGCTTGCCCAAGTCGGGGACGACCGTGGCGTCACCACCTTCGAGGGCCGGATGGTCGACGGCCCCATCTTCAAACAGGCGGAGCGCGTGCTTCGGCTCGTGACGTCCACCGGAGGGCACTGATGGCGAAGATGCAGGACCTGGTCGATGAGCTGCGTGCGCGGCTGGGGACCGTCCGGCTGGGCGGCAGCGAGGCAGCCCGGCGCAAGCACACCGACCGGGGGAAGCTCCTGGCTCATGACCGGGTGGACCGGCTGCTCGACCCGGGCAGCCCGTTTCTGGAGCTGAGCCCGTTGGCCGCGTATGAGATGTACGGGGGCGTCGTGCCCAGCGCCGGCATCGTCACCGGCATCGGCCGGGTCAGCGGTCGCGAGGTAGTTGTCGTTGCCAACGACGCGACGGTCAAGGGCGGCACCTACTACCCCATGACGGTCAAGAAGCACCTGCGCGCCCAAGCTGTCGCCTCCGACAACCACTTGCCCTGCATCTATCTCGTGGACTCCGGCGGCGCGTTCCTGCCGATGCAGGACGAGGTCTTCCCCGACCGCGACCATTTCGGGCGGATCTTCTTCAACCAGGCCAACCTGTCGGCGCGGGGGATCCCGCAGATCGCCAGTGTGATGGGCTCCTGCACCGCCGGTGGCGCATACATGCCGGCGATGTCCGACGAGACCGTCATCGTGCGCAACCAAGGCACAATCTTCCTCGGCGGCCCGCCGCTGGTGAAAGCGGCAACCGGCGAGGTCGTCACGGCAGAGGACCTCGGCGGCGGGGACGTGCATTCTCGCACCTCCGGCGTGGTCGACCACCTCGCTGAGGACGATGCGCAGGCGTTGGCGATTGTCCGCAGCATCGTCGGCACCCTGGAACGGCGGTCTGACGGCGCGCCGTACCGGCTCGCGCCGGTCGAGGAACCGCACGAGGACCCACATTCGCTGTACGACGTGGTCCCGGCTGACACCCGCACCCCCTACGACGTGCGGGAAGTGATTCGGCGAGTGGTCGACGGCAGCCGGTTCCACGAATTCAAGAAGCTGTACGGCGAGACCCTCGTCTGCGGCTTCGCTCACATCTGGGGTCATCCGGTGGGCATTGTCGCCAACAACGGCATTTTGTTCAGCGAATCATCGCTCAAGGGCGCGCATTTCATCGAGTTGTGCAACCAGCGGGGCATCCCGCTGGTGTTCCTGCAGAACATCACCGGGTTCATGGTCGGCCGCAAGTACGAGAACGGCGGCATCGCCAAGGACGGAGCCAAACTGGTCACCGCGGTCGCCTGCTCCGTCGTGCCCAAGTTCACTGTCGTCATCGGCGGCTCCTTCGGCGCCGGCAACTACGGCATGTGCGGGCGCGCCTACGACCCACGATTCCTGTGGATGTGGCCGAACGCCCGGATCTCGGTGATGGGCGGCGAGCAGGCCGCCTCCGTGCTCGCCACCGTCCGCGGCTTCGACACCCCCGAGGAGGAAGAGGCGTTCAAGGTGCCGATCCGCGAGCAGTACGAGGCCCAAGGCTCGCCCTACTACTCCACCGCCCGGCTGTGGGACGACGGCATCATCGACCCGGCCGACACCCGCCGCGTTCTCGGCATGGGCCTGGCCGCTGCCGCGAACGCGCCCACCCCCGCGCCGTCCTACGGCGTCTTCCGGATGTGAGAGCGATGACATACCTGAACCCGCCCGCCCTGCCCGGCACCCTGCTCATCGCCAACCGCGGAGAGATCGCCCTACGCGTGATGCGTACGGCCCGCCGGATGGGCATCCGCACCGTCGCGATCTACACCGACCTGGACCGCGCCGCCCCGCACGTTTTGCCGGCCGACGAGGCCCACCGGGTGCCCAGCTACCTCGACATCGAGGCGGTCGTCAGAGCGGCCATTGAGGCCGGTGCCGACGCCATTCATCCCGGCTACGGCTTCCTGTCCGAGCGAGCGGCCTTCGCCCGAGCCGTCGAGGCGACCGGCATCAAACTGGTGGGGCCGTCCGCCGCGGTGATGGACGCGATGGGCCGCAAGGACGCCGCCCGCGAGATCGCGGTCGCGGCCGGCGTGCCGGTGGTGCCGTCGTACCCCATGACCGACCCGCGGGCCGCCACCAGCCTCGAGCTGCCCTACCCCGTGCTGGTGAAGGCGGCCGCCGGCGGTGGTGGCAAGGGGATGCGGATCGTGCGCAGGCCCGAGGAGTACGCCGACGCGGTGACCGCGGCGCGACGCGAGGCGGCGTCCGCCTTCGGCGACGACACCCTGCTCGTCGAGAAGTACGTCGAGCACGGGA
>Ga0164308_10000519_pt1 | contig 21070 bp, 20 predicted proteins | sample Whisoiple_246_MG_FD_109983 | JGI IMG/M metagenome (GOLD analysis project Ga0164308, IMG submission 109983) | Soil microbial communities amended with fresh organic matter from upstate New York, USA - Whitman soil sample_246_MG | ecosystem: Environmental > Terrestrial > Soil > Unclassified >...
AACGCCGGCATGCCGTGGCTTCGGGGAACCGAAAAGTCGGTCTGACGCGCGTCGAAGGAAGGATCGCCGAGATGCGCAACCGCACCAAGTGCGGAATTGAAACAGTTGCGTGCGAGCGGCTCCGTAAATTCAAGGCAGTTCTCGACAATACGAATGCCGTTTCCGGATTCGGCAAAGACAGACATTGCGGCGTTGGCGTGAACGATGCTGCCGTCCGCGCGAAGCAACGCGACGCCGTCAGTCAGCCACTCGATCGCGTCTTCGAATGCCTTGCCGCGATTGCCAGCGGTTCTGAGACGCCGGGCCATATCATTCGCCCGATGATAATGCGGGCACAGGCGGCGCATGAGTGCGATCTCGCGTTTGTCGACATGCCCTTGCTTGCGCGTCCGCTGGACATGAACCGCCGCCAGTTTGTCCGGTGTGTGTTCGAAGATCGCCGCCGCGAAGTAACGTAAGCCCATGTGCGGCAGAAACTCTGCGTAGAATGGATCACGCTCCATCCTGGGCTCGTCCAAAATCTGATGATCCCAGATGACGGCTCCCTCGCGTTGGCGCAGCGCGAATGGAATGCGCGGATTGAGCGCGGAGAATTGTTCGATGTAGGGGATACGCGCGATGTCCGGCAGGCCGACCGAACAGAATTCGACAGGTCGCTGCGCAGGTTTATCAATCACTTCCAGAATCGCACCGGTGGCCCCAAGCAACAGGCTCGTGGCCTCCAGCGCCTGCGGCAGACGTGCACTGTCGAGGCCGCTGGCATAGACGGCATCGATCGTTTGCAGGAATAAATCGCTACCCGGCATCGCCCCTCCCGCAAGCAATACGCCCGCGGATCGATCGGTGGCTCAATTCCAATGGGAACGCGCAGCCTTTTGCCACTCTGCGACTAAAGGCGCAAGGCGCTTTCTAACTTGCTAGGATCGAACTTCTTTCGGCTTTTCAGCGCTCACGGTAATTCTACGGCCACTTCACCGCGGGCGGCATGGAAGACAGGATGGATTCAACATTGCCGCCGGTCTTGAGGCCGAAAATGGTACCGCGGTCGTACAGGAGATTGAATTCGACGTAGCGACCGCGGCGGATGAGCTGTTCCTCGCGGTCAGCTTCGGTCCAAGGGACTGTGAAGTTTTTGCGAACCAGCCCTGGGTAGACTCGCAGGAATGCTCGACCAACGTCCTGTGTGAACGCAAACGTCTCATCCCAATCCGTTTCGAGATAATCATAAAATATGCCGCCGACGCCGCGCGGTTCGTTTCGGTGCTTGAGAAAAAAATAGTCGTCGCACCACTTTCTGTATTTGTCATAGGGAGCGATTTCGGCGTGCTGGTCGCAAGCTGTTTTCATTGCGGCATGAAAAGCAATGCTGTCGGGATCCGTCTGAACGCGACGGCTGTCCAGCACCGGTGTGAGGTCGGCGCCGCCGCCGAACCATGATTTGCTCGTAACGACAAAGCGCGTGTTCATGTGCACAGCGGGCACGTTCGGATTGTGAAGGTGCGCGATCAGGGAGATTCCGGAGGCCCAGAAGCGGGGGTCCTTTTCGGCGCCTGGAATGTCGTTTCGGAACTCCGGGGCGAATTCGCCGTGAACCGTTGAGCAGTGCACGCCGACCTTTTCGAAAACACGTCCGTGCATCATGGCCATCACGCCGCCGCCACCGGGCGCGCCTGTATGATCCGTGCGCTGCCAGGGGGTTCGCCTGAAGCGACCCGGTGCCCGGTCCGCGAAGACGGCGTTTTCTGGAAGCGAATCCTCCAGTGCCTCAAACGCCGCGCAGATATCGTCGCGCAAGCTCTCGAACCACGTTCGTGCGCGCGTCTGGCGGGCTTCCAGTTGTCCAACGTCCATTAATTACTCCGGCCTGATTATATCTAAAGTCACAACGCTTATTATCGCGGCAAGCCGCCGGTTTGGCGCAGAGCTTCGCCCACCACCATCGCAACCGCCATCGCAACATTCATTGACCGCATCCCCGGCCGCATCGGGACGCGGATGCGGGTGTCCGCCGCCCTGTGCACAGCGTCCGGGACGCCCGCGCTCTCGCGACCGAACATCAGGATCTGGTCGATGTTGAAGGTGTGGTCGAGATAGGATCGCTCGGCAGTGGTGGTCAGGAGCACAAGCGAAACGCGCTTGAGCGCCCGCCACCCCTCGAAGGCAGCAAATGATTCGTGACGGACGAGGGTCACTTGATCGAGATAATCCATCCCGGCCCGGCGGAACGCGCGATCGGTAACAGGAAATCCTGCTGGTTCTATGATGTGTGCCTCCACGCCCAGACAGGCGCAAAGGCGGAGAATTGTGCCGGTATTTTGGGGGATGTCCGGCTCGTAAAGTGCGATCCGCATGGAGGCCCGGGAATTCCCTGGTCGCGATAAGTCTCTCTAGACGAATGATTTATGCGGCTAATCCTCGCAGGCGAGGGCAAACCATCGGGTCATCCGGGTGCCTCGGCGGACGCCCCGATTGCCGCATAATGTAACATTTAAGGCGCGGCCAAACGCAAAACCGGTATCTACTTTTGTTAGTGGAGCCTTTGCGGGCTTGCGCTTGCACTGCAAGGGTGCCAATAGAACCAAACCGACGCGCGGTCCTACGTTTAGGACTGCCGCAAGCGGGCCGCCCCGCCGCCCAAAGGACCTCGGTCCGGGCTCCAGCCGCGGGCGGATGACTAAGCCAGCCGGAGGAGAGGGCCCCAGACGTGACGACCGTGTCTTCGGCGGAGCACACGCGCCGCGACTTTCTTTACATCGCCACTGGCGCCGTCGGCGCGGTAGGCGCCGCTGCTGTCCTTGTCCCTTTGATCGCGCAAATGAATCCGGACGCGTCAACCATCGCGGCCGGTGCCCCGATCGAAGTTGACCTCGCTCCCATCGCCGACGGCCAGATCATCAAGGTCTTCTGGCGGTCGAAACCAATCTTCATTTTCCACCGCACGAAAAAAGAGATCGAAGAGGCCCAAAAGGTCAATGTGGCGAGCCTCCCAGATCCTGAGCCCGACTCAGCACGGGTCAAGGCGGGGCACGACCAGTGGCTGGTGGTGATCGGCATCTGTACCCATCTCGGCTGTATCCCGCTTGCTCACCAAGGCGCGTACGACGGCTGGTTCTGTCCGTGCCACGGCTCGCAGTACGACACCTCGGGTCGTATTCGCCAAGGTCCGGCGCCGAAAAATCTAGCGCTGCCACCCTACAAGTTTGTTTCCGACACCAAGATCCAGATCGGCTGAGCGAAACGTCGCATTCAAGGTTTGAACATGAGCGGACACTCGACCTACGAACCGCAGAACAAACTTCTGCAATGGCTCGAGAAGCGGTTGCCGATCGGGGCCCTGATACACTCTTCCTTCGTGGTCTACCCTGTTCCACGCAATCTGAACTACTTGTGGACCTTCGGCGGGATCCTTGCGTTCATGCTTGGCGTGCAGATCATCACCGGCATCGTGCTGGCGATGCATTACACCCCGCACGTTGATCTTGCCTTCCGGTCGGTGGAAAGCATCATGCGCGACGTCAACTACGGTTGGCTGTTGCGCTACCTGCATGCCAACGGCGCATCGATGTTCTTCTTCGCCGTCTACGTTCATATGTTCCGCGGCATCTATTACGGCTCATACAAGGAGCCGCGCGAGGTGCTCTGGATTCTTGGCGTGATCATCTACCTGCTGATGATGGCGACTGGCTTCATGGGTTACGTGCTGGTTTGGGGCCAGATGAGCTTCTGGGCGGCAACAGTTATCACCAACCTGTTCTCGGCCATTCCCGGAGTCGGCGAAACGATCGTCACCTGGCTGTGGGGTGGCTACGCCGTCGGAAATCCGACACTCAATCGTTTTTACTCGCTGCACTATCTCTTGCCATTTGTGATCGCCGGTGTGGTCGTGCTCCACATCTGGGCGCTGCACGTCGTAGGGCAGAACAATCCGACGGGTATCGAGCCGAAGTCCGAAAAAGACACGGTGGCGTTCACGCCATATGCGACGATCAAGGACGGGTTCTTCATGGCCGCGTTCCTCGTTCTGTACGCATGGTTCGTGTTTTACATTCCGAACTTCCTCGGTCATGCGGACAATTACATCCCCGCGAATCCTGCGGTGACTCCGACGCACATCGTGCCCGAATGGTACTATCTGCCGTTCTACGCGATCCTGCGCGCGATCCCCGACAAGCTCATGGGAGTCCTGGCGCTCGGCGCTTCCATCGTGATCCTGGCCTTCCTTCCGTGGCTCGACACCTCGAAAGTGCGCTCGGCCCGTTATCGGCCATTATTCAAACAGTTCTTCTGGCTGTTCGTGATTGTGTGTGTTGGGCTCGGTTGGTTGGGGTCAAAGCCACCTGAAGGCATCTACGTGATCCTCGCGCGAATCTTCACCATTTATTACTTCGCGTTTTTCCTCGTCATCCTGCCGCTGCTCGGCATCTTCGAGAAGACCAAGCCGTTGCCGAACTCGATTTCGGAATCGGTGCTGGGCGCGAAAGCGTGAGCGGAGGATGGACATGAAGATGCAGCGTAAAATCATTGTTCTCGCGCTCGCAGGGTGCATTGGCGCGGCAATCGCACCGGCGGTCGCTCAGGAGCATGATACGCCGACGCCGCCGATGCTGAGGTGGTCCTTCTCCGGCCCGTTCGGCAGATACGATCAGGGGCAACTTCAGCGGGGATTCAAGGTTTACAAAGAAGTCTGCGCAGCGTGTCACTCGATCCAGATGCTTGCTTTCCGCAATCTGGCTGACCCTGGTGGCCCCGGGTTCTCGGAAGCGCAGGCCGCTGCAGTTGCAGCCGATTACAAGATCAGTGATCTCGACGACAAAGGCCAGCCGACTGACCGTCCCGGGCGCCTCGCCGACACGTTTCCACCCCCGTTTGCGAACGAGCTCGCGGCCAAGGCGGCGAATGGCGGTGTTGCGCCGCCCGACATGTCAACATTGGCAAAGGCGCGCACGTTTGAGCGCGGCTTCCCCTGGTTCGTGTTCGACACGATCACGCAATATCAGGAGCAGGGGCCCGACTACATCGCTGCCCTGCTGAACGGCTACGAGGAGCCGCCAAAGGGCTTCCAACTGCCGCAAGGCGGGCACTACAACAAGTATTTCCCTGGCCACAATATTGCGATGCCGCCTCCGCTGCAGGCCGGACAGGTGACGTACGACGATGGTGCGCCGCAGACGCTCGACCAATATTCCAAAGATATTTCTGCCTTCTTGATGTGGGCCGCCGAGCCCCACATGGTGCAACGTAAACGCATCGGGCTGCAGGTTATGATCTTCCTGATCATTCTTGCGGGTTTGATGTATTTCACCAAGAAAAAGGTCTGGCACGAGGTCGATAAGCCAAGTGCGATTGCGCGCGGACAGGATCCAAAGAAGACGACGATCTGACCATCTTTAAGATCTTGTCATCCGAGGGCCCCGTTTGGGGCCCTTCGTTTTTCTGTCGGCTCGTATAGGCTCAACACGTCTCATCGGTACTTGCGAGCGCGCATGGCCAAATCTGTTCTCGGTATAATCGGCGGGTCTGGCATTTACGATTTACCAGGCCTCGGTGACGTGAGAGAGCAGCGCATCGCCAGTCCCTGGGGCGAGCCGTCCGGGCCGCTGCGCATCGGTGAAATTGCGGGACTACCGGTCGTATTCCTCTCCCGACACGGCCAAGGACACCGACTTTCGCCGTCCGATATCAATTACCGCGCCAACATCGATGTGCTGAAGCGCGCAGGCGTTACTGATCTGGTTTCGCTGTCTGCATGCGGTTCATTCAAGGAAGAATTGCCGCCGGGGTCTTTCGTGCTGGTCGACCAGTTTGTCGATCGAACTTACAAACGTGAGAGCTCGTTTTTCGGCAAAGGAATGGTGGCACACGTTTCGATGGCTCATCCCGTGTCGCCATTGCTGCGCGGGCATTTGCGTGCGGCGGCAATCGCGGAAGGCATCACGCCACATTGGGGCGGCACATATGTTTGCATCGAAGGCCCGCAATTCTCCACCTACGCGGAAAGCATGACTTACAAAAAACTCGACTATTCGGTCATCGGGATGACCAACATGCCGGAGGCCAAACTCGCGCGTGAGGCTGAGATTTGCTACGCCAGCGTCGCCATGGTGACCGATTTCGATTGCTGGCATCCCGATCATGATGCGGTGACAGTGCAGGAGATCATCAAGGTTCTCGTGGCCAACGCTGACAGGGCCAAAGTGCTTGTTGCCAGGCTGGCTCATGGTTTTCCGCGAGAGCACGAAGCGTGCCCGATCGGTTCAGATCGTGCGCTCGACACCGCGCTGATCACGGCGCCGGAAGCGCGCGATCCCGAATTGATCAAAAAACTCGATGCCGTTGCGGCGAGGGTGCTCCGACGTTAGCCTGCGGCCATGAACATTCGGGCCGATGCCGTCACGCAGGAGAAGCCGCCTTTTCGCGCGGAGCACATCGGAAGCCTGCTGCGCCCGTCAACTCTTTTGCAAAAACGTGAACGCTTCGCACATCGAGAGATTTCGCAGGCGGATTTGACGGCCGCGGAAGATGCCGCGATCTCAGACGCGGTCGCTTTGCAAGAGCAGCTTGGCTTGCGGTTGGCTACCGACGGCGAATTTCGCCGTCGTTCGTATCACAGTTTCTTTTACCAACAGCTTGGCAACATAAGTATCGACACCGTTGCCGGCGCCGATGCCAAGGCTGGGGATGGCGATGCGGGGAGAGGCCAGCAGCCGGTTGCGCTTATCAAAAGCCGCGTGAACTGGACGCATCCGATCAATGTTGCCGACTTCAATTTTCTCAAAAACAAAACGCGATTGCTTCCCAAGGTCACAATTCCAGGGCCATGCGCACTGCATTTCCGCGGCGGCGATGCGGCCGTGCTCGCATCTGCCTATCGTGACATTGGCGAATTCTGGGATGACATCGTCAAGGCATTCGAAAAAGAGTTGACTGCTCTGGCCGAGGCCGGTTGTCGTTATGTTCAGATCGACGAGACAGCTTTCGCGAAATTTGGCGATCCAGACGTCAGGGCGGCACTTGCCGCGCGGGGCGACGACTGGAGAACATCGATCGACACTTATATTGCAGTCACCAATCGGGTGCTGCAGGCGGCACCGAAAGGCCTGCACATTGGCATGCATCTCTGCCGGGGCAATCGCGGCGGGCATTGGCACGCAGAGGGCAGCTACGAGGACGTAGCCGAACGGTTGTTCAATGCATTGGAGATCCAGTTCTTTTTCCTCGAATACGACACTCCGCGCGCAGGGACCTTCACTCCGTTGCGTTTCGTTCCCAAGCACAAGTCAATCGTGCTTGGCTTGATTTCGTCCAAGACACCAGTTCTGGAAGACAAGTCGGTTTTGCATCGGCGTATCGAGGAAGCGACCCGGCATGTCGCACTTGATCGCTTGGCGGTGAGCCCGCAATGCGGCTTTGCCAGCGTCGATACCGGCAATCCGGTGACGCCCGAGATTCAGAAAGCTAAGCTTCGCCTGGTCGTCGAGCTGGCCAACGAGATCTGGGGCGCCGCCTGCGGTCAATGAGGTGAGCATGCGACTGAGCGCCGTGTACTTTGCAATCGCACTCAGCGCCGCCAATTTCGCGGCTACGGTCGACGCGCAGGAGTATCCAAATCGTCCGGTCCATGTGCTCGCGGCCGCGGCGCCTGGGGGTAATCCTGACGTTTTGGCGCGTCTGTTGTCGCAGCGACTCGCCGAAGTTCTGGGTCAACCCTTCGTGGTTGAAAACGTCCCGGGGGCGGGAGGGATTTTGGCGGCAAAACGCATCGCTGAAGCGTCACCTGATGGCTATTTGCTGATGCTGAACGATTCCGGTGCCTTGGCGATCAACATCAACATGAGCGCTGACGCGACTTACAAGTTGAAGGATTTCACGCCGATCACCGCGCTTGCAACTGTGCCGACCGCATTGGTGATCATTCCGTCGGTACCGGCCAACGGTGTTGGCGAATTCATCGCGCTCGCAAAATCAAAACCAGGCGCGATGAGTTTTGGTTCGGCTGGCGCCGGTTCGATCCATCATCTCACGATGGAAATTTTCGCGGAACGAACGGGAATCAAGTTGCTGCACGTTCCTTACCGTGGCGGCACCGCGCTCGTGAACGGTTTGCTGACCGGCGAGATCCAAGCCGGATGGTCCGGCCTTCCAAATGTGATCGCGCATATCAAGGCGGGCACTCTTCGCGGGCTATGTGTGAGCGTCCTGAGACGTGCGGTGTCTTTGCCCGACGTGCCGACATGCGACGAGGCTGGCATCAAAGGCTTTGATATCGCCGACATGTTGGGTTTGCAGGCGCCCGCCGGCATGTCACCGAAGGCTGTGGAGCGATTGCAGGCGGCCATCGCAAAAATAATGCGCGAACCCGCCATGGCCGAACGCATGGAGACCCTTGGCATGGATCTCCAGGAGAACGGTACGGCGAATTACACACATTTCATGCACGACGATCTCGAACTGTATGCAAAAGTGATCGATCGTCTTGGTCTCAGCCGCAAGGTAAGTAAATAGGCGCGATTTTTATTGAGGATCCCATGCAGATTGTCGACTTGAACGGGCAGCCCACCGAGGAATGGCGAGCGGGTGTCAGGACACGCATGAAAGCTTCGGCTGCAAACAGTGCGACCCAGCTTTGCCTGTTTGAGCAATGGTGCGACCCTGGGCATGGTGCGCCCAGCCATCTGCACGCGGTGGAAGAGGTTTTATGCGTTCGGGACGGACAAGCTGACGTGTGGATAGATGACAAGCACGTCACTCTTACCAGCGGGCAGCTGATCATCGTTCCGGCTGGCCGCAAACACGGATTTTCCAATACAGGCAAAGCCGTCTTGCATATCGAGTCCACGCTGGCGGCGCCGGTTTTTGAGGCGGCCTACGAAGACAAGCGAGAGACACCACGCCGGTGGTTGCCGGCATGAGCACTTCAATCAAAGAAGATTTGCGCGCCGCGATCCGCAACATTCCGGACTATCCAAAGCCCGGGATCATGTTTCACGACATCACGACCTTGTTGGGCGACGCTCGTGCGTTTCGGCGCGCGGTCGACGAACTAGTGCAGCCCTGGGCCGGCATGAAGATCGATAAGGTCGCCGGGATCGAGGCGCGCGGGTTCATTCTCGGAGGAGCGGTGGCACATCAGGTTTCGGCAGGTTTCATACCGATCCGCAAGAAGGGCAAGCTCCCCTACAAACGTGTGAGTATCGGTTATTCACTCGAGTATGGGATCGACGAAATGGAAATGCATGAAGATGCGGTGAAAAAGGGTGAGCGGGTGATCCTGGTCGACGATTTGATTGCCACGGGCGGGACGGCGGAAGGCGCGGTTAAATTACTGCGTCAGATGGGAGCCGATGTCCTTGCGGCCTGTTTCGTCATCGATCTGCCGGAGTTGGGCGGGGCAGAGAAATTGCGCAAGATGAATGTCCCGGTGCGCACCTTGATCTCATTTGAGGGACACTAGCCACGGTGCGGTCCCCACGGCCCTTCTGAACGTTCACCCACGTCGACCGGCGCGTTGCCCGCCGATTCGGCTTGGTCACGTTGTCCCCAAGGACCGTCTTCCGTCGGCGGCGAAAGTTGGTCGGTCTCTTGTGGAGCGTCGAGCGCGATTGGGCCTGGATCGTGGCCCCCGGCGTATTTAACCAGGGCCTCAATTCTGGACCCTACAGAGGGGTGTGTAGCGAACAGATCGGCAAAGCCTTGCCGCGGATTGTCGATACACATCTCCATGACTGCGGAATTGGCGCTGGCGAGTTCTCCACGTCCTTCTATCTTGCGCAGCGCCGAGATCATGGCGTCGGGATTTTTGGTGAGTTCAACGGAGCCAGCGTCGGCCAGATATTCTCTTTGCCGTGAAAGCGCGAAGCGAATGACAATCGACAAGATCCATGCGACGACGATCAGCGCCACGGCGACGATGATTGCCAGTCCGGCTCCGCCCTTGCGATCGCTGTCACCGCCTCGGCGGCGAAAGCCACCAAAAAGTGCATTCTGGAAGAACAGCCGGAAGACCATCTCGCCGAAGAACGAAATTACGCCGGCGATCACGACAGCAATGACGAGCATACGCACATCGCCATTTCGGATGTGGGTCAGTTCGTGGCCGAGAACGGCTTCAAGTTCGGCGTCATCGAGGGCATTCATCAAACCACGCGTCACGGTGATCGAGTATTGCTTTTCGCTAAGGCCGGTGGCGAAAGCGTTCAGCGCGACGTCATCGGCGATCTTCAGCTTCGGCATGGTGATGCCACGCGAGATGCAGAGATTTTCCAGAAGATTGTAAAGCCGCGGCTCTTCGGCTCGCGTGACCTCGTGGCCGCCAGTAACCGCATCGATCATCGACTGATGAAATTTGTAGGCGATCAGGATCCAGACAATGGTGCCGATGGTTGCAAACGGAAGTGCTTTGGTGAGGTCGAACAGGGCGGCCCGCACCAGGTAGTCTAGCGGGGCGTCGGTGGTCAGAGCTTCTGCTAACAATGCACCCGCGAATACCAGAAGGTAGACGAGAAAGAACAAGCCAACGAGGAGCGCGATCGATCGGCGCCTGTTCGACTGGATGTGCGAATAGAGCCCGTACGCGGCCATGATGTCCGATCAGCTCTTACGTCATCGTACAACGCGCCGAAAAGCGCCGACTTGGAATCCCTGACATACAATCCGAGGCCGCCCGTGACGGTCTCCGGAATGATGGACGTCAGAATTTCACACTTGGAGCCTGTTCAAGCTGCGTCCGCCCCTCGCCAAGATCGAAGAAAGTTCGCGGCTGGAAGCCGAACGTTCCCGCAAACAGCGAAGCGGGAAATTGCTGAATTCCGGTATTGTATTCTTGCACCGCGTTGTTGAAGAACCGACGAGACGCCGCAAGCTTGTTTTCGATGTCAGATAATTCCGCCTGCAACTGCTGGAAGTTCTGATTGGCCTTGAGATCCGGGTAGGATTCCGACAGCGCAAACAATTGGCGTAACGCGCCAGTCAATACATTTTCGGCAGCCACCTTCTGCTCCACGCCGGGTGCAGCCATCGCAGCGTTTCGCGCCTGGACCACAGCCTCCAGCGTTCCACGCTCATGCGTGGCGTAGCCTTTGACTGTCTCGACCAGGTTGGGAATGAGATCGTGGCGCTGTTTGAGCTGAACGTCGATGTCGGCAAAGGCCTGATTGGTCCTCTGCCGCATTGCGACAAGGCTGTTGTAAATGCTGATCGCCCAGATGACGAGGACGACAATGATGCCAATGACAACCCAGCCGGTGGTGGACATGAAAAGCTCCAAATTCGGAAAGCGGTGGTAGGGCGGACAAAATTTAGTCTAACCCCACGCGGGCCTGATCGCTAACGGCCTGGAATGTCGAGTTCGCGCGGACATCCGAAAAGATAAAAAAAGACCCCGAGCCTGAACCCGGGGTCTCTTAGCCAGACGGCTATTCGGGGGGTAAGGGGGGAGCCGCCCAGCTAAAATACACCGGAGTAACGCCGCGCCCCGGCAATTGGTTCCGGGCAGCCTGATCCGCGTGACGGGGGCAACTTTCTCAAGTATTTCCAATAAGTTGGATGGAGGCAGGCGGAGACAATTATTCTTGCGCTAGCTCGCCTCGCGGAAACGAACCGCGGCTTCCAGATCCACGGATACCAGTTGAGATACGCCACGCTCGGCCATCGTGACACCGTACAGGCGATTCATGCGCGCCATCGTAATGGGATTGTGCGTGATGATGACGAACCGAGTGTCGGTGGACTTTTTCATTTCATCGAGCAGATCGCAGAAGCGCTCGACGTTGTGGTCGTCGAGAGGTGCGTCCACTTCGTCCAGTACACAAATCGGCGCGGGATTTGTCAGGAACACGGCGAAGATGAGAGCAAGTGCCGTCAACGCTTGCTCACCGCCTGAAAGCAACGACAGCGTCGCTGGCTTTTTCCCGGGCGGCTTGGCGAGAATTTCCAGACCAGCCTCCAACGGATCTTCGTTTTCGATCAATTGCAGTTCGGCCGTTCCGCCGCCGAACAATTGCGTAAAAAGGTGTTGGAAGTGTTTGTTCACCTGCTCGAATGAGGTGAGGAGGCGCTCGCGTGCTTCGCGGTTGAGGCTCTGGATGCCGAGCCGCAATTTCTTGATTGCCTCAACCAGATCGTCGCGTTCAGTGGTCAGGGAGGAGTGTTGTGCCTCGACTTCCCGCAATTCTTCCTCTGCGCGAAGGTTGACGGCGCCAAGTCGTTCACGTTCGCGCCGCAGGCGCTCAAGTTTCTCTTCGACTTCCGCAAGATCCGGCAATGGATCGGTTGGACCGATTTCGGCCAGCTCTGCAACGGCAGCCGGTTCAACTTCCAGCATGTCGCGGATTTCCCGCCCGATGTCGCTGAGCCGGCGTTTGGCGCCCTCGAAGCGCTCCTCTGTACGTGCAAGTTCTTCACGCGCGGCACTGGCGGCTTCGAGTGCTGCGCGCGCATCACGATCAGCCGTGGCCAGCGCCAATTCGGCGGTCTGCAGCCGGTCGGCGCATTCACGCCGCGAGCCTTCAGCAGTCTGGACCTCAGCGCTGAGTGCACGCCGCTTCTCAGCGAAAACTTGGGGCGCGTTCTCCAACTCCGTGCGGTCGCCCTTGGCTTCGGCAATGCGCTGTTCGAGCGTGGCGATCTGATTTCGTGCGCCATGCTGACGGTCGATCCAACCCGTTCTGTCAGCGGCCAAGGTCGCGAGCCGGCGATCGGCGAGTTCGGCTTCACGGACAATCGCTTGCAACTCGGCTTGAACCTCCGCCAACTTGGCGCGTTTCGCAGCGATTCCATCGCGCACCTGCGCCAGCTTTGTTTCTAAATGCGCCGCTGGAGCAAGGCCGGACAAAGAGTTTTCAGCTTCAGCCTTGGCCGTGGCTGCCTCGTCGCGGCTCGTACTAAGACGTGCCCGCGCTTCGACCAAGGCCGATAGCCGTGCGGTCTGCCGATTGAGGTCGCGCTCGCGCGCACGCTTTTCTGTTTGTGCACTGGTGGCGGCCTCGAAGCTCGCCTGTGTGGTTTCAAGCGCTCGACGATTGGCATCAACTTCGCTGCGCGCGCTTTCGAGCTCTTTGTCGATTTCGGTAAACCGGCTGCGCTGCGCCAGCCTGCGGGCGGCACCCGTTGGCGCATGCGCGGCCGCAACGAAGCCATCCCACCGCCAGAGATCGCCTTCGCGTGAGACCAGCCGCTGTCCGGTCTTGAGCGAGCCGGCAATTCGGGCCGCTGCCTCGCGGTCGACGACGCCAATTTGTGAAAGTCGCCGCCCAAGTTGTGCGGGTGCTTTGACGTATTGGGCGAGCGCTGCCACGCCGTCCGGCAGCGAAGGGTCGCCGGCCTCGTGCGCAATCGCGCTCCAATGCATTGGTGAGGATGGGTCGACCGGTGCGTCCAGATCGTCGCCCAGAGCGGCGCCAAGCGCTTTCTCGTATCCTTTTTCGACGGAGATGTGGTCGATGACAGGGGGCCAAAGGCTGCGGGTCTCGAGCGACAGCATCTTCGACAACGTCTTGGCCTCAGTCTCCAGTCGCTGCACGCGCTTTTCTGATTCCGCCAGGGTTGCACGCGCGGTTTCCATCTCGGTGCGCGCCACATTATGCGCGGCCTCGGCGGCGACGGCTGCAGCCTCCGCTTCTGTAAGCGCGGCTTGAGCACCTTCCATGGCCACGGCCAAGGGACCAACGTCACCAGTGTGAAGTGTTGCCAGTTCCCGTTCGATAGCCTCGATTTCAGAGGAAATTCTCGAAAGCCTCTGGCCCTGTTCCCGAGCAGCGTTTTCAAAGCGGTTGCGCTGGGCGGCGAGATCCGCAAGCTCGGTCGTGAGGTCGGTAAATATCTTTTCAGTCGCACCAAGCGCCGTGGCGGCCTCCGCAACCTTGGCATCAACTCCGCTTCTGCGACCTGCGCTTTCGCGCGCTTCAGTCCGGATGGCTTCCTCTTCAGAGGAAACGCGCGCGATTGCCTGTTCGGCATCAACGGCAAGGCGTTGTTCGCGCTCTGTATCGGCGGCGAATTGAACGAGCCTCAGGTCGAGTTCGACGATGCGGTCTTTTGCCCGGGTTTCTTCGCGATCAAGTTCTTGAAGTGCAAGATTCAGGCGGTGCAGCGCGGCGCCCGCGCGCGCCTCCGCTTCGCGCAATTCCGGAAGCGATGCCGCAGCGAGCGCTTGGCGTTTTGATGCTTCGGCTTCGGCGCCGACCCGGTCAGCCACTGTTCGCACGCAGAGGTCTTTTGCTCGCTCGGCGTCGGCAACCTCAGCGTTCGCGGAGGTCCACCGCAAGTGGTAGAGGGTCGCCTCTGCCTTTCGCACCTGAGACGATACGGTCCGGTATCGGATCGCCTGACGCGCCTGTTTTTTTAGACCATCGATCTGGGCGGTTAACTGACCGATGACGTCTTCGACCCTCACAAGATTGGTTTCTGCTGCCTTCAGCCGAAGTTCGGCCTCGTGACGGCGCGCATGCAAACCGGCAATGCCGGCCGCTTCTTCCAGAACACGGCGGCGCTGCTCGGGCTTTGCCTGAATGATCTCACCGATCCGGCCCTGATGGACGAGGGCGGGCGAGCGAGCGCCGGTCGAGGCATCCGCAAAAAGGATCTGCACATCGCGTGCGCGCACATCTCGCCCGTTGATGCGATAGTTCGAGCCGGAATCGCGTTCGATGCGGCGAGCGATTTCCAGGGAGTCCTGATCGTTGAATGCCGCCGGTGCCGAACGCGTCGTATTGTCGATGGCGATCGCGACCTCTGCATTGTTTCGGGCGGGCCGACTGTTGGAGCCGGAAAAGATCACATCGTCCATCGATGAAGCGCGCATGGACTTGTGCGAAGATTCGCCCATGACCCAGCGCAGCGCTTCGACCAGATTTGATTTCCCGCAGCCGTTTGGCCCAACCACGCCAGTCAGGCCTGGTTCAATCAGGAAATCCGTCGGTTCGACGAACGACTTGAAGCCGAGGAGGCGCAGTCTTGTAAGTTTCATACTTTAAGGCCTCACGGTTCTTGATTGTTGGGGCACGACACTCCGAATTCAGTCTTCGGGGGCTGTGCGCCACACAGGACGAGAACCTTTCGCTCCACAGGTTGTATCGAACAAATCGCTAGTCCATTCCGGGGCTTGGCCCGAATCTAATGGCATCGCCGCATCGGCCCGGAGAATGAATCGCCACGCTCGCAAGGGCAACTACCCCGCGGAATGTCAGGGCGGTTTTCCATACCTTTCGGGAATGGCGAACGCCAAAGCCGCGTTGCGACGCAGGTCGCGCCTACGCCCAAAGGGCCAAAAAACCCTTGTTAGCCCTTGAGATAGGGGTCAATCAGCTTGGTCATTTCCTCGGCCGACAAAGCGCCGGGGTACTGCGTTCCGTTGATGAAAAAAGTGGGCGTCGATTGGACCTTGAATTTGTCCACGGCACGTTTCCGGATGCTTTCGATGCCGTCGAGCACCTGCTGATTCGCCAGGCAGGCATTGAAACTCTGCTCGGTCAGACCGGCCTGTTTGGCGATGGCAAGCAGCGGAGGTATAGGCTTTTCGACGGCCCATTGCCGCTGCTGGCGAAACAAGGTGTCGACCAGCGCAAAATATTTCTCATTGTCATCTTTGCCGGCGCAGCGCGCCAGCATGAACGCAGCGGCGGCTAGATTGTCGAGCGGAAACTCGCGGAAGATCCAGCGTACTTTGCCCGTGTCGATGTAGCGCTTCTTGATTTCAGGAAATGTAGTTTCCTGAAAATGCGCGCAGTGGGGGCACGTCATCGACGCATACTCAATAATGGTCACCGGCGCCTTCTCGTCACCCATCGCCATTTCCGGCAATGCGTCTGGTTTCATCAGTTCGCTGGCAGGTACGGTGTCGGCCGCCAAAGATGGCAGTGAAACACCGAGCACTGCGGTGGCGAGCGCCAAAGCGGCCGTGGTCTGGCAAAATTCGCGGCGGGTAATTTGCAACGGAGGCTCCTGGGGCTGAATTGCCGGTCTGAACGGCCACTGGCTAGCTGGACAGCACAATTGTGGCAATGCCGGGCCGACCTGCCAAGCCGGTCCGCGTCCTCAATTTCGCTTGATCGCAGCGCCCAGCCGGCCAAGCGCCTGACGCAGATTGTCGTCTTTTATATCCGGTAAAGTTTCGGCGACCTCCGTAGCCAAGAAAGGATCGATCGTCTGCGGCTTCGGCTTTTCACGGTGCCTGAGGGGGGCCTGGCGCAAGGCAATGCGGCCAATCGCCTGCCAGCCGAAAAAGCGGTTTACCCTTTCCAAGATGACGGCCGACAGATGTTGGATTTCAAGTGCCGCCGGGCCTTCTACCCGCAGGACAAGGGTGGCCGGTTCCGGGGCCTCGTCGCCGACCGGACGCGGCCAGTTGATCTTGATCGGTTCGCTGTGCGCGGCGATCTCGGCGCCGACGATATCGGGCCAGCGTGAAATGATCTCAGTTGACGCGAAGCCTTGGGCTTTGAGCACATCTCCTAAAGTCGCACTCAGCAGTTCCGAAAGTGGCCGGGGAAAACCGCGCGGGGACTTGCTCATTGGTGCGTGCCTTGTGCCATCGTCGGCATCATGACCGTAGCAGTCAGATCGCCTCCGCGAAAGAAAGTCCAAACGCCGGACCCGGCCGGACTGCTCGCCTGGTACGACCGCCACGCGCGAACATTGCCCTGGCGCGCCAGGCGCGGCGAGCGTGCGGACCCTTACCACGTGTGGCTGTCCGAAATCATGCTTCAGCAAACAACGGTGAAAGCTGTCGGCCCTTACTACACTCGGTTTCTGTCGCGGTGGCCTACAGTCAATACACTTGCCGCAGCCAGTCTTGATGACGTCCTTCGCGCCTGGGCCGGGCTTGGCTATTACGCGCGAGCGCGCAATTTGTATGCCTGCGCGAAAGCTGTGGTTGAACGCCACGGTGGATGTTTCCCGGACAACGTTGAAGCCCTTCGCGATCTGCCCGGCATCGGCGACTACACAGCGGCGGCGGTGGCAGCGATCGCTTTCGACTGTCCGGCGGTTCCGGTCGATGGGAATGTTGAGCGCGTCGTGACGCGGCTATTCGCGGTTGAAAACGAGTTGCCGACGGCAAAGCCTGCGATCAAACAACTTGCCACTTCTTTGTTGCCCAGGAGCCGAACGGGGGATTTTGCCCAGGCTCTCATGGACCTTGGAGCCACAATCTGCTCGCCGAAGCGTCCGGCATGCGTTCTTTGTCCTTGGCAAAGTGCGTGCGCTGCGTATGCACGCGGCGATCAGGAAACATTTCCGCGCAAACGACCAAAAGCTGAAGGCAAATTGCGTCGCGGGGCGGCGTTTGTTGCGCTGCGCGCCGACGGTCGCGTGTTGCTGCGTCGGCGTCCGGAGAAAGGCCTGCTCGGGTCGATGATGGAAGTACCCGGAAGCGAATGGACGCATGACTTTGACAAGAATCGTGCCCGTCGCACGGCGCCGCGATTGGAAGCCGAAACACGATGGCACCAACTGCCCGGTACGGTGCGGCACACATTCACTCATTTCCCGCTCGAATTGACTGTCTTCGTCGCACACCTGCAACGCGCCACGACCGCGCCAAAAGGTGCGCGATGGGTCAAGATCAACGAATTGGCCGATGAGGCGTTGCCGAATGTGATGCGCAAGGTTCTTGCGCACGCCCTCGAGCGTCGATAGCTCGCTTCACCGATCGCCTCCAACACCTGTTCCCAAAGGCATCAAACACCGCTACGAAGCGGGTTCGAAATATGGGGTGACGCATGAGTATCGAACGTCATGATGCAGGGCCGCGCATGAGCAAGGCCGTAGTGCACGGAAATACCGTTTATCTCGCCGGCATTGTTGCCGACGCCCCGAAAGGAAAAAGCACCGGCGATCAAACCAAGGACATTCTCCGGCAGATCGACGGGTTTTTGGCAAAAGCGGGTACCGACAAAAGCAAACTCCTTTCGGCCAATATCTGGATCACCGACATGGCGAATTTTGCCGAAATGAATGCCGTGTGGGATTCCTGGGTTGCAGCCGGCAACACGCCTGCACGTGCTACGGTCGAGGCCAAGCTCGCGTCGCCGGACTACAAAGTCGAAATCATGGTGGTGGCAGCGAAATAGCGATGGCGGGGCAACCGGGGGTTCTCGCGATCTTCAATGATTGCCGCGACGGTCGCGAGGCGGAATTCGAGGCCTGGTTTCAGGGCGAGCATCTGTTGGAGCGGCTCGCCGTTCCCGGTTTCTTGTTCGGAAGGCGACATCAGGCGATTTCCGGCAGCGCCGATTATTTCAATTTCTATCTGGTCGAGTCGCCGGACGTCCTGACGTCGAAGGCTTATCTCGAACGGCTCGACAATCCGACGCCGATGACCCGCATGGTCATGTCGGAAATCTTCCTCAACATGAACAGGACGGTGTGCCGGCGAACACTGCGGCGTGGTGGTTTCCGCGGCGCTTTCGTTGTGACCGTTCGGTTCGTCGATGACGCGCCCGACGGGGCCACGCTTGCAAATATTGCTGAAGACCTGGTGCAAGACACTTCTGTTGCTGCGTGCGAAATCTGGCAGGCGGTCGATCCGTCGGCTCAACCAGTCTCGATGGAAGAGAAGCTTCGCGGCGGCGACAAGAAGATCAAGGCCTGCCTGATGGTCGATACGCTTCGACAGGCCGACGCGGAAAAAATCGGTGTGGATTTGTCGCGCCAATTTGCAAAGTCTGACGTTGGAGTGTTTCGCGTGCTTTGCCAGCTCGGTCGCGCAGAGAGGGTCGACTGATGGAGCTGTTCCAGTCGATTGCGGAAAAAATTGCGGCGCGTCTGATCGAGCGTGGCGAGACAATCGCCATCGCCGAGTCTTCAACTGGTGGGCTCGTAGCGGCGGCGTTGCTCGCGGTACCTGGCGCTTCGGCGTATTTCGTCGGTGGCGCAGTGGTCTACACGAAGGCGTCGCGTATGGCGCTGCTTAGTATCGGCGACGGCGACATGTCCGGCCTGCGGCCCGCGACCGAAGCTTATTCACTGCTGATCGCGCGCCGTGTTCGCGAGCGGCATAGCGCGACGTGGGGCTTCGGCGAAACCGGCGCCAGTGGGCCCACGGGAAATCGGTATGGCGATCCGGCGGGCCATACTTGCATGGCGATGGCCGGGCCCGTTGAGCGAGCGATGACCCTGCGTACCGGCAGCGCGGATAGACAAGCCAATATGGGCGCTTTCGCCGGCCGCGCACTGGAATTTCTCTACGAAACGATATCTGGCTGAGGCTATCCACTCGACGGCGCGCCGCTGCGGGCGATAACATCCGGCAAAATACCAAACCGGGGGGACGACCATGCTGTCACGCCGCGCGTTTCTCGCCTCGACTGCTTCGCTCGCCGTTACTGCCGGGATCACCGGCACGCAAGCCGCAATGGGGCCGAATGACAAATTCGACCTACTTGTCAAAGGCGGCGATGTGCTCGATCCCAGTCAGTCGCTGCGCGGCCGGCGCGACATCGGTATACGGTTTGGCGTGATTGAGGCGGTCGAGCCGGATATTGCCGAGGCCCGCGCGCTGCGTGTGATCAATGCCTCCGGCAAGCTGGTGACGCCGGGTCTCGTCGATCTGCACAGCCATGTTTATCCCTATGGCTCGGCCATCGGCCTCCCTGCCGACGAATCGGTCGTGAATCAATGTGCGACCACCTGTGTGTCGGCGGGCGACGCCGGTGCAAACAATTTCGCCGCATTTCGACGCTTCATTGTTGGACAGACCCGTACCCGGCTTTACGCTTTCGTGCATATCGCCAATATCGGGCTGACGCCGTTTCCTATTGCCGAGTTGTACAACATCGACTTCGCGCAGGTGGACGCCTGCGCCAAGACAATCGGCGAAAACTCGGATATCGCGCTCGGCGCCAAAGTGCGCATGTCCGAAAACGTCATCGCCAAACATGGGACCGAGCCGCTCAAGCGCGCGATCCTCGCGTGCGAGCAGTCCGGAACGCCGGCGAAGATCATGTGTCACATCGGCGGGGTCGAGACCGGCGCGCTGATGTCGCAGATCCTCGACCTGCTGCGTCCGGGTGACATCCTCACTCACGCCTACTCGGGCGCTCCCAATATCGCCGGCGCATTTACCAATATCGTGCAGGACGGAAAATTATTGCCGGCGGCGCTCGCCGCGAAACAGCGCGGCGTGATCTTCGACGTTGGACATGGCGGTGGCAGTTTCGACTACACGATCGCCGAAGTGGCAATTCCGGGTGGGTGCGGTCCCGACACGATCTCGTCGGACCTTCACGCCGTTTCCGGCAACACGCCGGGCATGCCCTATCTTCCCTGGGTCATGTCGAAGTTCATGGGATTGGGCTTCACGCTCGAGCAGGTGGTCGCGATGGCGACAATCAACCCGGCGAAAATCATCAATCGCATTCCTAAACTAGGTACGCTGCAGGTCGGCGCGCCCGGTGACGTCGTGATCATGGAATTGGTCGAAGGCCCGGTATCGTTCGTCGATACCCGCAACAACAAACGCGAAGGGAAAGCTTATCTGAAGCCGGTGCAGACCGTGACGGCGGGTGTTGCGTTCGGTCGGCCGTACGCTCTTCCGTTTTCCGTCAGGTGAGCTAGGCCATTTCTGCGCGCACTTTTGCGCGCAACTCGTCGATGAGCGTGAGTCCCTTCGGCGTCTCGAGGTGCCAGAAAGTCCAACCGTTGCACGCGTCGAGACCTTGCGCGATCGCCCCGATCCGGTGGATTGAGCCGACGGTGCCGTCGAGAGATACGGCGCCATCGGCACGCACGAGCGCCTTGTGTCGTTTTTTGGAATCTACCAGGCATGCGCCCGGTGTAACGAGCCCGCGCTCGATCAAGGCCGCGAAAGGTACACGCGGTGCTTCACGTGCCGTGACGAACGGAGCAATCGACGGCGCTTCGAGCGGCTTGGTTGCCGCGATGCGTTTCTCGGCCGCCTTTGCGTATTTCGCATCCTGCTCGCAACCGACAAAGCGTCGGCCGAGCCGCTTGGCGACCGCGCCGGTCGTGCCGGTTCCGGAGAATGGGTCCAGCACGAGATCGTCGGGGCGTGTGCTCGACAGGAGCACGCGCGCAAGCAAGGCTTCCGGCTTCTGGGTCGGGTGAAGTTTTTTGC
>Ga0164308_10000520_pt1 | contig 21045 bp, 19 predicted proteins | sample Whisoiple_246_MG_FD_109983 | JGI IMG/M metagenome (GOLD analysis project Ga0164308, IMG submission 109983) | Soil microbial communities amended with fresh organic matter from upstate New York, USA - Whitman soil sample_246_MG | ecosystem: Environmental > Terrestrial > Soil > Unclassified >...
CGCCTGACGTTCCGCCGCCTGACGTTCCGCCGCCTGACGTTCCGCCGCCCGAGGTTCCGCCGCCCGAGGTTCCGCCTCCTGAGGTTCCGCCTCCTGAGGTTCCGCCTCCTGAGGTTCCGCCGCCCGAGGCTCCGCCGCCAGTTCCCGATGTCTCGTCCCCGCCACTGCCGTTCGTGCCGCCGCTGTCGTCTGCACCGCCGCTGCCATCCGTACCGCCACTGCCATCCGTACCGCCGCTAACGGACCCCGAGCCGTCCGGACCTGCGCCGATCTGTGCGCCCGTCCCGGACGCGGGCCCCGGACTGCCACCCGGCGTCTCGCCACCGCCGAACCCAACCGGGCCCGGTGCCTGGTCTCCACCGAATCCGTTGCTGCTCCCTTCGCCGCCCAGGTCATCGATGCCGAGCTCGTCGATGCCGGTCAGGAGGTTGCAGCCGAGGACGAGGGAGGCGAGTCCCCAGGCCGCCCCCGCCCGAGCTCGACCGACCCGCCCGCGACGATTCACAACCGAGGTCACGGGAACCTCGTCGTCAGGAGCAGGCGGGCGCCCGTCGCCCCGGGCAGCACACTGAGGGCCGGGCGCGGCTGCGGCTGCGGCGAAGCGTGCCGACCGCGCGAAAGCTCGATGCCCTGCCAGATCCCGACGCCCAGGCCAGCTGCACCGAGCACGAACGCCACCGTCGAGGCGACGCCCGCAGCCTTCGCCTGATCGATGTCGGCTGCGGCCGTCGGCGGACAAGAGGTGCCCGTGCATTGTTCATAGGCGAGCGCCGTCCGCTCGAAGGCCCAGACACCCGTGGCCGTGCCCACTGCAACGCCGGCCGCCGCGACGGAGAATCCAGTCCACATGAGCGCGGGGCTGTGCGGACCAGCGCTCAGCCACGGCGTCAACCGGCCACTATCGCCCTTGGCAGCTGGAGGCCGCGCCGTGCGCCTGAACCTGAGAGTCGCCTCGCGTTGGGTGCCTTCCTCGAGCTTCACATCAACGGCGTTGGGCACATGCCCCGGTGCGCTCGTGCGCAGTCGGTGCATGCCGGGGTTGACCAAAAGCGCGACCCCCAGCTCCTCACTCGAAAGCAGGCGATCGTCGAGCCACACAGCGAACCGTTTTGGCGCCGGACGAGCCACGATCACCAGCAGGGTGGGGATGCGGGGCCCCAAGGCCATCACTAGACGTTCGGCCTCCAGCCGCGCCAGAGTGAACGGCTTCGGCTCGTCGGACTCCTTGGGGTACAGGGCCACGCGCATCCACGTATCCCGCGCCTCCACCCACAGGCCGAGTGCCTGCTGAGCTCGGCCCACCTCGATACCGGTGGTCGGCACTCGCATGATCTCGTCGGCGGCGCGATAGGCAGCGAGCGCGCCCTCAATGTCACCCTGGGCCATCTTGGCGTCGCCGACATCCATCAGCTCGCGAGCCCGCTTGCGATCCACCTCCGCCACCTGATGATAGGAACCGAGGCTGGCCGCCTCAGCCCGACTGTGCGCCGGCACCAGCAGCAAGAACCCGGCGACGACCCAGCCCATCCAGCCCTGCCCGAGCACCGTGCTTCCCATCGCGGTTTCTCCCTGCAGATGCTGCCGCTCAGAAGCCCCGGTCTCTCGCTGGCGGCGCCGTCCGTGCAACGTGCCGCGCTCGCACCGGCCGGCGCGGAGGGTCGTCGAGCTCGCTCGTGCCGCCGGCCTCCCCTCCCGTGCCGACCGCAACGGGGAATTTCCGTTCGAGCGGCGGCAGCGTGCCCCCGAGGATGAGCGGCGGAGCAGCCGGACTGGGCGCTGGAGCAGCGCTCGCTATCGGAACCAGCTTCTCGACGGAGTCGGGCGCCACGTCCGAAGGACGCATCGCACCGGTCGACTCGGCGCTGTCCGGCAAAGGTCGCACGTAGATGAGCCAGGCTATGGCGACGAGGCCACTCGCCAAGGTCGCCAGCACCGCGAACGCTGGTCGCAGTCTTCCCCCGCCCCCGTGGCGCAGGAACTCGTCCGTACCTGCATTCGTCGTCGTGACCGGACTCCGTACGCTGTCGTCAGCGGGCGCCACGTTCGCGGTGCCCAAAGCATCCAGGACGGGAGCACGTCCACGGACGAAGATGGAGGAGGTCGGCGAGGAGTCGGGGTCGGGCGCCCTCGATCCAGCGAGAGTGACCGTTGCAGTGCGGAGCCACGCCCCGGAACCTGCCGCGATCTCCAACGTCGTCGCCTGCCCCTCTGCGTCCGCAACCTCCGAACGCAGCGTGCGCGTCACGGGTGTCGCCACCGCCTCGCAGAAGGCGGCGACGAGCTCCATCGCGGATCCGAAGCGCACGACCGCACTTCGCGCCAGCGCCTGAGCGAAGAACGCGTCGAGTCGCCTGCTGCCAACGCCGTGTCGCTCGAAGGGTAGCGCGAGCTCGCCCTTGACCACCGCCAACAGCGTCGCCGCCATGGTCTCTCGAGCGAAGGGCGCGGCCCCGACCAGGGCGAAATAGGCAACGGCGGCCATGGACCAAAGATCAGCCGACGGCCCAACGTCCTTGGCGTTGAGCAATTGCTCGGGACACATGTAATCGGGTGTGCCCACGATGGTGCCGGCCGCGGTGACGGAGCTGTCGTTCACCAGGCGCTTGGCGATGCCGAAGTCGATCAGCTTGACGAAGAACTCACCATAGGTGTTGACCAAGAACACGTTGTCGGGCTTGACGTCTCGATGCACGATGCCCGCCGCGTGTGCCTTATCGAGCGCGTGGCCGAGCTGCTGTACGATGGGGACGGCGCTGGCGATCGGCATTGGGCCGCTACGCCCGACGTGGGCCGCCAGACTTTCTCCTTCCAAGAGCTCCATCACGATGAACGGAAGGTCGTCCCCAACGATGCCGTGGTCGTGAACCTGCACGACGTGCGGACTCTTGATTTGTGCAGCCGCTCTGGCTTCGTCGGCAAATCGATGGATCGCTCCTTCGTTGCTGAGTAGCTCGGCCGAGACGAACTTGACCGCGACGTCGGCGTCCAGCCCGCTATGACGGCCGATCCAAACGCTCCCCATGCCTCCGGCGGCCAGCGCTCGAGTCAGCCGGATCGATGGCGTTATCTCCAATCCGATGTGCGGTCTCACGTGTTGCCTCGTACCACCGTGAGAAAGGGCACGCTCGCAGGACGCGCGCTGACTCCCGCCGTTTCTGCTACTCTCGCAACGCGCGGGGGCGGGCAAATCTGCCACAGCGTGGCAAAACTGACCAAGGTCACCATGACCCTAGCAAAAAGACTCAACCTGAAGCCGGGCATGAAGCTGCGCGTTTTCGCCAAGCCGCACGACGTGGACCTCGACGACTTGCACACCACGTCGAGTAAGAGCGCAGACGCCATTCTGCTGTTCGTCAGAGATTTGGCGGAGCTCGACGAAAAGGCGGGCCCCGTCGTCGAGCTCGCCCTGCGCGACGGCCTCGCCTGGATCGCGTACCCCAAGGCGGGGCAGCTCGGCACCGATTTGAATCGTGACATTCTGTGGAAGCACCTTCTCGCCTCCGGAGTGCAAGGTGTGCGCCAGATCGCCCTGGATGAAACTTGGAGCGCCCTGCGCTTCCGGCCAGGCAAGGATTGAGGCTGAGTGCTGCGCGGACAGCCCCTCTGGGAGCGCATCCTGGCCGTGCCCACCGATGAGCGCGAGGCCTGGGTCGACGCGCTACTCGGCCTGCCGGAGGCGCCGCCCGACGAAGAGTTGCCGCGCGGCGGCGTGCCCTACCTTCCCGCTGGGGTGGATGACATCCTGACGGCCCTCGAGGGCGCGCCCGTAGAAGAGCACGACGGATTCGTCGATGTCGGGTCGGGTTTGGGGCGCGTCGTACTACTCGCTCACTTGCTCACGGGTGCGCGGGCGCACGGCATCGAGGTCCAAACCCACCTCGTGCGGAAGGCGCGAGAAATCGCGACGCGGCTCGGATTGTCGGGGGTGTCGTTCCACCGCGCGGATGCCTCCGACGTGGTGCTGGAAGGCTCGGTCTTCTTCTTCTATTCCCCGCTCACCGGACAGGCGCTGCGCAGCACGCTGTTCTCCCTGCAGAACCTCGCCGAAAGGCAGCCCATCGTCGTGTGCGCGGTCGGCGTGGAATTCAAGAGCGAGCCCTGGCTCACCGCTCGCCCGAAAACGAGCGCGAGCGTGAGCTTCTACGACGCTGGACCAAAGGTGAAATAGGGCGCGGTCAGTCCGGCACGCAGACCAGCAGGCGGGTCGGCGACAGGGAGTAGTCGAGCGGGCCCCAGATCGTCCGCCGGTTGTCGATCGCTTCGGCACAAGAATAGCCCGCCGGGCAATCGTCGTACGTCTCGCACGACGTCGTGCAGGTGCCGACCGACTGGCCACCGTCGCCCACCAGGCACGCTCCGCTCGTGCAAGACGCGTCGAATCCCAGCGCGGGTCCAACGTAGGCCGCGCTGGCCACGGACTCGCAAGCGTCTCCCATGTCCGGCACGGCGCTCGGCAGCCCTGGCACGCAGAAGCCCTCTTCGGCACAGGAGAGCGAATCGGAGTTCGGCCCGGCACCTCCCAAACCAGCGGCTGGATCCGTCAGGTTCGAGTCGAACAGGGCACCGATGGGCGTGACGCAATCGATGTCCGCGCGACACGGGAAACCCGGCCCGCGCACGGCGGCGTCTTCGCAGAGGAACGGCGTCTGGTCCTTCTCGGCGTAGCTCGGGACCGTGAGCTCCTCATCGATGCAGCCGAGCGCGCAGGGGATCGTGGGGCTCGTGCACTGCTCCGGCGGACAGGCCGAGCCAAAGCTGAACTGGTAGTAGACGGTTCCATCCAAGCAGTGCGCCGGGAACGGGAAGCACTCGAGGCACAAGGGTGCGCCTCCGCTGCCCGCCGTGCCGCCGCCACCCCCCGTTCCTCCCGTAAAGCCACCGTAGCCGTCGTAGACGAGGTCCCACGCGTCGCCATCGTAGATGAGCACACCCCCTGTGCCTCCATCGAGCGGCCCGCCTCCGGTCCCCCCGCCGGGACCGTCCTGGACCATGCCGCCACAACCCGTACCGAGCGCGGCGTGCAGAAGCGCGAAGCTCGCAACGGTCAGAATCGAACCTTTGGACCAGCCAGGTCGACGGGAAGCCATGGTGCGAGTCACAGCAAACCCTATGCCACGCGCAAGCGCCCGATTTCGTCGGCCGGGCGCGAATCCTGACACAACCTGGCACAGATCGAGCGACTACTCCGCGGAAATTGTCGCAGTCCCGTCGGCCAGCCCAGACGCCGTGGCGCTCACGACGAGCTCCCCACTCTGCCCTGGCAGCGCCCGCACGATGGCGAGGGCCATCCCGCTGTAGGCGGAGCGCTGTAGCGAGGAAAACACCTGGTTATCCGTGGGATCGCCGTTGTCGGTGGCGACGATTTCTCCCGGACCGCTCACGGCGAAGGTCACCACGTTCGATGCCGCGGGTACCACGCGCCCCTCGGCGTCCGTCACCGTCAGCGTCACGAACGCCAGGTCCGCTCCATCGCTGCGGATCGCCGGTCGATCCGCGGTGAGAGCGAGCGCGCTCGCCGCAGCCGCCGTCTCGACCGCATCGGTGGCCCACTCCTGGCCGCCCTTGTACGCGACGACACGCACCTCGCCGGCCGTGTAGGTCACGTCGTCCCAGCGCAGACGATACTCGTACTGGGCTTTCGTCCTTTCGCCTTGTGACACGTCGTTGATGAAGAGCTCCGCCGAATCTCCGGAGGTGTAGACGTGCACCGGTGTGACCTGCCCCTCACGACCGGGCCAGGTCCAATGCGGCAGGATGTGCGCCATCGGCAGGTCTGGCCGCCAATGGGCTTGGTAGAGGTAGAAGCGGTCTTTCTTGAAGCCAGCCAGATCGACGATGCCGAAGTAGGAGCTCCGCGCCACGCTATCGAGCGGCGTCGGCTCTCCGAGGTAGTCGAAGCCGGTCCACACGAATTCGCCGCCCACATACGGCCATTTGTCCTGCGACTCGAATTCCTCGTCCGGCGAGTAGGACCAGTCAGCGTGGTAGAGGTCGTAGGAGCTGATGATGCCGTTCTGCGTGTCGACGCCGCTACTGCCGGTGGCCGGGGTGCCCTTCTCGGAGGTGACCGGGAACAGGTAGGTGCCGCGCGTACTGAACGTGCTCGTGGTCTCGGTGCCAACGATGAACTTGTCCGGAAACGCCGAGTGGTAGGTCGGATACTGCGCGCCGAGGTCGCGCACGCCAGTGCCCTGATAGTTGAGCCCAATCGTATCGATCGGGCCGGAAAATGGGCTATCCGGCTCGGCTTTGTTCATGCCCGACACCGTGGGCCGCGTGGGGTCTTCCTCGTGGCAGATGCCGGTGAGCTCCGCGCCCAGGGCCGGACCGTTCACATCGTCCGATTGCTCGACGATCTCGTTCCCGATGCTCCACATCACGACCGACGGATGATTGCGATCGCGGCGAATGAGAGCGCGCAGATCCTGCTCGTGCCACTCGGCGAAGAACTCGTGGTGATCATGCGCCGCCTTACCGGTGTTCCAGACGTCGAAGGCCTCGTCCATGACGAGAAAACCCAGGCGATCGGCCAGCTCATAGAGCTCGGGCTCGAAAGGATTGTGCGAGGTGCGGATGGCGTTGACACCCATGTCTTGCAAGACCTCGAGCTGACGCTGCCGGGCGCGCAGATTGACCGCGGACCCGAGCGCGCCGAGATCGTGGTGGATGCAAACGCCATCCATCTTCACGTCCTGGCCGTTCAGCCAGAACCCCTCGCCATCGAACTCAATCGTGCGCACGCCAAACTCCGTCTCGTAGAGGTCCAGCAGGTCGCCACCGGCAAGCACTCGGGTGCGCGCGACGTAGAGATGGGGCTCGCCCACTGGCTGAACGCTCCACAGCTTGGGATTTGGGATCGTTCCGGTCAGGGCCGCGGTGGCGCTGCCGCCCGCGGGCACGGTCAGCGTGGCAGGCGCCAAACTGGCCACGGGCTCGCCGATCGGGTTTCCGGTGGCATCGAGCTCCAGCACCTCGGTGCTGAGGTCGATCGCTTGGTCCGCGTCCCCGTCGTTGTCGACGGTCACCTGAAGGTCGACCGAAGTCGAAGCTGCACTCACCTCAGGCGTCGTCAGCTGCGTGCCCCAATGCCCGACGTGCACCGGCGCTGTGGAAGTGAGCCACACGTTCCGATAGAGGCCGGCGCCCGGATACCAACGCGAGGAGCCGGCATCCCAATTGGCGCTATTTGGCGTGGGTGTGTACACGCGAACGGCAACGACGTTCTGCTCACCCGGCGTCACGTAGTCCGTGATGTCGAGGCGATACGAGGTGTAGCCATAGGGCCAACCGCCCACCATCTCGCCGTTGATCCAGACCATGCTGTATTGCATGGCCCCGTCGAGGTCCAAAAACAGGGACTTTCCTGCGTCCTCGGCAGGCACCGTGAACGTCTTGCGGTACCAAGCCGTACCCGGGGACGGGAGCCGCCCCATGCTGCTCGACACATCGTTCGTGAACGGCCCTGCGATCGCATAGTCGTGCGGGAGCGTGACCTCTTGCCAGCTCGATTCGTCGAAGTCGGTGGTCACGTAGGAGACGTCGCCGGCGAAGTTCTCGTTCGGTCTCGTCACATAGTCGGCAGGCTCCTTGCGCAGCGCGTTGCTCGTGGGGAGGATCCACTGCTTGGCTTGCGTGTAGGAAAGGTCCGGCGCTCCCTCTGGATCACCCTTGGTGAAGCGCCAGCCATCGTTGAAGGAGCTGCGCAAGCGAGGGCTCGGCTCCGCTGGCGCCCCAGCCGCGCCGCCGGTCTGCACACTGCCACCGGTCGCGCTCGTCCCACCGACACCCCCGCCAGCGCCGCCGGTTCCTAGCGCGCCCCCGCTGGCGCTGCCGGCAGCGCCACCGGTGCCCGGGATCCCCAGCCCACCCGTCCCGTCGTCGGGGCCGCCATCCAGCCCGGAGCTCGGGCTACAAGCAGCGCCACCGAGCAGCAGCAAAAGGAAGCGACGCGACATGATCAGAGCAAGCTCGGCGTCGGCCAAGGCATCCAGACGTCCGGCTGCACCACCTCGTCCGTGAACTTGGAGCGCAAGATGTCGGTATCGACATCGTCCTGCCCTAGCAGGAACTTGTCGACGTAGGCCTCGAGGTCCGGCGTGAAGCCGTCGTGCCACACGCAGTGGGACGTGTTTTCCTCCGTGGCACCCAGGCGGAAGGGCACGCCGAGCGCCTCGTAGATCCTGCGTGCTGCTAGCGCATCGATGCGCGCAGCCTCGGCACCCATGCGTGCCACGTTCGTGCTCTCGATGGCTAGCAGGGCGCGCGGCGCGACCATCCCGATGAGCTCGTGGTGATCGAAAGGCAATTTGTTCGGGGTCGTGGTGAAATCCATCAGCGCTTCGGCGTACCAAGGCGCGCCTTGGGCATGCATCAAGTTCTCGACCTCGGTATTGTCCCGCTCTTCGAGCATGTCCGAGTAGCGCCAGGAGATCGTGCCGCCGCCGCCCGATTCGTGCGGAATGGTGAGCGCGATGCGCTCGTCGAAAGCACCCGCGTAGAGGGCAATCTTGCCTTGAAAGGAGCAGCCGGAAACGGCGATGTGGGCGAGGTCGATGTTCGCTTCGGGCAGGGCGTAGAGCGCATCGATGATGCGGCTGATGCCCCAGGCCCAGCGGATCATGAAACCTGCCGTGGCACCGGGATAGAGCTGGTAAAAGTTCCCGCCGTTGCGGGGTGGCCCGGAGAAGCTGGTCGAAGCCACCTGGTCGGCGCTGAAAGTGATGGTGGCAATGCCGCGGCTGCTGAACACGCTCGCGGGCAAGCTACCGGTCGGCGTGTTGATGCCGATGATGGCGGGGATCGGGCCGTCGGGCGCGCCAGCCGGACGGCTGATCGGCGCCGTCATTTCGAAGCTCTGGCCGCCCTCCGCCACGGTGATGTGGAGGCTATTGCCCTCGAGGGTCGCCTCGACCGTGCTCGGTTTGCCAGGCTTTTCGCCGACGTCGTATTCCTCGAGCAGCGCCTTGATCTCGGCGCGACGGCAGGCCCACTCGCTGCGGGACGTGATCGCTACTCCGCTCGACATCAGCAGCGGGTCGGGCAGATACGTGATCTCGGGTAGATCGTCGTACGCAGGCAGCGGCGGCTTCTCGCACGCTTCGCCCGTGAACTCCTGCTCGTAATAGAGGGGCAGGTCGCCGCCGGGGTCGCCGACGAGGCCGCCGCCGGTGCCCGCACCACCGGAAGCGGCCCCGCCGGCAGCGCTGCCGCCGGAGGTCGATCCCCCCGACGCCGTGCCTCCCGCAGCCGGTGCACCACCCGACCCGGCGCCGTCGGTCGACGTCCCGCCGGACGCCGACGGTGTCCCGCTGGCACCGCCGGCACCGATCGCGCCCCCCGAGGCAGCTCCGCCGGAGCCACCGCCGGGAGCGGACGACCCACAGCCGGGCAGCAGAGCTAGCCCGACGACGCCGGCCAGCATAGAAACCGAGCAGATGCGAGAGGCGAAGAAGGTTTGTGAGCAAACTGGCACGGGTGCCTCGACTCGCAATGGGAGCGGACGGTCGCTTCCGTCAAAAAAAAACGCGCTCGTCGGTTTGACCTTGGCCTCACTGCTCAGCCCGTGGGCCTGCGCGCCCGAGCTCGTGGTGGGTCGCTGGGATTGCGTGACGCCTGCCGAGGGCGGCGCGTCCGCCGCTGGTGACCCTCCGCCCGCAGACCAGGCGATCACGCTCCCGTGGACGACCGGCTTCGAGGACGGGTTCTGTGGCTTCTACAGCGCGGGCGGCTTTTGCTACGTGAATCCCGCAGCGTCGTACGAAGTCACGAGCTCCCCTGTGCACTCCGGCACCTCGGCCGCCGCCTTCCACATCGCTGGCGACCCGGCGGTGGATGGCCTGCAAGCGCGCTGCGCCCGGCAGGGGACCTTGCCCGCGGCCGCGTACTACGGCGCATGGTTTTTCATCCCGGACGCCGTCACCGCAACCGACAACTGGAACCTGTTCCACTTCGATGGCGACACTGCCGACGTGAAGCATGGCCTGTGGGACGTGTCGCTCGCAGTCGGGGCCGACGGAAACCTCTACGCTTTCGTCTTCGACTTCTTGCGCATGTTGATTCGTCTGCCGACGGGGCCTGCGGACGTGCCCATCGGCGCGTGGTTTCACTTGGAGGTCTATTGGGAGCGCGCGGCGGACAACACCGGCAGCTTCGAGCTCTACGTCGACGGCGCCCTGGCCCTCAGCCTCACCGACCTCGCCACCGACGACACCGAGATTGGCCAGTGGTACGTCGGCAACCTGGCGAAGTCGCTCACGCCTCGCCCGAACACGCTCTACGTGGACGACGTCACCATCGCGCTGGAGCGTCAGGGTGGCCCGTAGCAGCTGGTTATCACTCGTTTTGCTCTTGTCGGCGCGCCCCGCCGAGGCAAAGCCGACGGCCGGCCTCGAGCTCGGCTGGCAAGCTCCCAGCGAGTGTCCGAATGAGGCCGGCGTACGCGAGCAGATCGAGGGCCTGGTCGATGCACCGATCGACATGAGCGCCCCTCGCAGCGTGCGTGCCGACGGCCAGGTCACCCGAGAGGACGACGGCTATCACCTCGAGCTCGTCCTCCAGGATGGCGAGCTGGTGGGCGAGCGCACGTTCGACGGCGACTCCTGCGCGGAGGTGACGGGTGCAGCAGCCGTGGCGATTGCGCTCCTTTTGCGCTCGGCCAGCGAAGGGGCGGCCGCTGAAACGACCAGCCGCGAACCGGCCGCGAACACCAGCACATCGAGCGACGCCACGGACCCCGCGAGCGAGATAGCGCAGGGCGAGGAGAGAGCTCGACTCGAGGTCGTCTTGCTCGCGCCGACGCTCAGCGCAGGCTTGGGCCTGTTCAGCTCACCGAGCCTGCGCCTGGGCGCCGGGGTCGCGCTCGAGCCGGGACGCTGGCGCTTCGCGCTGACGGGGACTTGGCACCCCGACCTGGCCCTGCCCGTCGCAGAAATTCCGGGCACCACGGTGAGCGCGAGCCGGCAGACCATCTCGGCGGCAGGTTGCCGCTTCCTCCTGATCGACGTGGTGGAGCTCGCGCCCTGCCTCACGGTCTCGCTCCAGTTCTTGAATGCTGCGGGCACTGGAACCGACATCACGCCGAGCCAGGCCAGCACCGCTTGGCTCGCGCTCGGTCCGACGGCGTACAACCGCCTTCGCCTGGGCCCGACCTTCGCTCTGACGACCTACATGGGCTTCGAGGTCGAAACGGCACGTCCCCGTCTGGTCATCGACGGTTTGGGCACAGTGGAGCAGATGGGCCCACTCGAATTCACCGTGGGGATGGGGACGGAGTGGATTTTTTGACGGACTCTGTCGAAAACAGGCACTGCCCAGAGTACGCACGTGGCCGTCCGTATCCCTGCTCCGCTCGTGCTCGACTTCCACGCCACCTACCAACAATACTTTCGGTTCGTCTGGGCCTCCGCACGGCGCTTGGGCACGAGCGAGCCCGACCTCGACGACGTCGTTCAAGAAGTTTTCCTCGTGATCCACGCCAAGCTGCACACCGTCCAGAGCCCTGACAGCCTGCGCAGCTGGATCTACGGCGTCGTCCGCCGCACCGTGAGCGGTCACCGTCGCACCCACAAGGCGCGCAGCGAGCGCACCGGGGCGCTCGACGACTCGTTGGTCGCTGCGAAAGGCCCCACGCCCCTCGACCTCAGCGAACAGAACGCGAAACGAGCGCTGCTCGAAGAGCTTCTCTCACGCCTCTCCGAGCCCAAGCGCGAAGTCTTCATCCTGGCGGAGCTCGAACAAATGAGCGCGCCCGAGATCGCTGCGGCGCTGGAAATTCCGCTGAACACCGCCTACTCGCGCCTCCGGCACGCCCGCGCCGATTTCGAAGCAGCGCTCGCCCGCCACCAGAAGCAAGCCGCGAAAGGGAGGCTCGTATGACGGAGACGAAGGAGCTCAGTGCGCCGGCTCGCGAGCTGGTCGAAGGCAGCAAGGGCGCCCACGATCCAACGCCTGTCGACCAGGAGCGGGTCTTCGCGGCCTTGCAGGCCCGCATTGCCGCCGGCGAAGGCCAGCCAGACCCGGATGGCTCGCTGCCGCCGCCCGCCCCGAAAGCACCCTGGGGTCTGATCTCCGCGGGCGGCATCGGAGCCGGACTCATCGCGGCAGCCGTCGCTTGGAGCTCGGCACCGGAGAGCACGCCAGCCGTCGCGCCCACGCCAGCCGTGGCCGCACCAGCTCCTGCTCCCAGAGCTGCGGCGCCGCTGGAGCCCATGCAAAAGCCCGAGGCGAGCGCGCCAGTGGAGCCCCCTCGCAGCGCTTCCGCACCCAGCTCGAAACCGAACAGCCGCCTCGCCGAAGAGGTCGAGATCCTCTCCCGCGCCACCTCGGCCCTGCACGCCGGTCGCGCAGAGGACGCGCTGGCCGCCGCCGCCGAGCACCAGAAGAAGTTCCCTCGAGGTCTGCTCAGCGAGGAACGCCGCTCTGCCCGCGCTCAGGCCTTGTGCCTGCTCGGTCGCACGAGCGAAGCCAAGCGCGAGCTCGACCACATGGCGCCGGGGTCACCACACGCCGCGCGGGCGCGGCAGCGCTGCGGGCTCGAGTAGCTCGGGCTAGACTAGCGCATGTTCACCCTTCGTCGCGCAGAAGACCGCGGTCACGCCAACCACGGCTGGCTCGAGTCGTATCACTCGTTCTCGTTTGCCGACTACTACGACCCCAAGCACATGGGCTTCCGTAGCCTACGCGTCATCAACGAAGATCGCGTAGAACCCGGCAAAGGCTTCGGCACGCATTCTCACCGCGATATGGAGATCATCTCCTACGTGCTCGAAGGCGGCCTCGAGCACCGCGACTCCATGCAAAATGGCGCCGTCATCCGCCCCGGCGACGTGCAAACCATGAGCGCCGGGACGGGCGTGACGCACAGCGAGTTCAATGCGTCCCGTACCGACCTCGTGCACTTCCTCCAGATCTGGCTCTTGCCCGAGCACAAAGGCAAAACCCCGAGCTACGAGCAGAAGACCTTTTCGAGCGCCGAGAAGCAGGGCCGCCTGCGCCTCGTGGCTTCGCCCGATGGTCAGGACGGAAGCGTCACCATCCACACCGACGCGCGCCTCTACTCCGGGCTCTTCGATCGAGGTGAAACCGCGGAACATGCCCTTCTGCCCGGCCGGCACGCGTGGGTGCAGGTGGCGCGCGGCGAGGTGAAGGTCCAAGGCGAGGTCCTCCGCGCCGGCGACGGTGCGGCGCTCTCGGACGAAGCGCTGGTACGGCTCGAAGGTGTCGACCAGGGCGAAGTGCTCTTGTTCGACTTGGCTTGAAGGCATGTACGCGAGTCAGGACCCGGCCACCTCAACGCCGGGGGACCACCAAGGTCGGATGGCGAGGAAACGAACGTTCGTTCGAAAACCGATCAAGCCTTGGGGAACAAGGTCGGGGTCAGCACGGCCTCGTGGTGTCGCAGCGAAGACGCTTCATTGCAACCGAAGCGCAATATCCTCGAGCACGAGCGCCGTGTCGTTGGCCACGCGCTGGGAGATCATCGGATCATAGTTGAGGTAGCCGAAGGCGCGCAGGGTAAAGTCCGTCGTTTGTGACTTACCTTCGGCCACGGACACGTCGAAGGGCGTCTCGTAGCGCCCGGGTAGGCTCGAAGGGTCCGCGCCCAGATCCTCGGAACGCATCGCCAGAGCCACGGTCGAGGTGTGACACGCTACGCAGGCGACGGTATCGGGAGCGTTCGTCAGCGGATTATCGATGGCGACGAAGGCTCCGAGCGCGGCGAGCTGATCGGCCTCTTCCGCCGCTTGGAACGCCACGCCATCGAGGGCGAGCCCCAGGCCCTGGGGGAGATCGCTCGCGGGCTCGACCTCGAAGAAGGCGTCGCTTTGGAGCGTGACCGTTTGAATCGTCTCCGACGTGCCGGTGATCGTCATGTCGACGAAATCGGTCCCCTGCCTTTCGAGGCCGCGCAGGTTCCATTTGATCTGCGCTGAGAGCGCCGATTGCGCATTCATGGTGAGACGCACGAGGCGCGACGCGCCGCCATAGGCGAGCACGAACGCGCGGAGTTTTTCTGCATACGCGGGATTGTCTTCGCTCAGCGAAACGCTCGGACCGAGGGGCTCGGCGGGGCCAGTGCGGAGCAGGCTGAGCTCGGCCAGAGCCTGGAGGGCCGCCGGGATCTCCGCTTCGAGGATGGTGTAGAAGGCGTGAAATCCAGTGTCGTCTGCGCCTCCGCTGTCGTCCAGGCGCTGAAACACCAGGCGCAGGCTCGCATCGCCGGACGTGGGACACGGGCCCGGAGTCTCGTGGTCGCAGAGATCGAAGCGCACGGCAACGAGGTGCAGGCGGTCGTAGGTGTCGGGGAAAATGAGCGAGTCAGACCCGAGAGGATCGTCGCCGAGGCGGTCCACCAGCTCGTAGGGCACCAGAGCCTCGCCGTCGTCCGCGCTGTCGAAAGCGCGCAGGAGAACCGGCTCGGCGGAGCTCAGGGGCAGCGGCAAGAGGATGGTGACGTCGTTCATGCCGAGCGTGGGCGCAACGCTCCCGCCAGTGCCCGTCCCGCCAGTGCCCGTCCCGCCAGTGCCCGTCCCGCCAGTGCCGGCTCCGCCCGAGCCGCCTGCGGCAGTGCCTCCCCCAGCGGCCGGGGGGCTCCCGCCCGTTGCCGGCTGCCCGGTGCCCCCGGAGCTCGGTTCGGTCCCGCCTGCGGCGGTGACTCCGCCGCTGCCGATGTCTGGCGCACCCGGCGTGGACGAGCACGAGAGCGTCAGACCCACGAGCAGGGCGATGCGCTTCATTGGGTTTTTCCGATCACGAACACCGAGAGCGGGAAGTTGCCTTCGTCGCCCGTGAAGATTGCGTCGGGCACGTCGATGACGAAATCGTGGCTGCCCGCTGCGACGCTTCCCCAAGGGATGTGGCGGATATCGATCACGTCGCCGGGGCACCAGTTGGAAAACGACTGCCAGTCTTCGTCGCTGCGCGGCGTTTGCCCATAAATGCCGTTGCCCTGGGTGTTGTACATGCGGAACGGCTCGCACGAGGAGCGGCCAGGCGTGAAGTCGAGCACGGGCTCGCCGTCGAGCTCGACGAAATGGTGTCTGCGCTCGTACTCCTCGCCGCCCGAGTTGGCGCCGTGGTGGGAGATGATGAACACGACCTCGGCGTCGTCGAGCGCACTTTCGAGCTCGAATTCCAGGGTCTTGGTGGTCATGCCGACCGAGTCGCTCGCGCCCGCTTGGTAGTCGTTGAAGGGATCCTCGAAGGCGAGTGGCAAGAGGACGTCGATGTCGCGCGCAGGGACAGTGCTGTCCGTGGACAGGGAAAGCCAGCCGCGAAACACGTCGCTGCGCCCGTCGCAGCCGGGCACCTCGTCGTTCGCAGCGTACGGCACGCCGAACACCGACAGCTCGAACCAGAAGTCGTACTGTGCCTGGACAGCCGGACTCTGCAGAACTGCAGCGACGTGGTCGATTTCCCAAGTGTAGGGCACGACGTCGGGCTCGGCGTTCTTGTCCATGAACGGCGTGATGAAACGGCCGAGCTCGATGTGCTCGACCTGGCCGGGGTCGTAGCTGTCGGCGCCCTTCGGCGTGAGCGCGAGACGGACCGAGCCAATGCGGTCGTAGTTGTCGCAGAGAGCCCCGATCTGGACGTCGAGCTGCAAATGAGGCTGGATTTGAGCCAGGTCTTCCTCGGACAGGCGCGCGGTGAATAAGTCATTCGTCAGCCGCGTCACGCCCTCGGGCACGGGCTCGCTGGATGTGTTGGCGTAGGCGTCGAAGAAGACGACCCCCTCCATCAAGTCGAACGTCGCAGGCTCGAGAGCTGGCCCACCGCCGGTCGCCGGAGCGCCACCGGTGAGGGAGGTCTCTCCACCGGACGCGGTGGTTCCGCCGCTACTCGGAGTCCCGCCCGCGCTGGGCGCGCCACCACTGGCGGTCGAGCCGCCGCTCGCCGCTCCACCGGTGGAAGCAGGTATCCCGCCGCTTCCGCCCGTGACCTCCGGGTCCGGCGCCGTGCTCGGGCTGCAACCAAAGAGCAGCAGCACACCCACCAGGGACGCCCCGGACCTGGATCGACGACCCGCCCGCACGGCTCGAACCTACCATCGCCGCGCGCCGGCGGATCTCACGGGAGACCTTGTGACCGCTTTCATCGCACATGAAAGTATGAGAGCGGCGGATTTTTCCTGCCAACCCTGCTGGGCCGAGCGCTAGTCCGACTTCAGATACGCCGCCAATGGCAAGCCAAGGTCGCTGATGGCCTGCGCTACGAGCGCCCCGATGGTGACGGAGCCTGCGTCCGAGAAATGCGTGTGGTCATCGCAGAAGAAGTCCCCCACGGGTCCGGTCGTGCTCGCCGAAACGTCGCCGCCGGGCACCGGACAGAAGGCGCGCTCATTGTAGAGGTCGACGCTGAGCTGATGCAGGTCGATCACCGGCACGTCGTTCTCCTCGCCAGCTTCGATGGTGGCGGTGACGTAGGCGCCCCGGGTGCCGATGGCCGTCGCGCCGTTGCAGCCGATCGAGCTCACGGGCGTGAGGAAGACCGGCGTCGTGCCGTGGCCGCGGGCGACCTCGGCCATCATGGCGTACTCCTGCTTGAAGCGCTCGAGGCCCACGTGACGGTCGCACGTGGCCGAGCCGTCGTTGATGCCGAACTGAACGAAGAGGTAGTCGCCCTCGGCCATGCCAGCCATCATGTCGGTCCAGCGCGCCTGCAGGATCGGGTCGCCGTTTGCGTCCTCATTGACGGTGCACTCGTCGTCAGGCCCCATTTCGGTCGTCACTTCGTAGAGCCAGGTGCGCACGCTGCGGCCGCCGGCGGCGCTATTGACGACGGTCACGAGCTCGCTCCATTCGTCCGCAAAGTGCTTGCCCCAGCCGACGGGGCACGGCGTGTTGCCGTTGGCGACGGTGGAATCACCGGCGAGCCAAATGGTGATCGGCACATCCGTCGCGACGCCCCCGCTGCCTCCCGCTGACTGGCCACCCGAGGCAGTCCCGCCGGCCGCGCTGCCTCCCGAAGCGACACCGCCCGCGGCCGCACCACCCACCGCCGCGCTGCCTCCCGCTGCGTTCGTGCCCCCGCTCGGATTGCTGCCTCCGACCGCCGTCGTGCCTCCACTCGTCACCGGCGCACCGCCCGTCCCGCTCCCCCCCGAGCCGGGAGCACCACCACTTGCATCGGTCGCGAGCCCCCCATTCGAACAGGCGAGTGCCACGAGGCCGAACACGGTCGGTAGGGTCAGCTGTGAAAGAAGTGAGCGATGCATGACGAGCGATTCAGGGCAGAAGGTAGGAACCCAGGCCGAGCTCGACCTCTTGCATGCATTCCCCGAGGAAGCCCGCCATGTGGCGTGCTCCGCCCTCCTGGAAGTGCGTACCGTCGACGGTTCCGTCGTCTCGGAAGGCGAAGAAATCCTCCGGCGTCGGTGAGGGGCAGATGGCGGCCAGGTAGTCGAAGGTCTTGGTGTTCAGGTCGAGCACCGTGACGTTCTCGGCTTGTCCGAGCTCGCGCATCGCCTGCGAGTGGGCAGCGAGTGAATTTCCGTTGCCGCAATAGGCGGAGTTCCGCGGCGGCGGCGTCACCAAGACGGGGATGATCGACGCCGCGCGCGCAGGCTCGATGTAGTAGTCGAAAAGCTGCGTCTTGAAGTCCGTGTCTGGGTCCGCATAGCGCGGGTAGGTGGTGCCATCGACTTCGAACGTGGCCGTCTTATTGCTGTCGTTCGTGCCGAATTGAACGAAGAAGTAATCGCCTGGTTGAGCGTCCTCGAGGATGCCGGCGACGGCCCCTTCCAGATAGAACCACAGCGCGGTGCGACCGCCTGCGGCACGGTTATCCACGGTGACCTGGCTGGAGAAGATCTCGGGCAGCATCTGGCCCCAGCCGGCCTGGTCATCCGGGGCCGCCGTGTCTGGGTAGTCGAGCACGGTCGAGTCTCCCGCGATGAAAATCGCGACATCGGGGAGCGGCCCGCCGGCGCCGCCACCGCTGGACTCACCACCGGAGGCACTGCCGCCGGAAGCACTACCGCCCGATGGGCTACCGCCCGCTGCGCTCCCCCCGGCCGAGGTCTGCCCGCCGGCAAAGCTACCTCCGCTCGGGCTCCCCCCAGCCCCCGTCGTGCCCCCGCTGACTGCCGGAGCGCCCCCGACGGATGCCGTGCCGCCGCCGGCCGTCGTGCCGCCCGAGCCATCGCCGCCCGGTCCCGGGGTTGGGGCACAGGCCAGCACCATCAGCATCAAGCTCGGGGCGAGGCGAAGCCAGGTCATGGCACCTCATGCGCGGCGAGGGCGAGTGGATCACCGAAACGGACGCGTTCGCTCATCCTGCTGACTCCTCCCCCGTCAGCGCGACGGCTCTTCATCCAAGATGCGCTGCAAATCCCGCGAGCGCTGGCTGGCGCGAAACTCGATGATGCGGAAATCGGCCAGGCCGCGCGAAAAGAACGGATCCTGCTGCATGACCCGTTCGATCGCGTCGCGGCTCGGAGCGACCGCGAGGATCACTCCTCCGTCGCGCGGGATCTTGCGGCCCGAGATGAGGAAGGTGCCCGCCGCATAGTGCTCGTTCAAGAAGGCGACATGCGCCTTCATGGCGCGATCGATCTCGGTGAGGTCCGCTTTGTAGATGAGCTCGATGACGAACATGGCCCCTCCAGCGGAGCAGAGATGGGCCCTTAGGGATAGAAGAGCGTCAAGTCGATGGACTCGGCCATGGCCTGATAGCCGGCCTTGCTCGGGTGCAGGTCGTCGTTCTTGTACACTGCCAGCGTGCTATCTGGACTCACGGGATCGCGGAGCACCAGGTCGAAATCGACCCCCGGGTTGTAGTTCTGGCTCGCACGGATCCAGTCGTTCATCGTGCCCCGAACGGGGCTGTTCTGGGCATTCATGGGCGTCAGCGGCGACACGAACACCTCGATGCCTGCGGCCTCGGCCTCATCGATGATGCTCTGGTAGGCGCCCGTGATGGTGCCCGCTTGCACGCTGCTGGTGATGTCGTTGACGCCCTCCAAGACGATGAGCCACTTGATCTTGTCACGGCCGAGGACGTCCCGAGCGAACCGATCGAGCCCGGAGTCCTGGTATTGGGTGGCGGTGGTCAGGGTGTTGCCGCCCATGCCGAAGTTCAAGACCGCCCGTTTGCCGGCGAGCACCGGATCTTCCTCGAGGGCGAGAGTCAGGAAATCGGACCAGCGCGAAAAGTCGTTCAGCGTGCCATACCCATCGGTGATGGAATCACCGAGCAATGCGATGGCGAATGCGTCGGGCGGGGCCATGACCTCGATGGCGTTGATGAAGTACCAGCGCTCCTTCGTGCCCGCGTTCGCCAGTGCTTCCTCGGAGACCGCGTCACCGCTGGCAACGTAGGACATCGTCCGGGCACCGGGATGTCCAGTCACCTCGGCCGGAACCGTGGCGCCAAACAGCATGCTGATGGCGGTCAGCGTGACTTCCTGCAGGGGGAAATCGAGCGGGTCCGACCAAACGGTTTCTCCTACCGGGATGCTCAAGCTGGGCGCGCCTGCGAAGGTGAACGCAGCATCCGTGGTGGCGTCGATCTGGCCCAGGCTATCGTACGGGTCGCTTTCCGTCTTGGCTTTGGCGATGTGCACCTCGGCGATGTCGACTGGGACGTCGCCTCGCTCGTTGGACAGCTGGATGCGGATCTGCGAGCCCGACACCGTGGGCCACACGAACTGACGCAGGGTGTTGTTCGCCAAGCCCGGCGGCGGCGGGTTGTTGTCGGGTTCGGTCAGTTGCATCGTCGTGGCCCACGACGGCAGCCACTCACTCCCCGCCGGACCGCCACCGCTCGCGTCGCCCCCGGTCGATGCCCCGACGGATCCGCCGGTCGCGGAGACACCGCCGGACGCGGAGATACCGCCGGTCGACGTACCGCCCGTTGCCGGCTCGCCACCGCTCGCCTGACTTCCGCCGACGCCCGGCGAGCCCCCACTGCCTGGCGGACTAGGTCCTACCCCGCCACACGCGGTCGACAGCGTCAGCCATAGGAAAAAGAAGGAGGGTCGCCGCATCGATCTCCGCAGGAGCTTCTGCACCCGGCCCTCGTTTCGTGCAAGCTCGTCGGCCTTCGCAGCGTCACGCCTCCGGTGGACACTCTGCCCGCGCTGCCTTCTTTCGATATGGGTTCAACTACTCAGATGCGAACCCGATAGTCGAGCACCGCTTCGTCGCCGTGAAGGCCCCGAAATCCCCAGTTTTCTGGCGGAACCTCCAGGATGCACAGCTCGAGGTCCTGCCGCGCGATCGCGACGCGCGCCTCAATCTCGTCGAACAGCGTTCGCACGAGGCGCTTCCTCGTTAGGGCCGTGCGACCGCTCATCATCGTGATCTCGAGGATCGTGTAGTCGAGGCTCCTATCACTCGGCATGACGAAGTCGCCCGTCGCGAGGGGAAAGAATCGATGCGCTCGCTTACCGGGCGGTAGACCGAGGACTTGGACCACACAGTCGTGGATGACTTCCGAGAGCACAGCGCGTCGGGGAATGAGTCGTTCGGCCACACCGTAGATCTTGATCTGCGCCATGGGGCCGATGCTACCTCCGCACTCTTCGTGATCGAACACCCGCCGTTGGGCATTTCTCGGCATGAAGATTTCAGCCTGGTGCCTCGCTCTCGGCGCCCTACTGCCGCTCGCCAGCGGCTGTGGGACGGGCAGCGGACCGGACGGCTCCGGCGGCGGACCGGACGGAACGGGCGGCAGCACAGGCGGCGTTGGAGGGCCATTTGCGGCCGTCGGCGGCTCGAATCCCGCAGCGGGGAGCGGCGGCGCGTCACTCGGCACGGGTGGACTCGTGGGCTCGGGCGGCACCAGCTCGGGCGGAGCAGCGAGCGGCGGCGCGAGCTCGGGTGGAGCAACCAGCGGCGGCGCGAGCTCGGGCGGGGCAACCAGCGGCAGCGGCGGAGCCCTCGTCACCGATGGTCCGTGTGACGTACCCGGCTACAGCATGGGCGGCGCAGCCCCGAGTGGCTGGGCCAGCCAGGACGGCGGCGCCACAGGCGGCGGGACGGCCGAGCCGATCCTCGTCACATCGCTCGACGATTTCAAAGCAGAAGTCGACCACGACGAGGA
>Ga0164308_10000521_pt1 | contig 20990 bp, 17 predicted proteins | sample Whisoiple_246_MG_FD_109983 | JGI IMG/M metagenome (GOLD analysis project Ga0164308, IMG submission 109983) | Soil microbial communities amended with fresh organic matter from upstate New York, USA - Whitman soil sample_246_MG | ecosystem: Environmental > Terrestrial > Soil > Unclassified >...
CGAGCCGACTGACGCGCGTCGAGCTTCGCATGCTGATCGGGCTCGGTGGGGACAGCAGAGACTTGTCCACCTGGGTCGAGGTCCACGTCTGCGCGATGCGAAAGACCTCTTCTTGGGCCGTTTCTCGGCTGACGACGGGCGGCGGTTTCTGTTGTTTTCCGCCGCAGGCGACGAGGCCCACGAGACCGAGCACGGCCAGACTAGCTCGCGGCAGACCAGCTCGCGGCAGGCGGCGCGGCATCATCCGCTCGTCCCTCCCTCGGGCGGCGGTTCGTTCAAGAAGTCGCAGACCTGATAGTCCCACGGCGCGGCCAGGAACTCGCACACGCTGCGTTCGGGTCCTTCCGGCCCCTGACCACCGGCGCCGCCGCCGCCGGCTCGTCCGGGGCCGCAACCGCTGACGAGCCCATCGGGATCGTCCTCGGCGCACGCTCCGGCATCCTCGATGGCGGACACGCACGCATCCTGCTCGGCCGTGGTGGGGACGGTGTCCCCGGCGATCCCGTGCAGGCACTGATCGCGGTAGAAGCGCTTGCACTCGTCGACGTCGTCGATCACGTCGCAGGCCACCGAGGCCTCGCAGCGCGCGAATTCGATCTCCCGACACTGAGCGATGGCAACCGCTCCGGTCGTGCACGCGCTCGGAGCTAGAGGTAAGGCTAGACCGAGGAGCGTGGCCACCGATGCCCCCAGGAGTGTCTTGGGAAGGCGCCGGGTCGCGTGGGGCGTCATCTGGCCCGGCTACCACGTGAGCCCCGGAGCCGGCGAGTTTTCGACGGGCCGCCGGTGGTTGAAACGCCGCGGGCGCTCTGGGATACCCGCCCCCATGGGTCGGTTCTCGGCGTTCGTTCTGGCTGCGGGTTACGGCACGCGCCTGCGGCCCCTGACCGACGAGATCCCCAAGCCTTTGCTGCCCGTGGGCGACGAGCCGCTGCTCCTGTCCACCCTTCGCGTACTGCATGAAGCTGGTGCTGAGGAGCTCTGGGTCAACGCGCATCACATGCACGATCAATTCACGAGTGCTCTTCAGAGGTTACCGTTCAAAGTTCATGCGCTGCACGAGCCTCGGATTTTGGGCACGGCGGGCGGGGTCGCGGCTGTTCGGGGGCAGGCAGAGCCCCCGCTCATCGTGGTCAACGGCGACATCGTGGCCAGGCTCCCCATCGCACCCTTGCTCGAGCGGGCAGGGTCGGGCTTGACGCTCGCCGTGACCGCGCCGCGCGCGACGACCGGTAGCGTGGGACTTGGTGCACGAGGCCAGGTGGTGCGACTTCGGGGTGAGGTGTTCGGCCAGGAGCACGCCGCGGCCGACTACATGGGCGTCGCCTGCCTGGGTGCGGAGTGCCTGGCGACCCTGCCCGCGGAGGGCTGCTTGATCGGAGACTGGGCGCTGCCCTGGCTGCGCCGAGGGGGCTCGATCGAGACGGTGCACTCGCCGACGCCGTTTCGCGACCTCGGGGACAAGGCAAGCTACCTCGAGGTGAACTTGGAGTGGCTCGGCGGGGGAAGCCACGTCGGCGCGGGCGCCACGGTGCCAGCGGAGGTCGCGCTCGAGCGCAGCGTCGTTGGGGCGGGGGCCCGCCTCTTGGGGGCCGGGACCATGCAAGAGTGTGTGGTCTTGCCCGGTGCCACGGCCACGGCACCCCTCAGTCGAACGATCGTCCTGCCGTCGGGACGGCGTCTGGATGTGCCATGACCTACCGAGCTCGACTGAGCGGGGTCTCGGCCGAGGTCGCGCTGGGCGCTGTGTCGACGTTGCCTGGCGCGTTTTGGCTGCGCTCGGACAGCGGGATCTTCGCCGGAGCCTTGCCGAGCGAGCGGCGGGTCGCGTTCGATCCAGAGCCAGAGCTCCGTCTGCCGGATGTCGTTGAACCCGGGGATGGCGCCCATTTTCCACGCTGGGTTGGCGCGCTGCCGTACGAGGCAGTCCGAGGTTGGGAGCGCGCTCCCGTCCCCGATCCTCGGCCCCCCGCCTGGATGCAGGAGCCCATCTGGCAGCGCTACGACGCTGTGCTCGCCTTCGATTCTGCCGAGCAACCCTGGCTCCTGGCCACGGACGAGGGGGCTGCCGCGGCGCTCGAGCGGGCCATCCGCTCTCGCCTGGTGCCCCTGTCCGGACGCGCGGCGAGCCTGTCCTGGGCCGAGCCGCCGGAGCCAGCGGCCGTTCACGAGCGGCGCATCGCGGCCGCCCTCGAGCTCATTTCGCGCGGACAGCTCTACCAGGTCAATCTCGCGCGCCGGTTCGAGTTTCGCTCGAGCGGGCAGCCCCTGGAGCTCTTGCTGCGGCTCTCCAGCCCCGGCCCGGCCGGAATCGTCGCGGCCGCGCTCGCCGGGGGGCTAGCGCCGTACGGCGCTGCCATTGATTTCGGCGACGTCGCCGTGGTGAGCACGTCCCCGGAGTCGTTCCTGGAGCTCGGCGCGGGCGGCTATGCCGCCACTCGCCCGATCAAGGGCACACGGCCGCGACACGCCGACCTGGCGCGCGACCGCGCCCTCGCCGAGGAGCTGGACACGAGCGAGAAGGAACGGGCCGAGCTGGCCATGGTCATCGACATCGAGCGGAGCGACTTGGGCCGCTTGGCGCAGCCGGGCAGCGTGCGGCTCGAGGCGCCGCCCAGCGTGGTGACCCTGCCGACGGTGCACCATCGCCACGCCCTGGTCACCGCGCGCTTGCGAGCGGGCGTCGGCCGAGCGGAGGTGCTGCATGCGCTGATGCCGAGCGGCAGTGTCACGGGGGCGCCCAAAGTGCGGGCCATGGACCTCATTCGGGAGCTCGAAGCCCGGCGGCGGGGCCTCTACACGGGGGCTCTCGGCGCCCTCTACACCAGCGGCCAGCTCGAGCTGTCGATGGCCATCCGTTGCTTGGTGCTGCGCGGTGGATCGGCCGAGTACTTCAGCGGAGGTGGCATCGTGGCTGACAGTGATCCCGCCGCCGAAGTGCAGGAAACCCTGTGGAAGGCCGAGCAGCTGCTGTCCTTGCTGGGCGAGCAGGGGCTCCGCCACTAGGGGCCTGCGCACTGATCCGGTCCACCGGCCCCGTCCACCGGCCCCGTCCACCGGCCCCGTCCACCGGAAATTGGGCCAGACGCGCGCTTCGGGGCTAACCCCAAAGGCACCATGTGCGCAGCGCCCGTCAATTTGCGGAACCTGGAACAGATCCACGAGGTCTCCGGGAATGGAGCGCCGAGGCTCTCGGCCTTCCTGTTAGCAGGCGTCGGACTCGCGGCCGTGGTCGTCGCCGGCCTGCTCGTCGCCGAGCGATCGGGCGAGGATGCGGCCCCGGAGGTCGATCCGCTCGAGGCACTGGCCATCGCCGAGACGAGCTCGAAGGGGGCCGACCAGGGCGTGCGCTCGGAAGACCTCACGTTTCCGGAAATGCTGAGCGACACCGAAAATCCGACGACGGCGCTCGTCGCACTGCGCGACAAGGATGGAAAGCTGGCCCCGCAATCGACTCCAGCGCCGGCGGCGCCGGCCCAGGTCGAAGGACTGCCGACCGAGCCGCGTCCGCTCGGGTCACTCCTGGGGGCAACCAAGGTCACGACCGAACCCAAGGACGAGCTGACCGCACTCGCCGTGCGCTCCTCGGTCGCGCCGGAGCCCGCACTGCCCACACCCTCGGGCAGCGAGGGTGGCTTTTTGATTCAGGTCGCCAGCTTCAAGGAGGAAGCCGACGCCGAGGCTCTGGTCCAAGAGCTGAAGACTCGCGGCCACCGCGCCTTCCGCCAGACCGCGAACGTGCCGGGTCGGGGGATCTGGCACCGTGTGCGCATTGGATCTTTCCAGTCACAATACGAAGCCACGGTCTACAAGACGAAGCTCGAAGAAACCGAGCGCATGGCGACCTTGGTCATCGACCCCGACAAGGTCGAGCGCCAAGAGCAGACGCGGGCGCTCAAGCTCGCCGAGAGCATCCGCAAGTACGGTAGCCCTTAGCAGCCCCGTTCGATTCTTGGCAGACTAGAGGGCCATGGAGATCGATCTGAGCACCCTTGGGCCCCAGGCGCGCAAGGTCCTGGCAGACGGCGCCCCCGCGCCTCTGCGCATGATGGGTGCCAAGGGCGTCTTGCCCGGTGCCTCTCCGGGGGATCTCTTGACGGTCATCGTGGCGCTGGCGGGAGCCGCCGGCGATCCGGCGCAGCATGCGGCCACCCAGACGCTGTCGCGGCTGCCGCGTTCGATCTTGGATGGCGCCTTGGCCGGGACGCTGCCTCTGGCCGTGGTGCGGACGGTCGCCGAGCATTTTGGTCAGGACCTCGAGGTCTTGCCGCGCATCTTGGCGCAGCCGGCTCTGGACCAGGACACGCTATGCGAGCTCTGCGTCAGGGCGAGCGAAGACATCGGTGAGATGATCGGCACCAACGAGGCGCTCGTCCTCAAGTACCCCGCCGCCATCGAGAAGCTCTACATGAACAAGCGCGTGCGCATGTCGACGGCCGACCGGCTCATCGACTTGGCCGTACGCAACGACCTCGAGCTCGAGTTCCCGGCCTTCAAAGAGGCTGCCGCCGCCATTCGCGAACAACTCGTGCCGGAGCCCTCCCAAGAGCGCAATTTCTCCGACCAGCTGTTCCTCGACCTCGACCAGACCGCCAACGAAATCGTGCTGGCAGACGACGAGGCGATCTGTGTGCTCGACGACGAGGGCAACGAGAAGGTGGTCGAGAAAGCCGTGCCGCTCTACGCCTGGCTGCAGAAGGCCTCCGTGACCGAGAAGATCCGCATGGCCATGTTGGGCAACGCCACCGCGCGGCTCCTTTTGGTGCGCGACTCGAATCGTCTGGTCGCCGAGGCTGCGGTGAAGAGTCCCCGCCTGACGGAGAACGATGCCACCCAGATCGCGGCCATGCGCTCCGTCACCGACGAGGTCCTGCGCCAGATTGCGAACAACCGCGAGCTGGTGCGCGGCTACCAGGTCAAGCTCAACCTAGTGGCGAACCCGCGCACGCCGTTCACCTTTGCCTCTCGCCTGCTCCCGCACCTGCGCACCAACGACGTGCGCGCGCTGGCTCGCAGTAAGAACGTCCCGGGCGCGGTCAACAAGGCCGCCAAGCAGATGCTCGCCCGCCGCGATCACTGAGCTCGGACGAGGCGCGGGCCAGCGGGGCCCTTATCAAAGCTGCGCGGCTGCCGGCTCAGGCAAGGGGGGGAGGTGGGGTCGGGACGGCCCCGACCAAGCGCCGCTTGCCTGAATTGGCCAGCGCTTTGGTCGCCGCAGCTTGACAGCTACCTGGCGAAAACGAAGGCTACTGGTCTGGGTGGCCAAACAGCAACTCCTCCTCGTCGACGCAGACCCGGCTAGCGTGCGCGTATTGGAAGTGAGCCTGAAGAAGGCCGGGTTCAGCGTGACCACCGCCACCGATGGACTCGACGCGCTCTCCAAGCTGGAGGTGTCGAGTCCCGACCTCGTGCTCACCGACACCCGCTTGCCGCGCGTCGATGGCTACGAGCTGGTTCGCCGCATCAAAGAAATTCCGGATCTGGCGAACGTCCCGGTCGTCTTTCTGACCAGTCAGAAGGCCGTCGAGGACAAGATCCGCGGACTCGAGCTCGGCGTCGAGGACTACCTGACCAAACCGATCTTCGTGCGTGAGCTGATCGCGCGTGTGCACTTGCTCTTGACCAGGCGCACGCATCAGCGCGTGGCCACGGTCGCCCCCGGTAGCCGCCGCTCTCGTTTGAGCGGCGATCTCGCCGATATGGGCGTCGTTGACCTCTTGCAGACGTTCGAGCTCGGACGCAAGAGTGGCGTGGCGCGGCTGCACAGCGGTCCGCACGATGCCATCGTCTTCTTTCGCGACGGCAAGGTGGTCGACGCCGAGCACGGGCGCTTGGTGGGCGAAGAAGCCGTCTATCGCTGCTTGATTTGGACGGGCGGTACGTTCGACGTCGACTTCGTGTCGATCGACCGCCCGGAAGTGATCACGACCTCCACGCAGGGATTGCTCATGGAGGGCATGCGCCGGGTCGACGAGTGGGGCCGCTTGTGCGAGCAGCTGCCGCCCCTCGAGACGGTGTTCATGGTCGACAGCGCTCAGCTCGCCGAGCGCTTGAACGAGATCCCGGACGAGCTAAACGGCATTCTGCGGCTTTTCGACGGTCATCGAACGCTACTCGATGTCGTCGACGAGAGCCCCTTCGAAGACCTGTCGACGCTGGGCACCGTCACCAAGCTGTTCTTCGAGGGTCTCTTGATCGTGTCGGAGCCACCGGCTGCGGCCGAGCCGTTCGTCCCCGCCCACGAACACGAAATGGTGCCGTCGCTATCTCGCCCGCCGGACGGTGCCTCGTGGCGGCCACCCGCACCCGCGCTCTCCATGCCTCCCGAGCAGCCCAGCCTGAGCCAGCTCATGGACCGTGAGCGCCTCAACCTGCCGGAGGCCGCCGCAGCTGGCGCCGTCCGTGAAGCTGTGCCGAATCCGAGCGCCGAGGTCACGGAGCCCGAACCGGCCCCTTTGCGCAAGCTCTCGTCGCCCGTGACCAGGCGCGGTGTGGCGCCTCCTGCCGATCAACCCGAGTACCGTCCCCCCTCGGACAACCCGGTCGCCGAGCGCTTCGTCTCCAGCGAGGAGCAGCGGGCGGAGGCCGCGCGATCGCGCAGCGCGTCCCTCGAGGGGACGCCCCGGCCGCCGCCTGCGACGCCTCGCCCAGCCGCAGCGGAGCGAGCATCGACTGAACCCAAGCAGCGCCCTCGTGTCGACGAGGACAGCATGAAGCTGTCTTTGACCGAGGAGATGAGCTTGCTCTCCAAGCTGCGTGGCGCGTCGGAGGCCCAGGCCATTGCGCCCGAGAGCGATGCCTTGCCGGCGACGCGTGCGGCTTCGCCCGAGGCCATCGGGCTGAAGGACCGCTCTCCCGCTCCCGAACCGGAGCCGGCTCTGCGCTCGGCTGCCGTGGTGGCGGGCCCGGCACCTACGCTCGGCGCTAGTGGTGGGAGCGAGCCACCGCCGGCCTACGGCGTGTCCATGCCGCGGGCGATCCAGCGTTCCGCCGTGCCGCGAGCGGCGATGCACGAAGACGACTCGACGATGCCGGGTGCCGCGTCGGTGGCGCCGGAGGGACCGGACTCGGCCGTGGCCGTGGCCGACCCGCCGCGGGCGCTGCAGACCCCGGCCTTCCATTTCAGTCCTGCCGGCGGTCCCCAGCCGCCGGCTCGCAGGGACTCCGGAGTCAATCTCGCTGCCAACGAGCCGGCGCCCCCCGAGCCAATGCCCGCCGTGCGCATCTCGCGGCCCGTGCGGCTGGAGGACTACGCCGCGGCCGTCACCAGCCAAGCGATGGGCGCGTCGCCGCGTGCACCGAGCGTGAGCCCGTGGGGGACGCAGACCAGCGTGGGCCACGCGCCGCCGCTGGATTCCGTGCCGCCCATCCCCCTCGCGCGCCGCCGTTCGGCCGTGCCGCACGCCTCGGGGCGCGGCATGCCGTCCGCAACCCCGTCACCGGCCATCGTGGCCATCGAACCGGCCCACACCCGCTCGCAGCTGCCTTCACGCACGCCGGAGGCCGCGACTGCACGCACGCACGGCCATTCGCACGTGCCGGCGGCCCCGGTGCACGCCGCCTACGGTGCGCACGCCTCCTTCGCCGAGGCGGAGTCGCCGCCCTACGCCGATGTTCGCGAGAGCTCGCCACCGGCATCGGACGGATTCTTCCGGGCCGGCGATGAGGGCACCTACCGCGGTGGACCCGCCAGTTTGCAGCCGGGCCTGCACGATGACGACGGTCACGACGGCGACCTCGGACCGGACGCTGGATTCGACACCGGCGCTGGATTCGATGGCGGGGCAAGGCCCGTGCCGATCACCGCCCGCACTCCTGGTGCGCGCACCCGCCGCGACAAGAACGTGCGCTTGGTGGGGATGGTCCTGCTCGGCTTGACGGCGCTGATGCTGCTCGGGTTCCTGGTGCAGGCGTTCGGTGACTCCGAGCCCGAGGCCACGCCCAGCGAGCTACCCAAGCTTCCGTCCCCCGCGGCGCAGGAGCCCGCCGAGGCGCTCGCCGCCCCCGCGCCCCAGGACCCGGCTCCCCGCGCCCCCGAACCCGCACCGCCGCCGTCCGAGCCAGCCGGAGGCGCTTCGGCGCCTCCGCCCGCGGCGTCGCGGCCTCGTTCGGGCTCGTCCAGCCGCCACCGTGCGAGCCCGGCGCCGGAGCCGAAAGCTGCGGAAGAACCCATGGACGAGGGCAGTTCGAGCGGCGCGCGCGCTCTCGAGAAGGCGAAGACCCAGGCGGCGCCGGACAGTCCGCCGAGTGCTGGCTTCCCCATCGATTGAAGTCAGGCGAACCCGGCGCGACGCCCGTCGAAGAAGCGTTCGACGATGCTCGCGACCTGTTCCGGCGCCTCTTCGTGCGGTGCGTGCCCGAGCGGCAGGACCTCGAGCCCGGCGTGAGGCATTTCGCGGCTGATGGCTCGACCCTCCGCGATGGGGAAGACTTTGTCGTTGGCTCCCCAGATGAACAGACTCTGCGCGCGCACCCGGCGCGAGTCGGCGACGAGCGTCTGTGCACTCGTGCCGTTGCGCAGCGTGGCCAGGAGCGCGGCGCGCGCAGCGGGTGTGGCCATCGCCTGGTAGTACTCGTCGAGCACGGGCCCACTCGTGCCGCTGCTGATCCAACTCCGGTACACCGTGCGAAACACGGCGCGTCCGGCGAGCTGCCGGAACACCAAGCCGCCCACTACCGGCAAAAGCATGGCCTTTCGCACGGGACGCTCGGACAGGTCACCCATCGGGGCGATCAGGCACAAGCGGTCGATGAGCTCCGGGTGCTCCGCGGCCAAATGCAGGGCCACCGTGGCGCCGAAGCCGTGGCCCAGGACGTGCGCGCGAGGCAAGGACAGCGCGCCGAACAAGTCGGCCAAGCCCTCGCAGAACTCGGTCAGCGAATAGGGGTACTTGCTCGGCGGTGGCTTCTCGCTGTCGCCGAAGCCGGGTAGGTCCACGGTGACGACCCGAAACCGCTCCGCCAAGAGCTGGGCGACCTGGGCGAGCGACGTCCGTGGTGTGAACAGGCCGGGCAAAGCGAGCACCGCCCGGCCGACGGTGTTGGCTTGTCCTTCGCGCTGCCACTCCGTCACACGCATACGTACACCGCGCGCGGCCACGTCGTGGTGACGCTCGGTGACGTTGAGCACTCCCGGCGGGGCAGCGCCGAGTGCGCTTGGCTCGTCGCGGGCAGGCGCGGAGGGAAGTGCCTCCGGGTCCGACACGTCGCCAATCGGCGCCTGCGCTCGGCTCCCCGGGTTCATGTAGCGCTGCCACGTTAGCCCAGGTCCGAAGGCGGCGCCAAAGCCCCCTCGTTTCGGCGCCGAGGCGTCCAGCCTGGAGCAGCCACCCCGGCCGTCGACGCTCGCGACTGGGGTCGAGACGTCAGCGCGAGCCGCCCATCGTGATGGATGGAGAATCGTCTCCATGGATATTCCATTGTCTAGGACAAAAAATGTCCGACGTTGATCGCCAACGAGTTCCTGCGTCGCTAGTGAGGATCAGTGCCAAATTTTCGCTGTGAAAGTGTTTTGGTCGATCCATTGAGTGGAATATATTCGCGTGCGTTCCCGGGCTAGCGCTGCACCTCAGCGGATCAGCAAGCCAGCAGGGGATCTCGATGGCTCGACTCGAACGGTGCCCTGGCGCACCAGGTTCGGACCGCCTGTCGAGGGTTGGGCGGCAGCGAGCCGAAGGGGCCTATTTTGATCGGGAGTGAAGCGGAAATGGAGGCTTTGGGGTCGGGGGACGGCGGAGCAGGTACCGACCCGCTCGAGCTGCTCGAAGCGCGCCTGACCCGGCTGGAGCGGGCGCGGCCCGAAGGGCTCACCTCGGCGGAGATCCTGCAGATCCTGGCCGAGCACGGCGTCCAAGTCAGTGAAGCCACCTTGCGTAAATACGTTCAGCTCGGCCTCTTGCCACGGAGCGTGCGGGTCGGCCGTAAGGGCAAGCACCTCGGGTCGCGCGGTCTCTACCCGACCGAGGTGGTCAGGCGCATCGCGCTCATCAAAGCGCTGATGGCGGAACGTGCCACGATGGACGAGATCCGCCGCCGCTTGGCGTTCTTGAGCGTCGACATCGACAAGCTCGAGGCCAGCATTCAGGCGGTGCTGACGAAGGTACGGCAGCACGCGGGCGGCAGCTCGGCGGAAAACGTCGCGTCGATCGACGGCCGCCGACGCAGTGAGATTCGAACCATCGAACGCTTCGGGCGCGAGCTCATCGAGCGCCTGCGCCGGCTGGACGCGAGGTTGCGCCAGCCCGAGGGCGCGCCGAGCGGGGAAGCAGGGGCCGTGACGGCTCTCGTGCGAGTGGTTTAGGCAGCGCCCAGCGGCCGGCGACGTCAGTAGGCAGGACAACGAAAAGTAGAGGGAAATCGGAGTCATGACATCAGAAGCGCTCGAAATCATCCAGGACCAGACGGACGGCAGCGAGCTCGACTCCGAGGAGTCCATCACGCGTGAACAGAAGCGCTCGCGTCGCAAGCGTGACGTGCGGGCGCGCACCATCAGCATCAAGCGCATGACCAAGCGCGAGCTGGAGTTCGGGCGCTTGCTCTACCCCGAGACGGACTACGACAAGCCGCGGACGCGGGCCGAATGCGCCGACGGCCCTCGGCCTTGCCCGTTCATCTCCTGCAAACACCACCTGTACGTGGACGTCTCGCCCCGCACCGGCGCCATCAAGCTCAACTTCCCCGATCTCGAGGTGTGGGAGCTAGCCGAATCCTGCGCACTCGACGTAGCGGATCGGGGCGGCACGACGCTCGAGGACGTCGGCGCGATCATGAACCTCACGCGCGAGCGCATTCGGCAGGTCGAGGTGAAGGCTCTAGCCAAGATGGAGGCCCTGGCGGACATGGAAGCCTTGCGCGAGTACGTGGACGAAGGCCCGAACGGCAAGCGCCGTCTGCCGAAGATCACCGAAGCCGACCTGGCTCCGGGACAGAAGCAGCGTGCGCGCCTGTCACTGGTCTCGAGCGTTTTGCCCCACGACCACACGGCGCTGGGCACGGACAAGGACGAGAGCGATACGGCTGGCGAATTCCTGGACTTCTGAGAAGCTGCCGTTTCGGCCCATGGCCGAATGAGCATGGATGTTCTCGAGGTCTTGAGCGACGCCGCGGTGCCGCGAGCGTCGTCACGGCGGCTGCACGACGCACTGACGTTCGCTTTCGCGCGCGGTGAGTCGGAGGAACGGCTGCTCGAGCTCGCCGCGCCTCCGCTGCCTCCGTCCACGTTTCAAGAGGAGTCGTTCGCCAAGGATCTTTTCCTGGACGAGCTCATCCTCGGCTGTTTTCCGATCGAGGTGCGCGGCCGGCGCTACGAGCCGTCGCGGGCGTATCTGCGCGGGGTTCTCGTGCATCCGCCGAACCACGCCTCGGTCGAGCTCAGGCAGCGCGTGCTCTCGGAGCTCACATCGAGCGCGGAGCGCACGCTGCGGCTCGAGGCGGCGTATCTGAGCCTGCTCGACCTGCGGCGGGCTCTTGCGGGAGGCGATGCCATCGGCGGCCGCGTCTCGCATTTGCGAAGGCGCCTCGACATCTTGGTGCAGCTCAAAAAGGCCGTCGAAGACGTGGAGCGGCTGGGGGAGGGCGCGGAGTCGGCGCTGGGCCGTACGGCCCAGTTCGCCAGTTCGCTCGCTGCCGGTGAGCCTTATCAGCGCCTACTGCGCCTGCTTCACTTCGAAGACAGTCGTACGGTGCTCGAGAGCCGACTGGCACTCGGCTACGACGGGACCTTGCGGCGCTTCGAGATCACCGGGGTGTCGCATGCCGAGCATCCATCGTTTCCGCGCGGCAGGCTCGGCCGCTGGCTACGCTCGTTCATCGGCCTCTTGAAGGGCTATCGCTTCAGCGAAGACGACGTGATGAGCCAGGTTCTGGATCAGCTCTTCGGCGATCTGGAGCCAGCCGTGATCGAGCTGCTCGGCTGCTCGGTACAACTGGAGTTCTATCTCGCCAGCCTGGGCTTTCGGCGCTCGATGCGGGCCAAGGGCTACGAGGTCTGCTTGCCGACGTTCGCGGACGCCGGTGCGAGCGAGCGTGCGCTCGAAGCTCTGTTCAATCCGTGGCTCGTCATGCAGGGCGTGAGCGCCGTACCGTTCGACGACCTCTTGGCCGACGGGCGCTCGACCTTGATCCTCACCGGTCCCAATTCGGGGGGAAAAACGCGGTACCTGCAGGCACTCGCGGTGAGCCAGCTGCTCGGACAGGCGGGCAGCTACGTGCCCGCCCGCGCTGCCCGCCTGGTTCGGGTGGAGCAGATGTTCTTGTCCCTGCTCGAGAGCGCGAACGCGACCCAAGAAGAGGGCCGCCTGGGCATGGAGCTGCTCAGGATTCGGCACGTGTTCGAGACCTCGGGTCCGAAGTCGCTGATCGTCATGGATGAGCTCTGCGCCGGCACGAACCCATCGGAAGGCGAACAGATCTTCGACATGGTGCTCGGTCTTTTTGCCGAGCTGCGGCCGCAGGTGCTGATCAGCACGCACTTCTTGGATTTCGCGGCCCGCTTGGCCGCCGAAGATCGACCGCACCTCTACTTTCGGCAGGTGGAGCTCGGGCCCCACGACGTGCCCACGTACCGTTTCGTGCCCGGGGTTGCGCGCACGTCTTTGGCACGAAACACGGCGACCCGGCTGGGCGTGACGCGGGACGAGCTTTTGGCGCTGGTCGAGGCGCACAAACGCGCTTAGCTAGCCCGGCCCAGGACGGCCCGGTGGTTTCTTCCCGTCCGTCGCTGCCTGCTCGAGCGCGCCCAGTTTTGCGCGATCGCTGGCCGTGACTTTCTCCGGAGCTTCGGCGCCGAAGCGGAGCGCGCGCTTGCCGAACTTGGTGGCGATGGCATCCATCGCTGCGCCGAGCCGCTGGTTTTGACTCTCCGCCGCCGGTCGAGCGAAGAGGTCGAGCTGCCTCTCCTGGCTCGCTTGATCGGATAGGTCCGCTAGGGTGACGCCCAGCAGACGCACGGGCTCCCCGAGGCGCATCTCATCCCAAAGCGAGAGGGCCGCTTGGCGGATGGTCTGAGCCGAACAAGTCGGCTCGCTGAGCTTGGTTTGCTTGCTGTGCACCGGAAAGAGCTCGTGGGCCGAGCGGGGCGCCTTCCCGGCATGTCGTCGCCGGCCGAGCTTCGCCTTGACCACGACGGTCCGGCCGAGCAAGCCCGCGCGCCGAGCGCGGGCCGCGACGGCATCTGCATGGGCCGAGAGCGCCGAGACGATGCGCTCGCGGTCGATCACGTCCGTCTCGAAAGTGGCTTCTTCGCCAATCGACTTGGCCTGTCGCTCAGCCACGACGGGCCGTTCGTCTTGACCACGAGCCAGCGCCTGGAGCTCGCGCGCACGGCGTCCCACGAGCGGGACCAGGCGCGTGAGCTCCGCCGTGGCCAAGTCACCGATCGTGCGCAGGCCAGCCGCTTGGAGCTTCTCGGCGCTCTTGGGTCCGATGCCGAAGAGCTCGCCGACGTCCAGCGGGGCCAGCAGGGCCGCCTCCTGGCCGGGCTGGACGATCAACAGACCGTCCGGCTTGCCGCGGCCGCAGGCCATCTTGGCCACGAGCTTGCTCGTGGCAATGCCCACGGATACCGGCAGATCCACGACTTCGCGCACTCTCCCTTTCAAGGCCCGACCGATGGCTTCGGCCGAACCGAAGAGACCGATCGAGCCGGTGATGTCGAGGAAAGCTTCGTCGAGCGATAGCGGCTCGATGGCGTCGGTGAACTCGGCGAACACCTGGGCGACTTCTCGACTCACCGCGACGTACTTGTCCATGTCTCCCGCCAAGAAGACGCCGCTGGGGCAGAGTTTGTGCGCCAAAAAACCGGGCATGGCCGAGTGCACGCCGAACTTGCGCGCCTCGTAGCTAGCCGCGGACACGACACCGCGCGGGCTCTTGGCACCGATGATGACCGGCTTACCTCGCAGCTCCGGGTGGTCGCGCTGCTCCACGGACGCGTAGAACGCGTCCATGTCGGCGTGCAGGATCACCCGGTCCATGGCCTACTCCCCCTTGATGTCGCCGATCACGCGGAGCGCACTCTTGCCGAGCACGTTCTGGATGTCGCGATCGCCCAGCCCGTCGTCGAGCAGGGCTTGTACCAGCCGGGGGAGCTCCAGGCAGGTTGGCATGTCCCGCGGCGTGCAGATGGCGCCGTCCCAGTCGCTACCCAAGGAGACGTGGTCGGAGCCCACCACGCGCACGGCGTGGCGCACATGTCGGACCACCGAGGCCAGGCGCCCCGAAAACAGCGGATCACCGAGGAACACCGAGTGGTACATGATGCCAACCGTGCCGCCGCGCTCGGCGATGGCCCGCAGTTGGTCGTCATCCAGGTTGCGCCAGTGCTCGTGCGCCCCTTTGACGCCCGTATGGGTGACGAAGAGCGGGATCGCTGGGTTCGCGGCGTCGAGGGCCGCCCAGAAGCCCTCGGGGTGCACGTGGGCCAGGTCGACGCCGATCCGGAGCTCGTTCATGCGCTCGATGAAGGTGTGCGCCAGGGGCGAGAGGCCGCGCTCTCTGCGCCAGGGGCTCGGTGCGCTCGTGCTGCCCCAAGCCGTGTCGGTCAAATGGAGCAGCGTGATGCGCAGGAGCGGACCGGGTAGGCGGCCGAGCACGCTGGGGTCGGGGGGCAAAGCGTGTGCGCCTTGGACACCCACGAACGCCGCGTGCTGGCCGCGCGCACGGGCGCTCCGGTATTCCGAGAGGGAGCTCACCACCGCGACCTGTCCGTCCGCGCTCGTGAGCAGGCTTTCGAGCTCGGCATAGAGGCGCGTAAACGCGTCCTCCCGGGTGTCAGGCGCGCGCAGCGGGTGACCGGTGATGACCCAGCACGCGCCGCCGACACCTGCTTCGAGCAAGCGTGGAATGTCGGCCTGGCCGACCAGCAGCGCTCGATTCAGGCCGAGGGCATGGCGCTTGTGTGGGTGGTAGCCGAAGGCCCGATAGAAGCTGAACGACTCGACGTGCAGGTCGACGACGTCCGAGTCCAAATACAGCTCCGCCGCAGCTCGGGAGATACCGAGCCGCGACTCGAAGAGCTCTCGCGTGGGCCGTTCGAAAGCGCCGAGCACTCCCGAGTCTACCACGCGGTCGGGGCCGAGGCCCTCAGATCCCTTGCGGAACCTGGTCGAGGTCCACTTCGCCGAGCGCGTAACGAATGAGCGCGCTGCGGTTGGCCTTGGTCATGCCCTTGGCCTTGAGTGCATCCACCATGTCATCGAGGCGCTTGAGGTCCTTCGTGTACATGGAAATGCAGATGACTTTGTAGTGGGTCGGCTTGTCGCCCTTGCTGCCGTCGACTGCCTTGGGACCCGCATAGAGTGCGGAGGTCAACGCGTCGTCGGTATCGATGGTCTTGGCGGTGGCCGTGTAGTGGGACTGATCGCTCATCTTGCCTCCTCCGCGGACTCGCCGGGCCGCGCGTCATCGGGAATCTCACGCACGCCCGCTTTCGGCCAACTTTCTGCAAGCATTTGTGTAGGCGCGTGCTGAAGTGCCGTCCGCGCGCCGCCCGTGAGGCAGGTCCTGCTAGTGCCGGCCCTGCTAATGCCGGCCCTATCAATGCCGGCTCTGTCAGTGCCGGAAATGGCGGACTTCGGTCATGACCATCGTCAGCCCGAGGCGGTTGGCCGCCTGGATCACTTCGGGGTCTTTCTTCGAGCCGCCCGGCTGGGCGATGGCGACGATGCCGGCCTGGGCTGCGAGCTCGGGCCCGTCGGCGAAGGGGAAGAAGGCGTCCGACGCCAAGACGGCGCCACGGGCCCGCTCGCCAGCCTGCTCGCAGGCGATGCGCACCGCGTTGACGCGCGCCGTCTGGCCTCCGCCGATGCCGACGGTGGCATAGACGCCCGGCTCCACCTCACGCGCCAGGACGATGGCGTTGCTGCGCACGTGTTTGCAGACAGCCCAAGCGAACTCGAGGGCCCCGAGCGTTGCTTGGTCGGGCTGCTTGTCGGTCGCGACCGCACCCCGCTGGACCTCGCTGGCTGCGCTATTGTCTCGGTCTTGCACGACGTAGCCGCCGCCGATCCCCTTGGCGACGAGGCCACCGTGATTCGCCTCGAGCCAGGCGCCCGTAGCCAGCAGGCGCAGATTCGCCTTCTGGCGCAAGAGGCCAAGGGCGACCTCGTCGAAGCTCGGCGCGATGATGCACTCGAGAAACGTTTCGGCGAGTAGACGTGCCGTCGGCTCGTCGACCTGTCGATTGAGCGCCACGATGCCACCGAAGGCGCTGACCGGATCCGCGTCGCGCGCGCTCTTGTAGGCAAGGTCGAGGCGCGCCGCCGTGGCGGCGCCGCACGGGCAGGCGTGCTTGATGATGACGGCGCCAGGTCCGACGAGCTCGCGCACTGCCTCGAGCGCGGCACCCGCGTCGACCAGGTTGTTGAAGCTGAGCTCCTTGGCTCCCGTGCCCAGGCTCTCGGCGCGGGCCAAGGTGCCTTCGTCCGCGTCGCGCTCGACGTAAAACGCGCCGCGCTGATGCGGGTTTTCGCCGTAGCGCAGGCCGTAGCCCTTGACGAGCGGCAGGGTGAGGTGGCGCGGGAAGCCGTCGCTCTCGCCGAGGCCCGTCATCCAACCGCTGATGGCCGCATCGTAGGCGGCCGTCTGCGCGAATGCCTTGCCTGCCAAGCGTCGCCGCATCTCACTCGGGATCTCACCATGCTGCTCGATCTGCTCGAGCACCGGACCATAGTCGGCAGGGTCGCAGATCACCGCCACGCGCGCGTGGTTCTTCGCTGCGCTCCGCACCATGCTGGGGCCGCCGATGTCGATCTTCTCGATCAGCTCTTCGAAGCTCGATCCAGGCGTCTTGAGCGTTTTTTCGAACGGATACAGGTTGACGACCACGAGATCGATGAAGCCGGCGCCGAGGCGCTCGAGGTCGGCTTCATCATGGCCCTCGCGGGCCAGGATCCCGCCATGGATCTTGGGGTGAAGCGTCTTGACGCGGCCGTCCATCACTTCGGGCGACCCGGTGTAACGGTCGACCGCTACGACGGGGATGCCCGCTTGTTCGAGCGTCTGGAACGTGCCCCCCGTGGACAGGAGCTCGACGCCGCGCTCGGACAAGGCGCGTGCGAAACTCACCAGGCCGGTTTTGTCGGAAACGGAAAGAAGTGCGCGACGGATGGGCATCACGCCGCGGTATCCGTTTGCAGGTCGGGTCCGTCAACCCACCTTGCCGGGCGGCTCGCACGAGGGATCATCCGCTCGAGAGGTCCCTCGGCAGGCCTCCGCCGAGGCCGAGCCAGAATGCGCAGAGGTCCGGGGGCAGCGGAGCACGGATGCGCAGCTCCTGCCCCGAAAACGCGTGCGTGAGCCTGTGCTCGAAGGCGTGGAGCGCGTGCCGAGGTAGCTCGAGCAGCTCGAGGTCCTCGGCGGACAGCTCGCCGTCAGCGGCCCGGGTGAGCAGGCGCTCGTCGGGACCGTAGAGCTTGTCGCCCACGATGGGGGTGCCGAGGTGCGCCAGGTGCACGCGGATCTGGTGCTGACGCCCGGTGTACAGGTCCAGGCGCAAGAGTGCGTAGCCGCCGCACTCGCCGAGCACCGTGATCCCGGTCCGCGCCGGCAGACCAGTGCCCTTCGCCGCCACCCGCATCTTCACCCGGACCGGGCTCGGATCGTCCTCCAGCGGCTGGTCGCACAGCCCTTCGGGCGGGACTCCCCGGGTGATGCCCAGGTAAGTCTTGTCGAATGCGCCCGGAGCTTGTCCACGCTCCGCTGCCCGCGCGGCTGTGATCGACCGCTCCTCGAGCTGCATCTTGAAGCGGCGGTCCGCCTCCTTGCTCTTGGCGACCAAGAGCACGCCGCTCGTTTCCCGATCCAAGCGATGCACGAGGGACAAGAATTGCCCCGGGCGCTCTCGCTCCAGGCATTTGATCACGGTCTGGGTGTGGTGCCGCGCAGTGGGGTGCACCGTCATCAGCGGGGGTTTGTCGACCGCAAGCAGATGCTCGTCCTCGTACACCACGCGCAGGGCCGTAGGTGGCTCGGTTTCGTCCAGCGGCTCCCGCCAAAGCACGATGCGGTCCTCGGCGTGCAAACGCTCGGAGGCACGCAGGCTGCGGCCGTCCCAAGAATAGGCAGATGCACGGACGATGGCCTGCGCCCGCGTGCGGCTCGTTTGCCGCAGCTCGTGCGACAAGAATCGATCCAGGCGCATGCCGGCCGATTCGGGCGGGACGCGCAGCACGCGCAGGATGAAGTCTGCGCCGACCCCCGCTGGTCGCTTCGGCTCCTCGAGGTCGTCCTCGTCCACTCCAGATCCTCAGGCGTGGGCGCGGATCTCCGTGCCGATGCCCTCGTGCGTGAAGATCTCCAGCAGCAAGGAATGCAGCGTCCGCCCGTCGACGATGTGCACCTTCTCGACGCCACCGGCCACGGCTTCGAGGGCGCATTCGACCTTCGGGATCATGCCGCCCGCGATGACGCCGCTCTGAATGAGCCCCTTGGCCTGCGTGGCATGAAGCGAGCTGAGCAGCTGGCCGCTCCCGTCCTTCACGCCCGATACGTCGGTCATCAGCATGAGCTTGGCCGCGCTGAGGGCGCTGGCAATGCGACCGGCGGCGGTGTCGGCGTTCACGTTGAGCGCTTCGCCGTTTTTCGCCTTGGCAATCGGCGCGACCACCGGGATGTAGCCGCGATCGAGCAGATCGCGCAGCAGTGCCGGACGCACCGCATCGATCTCGCCGACTCGCCCGAGGTCCACGGTCTCGGTCCCGCCATCGGCAGTGCGCGAGGTCATCGGGCCTTTGCGCTTGGCCGAGAGCATCTGCGCATCCTTGCCGCTCAGGCCCACGGCTCGACCGCCGTGGTCCGTGATGAGCCCGACGATTTCGGAATTCAGCTGGCCACCGAGCACCATTTCGACCACGTTCATGGTGGCGTCGTCCGTCACCCGGTGACCGCCGCTGAAGGTCGAGACGATGCCCATCTGCTCGAGCGTCAGGTTGATCTGCGGACCGCCTCCGTGCACGACGACCACTTGGATCCCGACGTAGCGCAAGAGCGCCACGTCGCGAGCGAAGGACTGCTTGAGCGCCTCGTCCACCATGGCATGCCCGCCGTACTTGACGACGAATACCCGCCCGTGAAAGCGCTGAATGTAGGGCAGGGCTTCCTGCAGGATGGCGGCTTTCTGGATGAGCTGGTCCACGCTGGGTGGCCTAGTAGCACTGAAATTAGACAGGTAAAAAGCTACCTCCGCGTTTTGATCGGGGCTGTGCTAGAGGGGCCGGCCAAGATGGAAATTCTGCACGTAGCCCTGGAGCTGGCACCTTTCACGAGGTCCAGCCCGGCGGCGGAAGCGATCGGCGGCCTGACCAAGGCGCAAAAGCTCTTGGGGCACGACGTGACCGTGATCGTGCCCCGGCGCCCGGAGTACGAGCTGTCCGGCCTGCACCCAGCGCGTCGTCTGACGCCGCTCCCGCTCTCCCAGGGTGCTCAGGCCCACGTGTACGAAGCTCAGCTACCGAGCGGCCTACGCCTCGAGCTGGTCGCAGCACCCGAGCTCTCCTTGCCGGTGAGTGTGGAACCGCTCGACGCGGCCCGGGCAGGGAGCGTGCGACTCTTCGCCGAAGCCGTAACGGCTCTCTGGCGCGAGCGGCTGGCCCAGGGGCGTCCTGTCGACGTCGTGCATTTCCACGATGCAGAGGCGGCGCTGGCGGTGCTGGGCATGGCTCCCACTGCCCCGGCCGACCTGGTCACGCTGCTCAGCGTCCACGATGCGCGGCGGGCTGGCATCTGCCCACTCGAGCTGCGCGAGACCTTGGGCATCCCCGCCGATCTCGTGGGGGCACAGGCCTTCGGCCATGGCAGTGAGCTGTGTCTGCTCAAGGGCCTGCTAGGTCGCGTATCGCGCGTCTTGACGCCGTCACCGGCTTACGCAACGGGCCTCGGCACCCCCGAGCGCCACGGCGCGCTCGCGCGCGCCTTTCAAGCCGCAGAGCCTGTCGGCATCGCAGATGGCATCGACCTGGCCGTCTTCAACCCGGCGACCGACCCGAGCCTGGTGGCCAGGTACGACGCGGCCAGTCCAGGCCCGAAGGGCATGAACAAGTCGGACCTCCAGGCGCGCCTCGAGCTGGAGGTCGCGCCGGGACGCCCGCTCATCGCGCTCTTGCCGTCCCCTGCGGGAGAAGGTGGCCTGCGGGCGGTGCTCGGTGCATTGCCTCAGATTGTCCGCATGGACGCGCAGATCATCTTGTGCGCTCCGGCGCTCGGGGAGGAAGAGGATCGGGCGCGCCTGGCCGCGCTGGGACCGGAGGTGCGCGTGATCACGGAACTCGACCAGGCCGAGCTCCGGCGCGTGCTCGCGGGCGTCGATTTCGTGCTGTCGGTAGCGGAGCACGATCCAGCGGCCACCTCGCTCAAGCAGGCGGCGCGTTACGGCGCCGTCCCCATCGCGCTCTCGGTCGATGGTGCGACCGATGCCATCGTCGATTGTGATCCCGAGTCTCGCACCGGCACGGGCTTCTTGCTCGACGCCATCAGCCAGCGCAGCGTGGCTGGCGCGGTCGGACGGGCCGTGACCGCCTACGGGAGTCCGGCGTTCCGCGAGCTCGTCAAGCGGGCGATGCGTCAGGACCTGGGCTGGGATCGGCCGGCACGGCAGGTGCTTCGTTTGGCGCAGCGTCTTCGAGCGTCGCTGGTGTAGGCGCCGGGCCGAGCTCCGGCGGCACATGGGCACTCGCCCAGGTGAGCCAGGCGGCGCGCAGGCAAACGGCGCCGAGCAGGCCGAGATCGATCGCCACCGTCGCCCACGTCCGCTCGCCCTGGCCCGAGCTCGTCACGGCGGGCAAGAGGATGATCGCTGCCAGACTCACCGCGACCGTCAGGCCGAGCAGCGCGAGACGAGCGGCGCTGAGCGCGACGAGGTGCCCTTTCCAGGCCCGGCTGGCGCTCCGGACGGCAACGAGCGGTCGCAGGCGCCCGCCTGCCACGCACTGCCGAAGGAGCTCGAACCAGACGTCACACACGACCCAGATCAGCGCCAGAGCGGCGGCAGCCGTCGC